>Ga0180932_1022_pt1 | contig 80466 bp, 85 predicted proteins | sample Deesub1362A_J573_FD_124189 | JGI IMG/M metagenome (GOLD analysis project Ga0180932, IMG submission 124189) | Archaeoglobus sp. JdFR-24
GACCGTGCCACTCAGCAGACTCGTTCACTACTCTCAGAAACGCATTGGAACCTACGAAGTCAAGTAAGTGACGTTTAAACGTTTAACAATGTCTAAACTTAAAGCATTAAAACAAGTGTAATATAAAACGGTACCTAAAACTTAAAGACCTTACAAAAAATTCATAAAACAAACCACATATTCTTTTCTGATGACGGTTCAGCTTGAGATCTCAGGACTCTACAAGAAGTTTGACGACCTGACTGTTCTGAAAGACATAAATATGCAGGTGCGAAAGGGAGAAGTTGTAGTTATTATCGGCCCCTCTGGAAGTGGAAAATCAACCCTTTTGCGATGCATAAACAGGCTTGAGGAACCTACAAGTGGCAGAATATTTCTCGATGGAGTTGATATAACCGACAAAAAGGTAGATATTAATAAGATCAGGCAGAAGATAGGAATGGTTTTTCAGCAATTTAATCTTTTTCCTCACCTTACTGCCCTTCAAAATGTCATGCTTGCTCCGGTAAAGGTTAAAGGGATTGATAAGAAAGAAGGGGAAAGTATTGCTCGAAAGCTGCTTGAAAAAGTCGGGCTTGGTGATAAGATTGATCACTACCCTTCACAGCTCAGCGGTGGACAGCAACAAAGGGTGGCAATTGCAAGAGCTTTAGCGATGAATCCTGAGGTTATGCTTTTTGATGAGGTTACCTCTGCTTTAGATCCCGAACTCGTTAAGGAGGTTCTGGATGTTATGAAACAGCTCGCCAGAGATGGAATGACCATGCTGGTAGTAACTCATGAAATGGGATTTGCCAGAGAAATGGGAGACAGAGTTATCTTTATGGATAAAGGTGTGATTGTAGAAGAGGGTTCACCGGAGGAGATTTTCTCAAACCCGAAAAATCCACGAACCAAGAAGTTCTTAAGTGTTATACTCTAAAAATGATGTTTGGTGTTTGAAGTATACTTGAACAGGCTATGTCAGTTTTTACTATCCCCTATTATAACCATTTAACCCCATCCCCAAAAACTTTGGCAATATTTAAATTCCCCTTTATCAAATTGAGTTATCATGAGCAAAAAAGAGAGTGGTCAGAGTAAACTCATAATAAAAAGAGATGGTTATCCCAGTAAAGGTGAGCTTGTAATCGGTACTGTAACCAGAGTTCTGGATTTTGGTGCGTTCGTTTCACTTGATGAGTACGAGAATAAAGAAGGTCTGATCCACATAAGTGAAGTGGCTGCCGGATGGATTAAAGATATCAGAGACCATGTTAAGAAGGGTCAAAAAGTTGTTTGCAAGGTACTCGATACAAATCCCAGAAGGGGTCATATCGATCTATCAATTAAGGATGTGAACGAAAGACAGCGGAGAGAGAAAATGCAGCAGTGGAAAAGCGAACAAAGAGCCTTTAAATGGCTTGAGATAGCAGGAGAGAAGGCAGGTCTGAACAGAGAAGATCTGATTAAAATAGGTAAAAAGCTTCTAAAGGAGTACGAAACAATTTACGGTGCTTTTGAGGAGGCAGCATTCGAAGGTTATGAGATACTCTCTAAGATCACAGGAGAGGAGGCTGCAAAGAGCATCTCAGAAATAGCAAGAGAGAACATAAAACCCCACAGAGTTAAGGTAAGGGGATATCTCGAGTTAAAAAGCAACGCCCCAGATGGGATCGAGAGAATAAAAAAAGCTTTGATGGAAGCATATGAGGTTGGCAATCCAGACGATACTGAATTAAAAATTGAGTACATTGGAGCTCCAAGATACAGGGTGATACTTGAGGCAGAAGACTACAAATCAGCAGAGAAGTTACTCAAGAAAATCACCGACAGAATTCTGAAAAAGATTAAAAAACTCGGTGGCGAAGGGAACTTTGTCAGAGAGGCTGCCTGAAGACTGAAAAGAGTATGCAGAGAATATAAGTCCTCAAAAGGCTCAATATTATGCATGAAGGTGAATTATGAGAGTAAAAATGAGAAAATGTGCTAAATGTAATAGATACACTTTTAAAGAGGTATGTCCGGTGTGTGGAAGTAAAACGAGAACTCCAATCCCACCCAAATTTTCCCCTGAAGATCCGTATGGTAAGTACAGGAGAAAGTTGAGAATGGAGATCGGATTCTTTAATTTAAGGAAATCTTAGTATAAGGAGGTGATTTTTTGTTGAATAAGGTTGATATCAGATATTTTAAAAAACCGGAAGAGCTAAATCTCAAAGACCCGGTCATGATAGAAGGTTTGCCTGGGATAGGGCATGTGGGGAAGCTTGTAGCCGACCATCTCGTTAAAGAGCTTAGAGCTGAAAAAGTACTGGAAATCTATTCCTATCACTTCCCACCCCAGGTTATGGTTGAGGAAGATGGAACAATCAGGATGCCTAAAAACGAAGTATATGTCCACAGATCTTCAGACAGTTCCCCAGACTTGCTGATTCTTGTCGGCGATTTTCAGAGCATAAGCAGCGATGGACATTTCGAGCTTGTAAACGCATACATAGATATTGCCAAAAAGTTTGGAGTCAAGAGGATTTACACCCTGGGTGGATACGGTATAGGAAAGCTTGTTGAGGAGCCATATGTCCTCGGAGCTGCAAACAGCAAAAAGCTTGTTGAGGAGCTCAGTGTATATGGTATAAAGTTTGAGAAGGGTGAACCAGGTGGAGGAATAATAGGAGCTTCAGGTCTGATTCTTGGAGTCGCACAGATTGAAGGGATCGATTCTGCTTGTCTCATGGGAGTTACATCAGGCTACATGGTGGATCCAAAAAGTGCAAAGGCTGTTCTTGATGTGCTTATGAAGATGCTCAACATAAAGGTGAGTGTAGAGGCTTTAGATGAGAGAGCCAAGGAGATGGAGAGGCTGATCGCTCAGATCAGAGAAATGCAGGAAGCCACAGTACAGCAGTGGAAGAGTGATGAAGATCTGGGCTACTTCAGGTAACTACTTCAAAATTCCAGACTTTCTTTTTTCCACCCAGTTAGAGTATGTATGAAATTCTGATTGGCTGCTGTGGATTTCCTGTTTCATTCGACAGATATCTGGAATGCTTCAATGTCGTTGAGATACAGAAGACTTTCTATAAACCACCAAAACCTGAAACTGCATTCAGGTGGAGAGATAAAACTAACGAAAGAAGTTTTGAGTTTACAGTCAAGGCATGGCAACTCATAACCCATCCATCCTCAAGCCCCACCTACAGAAAAGCAGGATTAAAGCTTGATGGGCTGGAAAAGGCAGGATTTTTCAGACCAGTAAAGATTGTTTTTGATGCATGGGAAAAGACAAAAGAAATAGCTGAGATTCTTGGTGCCAGAAAAATAATTTTTCAAACACCTGTATCTTTCAGAGAAAGTGAAGAGAATATCAGCAACATGAGGGAGTTCTTTACCACTATATCAGATAAAAAATTCAGCTTCATATGGGAGCCACGCGGGTGGAAAAAGGACAGCGTGTATGAAGTGTGTAAAGAGCTCAATCTTGTTCACTGCGCCGACCCATTCGTCACAAGACCATCCTTCGGAGAGTTCTATTATTTGAGGTTGCACGGAGGTCATAAAAAAATGTATTCTCACAAATATACAACTGAAGAACTCCAGTGGCTTTACAATTTCCTAATTAATTCGGGCAGAGAAAAAGCATATGTCCTGTTTAATAATAAAAGCATGTTCGAAGATGCATTTGAATTTAAAAGGGTTTTGAGCAAAATCTGAGTTCTAAGAATATATACAAAAAATGAGATATGAGTCGCTTAAAATGTAAAAAATATTTGAAGAGAACAAAAAACGCAGCTAATTTTTGAATATTGACCTCAAAAAATCAGCCTCTTTCTCAAGCACACTCACTTTGTCTTTAAAACTCATCCTGCCATAGCCCAAATCGTCAAGTTCAACTGTAATCTTTCCGTCATAACCAAGCTCCTTTAATTCGATTAAAATATCTCTGACCACAGGAGAGTTTAGTGCAGAAATGTGTCTTCCATTTTCGTCAAATCCACTAACATGCACGTTCTCTATTTTTTCAAATAACTCTAAAAACTTTAAAGGCTCAACAGTTCTGTTTTTAGTCGCATGATTGATATCAAATGTAAAACCCAACCCATGTTCTTCTACAACCTGAGTTATTTCCTCAGGAGTTTTACACAGGTAGTTTATCCCTGGCTCAGAGTTTTCAATACAGAGGCGAACCTTCTTGATCCGGCTGTATTTTGAGCAGATTCTAAGATACTTGTTCATCGAAGCATAATCAGCCCAGACCGGTTCTCTTGCAGCACTTCTTTTTCCAGCATGAACTGTAACTGGACTGGCTCTCAACATTGAAGCCAGATTGATAGAATATAGTGTTTCTATCAAGGTTAATTCACACACACCCGGATTTACTGAAACAGGATTTAGATCGAGAACAGCATTATGAACGGCTAGGCTCATCTTTTTAAGAGGTTCAAGCTTCTCTTCTCTCCTGTCAATCCAGAAATGGGGTGTCTCAACCCAGAACTCAAGTCCATCATATCCGGCAACCTCAACTGCTCTTGCGATACTATCTATGTCGTATTCGTAAAGAAACATACTTGAAAACAAAAATTCCATGCCTCTCTTAAGATCCTCCGGTAATTGATTTTTTCGTTAACATTAGCATTCACCTTAGAACCCAGTTGCAAGTGTATCAGTAACTTATTTAAAAAGATCTGTGTTATAACCCGATACAGAGATGCAAAGATATACTGGCGAATTTAATACTCCCTACATAGGACAAAATTTAAATTACCATCCTGATTATCAATGAATCGAGCCGCCGTAGCTTAGCTGGTAGAGCGTCCGGCTGTTAATCAGCTGGTTAATCGCCCATATGGGGCTGAACAGATACCGGACGGTCACAGGTTCGAATCCTGTCGGCGGCGTCCGCATTTCCGGTTTTACATTATGAATGTTTTAATTATATCGTTAAAAGCTAATATGAATATTGCACTTAGAGTGTTTACTCTTAGAGTGATTGAAAGGAGTGTAACGAGAATTAACTCACACTCCAACATACAATAAAACGTTCTGTGCCCTGATTGCCATATATTTGAAGGTATAGGGATACAGCCAATTATACTGCCTAAACTAATTATCTACAATCTCCAGAACCTTTTTCACAACTTTCGGAATTGCTGCTTTCACCTTTGGAGTGCAATCCTTACCAAAACTTTCCGCATCTTCTATTTCCACTGCTATAATCCTGATATCTTTTGGTATCTCCTCTCCAAATACCTCCATCCCCATTCTGAGTGTCGTTATCAGGTTCATTCCGTGAGTGCCAGAGAGAGGAATGAATGAGAACTCTTCAAGGGTAAATTCGTAAATCGTTCCTGGCTCATTTCCGAGCCTTATCGCATCTACAATTATTGCAACATCATAACCGAGTATCTTATCGAGAACGTCAAAATCCCCCATGAAAAGGGCAAAGGTATCTACACTAAGATTTAACCTCTCAATTTCTTCAATAATCCTTATCCCCACGGCATCGTCACAAAGATTGGGGTTTCCAATTCCAATTATAACACATTTCATAAAAATAAAAATTAAATCAGAAGTTTCTGAGTTTTCTGTGCAGACTGCCCTCGCTGTCGTAAACTTCGATCTCTATCGGCATCCTTCCGGGCAGTGTGTGGGTTGCACATGCCAGACAGAGGTCGTAGGGCCTGAATGCCATCTCAACGTAGTTGAGTATCTTCTCGTCAACCTCGCCACCCTTTACAAATTTCTTCGCAGCGTTTCTGATTGCAAGGTTGATTGCCGCGTTGTTGTGTGTTGTTGCAACTATGAGGTTCGCCTCTTCCACTATCCCCCTATCATCTGTTTTGTAGTGGTGTATCAATGTTCCACGAGGAGCCTCCAGTATTCCAACACCCTCTCCTGTGACCTCACCAAGTTCAGCCCTCACATCCGAATTCGTTATGCTCTCATCCTGTGCGAGCTCGAGCACTCTTTCTGCAGCGTTCAGCAATTCAATCGCTCTTGCCCAGTGGAATGACAGTATGTAGTGGGCGGGTTTTTCGCCCAGAACCTCAAACATTTTCTCATAGTGTTCCTGTGCGAGAGGTGTGTTCATCCCCTCTGAAACATTGAGCCTTGGGAGCGGGCCAACACTGTAAATGCTCGTCCCCTCTCCATCTCTGATATCGTTCCAGCCTAATTGCTTCAGGTATGGAAACTTCATGTAGCTCCACGGAATAACTCTCTCAGCCAGATATTCCAGATACTCCTTGCCACTGAACATTCCTATCTCGTTACCGTTAGTATCAACTATCTTTTGCACACCATCATAATAGTTGACCCTTCCCTCATCATCAATCGTACCCATGTAGTTGAGGACAGTCCGGTATATGTCTCCTGTAACGAGTTCCATGTATTTCTCGTTTTTGAGGATGACGTTCTCAAATATCTGAAGTGTGATCTGGCCGAGTTCAACAAGTTCTTTTGCAAGTTTCTCGATTTCCTGCCTTTCCTCCTCCTCAATTTTCTTAGACCATCCTCCCGGCAGGCCAGCTACTGGATGAATTGGCTTACCACCAAGGAGTTCGAATATCTTTACCGCACAGCTTCTCTTTCTCAGAACTTCCTTCGCAACATCCACCCCAACTTTCTTTACGAGTCCAATGAGATTTCTTTCCGCTGGATCGGCCTCTGGCCCAACAACAAAATCGGGAAGACCGAGCGCATAGAGTATTACTGCATGATCCTCAACATAGTGAGCGTTCAAAAACAGTTCTCTTATCTTCTTTGCCGTTTCGGTGGGCTCCACACCATAGACTCCATCACCTGCCTTGGTTGCTGCGGTATGGTGAACACCTCTGCAAACACCACATATCGTTGATACAGTCCTCGGAACCTCCTCGATTGGCAGTCCGGCAAGAAACTTTTCATAACCTCTGAACTCCACGGTCTGGAAATAAGCATCGGCGAAGTTTCCGTTCTCATCCATAATTATCGTAATCTTTCCGTGACCCTCAAGCCTCGTCATGGGATTTATCTCAACCTTCAATCTTCCACCTCCATCATTTCTTCCTATTTATCAGTGAGACTGGCAGTGAATATCTGTAAAGGAACTTCCCGAGGTTCGGTATCTTTTCAAGCATCTCATCAACAGCCTCATCGGTCATAAGGGATGCCAGTGCCCCCACAGCTCTCGCACCGAAATCCTTTCCCGCGACCGGTCCACCACATCCCCTGCACGGAATGTTCACCTGTGGACATGAGCCATCACAGTCTCCCTGTGTTACCGGCCCCAGACACAGATAGCCCTGCTGTAGCAGACATTCTTCATCTGGAGTTCCCTCTATCGTTCTTCTTACTTCTTCAATCGGCTTTCTGATTTCTCCTTTCTGAACAGGATTTCTCCTGCATGAGTCACACACGGATTTACCGCTTGTGATCCAGGAGCCTTTTGGTGGGAGTTCTCCCTTTATTATCGCCTCAACGGCTACCGCAACATGGTTATGGTGGGGTGGACAGCCACCTATGAAGTAGTCAACATCCACAACCTGATGCAGGGCTTTAACTTCTCCATAGAACTCGGGCAGCGTTAATTTTGATCCGTTAACATCGTATTCAGTCTGTGGTAAAACTCCATCTGGATTGTCGGTGCTCCATGTGTTGATATAAGCTGTTTCAAGCAGCTCCTCCCTTTTGTGGAAGTTAGCCAGACCAGGAATCCCACCCATTGCGGCACAGGCTCCAAATGCCACAAGAACCTTGGTCTTCTGCCTGAGAATCTTTATCACATGATCCTGTTCGCTCAACCTTACCGCTCCATCAACCAGAGCGACATCAATGGACTTATCCTCCAAATTCTCAAGGTCCTTGTATTTCAGATCAACCACGGTTGGAGCCCACCAGACTATCTCGATGTTCTCGAGAGCATCAATAAGCTTCTCAGATAAATCTACAAGGGCCATCTCACATCCAGCACAACCGGCCGATAAATATACAGCAAGCTTAATCTTGGACATTTTACCACCTCAATGGCCCGAGTTCCCTAATTTTGGCATCAAATTCTCTCATAACCTCTGCAAACCTGAGCCCCTCAGAACCGCTTATCCACTCGAGCCGTACCCTTTCTGGCTCGATACCCATCTCCACAAGCATCTTCTGAATGAGCTTGAACCTTCTGGCAGCCTTGTAGTTTCCCTCTTTGTAGTGGCAGTCACCGGGATGGCAGCCACCTATAAGCACACCATCTGCATTTCGCAGAGTCTCAATGATAAATTCAGGTTCCACTCTCCCGGAACATGGCACTCTGATGATTTTGACAGTTGTAGGATAAGAATACCTCAGGCTTCCTGCGAGGTCTGCAGCCTGATATGTACACCAGTTGCAGGCGATAACGATTATGTTTGGCTCCCACTCACTCATCACACTTCACCCCTGATCTTCTTAATAACCTCCTCAGGACCCGTCACAGCCAGACCCGCAACCTGATCCGGGTTTGCTCCTAAACAAATTGCAAGAAGCTGTACAAAGTGCAATGTGGGTATTTCAAAGTTAATCCTGCCCTTTTCCTTAAGAATTTTCACAGAGCCATCATACTGTAACAGACACGAACTGCAGGAAGTTACCACGAGATCGGGATCGATTTCCTCCTTTATTGACTTTATTTTCCTTTCGAAGAGCTTGAGCGATTTTTCGAGATTCGTGCTCCTGAGTCCACCAGTTCCACAGCAATCCGTAATTGTAGAGAAATCCGGTGCTTCAGCACCTATTGCCTCACAGAGTTCTATCAGAACCCTTGGTCTGAAGGGGTTCTTTTCTTTATCAACATAAACTTCGGATGGCCAGAGAAAGTGACAGCCCGGCTGAACTGCAATTGTCAGCCCGTCAAGTCTGTATTTGATAGATTCCTTAATCTTATCCAGACCGATATCTTTGTAAAGAACCCAGACCCCGTGCCTGACCTGAGACGTGCCTTTCCACTCTCTACCTATTTTACCCAGCATCCTGTTTACCTCATCCCTGATTTCGGGATTATGCAACATTTTATGTCTCGTTTCACTGAGACTGCCATAGCAGCTCCCGCAAACAGTGAGGATATCAACACCCTTTTCCTCAGCTATACACATGTTTCTTGCTGAAACAGCACACCATCCGGCAAGGTCAACAGATGGCATCGTTCCCCATGTGGGACAGCATGAGGCTCCTTCGAGATCTACAAGCTCCACACCAAGCTTGGGATAGATGTATCTCAGTGCATACTCCAGATCTGGCCTTCTGAGCGGAATGTTACATCCAAGAAATAATCCAAACCTCATAATACTCACTCCATTGGAATCAATCCCACTTCATCAAGCTTTGTCTCTCTTAACAAAGCCCTCAACTCCTTTAGAGCTTCAGGATATGCTAATGTGGTTGGTGGCTTTTCAGGCAGTCCAACCTTCTTTCTCGTCTCGGGATACGTTGTCTGATAGACTGCATGCCCGTACTCGTAGAGGGTTCTGAGGCCTTCCATGGTGAGAGTGGGTATCGCCAGTTCCTCGACAAGTACTCTCCTCAGTGCAAAAATCACTTCGAAGGGTTTTACGTCACGTGGACAGATCTCAGTACATTTATTACAGGAAACACACGCCCAGGGAGATGGAACGTCAAGTATTTCCTCTCTGATACCGAGGCCTAAAGCGTGTATGAGTCTCTTGTTGAACCACGGGAATCCGGCCAATGCAACCGGACAGGTTCCAGCACATTTTCCGCACTGAATGCACCTGTCGATATTCTCTCCGCCGTGCTCTTTTATTTCTTCAATAACTCCCTTTTCCAGTTCGGTTAAAATAACAGGGGTGGGGAGATCATCATCCAAGTTATTCACCTCCCAAAGCTTCAATCTGGGCTTCTATCTGCTCTGTTGTGAAACCATGCAGTTTTATGGCCTTGACCGGGCATGCAGCGGTGCAAACTCCACAGCCCTTGCAGAGAGCCACATTTATTTTGGCTCTGTATTTCCCACCTGTCTCTTCCATACTTATGGCAGCATATGGGCAAAGAGGTGCACAGATTCCGCAACCAGAACACTTTTCAATATCTACCTCAGAGATGAGGGGTTCAACCTTAACTTTGCCCTGCGCCAGTGGAACGGCCGCTGCTGCTGCCGCTGCCTTGGCCTGGGCAACGGATTCAGGAATATCACGGGGACCCTGTGCACAACCACATATGTATATTCCAGCAACGGACGTTTCCACCGGATACAATTTGGTGTGAAGCTCTTTGAGGAACCCTTCCGCACCAACATTTATTCCAAGCCTCCTCGCCAGTTCTTTGAGCCCATCTGATGGCTCAACAGCAGTGGCGAGAACGACCATATCAGAAATCAGTTCGACGGGAGATTGAAGATCTACATCATATGCTCTAACTCTGAGCCTCTCTCCTTCAGGCACCCTCTCTATACCACTAACCCTTCCAGTGATGACTTTAATTCCAAGCTCCTTGCAATAGGTGTAATACTCCTCGAAGTCCTTGCCCGGGGTTCTCACATCTATGAAGAAGATGTATATGTCAAGATCAGGATACTTTTCCTTCAGAATCCTCGCTTCCTTTAACATGTACATACAGCAGATCTTTGAGCAGTAAGTATGATACCTCACATCTCTGCTTCCAACACAGGAAATGAAGGCAATTGTCTTTGGTTTTTCGAGTTTCACATCTTTTTTCTTCTTTTTCTTCAGTTTTGGTAATTCTGACAGTTTTACGAGCTCACCCTCAGTTGGACCAGTGGCCGATATTAATCTTTCAAACTGCATTGCAGTAATGACGTTTGGTGACTCCGGACAGTACTCTTTGAAGTTCTTCTTTTCCATCACCTTATAACCTGTAGCAACAAGAATCGTTCCTACTTCAACTTCAACGATTTCTCCTTCCGGATTCCATTCGATGGATCTGTCACAGGCTCCAGTTTTGCATACCTTTTCACATGGGGCAAGCTTTGGATTTCCGGTTTTTTCGTTTATTTCAGGAGGTGTACCGAGCTTTCTGCCTCCACACTCTTTGCATGCTCCCACATCAAGAACAGCTTTCTTGGGCGCTGCCTGAGGGAACTGAATATATATCGCTTTTCTCTCGCCCAACCCTTCATTGAATTCGTCAGGAACTCTGCTCGGACAAACCTTTACACAATCTCCACAGCCAGTACACTTACTCCAGTCAACATAGGTCTGTTTCTTTCTCACCTTAACTTTGAAATTGCCAATCGATCCATCCACTGATTCAACTTCAGAATACGTCATCAGTTCGATGTTTGGATTCGTTGCAACCTGAACCATTATTGGTGTGAGAATGCATGCAGAACAGTCGTTTGTCGGAAACGTTTTATCAAGCTTGGCCATGTTTCCGCCGATGGATGGGTCCTTTTCAACGAGATATACCTTGTAGCCCATATCTGCAAGGTCCAGCGCTGCAAACATTCCTGCAACTCCACCACCTATAACCATCGCAGCCTGTTTTACCTCAACGTAACTTTCTTCAAGTGGTTCAAGAAGTGCAGCCTTGGCAACCCCGCTTTTGATGAGCTTCTTTGCCTTTTCAGTAGCTCCATTCTTATCATGCCAGTGAGCCCAGCTGTCCTGATCTCTGATATTAACCATTTCAAAGAGATATTTATTCAGGCCAGCTTCCTCGCATGCAGCCCTGAAGATAGGTTCATGTGTCCTTGGAGTGCATGCAGCAACAACCACCCTGTCAACCAACCCATCTTTTATATCCTGTTTAATCAGTTCTTGTCCCGGATCTGAACACATGAAAAGGTTGTCTCTGACAACAGCGACGTTGGACAGAGTCTCTGCATATTTCTTCACCTCTTCGATGTCAACAGCCCCTGCAATATTCTCTCCGCAGTGACAAATGTATACCCCGATTTTTGTCACAGTATGCCCACCCCCCTGAATACAGAAATCATATGCTTCCGCTCAAGTATATATTTATAAATTTTACGGTCAATTAAATTTCAAATAAACTTCTAAATCTTAGAAAATAAAAATAGTAACTCAGAAACATACTTGTTTAAATTTTATATTTTAACTGTTCTCAACAGATTATAATATATATGTATGATAGCCAATTAAAATAGCGTAAGATCAACCTAAATTTTAATACGCACTAATGAGAGAACCATTTATTTAAAGACCACAAACAGGAACGTCTTCAATAATCACCACTAAGAATTACGTGCACAGCCGATAACTAAAAAATATGAAAATTTAAATCAATACATACCATAGAAAAATTTAAATCGATATGCACGGTCATGCATATTATGGTGAGGTCTGGTATTACAACCTATTTGTTGATTATAGTGGTCGTAATATTTTCTTTAGCAACAATTGGATGTTCTCAGAAAGATGAACCAGAGGTAATGACAATATCGACAACCACCAGTCTCTATGACACCGGATTATTAGAGGATGCTATTGCTCCAGCTTTTAAGGAAAAAACTGGAATTGAGCTGCATTTTATACCTAAGGGAACCGGTGCAGCTATACAAGACGCTAAGAATGGTGCAGCTGATGCTGTTTTAGTTCATGCACCATCTGTCGAGTTTTCTTTTATTGAGAATGGTTACGGGTTAAGCAGAAAAGTAATTGCATACAACTTTTTCACAATAGTCGGAACTCCTGAAGATCCTGCTGGCATTAAAGCTTCAGATCCCATTACCGCAATGAAAAAAATTGCCGAGGCAGGAAGAGAAGGAAAGGCAATCTGGGTTTCAAGAGATGATGGTTCAGGAACGAATGTTAAAGAGCAAGCACTATGGGAGATGGCAGGATTTGATTATGAGAAGATAAAAAATGAACCGTGGTTCAGAAACACCGGAACTGGAATGGGCAAAACACTCCTGTATACAAACAATATTGGAGGTTATACGCTCTCAGATATGGGAACGTATTTGAAATACAGGAAGGACGGACTAATAGACCTGGAAGTTCTTGTCGATAAAGGAGAGGAGCTTATAAATATCTATAGCATAATAGCCGTAAATCCCGAAAAGAGCGGAAGGAACAATCTGGACAGAGTGATTGAATTTGAAAAATGGCTGTCAACAGAAGGTCAGCAAATACTGGCAAACTATGGTCTGAAAGAGTATGGGAGAGCACTCTTTTATCCAGTTTCACAGGCAGACGAGAGAACATATCAGTGGATAGTGGAACATGGCTTTTTCGACGACAATGGAAGAAAAACAGAGTGTCCGAAAAAATATAGATATGGTGACCTGAATTTCTTAGAGAGTTGAGAGGATGTTTGAAGAACCTATAAACGCCTTTCATTTAATCTTCAGCAGCCAGGAAGTATACGAGATAGCTCTCAGATCCATAAAAGTTTCAGGAGTGGCAACATTGATGGCCCTATGTTATGGTTTGCCCCTTGGATTGATTATTGGATTTTTCAGATTTCCAGGGAGAGTTCAGTTAAAGAGTTTCTTCAATGCGATGCTTGGCGTTCCAACCGTGGCACTTGGACTTCTTCTATACCTCATGCTCGTCCCAAAAGGTCCACTGGGCTCTCTTGGGTTGCTTTACACCGAAAACGGAATAAGTCTCGGGCAATCCCTCCTGGTTGCTCCGATTATAGTGAGCTTTATTGCAAACTCAATTGAGGCCGTTGAGAAGGACATAAGAGAGCTTGCATACACCCTTGGTGCATCAAATTTACAGGCTTCACTTTCTTTGATAAGAGAGGCTTCGAATGGTGTGGTTCTTTCAACAATAGCCGCTTTCAACAGAGCGATCTCAGAACTGGGCATTGCCATAATGATCGGAGGGAATATTTTTGTTAGAGATGGTGCATACAACACAAGAGTTCTGACGACTGCGATGCAGATGTATGTTTCAAGGGGTGAGACAGATATCGCACTTGCACTGGGATTGATTCTGATTGGAATAGTTTTCACAATATCTTCAATTTCCAATTATATTCACGGAAAACTGGCAGGTGATTGAGATTGGCAGTTTTAGAGGAAAATGAACAGACTTCAGATGTGAAAATTTCTTTGAGAAACATCTGGAAATTTTACGATGGTAACGCTGTTTTAAAAAACATAAATCTGGATGTTCTCAGAGGAGAGATACTCTCAATTATCGGAAACAGCGGTGCCGGAAAAACAACTCTGCTCAGAATTATGGCTTTCCTGGAGAGAGCTGAAAAGGGAGAATACATATACGACGGTACAGCGGTCGAGAACAGGGAAGTAATCCGTCAGAAGGTAACAATGGTTTTTCAGAAACCAATCATGTTCAACTCCTCTGTATATGCTAACGTCTCCTATGGTTTGAAGATAAGAGGGAACAGCAGAGGTGAGATTGACAAAAAAGTAAAGAGAGCATTGAAGGCTGTTAAGCTCGAGGAACATGCAAAGAGAAGGGCAAAAAGCCTTTCAGGTGGTGAGCAACAAAGAGTTTCCCTGGCCAGGGCGATTGCAATCGATCCGGAGGTTCTTCTTCTGGATGAGCCCACAGCCAATCTCGATCCTGGAAATGTCCAGATAATCGAGAACACAATAAAAGAACTCGCGAAGAGTGGAACGACAATTGTTATCTCCACACATAACCTTTTCCAAGCAAAGAGAATTTCTGAGAGAGTCATTCATTTGCATGATGGTCAGATAATCGAGATCAGTACTGCAGACAAAATATTTTCCAGTCCTGAGAGTGAACTCACGAAAAAATTTATATCAGGAGATATATATTTTTAGAATTTATTATTTCACGGAGGGTTCTGAATATGGATGAAAAAAGAGGTGAGATAAATAAGGATGTATTTAAAAATTCCTGTAAACAGGATAAAAAATTCGAAACGAAGTTCAGAATATGGATTGAGAAGGATGGAAAACACGTTCTTGGAAAGGGTGGAGCAGAGATTCTCCAGGCAATAAAGGATGAGGGTTCGATTTCAGCTGCTTCTAAAAAACTTGGAATGTCCTATAGATATGTATGGAACTACATTAAAAAAATAGAACATAACCTCGGTGAGGAAGTTGTAATCAGAGGGAGGGGTGGTATAAAAGGTGGGGGAACTGTGCTGACAGATTCAGGTGAGAGGCTTCTTTCCCACTATATATTTGTCAACAAAACAATCTGTGAGACTTTATTCAATCTTACATACAGTAGATCTCGAGAATTCAAAAACTGTGAACAGTGAAGATTGAAAAATAAAAAATTCAGGGTATGTTTTTACCCATCTCTCTTGCTATGCTGATCAGCATTCCTATGGTTTTCTGCACCTCAGGCTCCCTCAAAGCCTTAATAAGACTTACCAGACCGACCGGTTCTGGTTTACCTGAGCACCTGCATATTGAATCTCCTATTGCACTGAAAAGTCTCAATGAGTTCTCGTTACTGAATTTAGCGGCAATTAATCCAATGTTTGTAAGAAGTTCTGAATTCTTCGCAACCACCTCATCTGAAAGTGAATCCTGGATGATCTTGATCAGTGCTGCCACTCCAAGAATCGTTTCGAAAGTCCCACTTCTCTCAAACCAGATCAGTTTGTCAATGAACCCATTAAGCTCATCTTTATGTTCAATCAATTTTTTTGCCACTTCCTGAAAAGCATCTTCTTCAGGTTTTTTATTATCCTTAGCCGAACTCAGGATCGAGATCAATGAATCCGCATTACTTGCAAGCTCTTTCAGTTTTCTGATATCTTCTTCAGTTAAATTCACCTCAATCACCACCAGTTAGAGTACCCCTCTTGCCGTAAGCCAGTACATTTTGTTATAGGCGATTTTACTCCAGTGGATGAACTTGTTCGGTTTGACGAGTTTCGGTGGAGTTTCATAATCGAACCATATGTAGGTGGCGAGATCAAATCCCATCTCTATGAAACACATCGCCTTTCCAAAGTATCTTGCAGTGGGAGGTAGAGATTTAATCTGTGCAGCAATGTTTTCTGAAATTACTTCAGCCTCAAAATGAGCGACACTTCCTGCTTTGCTTACAGGGATATCTGTCGCGTCGCCTACAGCATATATGTTGTCATAATCTTTTACTTTGAGTGTATATCTGTCCGTCGGGATCCAGCCATTCTTGTCACCCAGGCCAGAATCTATTACGAGTTGAGATCCCTTGTGCGGTGGGATCGCTATGAGTAGATCAAAATCCTCTTCCTCCCCTTCGAGAGTTATCACCTTTTTGTTCTTCGCATCAACTTCGATTGGATTGAAAAAGGTCTTGTATTTTATTCCTCTCTCATTGAAAAGCTGTTCAACCACACTCGATACATTCTGCATCAGAAACACGCTGTTTATCGGATAAGTGTAGAGTATTTCCACCTTATCTCTCCTTCCAAGAAGCTTGAAGAAGTCGTGAAGCATAAAAGATACTTCAATAGGAGCAACTGGACATTTGTGTGGTATCCCCATTATACTTACTACTATTTTGCCACCTTCAAATCTCGCCAGCTCATCTCTCAGTTTTCTCGCTCCATCTACATTGTAAAACCAGTGACCACTCTCAACCAGCCCGGGGATTTCCTCAGGAACGACTCTCGAACCCGTTGCTATTACAAGGAAATCATAATAGTGCTTTTCTTTCTCAGTTTCAACGTAATTTTCCTCTGGAACAACTCTAATCGCCCTTTCAATTCTCAGATCGATCATGGGATCTAAAAGATACTTTATTTCCTTGAAAAGCTCCGACTCTTCCATTCGATTGAATATCATGTACAGCAGGCCGGGCTCATAGAGCTGTTTGTCCCTTTCAGAAATGAGCGTGATCTTAACTTCATCATTCTTAATTTCTTCCCTGAGTTTGTCCGCAAGATAATTAGATACGAGTGTTCCACCAACACCTCCACCAATCACGAGAATTTTTTTCACAATATCACCTAAAAAAATAAAATTTTATTTAATTTTTTTAACAATAATCCTCCAGTAACTATCCTCCTGCACAACACCGATGAGTCCATGACCGGCTTTTTCGACCCATTCCGGAATGTCTTTTGCCGAACTCGCATCACTTGATAGAACCTCGATCACTTTCCCGACTTCCGCATCTTTGATCGTCTTAACAAGTTCCATGAGCGGTCCAGGGCAAAAGCTACCTCTTGCGTCTACAACTATGTCAGCTTTAATTTCCTCAGCTTTCACGCCATCACCTCAGATGAAAAGCACCTGTGCTCCTTCAATCATTCCGAGGAATGTCGTTACACCGAGAACATCATCAAAAAGGTCAACGAACTCATCAATTTTCAGACCAAGCATGTCCATAACCATCCCACAAGCGTAAAGTTTCAGATTTCCCGTTTCCTTTGCCTGTCTGAATGTTTCAACGAAAAGTGGCACATTTGACTGTAACATTCCCTTCCCAAGATCTCCTGATGTTTTCCATGCTTTATTCTCCACCACATCCTTTTTAAAGGCCATCAGACCATCCATGGTGGCGAACACAAGCACTTCAGTTCCTAAAGTTGAAGCTATGCTCCCGATAATACTCGCAGCCTGCAATTTTTCAAGTTCTCCGCTTGCAAGAACCAGAGCAAGTTTTCCCATTTTACATCACCTCTGGATCCATATTAAGATACACCTATATAAGTTTTTCTTGGTTTTTTAAAAAACCATCAAAACTAATTTTAAGTTAAAAACATAAGCGTGATGAACCCAAGACATATTGCCGAAGTGAGCTTTCATTTACAGGATGCTGCACCTAAAAAAACACTGATAGAAAACTCAAAATACATGTATTCCAAAACATTGAAGAAATGAAGGAAAGACTTAAGGGGTGGCTCCTTGATGCAGATTATATCACCATTGATGGTAAAGCAGTTGTAAGGCTCTGGTGTAAGGACGAAATGGGTATTTTCACAGCATATGATTTTTCCTTTAAACCTTATTTTTATGTTATAAAGGATGACGACTTTAAAAAAGAAGAGCTGATGATCAAAATACATACAAAAAATGAGATCATGTCTCCCTTAAAAATAGAAGAGTCAGAAATGAAGATTTTTGGCAGAGAGGTTGAGGTGTTCAAAGTTTATGCTCAACACCCCCAGCACGTCCCAAAACTCAGAGAGACAATCTCACAGTTTGCCAAAGTGAGAGAGGCAGACATTCCTTTTGTGTACAGATATCTGATAGACAAAGACCTAGCGTGCATGGATATGGTTAACATCGACGCAGAGCAAGCAACGATCGGTAGAAACACCAGAGAGTACAAGATCACCAGTATCGAGAGAGAAGACGCAGAGGGTTATCCTGAGCTATCTGTTCTTGCATTCGATTGCGAGATGCTCGCCGAGATGGGCATGCCAGATCCTGAAAAAGACCCGATTATTGTGATCGCAGTAAAATCCGGAGATTATGAGAACATAATAAATGGTGACAATGAAAGAGAGATCATAAATGAATTTGTGAGCATCCTGAAGAAAATCGATCCTGATATAATCGTTGGATACAACCAGGATAATTTTGACTGGCCATACATAAAAAAAAGGGCTGCAAGATATGGTATAAAGCTCGACATTGGAAGAGATGGCAGTGAATTGAGTATTAAAGGTGGAAGACCGAGAATCCCTGGCAGACTTAACGTTGATCTTTACGATATTGCCATGAGAACGATAGATGTAAAAATAAAGAAACTCGAGAACGTTGCAGAATACTTGGGCAGAAAAATTGATCTTGCAGACATTGAGGCAAAAGATATAGCGAAAAACTGGAAAAGCGGGAACAGAGATGCCGTTATAAAATATTCAAGACAGGATGTTCTCCACACATATTTTATAGCAGAAGAACTGCTCCCAATGCACTATGAACTTTCAAGAATGATAAGAATACCCCTCGACGATGTCACCAGGATGGGGAGGGGAAAGCAGGTTGACTGGTTACTCCTGAGCGAGGCTTACAAACTCGGTGAACTTGCACCAAACCCCGGTGAGCGTGCTGAACCCTATGAGGGAGCATTTGTTCTCGAACCGGCAAGAGGGTTGCATGAGAATGTTGCATGTCTCGACTTCGCATCGATGTATCCCTCCATAATGATTTCCTTCAACATAAGCCCAGATACCCTCTCCAGTAGAGACTGTGATTGTTATGTAGCCCCTGAAGTTGGACATAAGTTCGTTAAAAGCCCGGACGGGTTTTTCAAGAGAATCCTCAGGATGCTTATTGAAAGAAGAACCAAGCTGAAGAAACAGATGAAAGAGCTCAGCCACAACACACCTGAATACCTCCTTCTTAACATAAAGCAGGCAACACTGAAAATCCTGACCAATTCGTTTTACGGTTACACGGGCTGGAATATGGCAAGATGGTATTGCAGGGAGTGTGCAGAGGCTACGACCGCATGGGGTAGACATTTCATTAAAACATCCGCTAAAATAGCTGAGGAGATGGGATTTAAAGTTCTTTACGGAGATACAGATTCAATATTTGTTAAAATGGATAATCTTGATCTTCCTCAGCTAAAAGAGAGGGTTGTAAAGCTCATCGAAAAACTTTCCTTAGAGCTTCCAATTCAGATAGAAATTGACGAACTCTACAGAACCGTCTTCTTTGTGGAGAAAAAGAGGTATGCCGGTTTAACAGAGGATGATAGAGTTATCGTTAAGGGTCTTGAAGTTAGAAGAGGAGACTGGTGTGAACTTGCCAAGAAAGTTCAGAACAGAGTGATAGAGACCATACTTCGAGAAAAAGACCCAGAAAAGGCTGCAGAGATAGTTAGAGAAGTTATTGAGAGGATAAAAAGAGGAGAGTACAGTATTGACGAGTATATCATATACAAAAGCCTTACACGAAGACCTTCCAAATACGAAAGCATCCAGGCACATGTTAAGGCTGCAATGAAGGCTGAAAAGAAAGGGATAATTTATTCGATAGGTTCAAAGGTAGGATATATCGTAACAAAGGGAGCTGGCAATGTTGGAGACAGAGCAATACCCTCAGACCTCATAGAAAGTTTTGACGGAGAGCTAATCAGAGACGAGGATGGAAATATTTATAGAATTGACAAGGATTACTACATAGATCACCAGATCATACCTTCGGTTATGAGAATGCTCGAAAGATTCGGTTACTCTGACAACCAGATAAAAGGCAAAGCGGAGCAACAAACACTTGATTCCTTTTTCTCATAACAACAGTAGAAAACAAGTAGTAGATTGTATATTGTAGGTGGTAGGTGGTAGAATGTACATTGTGTTCAGATGCAGAAAGTGTGGAAGATACCTTTACAGCAGCACAGACAAAAAAACCAGAAAATGTACATGCTATTACACCAACAAAATTGAGAGAGTTAGGGTTGTTGCACGAACTGATGATGAGAGAATAGCAGCAGAAATCGTAAGACAGAAACAGGGCAGTGGAACTGGTTTCAGAGCTCTTGGGTGAAGTGAGACAATATAAAATGGTTAGGTTAAAGAGTTAAACGGGTTAAAGTTAAATCTGAATTAAACTGAGCAAATATATTTAAGGGGCAGGATGGTGATACTATTTACAAATTTGAGATTGAAGTGTGGTTTAGAGATGTTGATTCTTTCGGACATGTGAATAATGCGGCCTTTTGCAGCTATCTTGAGACTGCACGTTTCAAGTATTTCAAAGACAGACTTGGATCTTTCGATGATGCCAGATTTGTTCTTGCGAGAGCTGAAATAGACTATATATCACCACTGGGACTGGAAGAGACGGCTGTGGTTGAAATGTGGACTGGAGATATTGGAAACTCGAGCTGGGAGTTTTTATATAAAATAGTTGAGAAAGAATCTTCAAGAGATATTTTGAATGCGAGAACCGTTCAGGTATGGTATGATCTCGAAAAAATGAGAAGTGTCCCGATCCCGGATAACATCAGGGAAATTCTGGAGAAGGACAGAATCAAATTATAATCAGTTATGATGAATCCTTCAGCAACATTGAACCCTGTACAACAATCTTTGGGAGCTTATAAGCAAGCTCTTCTATGACAGACTTTAACCCATCCAAAAGTCCGATAACACTAAACATTAAATATTACAGCTTTAAATCAAAGACTCTGAATAATTCTCTGGAAAACAAAACTTTGAAGAAGGCTGAAATGTCAACAGGTGTAGAGACTTTTATTGCTTGCATACCTCAAGTTAAAAACTTATTTTTTAATAACTCCCCGAATCATTCAGTCTTTTTACATTCGAACTACTTCGAATATTCGAACTACACTTTACATTCAATCGTATTCGAATCACTTGGATTTATTTGAATAGTAAAAGAGTATATAAAAAATTATATAGAGAAATGATGAGAGAGATAAAAAGACAGGAGGTGAAAAATTCGTGAAGAAGGTGTGGATTGTTAGATTTTTGTTGCCTGTAATGTTGATAATGACAGGAAGTTTTGCAGCGAAATCGTGTTAATTATTATGAGCTTCCTGTCAAAAAAACTTATACTGCAACTTCAGGAAGTTACTGGCATGTTATGAGCCACTGAGGAGATTATCCTCTTGAGCATAGTTCACCAACCACATATCAGACAAAGAGTGGTTTATATTAGCCCTTCTCTCAACGACTTTAACACCTTTCTTGGTTTAAACTTAAAACTCATCATTTATATGGGTGTTAACATATCTGGTTTTATACATCAACAAATCCTCCGTAACCCAATAATTCAGAAATGATCAGACTTATTCCGAGAGTTTTGTAATAATCCCGTTTTTCCTTGCCCTTTTCAGCGCCAATTCTGAAATAAAGACTCCGGCCATGATATATGCTATACAGAGAGCATAGCCAATCAACAGAGGATTCGAGTATGTAGATGGAAAACCGTAAAAAGTTCTGAAAAACTCAAGAAAGTGTGTAACAGGAATTAAGAGTGATATCATCCTGACCCATTCAGGCAAAACCGAGATTGGGTAGTATATCCCACAGATCAGCATAATCATAGCAGTAAGAGTCCATGCAGCAATTTCAGCTCTTCTGCCAAAGACAAGAAGAAGTATGCAGGCACTCATACCTATGAGCATGGCAGTCGTAAAAAGTCCAAACAAGAAGAGGATCAGATCAAAAAAGGGAACCTTTGTAAGGTTAAAATTGAAAAGGCGTATGCTGAAAAAAGAGAGGATAACAAAAGCAACAAATCCTCTAAGAATTCCCACAAACCATGTCCCCATGACCATATGGTAAAAAGTAACTGGAGAAGCGAATGTGTATTTCAGGCTCTTGCTCCAGACATCAAATAAAAGAACATACGTTACATCAAGCTGAGCGAGTTGTATTACACTCAAAGAGACTGCCCCCACCATAATAAAAGCCAATTTGTTCTCATCCAGTTCGAGATAACCACCCATCAAACCAACTGAGAAGAGACTTACAAGTGGCCAAAACAGCATTTCGAAAATTGTGAAAAAATTTCTTTTAGTCATTATCAGGTTTTTGTAGGAAAATGCCAGTGTTTTTCTAATCTCTTTTTGCAAGCTCGACAAAAACATCTTCAAGATTCGCCTCCTCCATACTAATTTTTTTGATATATCTGTAGACGGGGCTTAGCAGATTCAAAACATCTTTAATTCTTTTCTCAGCATCATCAACCAGGATTGTTAACCGCTCTCCTTTTAAATCAACTCCAATAACACCTTCTACACTTAATTTAGGTAACTTTACACCAGAGCTCAATTCGATAATTATTTTATCTCTTGCCCCAATAATTTTTTTTAACTCTTTCTGTGTACCTGTAGCAACTATTCTTCCATGATTCAGGAAGGCAATTTTATCACAGAGCTGTTCAGCTTCAGACATATAATGGGTTGTCAGAACTGTTGTTATGTTGTATTCTTCATGGATCTCAAGAATCTTTTTTCTTATTCTCCTTGCCACATCCGGATCCAGCCCGGTTGTGGGTTCATCAAGAAAAACGAGTTCTGGATCATTTATGAATGCTTTTGCAAGACTCAATTTCTGCTTGTTTCCAGTAGAGAGTTCTTCAAATTCAACATTCCTGTACTGAGACAGATCAAACATCTCTATAAGCTCTTCAATTTTACTCTTATTGCTCATACCATAAGCCATGGAGAAAAATCTCAGGCATTCGTAAACCGTCAGACTCCAGGGGAGGTTTGGACTGCCACTCGTCATATTAATTCGCTCTCTGATTTTGTTAGTGTCCTTGAGGGCATCCAAGCCCAGTATTTTCACAGTTCCCCTATCTGGAATAAGCAGTGTGGATAAGATAGAGATAAGGGTTGTTTTTCCTGCTGCATTTGGGCCCAGAATACCAAAAACCTGTCCACTCTCTATTTCCAGACTTAAATCTTTCAAAGCAAAGTTCTTCCCCCCAAAGAAGGATTTATACACCATCCATACGTTTTTACACTCAACAGCAAACACAAATCTTCATTCACTTCTGATTATTTAAGCGATATGCATTCTGAGGTTTTCGAAAAAAAAATAAACTAGTAAGACTCTGGCAGAACCATGATTGAGATTCTGTTCATCATTACAGTCATAGTTTCTATCTACATGGCTTGGAACATAGGAGCAAATGATGCTGCCAATTCAATGGCCACATCTTATGGAAGCGGTGCCCTGACTCTAAAACAAATCATTGTCATAGCAGGTATTCTTGAGTTCTGTGGAGCTTTCTTTTTTGGAAGTCGTGTGACCCATACGATAGGCAAAGGAATTGTCCCGATCAACCTTCTCGATCCCCATATCATCGCTATAGGGGCTTTATCAGCCATATTTTCTGCCGGGCTCTGGATCACTATAGCAACCTACTACCACCTGCCAGTATCAACATCACATTCCATTGTAGGATCCATGCTTGGGTTTGGTCTTGCTGCAGTTTCTGAGAACCTCCTTAAATTTGAACAGATAAGATGGGGTATATTATCTAAAATCGCTCTGAGCTGGATAATATCTCCAGTAGCCGGTGCTGTTATGGCTTTTGTAATCTTTTCAATCATCAGATTTTTTATTCTCTCGAATATGGATATCGATAGGGCTGAAAAAATTTTTAGATACCTACAGGTTATCACAGCATGCTACGTTGCATTTGCACATGGAAGTAATGATGTTGCCAATGCCGTTGGGCCCGTCTCAGCAACCTTTGGTTTTACAGAGGCCCCCTCATGGATACTTGCACTTGGTGGCTTAGGTATCGCAATCGGTATAGCGACGTGGGGTTACAGAGTTATTGAGACGGTTGGTAAAAAGATCACTGAACTTACACCCACAAGAGGTTTTTCAGCAGAATTTTCCACAGCAACAACAGTCCTTGCAGCTTCATATTTTGGTATGCCTGTTTCAACAACACATACACTGGTTGGGAGCGTTCTTGGAGTTGGATTCGCCGGTGGTCTGGCAAGTGTAGATCTGAGTGTAGTAAAAAGAATTATCTACTCGTGGATTCTTACTATTCCAATAGCGGCAGGTTTAACAATCTCGATATATACTGTACTGGTGGTGTTGCTATGAGGTTCATAAGATCGGTAACGGATGTCTTTGGATACTCTCCTTTCAAGGCAATCCATAAACACAGTGAATACTGTGAAATAGCAGCTGATCTCCTTGTTGATCAATTTGAGGCTTTTGTCAATGGTGATAAAAATAAAATATTTGAACTGGAGCAGGAGATAGATGATCTTGAACATGAGGCCGACAAGATAAAACAGGAAATACGAACTCATGTGACAAAATCGCTCAGATTGCCGGTTGATAGGCATGACCTCCTTTCCTTCCTCAGTTATCAGGATCAGATTATCAACTATATTGAGCATGTTTGCCACATGCTAACCTATAGAGGAGCGAAAGATGTCGATAAAGAGATTGAGAGAAAGTTCCGTAAACTGCTCCACAAAATAAATGAGATTATCTGTAAGTATGAGGAACTAATTGATCACGTTGCAAAATTGATCGCCACTTCTTTCAGCAAAAAGGAGATCACTGAAGTACTTGTCCATGTGAATGAGGTGGAGATCGTCGAACATGAATGCGATATTGTTCAGATTGAACTCCACAAACTTCTGCTGAACAGTGAGATGGATCCCTTTGATGTTATTCTGCTGAGAGATATTGTAATTCAACTCGGAGAGGTGGCAAATAGCACTGCAAGAGCTGCAGACTCATTTAGGACGATGATACTGGGTAGATGAGGGAGCAAATATAAAACTTAAAGCAATAGACATTATAACCGGCATGTAACATTGGACATACAACATTTGGATGGATAAAAAGTTTCTTAAACCAACCCATGTTCGAAAAAGCCTTAGCTATAAACTGCTGGAGGTAAGATTATGGATTATGAAAAAGTGAGACCACCAGATGATGGAGAAAAAATTGAATTCGAGAATGGAGTTCTGAAAGTACCTGAAAATCCCATAATTCCATATTTCGAGGGAGATGGCATAGGAAAGGACGTTGTGCCTGCTGCAATCACCGTTTTAAATAAAGCGGCTGAGCTTACCGGAAGGCAAATTTCATGGTTCAAGGTCTATGCTGGTGAAGATGCCTATAAAATGTACGGCAATTATCTGCCAGAAGATACGTTAAATGCCATAAGAGATTTCAGAGTTGCTCTTAAAGGACCCCTTACAACCCCCGTTGGTGGTGGTTTCAGAAGTCTGAACGTTACAATCAGACAGGTTCTTGATCTGTATGCTAATGTTAGACCCATATACTATCTCAATGGTGTGCCAAGCCCGATAAAATACCCTGAGAGAGTTAACATGGTAATTTTTAGGGAAAATACTGAGGATGTGTACTCAGGCATAGAGTGGCCAGAGGGAAGCGAGGAGGCGAAAAAATTGATCAGATTTCTCTCTGATGAACTGGGTGTGCAGTTAAGAGATGACTCTGGAATAGGGATTAAGCCCATAAGTGAATTTGCCACAAAGAGGTTGGTTAGACTTGCCATAAAGTATGCTATCGATAACAAAAGAAGAAGTGTAACCATAGTTCATAAAGGGAATATTATGAAGTACACAGAGGGTGCCTTCAGAGACTGGGGTTATGAGGTCGCACGAGAGGAATTCCCGAACGAGACAATAACTGAAGCGGAGCTATGGGAAAATTACGATGGAGATCCAAAGGGAAAGATTGTCGTGAACGACAGAATCGCTGACAACATGTTCCAGCAGATACTCACAAGAACAGCAGAATACGATGTGCTTGCCATGCCGAATTTAAACGGTGACTATATGAGCGATGCTGCTGCTGCGATGGTTGGGGGACTGGGCATAGCACCTGGATCGAATATCGGTGATGGAATGGGTGTCTTTGAGCCGATTCATGGTTCAGCACCGAAGTACGCTGGCCAGAATAAAGTTAATCCAACTGCAGAGATACTGACGGGAGCACTCATGTTTGAGTACATGGGATGGAAGAACGCAAGCGAATTGATAAAAAGGGCTGTAGAGATGACAATTAAGAGTGGGATTGTAACCTATGACCTGCATCGCCACATTGAGGGTAATCTGGTCGGTACATCTGAATTCGCAAAAGCAGTTGTTGAAAATATGCTGACACTCTGAAACGGGTTGATTTTTGTTTTTGAACAATTTCAGCCCTTTTGATTTTTACAAAAGCATATTATAACAAGATGCAATTCACAATAATTTGATATGATTGCCCAAATTTTTTCGAAATAAATTTGAATAAATGCATGCCCGTTAATACGAGAATACACCCCGATACAACACTACAATACTGAAAGACTATATTGTGTATCGTGATTGAATTAACAGAGCTCAAATTTCCTTATTACTACGAAAACTATATATATTGTAAATAACTCAGGAGAATTTAGAAGGAGGTGAATTAAAATGGCTGAATTGCCTATCGCTCCAATTGACAGGCTGATGAGAAATGCTGGAGCGGAAAGAGTTAGTGAGAATGCAAAGGAGTTGCTTGCAGAAGTGCTCGAAGAATGGGCAACAGAGATTGCCAGAAAAGCTGTTGAGGTTGCAAAGCACGCTGGAAGAAAGACTGTTAAAGCAGAGGACATCAGTCTCGCGGTTAGAACCTAATTCCTTAGAGGTTATTTTCATTAATTTATTTTTGTATTTTTGTTCAACTTTTTTGTTTTTCACTTCCACACCACATCCTTTGAGCAGTAAAAGATATGTTAGTTGTTCAATTAAGACCATTATCCCTTATTTCACATCAACCTACATTTAAACTCAGGCCCTCATTTAAACTCGAGATTAATATTAAATAGTTGAGGTGCTTTTAATTCTCTCAATGAGAAGTGCGGAAGTTAAAGAAGGTATTGAGAGAGTGGCTCACAGAGCTCTTCTGAAGGCATTAGGAGTTACCGATGATGAAATGGAAAAACCGTTTATTGGAATTGCAAATGCATTCAACACCATTATCCCCGGACACATGACTCTTGATAGAATAACGCAGGCGGTTAAAGAAGGTGTTTATTCTGCTGGAGGGGTTCCCTTTGAGTTTGGTGTCATCGGAATTTGCGATGGGATCGCCATGGGCCATGATGGTATGAAATATGCCCTGCCCTCAAGAGAAATAATTGCCGACAGCATAGAAGCAATGGTTGAGGCGCACAGGTTTGATGGTCTCGTTGTTGTTGGTTCGTGTGATAAAATAGTTCCTGGTATGCTTATGGCAGTTCTGAGGCTTAATATTCCGGCTGTTGTTGTCACTGGCGGCCCAATGATTCCGGAAAGAATCGGTGAGAGAAATGTGACCATATCAACTGCATTCGAGGCTGCCGGGATGTATAAAGCCGGTAAACTGGATGATGATGAGCTCAAACTCTATGAGGACTTCTGCGCCCCATACTGCGGGAGCTGTCAGGGGCTTTATACAGCCAACACCATGCAAATAATGACTGAAACGCTTGGTATGAGCCTACCATATTGTGCAACATCGCCATGTAGCTCATCAAGAAAACTCAGAATTGCTAAAGAGAGTGGAAAAAGAGTTGTTGAGCTTGTAAAGAACGATGTCGCACCGAGGAATTTCGTTACGGAAAGATCCTTTGAGAACGCCATTAAGATGGATATGCTCATCGGTGGTTCAACCAACACAGTCCTGCATTTACCCGCCATAGCAAGAGAAGCAGGCATTAAGCTCGACCTCGACCTTTTTGATTCTATATGTAAAAATACACCCCACATCGTGGCAATAGATCCAGCGAGCAGTTACACCATTGCAGACCTTGATGAGAGTGGAGGCGTGCCAATGCTCTTCAGAAAAGCCAGAGACCTCCTTCACAATGAGATGACTGTCAGCGGACTGAAAGTTCATGAGATCGCTGAAAAAGCATTCGTTAGAGGGAGAGACATCATAAAAGATATTCAGAACCCATTGCATCCCCAAGGAGGAATTGCAATACTGAAGGGGAATCTGGCAGAAAGGGGTGCTGTAATAAAAGCCGCAGCCGTGCCAGAAGATATGATGGTTTTTGAGGGTAATGCCAGGTGTTTCGATTCCGAACAGGAGGCACTTCAGGCCATTCTTAACAGGGAGATCGCGGAGGGAGATGCGGTTGTAATCAGATATATGGGGCCAAAAGGAGCTCCTGGAATGCCGGAAATGCTTCTACCAACCGCCGCTATTTCAGGTATGGGATATACAAGAGTTGCACTGATAACAGATGGAAGATTCAGCGGAGCTACAAGAGGTCCTTGCATCGGACATGTATCTCCTGAGGCGGCTGTCGGAGGTAATATCGCGCTTATTGAGGATGGAGACAGAATTTTCATAGACATACCTGCCAGAATGATCGAGCTCAAAGTAAGTGAGGATGAGCTTGCAAAAAGAAAAGAGAAATGGAGACCAAAGGAGAAAGAGCTTTCAGGATACCTATCCAAATATGCAAAGCTTGTAGGTTCTGCAGATGAGGGCGCGGTGTTGAAGTAGGTTAAAAAGTGGGCAAGGAATGGCAAGAAGTAAGTTAAACTGATAGTCCGTAACCAAGTCTTCAACTCGGCAATCACCAACTGTTAGTACTAAATTTTTTGCTTAATTTTATCTCTGTAGATTATTCTTATAACGAGTATACTTATTTCAAAAAACACAATCATAGGGCCAGCCACCATCACCTGTGTGAAAACATCTGGAGGTGTGATTGCTGCTCCGAGAATGAAGAATGCAATATAAAAGTGTCTTCTGTAGTAGGTTATTGTTGAGTAATCTATAAGATCGTTTCCCACGAGGAAAAGAAGTACGAGGGGCATCTGAAAGACAACACCAAATACTGTAATCATCAAGATTATGAAGTTTATGAACTCTGCTATTGAATACGTGGCCCGTACTCCCTGAGATACAGCATTGCTATACAGAAATTGCATGAAAATCGGGAGCATCAGAAAATAACCGTATGCCACACCCATCGAAAAAAGGGCAGGTGAGGTTATACCATATTTCAGAGCAGTACTTTTCGATATATTCACATTCTCCATAACTTCTGTCCTTTCTTTAAGTGCTCTGTAAATCAGGTAAATCAGGTAAGGTAAACCAGCCGCCATCCCGAGATAAAGACTGATTTTCAGTTTAAGGATTAGACCTTCGAGAGGTGCCAGATATATCAGTTCCGCATCCAGTGGTAGAAGGTCTTCGCGTATTCGGGAGATTAGAGGGTCTGCAACAAAAGCGAAAACAAGTGCCCATGTGATAGAGATTATCAGTATGAGTCTCAAGAACTTATTCCTTACCACCAAGAGAACTTCTGCCGCATCTGACGCTGTGAAATCGGCCATCGAAGTATGTTAAGTGGTAAGTATTTAAACTTTCACCAGAAGTATATTGTGAGGTCAAATTTTATAAAAGAGTTAATAAATAACACTTCAAAATGTGGTGATGAAAATTTACTTGATGTTTTGCTGTCTGAACACACCATTCGATGACCAGTACCCGGAACAGAATCAGACCTGAATCAGAAGCCTAGTTATTCTACTTCATTACTAGATTGAAGACTGGAAAATGATAGGATGTGAGTAGGCAGAGTATGGTTAGATTTCTTCAGTTATTCGAAAGAGGTGGGGGAGATTACACAAGAGATAGAGAGAAGTGGCTGGGTAAGGTGAGTGTTAGAGGACTGACAGAAAAGATCAGAGATAGATGTGGATGAATTCATTGGTTCTAATCCAATAATTCATCGGTTCTAAATTTAGAATTCGTAAAGTCAGATCGTATTGCTTTTCCACATTTTGTCCTGTTCCCACTAGTGCCTTTTTGGAGAGAAGTCTAGAGAGGCAAGGGTGACATAAACTACGCAAACTACGCGCATTTTAAGATTTCAGAATGGGGTGTCTGAGGGTCTGAGTCTACCGAGAATTGTAAATACATAAAGTCGCAACCATTTACAACCATTTCCAGAATGAGAAGGATAGCAAAATACTTATATTCAAATTCTATCAATAATGCGAAGAGCCGCCGTAGCTCAGCTGGTCGGAGCGGGTGACTTGTAATCACCAGGTCGCGGGTTCAAATCCCGCCGGCGGCTTGTTTTTCCGAATTTCACCACTTCAACTAGTACATTAAATATAAGCTAAGAGGAAAAGCCAAAAACATCAGAATTTATCATAAAACCTCAGTCTCTTCCCAACCACTTCAGGTAGTGGATTTTATTGCGTGGAGCATTAACAGGAAGTTCAATTTTGGTGATGATTCCTATTTCAGCCTGATTGAGGAGAAAATTGTCAATAAGAAGGAGATGCTGCTATGGGAATCCTTATGATAGTCCTAAATTCAGAGAAAGGTGGACCCAGACCACCTGAAAAGTGCACCTCAAGGTACACGGGGTACACGGGGCAGTCTGGCCTACCCACCCGAGGTTACGTATTAAGCATTATCACATAAACGTTTCGAATGTAAATCTGGTTCAAATAATAGATGGTGAGTATCCTAGATTGATTCCTTTACTAATGGTTGGGCAGAATTTAAAAAGGTGAAAATATGAATAATCTTGGATATAAAGAAACTCCAATCGGGAGGATTCCGGAGGATTGGAAAGTTGTCAGATTGGGAGATGGAAGTGTTGCAGAGATAAGTTATGAGACAGTCTCCTCCGTCATCAACATACAACAATAAAAGAGAAGGTTTACCCTTTCTGCAAGGAAAAGCAGAATTTGGAGAGATCCACCCATCCCCAACAGTTTACTGCTCAAAACCAATAAAAATAGCTAAAAAAACGATATTCTTCCTTCAGTGAGAGCACCAGTTGGTGATGTTAACATAGCACCATTTAGATGCTGTATTAATATAGTGTTAGCAGCCATTAGAACTAGAGATAATAAGCTCCATTTTCTGTTTTTGTTTTACTATCTGAAGTTCAACGTCAAAAAATGTGGAGCCATATCATCTGGTTCTACTTTTAAAGCAATAAGGAAAGAAGACATTGAGAATTATCTAATTCCACTCCATCCTCTCGAAGAACAGCAAAAAATCACCAAAATTCTATCAACTGTTATAAAAAGCCCGAACTCGAAAGAGAACGGAAGGAGAAGCTTGAGAGGATTAAGAGAGGTTTGATGAATGATTTGCTGGCTGGGAGAAGAAGAGGCTCATCAGCAAAACATTTATAACATCTTAAATCAAGTGGGAAATGTGGGAAATATGCCAGTAACAAAAGTTGATGAAAAAGGTAGAGTTTTGCTGCCCAAGGAATTAAGAAAGAGAATGGGTATAAAGCCAGGAGAGGAGTTTCTGATTACAGATGTAGATGCTGATGCAGTCATTCTCAAGAGAATTGACGTTAAAAAGATGCTTGAAAGCATAATTGAGAAGGCTAAGGGTGTAGACTTTGACAAGCTCGAAAAAGAGATCGGAGAGGAAGGTAATAGAGTTGCAAGAAAGAAGTATAAGGTTTTTGATTGATACTAATGTGTTCATTGCAGCTGTTAAGAAAGGCTGGACGAAAACAAGACAACGAATTTAATTCTTAACTTATTAACGAATCCAGACTTTGAGATTGTAGCAAACGATGTTTTGCTTGCAGAGTATGAAAAATATTCTAAGGAATTAAGTGCCGAAGAATTTCTTGAGTTTTTAAAGGTTAAAGTCAGCGTAGTGAATCCTTCAGGGGATGAGGTAGAAAAGTGCAAGCCTTATTTTCCAGAAAATGAGGTGGCGCTGACGTTGTTCATGCCGCAACATGTCTGAAAGCAAAGGCAATTCTGATAACAAATGATAAACATTTTGATGAGGTTAAAGAGACTTGTTTAATAAATGTTTGGAGCATTTCAGAGGCAATAAACAGAATAATTTATTAAATTTTAAATCTAAAAATCCAACAATATTCTTCATTGTTGACAGACTCGAGCTTGAAGAACAACTCTACAAGGAGTTATACTCCCTCGATATTGTAGAGCCTGAAATTATAGGTTCTATAAGAGAACTGAAGGAAGTTTTGAGCTATGACGATTACAGGGGCAAGAGGGGCGTATTTATCACACTAATTCACAAGTTCAGACCTGAGGAATTAAGAGATTTGCAAAAGGATTTTTCAACTATTAAGGGGCTTTATCAATCGCAAAAACTCCCTAACAACCATTCATAACCTCAAATACTACAATTCCCAACCTTCACCAAAACTTTTTTACCTCCCAGATTTACTAATACTTTCATGATTATTTCCTGTGACTGGAAAGAGGCAAGAAAACATCTTCTTAACAAAATACTCCACCAAGGAAAAAAGTATCGCTCAAGATTTGGAGATACAATACAGTGTGAGCCCTCACTGGTTGTTGTGGAGGATCCGTCCTTTTTCTTTAAGCTCGAATATGATTTTTCGGGCTGGAGATTTTGCGGAGAGAGCTACACTGATAGAGTTGATAATCTGATAGATATTGCTGCAAAGAAACTCAGATCAAGCCCATTCACCAGGAGAGTTTCAATACCTGTGTGGAGATCGAAAGATCATTTTTGTGATAACTCACCGGCAATAACTGAAATCAGCTTTTTACCGGTTGATGAAAAGCTTCATGCTACTGCATTCGTCCGTTCACTTGATGCATATAATTTCTTCATGCATAACTCAGAATTTATAAACTATGTTCTCGATGCAGTATGCAACAGAATCGATATGGAAAAAGGAAGCGCTGCAATGCTCATTTCAACACCCCACATCTACACGAGAGATATTGAGAAAGCAAAAAATGCTGCAAGTGAGGAATTAAATGAACTCTTTGGCTATCATGAACTTGCTACCCATCTGAAAGAGGATTATCTCTCAACTGCCTGGCATTCAGCCATGGAGGTCATATACTACAATGGCAAAACAAAGAAGACAGAGTGGGGAGAGATTTTCGATGGACAGGAAGAAAGTAAATTCGTCCAGAGATTGCTCATAGAAGTTAAAAATCCCTATGAGCATCAGATCCATGATAAAGCCCCCTTCACCAGAAAATATGGCATCGAATACGCTCACGACTATATGATCCACGCAAAGTGCATTGACAGGCCAGTTTCAGAACCTATCCTCAAAGAAGGAGAGGTCTACACCTATGCTGAAAGGGCAAGATACTGCGAAAAAGATGAAATAACAGTAGATCAACTTTTCACTGTCATCAATAAATTGAAAGAGGAGCCTTTCAGAAGAGACTGTTACGTCGGCATTTCGAGGCCATGGGACCTTGAGAGTGATGAACCACCATGTCTGAGGGGGTATCAGTTCGTGGGAATCGACAATGATTTGCTTGCAGGTATATTTTACATGAGATCCAACGACATATACGGTGCGATGCACGCCAACGCTTTTGCTTTCTCAGTTCTAACACAATATATTGCAGAACTGGCGAGATTTGGAAAACACATCTACTACCATTTCGCCGTTGATGCCCATATTTACGGTAACTTTCTCAGTTCGGTTAAAGAGATCCTGGAACCTGAGACTCCAGGCTATCTGTCGGAAAATCGAAGGAAAAGGTGAAAAAATTCTCTGGTAATTGAACAAATTCTCTGGTAATCGAACAGTCACAATCAATCTGATACTGAGTACTCACAATCCAGACATTCTGAAATCTCTGAGGTATTCATTACACCCTATCGGTTTAATCCATTTTCAGCGATTAAAATTCAAAAAATGAAAAAAGTTTATACTCTCCTCTGAAAAATGGTTTGTATGAGCTTTACAGGGATGGCCATTGAAATCAACCTTTCAAATAGGGACTATTCAGAGATACCTGTTAAAGATACAAAATATGAAAGGAACGCTGGAATTGCTGGGATCGCCTATGAAATCGCACAAAAACTACACAAAAAAAAGATGGATCCCCTCAGCGATAGGAATTTTATAATTTTTGCTGCAGGAATTCTCACCTCAACAGGTTTACCCGGAGCGACAAAAACATTATGTATAACCAAAAATCCCCTCAACAACACCTTTGGGCCTGGAGTTGTAGGTGGAAGGCTCGCTAAAGATATTAAGAGTGCTGGATACGATCTGATCATAATTAAGGGATCTTCTGATGAACCCATTCTTTTAAAAATTAGTTCTGATACAGTAAAATTCCTGGATGCAGATAGATTGTGGGGAAAAGACATTATAGCGGGAACTGAATTTCTAAAAAAGAAAGAGAAAGGTTCGGTAATTGCTATTGGTCCTGCAGGAGAAAATCTCGTCCCGATATCCATTGCACTCGTTGATGGTTTCCACCACCTTGGTAAAGGAGGGCTTGGAGCAGTTTTTGGCTCAAAAAAAGTTAAAGCCGTTATTGTTGAAGGCGAAAAACAGACAGAAATATTTAACAGAGATAAATTTGAGCACTACAGCAAACTGCTGAGAGAAAGAATACTCTCAGACAGGCTCACCAAAATTTACTCGAAAGCTGGTATAATGGCCGCCTGGGACTCCTGGGCCAAGATCGGATACCTCACATATAAAATGCGTTCGAAACTCATTTCAGAGGGCAAAATAGCCGAGTTTGGTGTTGAAAAATATCTGGAAAGGATTAAAAATAGAAGTCTGGGTTGTTATGGCTGCCCATCTCCCTGCAAAGCTGAGCTCAAAAGAGAGGATGGTTTGACAAAAGCCTCCCTGTATTTTGGTGTCTCACTTTCATTTGGAGTGCGATGCGGAGTTTCAACCGCCGAGGAGGCTGTTAAGTGTCATGATGCTGCAAACAGACTTGGAATAGATGAGTTAACTTTTGCTGAGTTGTTTGACATGCTGATGAGCTTTATTGAAGAAGCAAAAATATTCGAGGATGAGATTGGCTTCCCGATTTCAAGAGATGCAGAATCAGTTTTGAGAATGCTGAACATGACTGCCTACCGATCAGGAATTGGTAAACATTTTGGTGAGGGTGTTGAAGGGCTTGCTAGACTATTTGGCGAGTGGATAAAAAAGGAGAGCCATTTAATTAAAAATATGGAATGGATTTTTGATCCAAGAGTGAGTTTTGGAAGTGAGTCCTTTGGTGCTCTTACAAACCTGAGAGGTGGTCATGAAGGTCCTGTTAGCGTTACAGTTCTTCCCGAAAAAAGTGAAGAGAGTATAAGACGATATCTTGAGAAGATTGGAGCTGAAAAAATTATCGACTCTATTTTTGCAGGAGGGTTTAACACAGCCCTGTATACGGTAGCTACCGAGAACTGGCTCTGGTTGCTAAACGGAATGGGGTTCTGCAGAAGAGAGACAATCGCGAGAAATCTGGATATTGACCTGATCAGAAACCTGTTTAATCATGCTACCGGTTTTGAAATTGAGAATGAAGATCTCATTAAGGGTGCAGAAAGAGCTATATCGCTTGCACGTTCTCTAAACTGTTCAGAAGGGTACAGTTTTCAGCAGGATATGCCCCCCAAAAAATTTTTTGAAGTTTTAAAAATAAAAAAAGAACAAAAAGTGATCACAGATTATATTACAGGTAAAAGGATTTCAGAAGAAGATGTGCTGAGAATGATCAGGGATTACTATCGTGCGCGAGGATGGGGGGAGAACGGTTGTCCTTGAAGAGTTACCTTTGAAGAGAGTTATCTGAAATCACTTGCAAGCTATTTACTGTTTGTAGATCTACCGATTTATATATATGCAACAGCTTTCCAGTTTATACAATGAAAATTAAAAGATCCCTTTTAAAAATGATTCTTGCTGTTGCAAAAGACAGTTATCCTTATGAGATTATTGCTCTGCTTGCTGGCAAAAAAAACGTTGCAGAGGAGCTTATTATACTGCCATTTGAGAGCGGGATGACAAGTGCAATAATTCATACCGAAATGCTACCTCTCGGTATGAAAATACTGGGAAGTGTTCACAGTCATCCCACTCCAAATAACACTCCATCTTCTGCAGATATTGAGATGTTTTCCAGGTTTGGCAGATATCACATTATTGTTGGATATCCCTATACAGAGAGAAGCTGGAGATGTTATGATAGATTCGGTAAAGAAGTAAATGTAGAAATTGTTGATTGATATGAAATGATCTGGATTTTTCTGCTTAGTTGAACGCTTAGTTGAACATATTATTGCATCCAATTGCCCTGGCTGAACAATTTCTCATCTACTCAACAAACGCAATATCAAAGATTTTTTATGCACATCTGCAGGCGAGGAATAGATGGTAAGAGTTGTGGCAACAGGAACCTTTGAGATAATTCACCCCGGTCATCTCAGGTTTTTATCAGAGGCAAAAAAACTTGGAGATGAACTGATTGTAATAGTTGCAAGATCAAAGAACGTAAAACACAAACCAAAACCTGTGATACCTGAAGAACAGAGGAGAAAAGTTGTCGAGAGCATAAAATACGTTGATAAAGCAATACTCGGAGATGAGAAGGATATCTTTAAACCCATAATCGAGCTAAACCCAGATATAATTGTTCTGGGTCATGATCAGCATTTTGATGAAAAATGGCTCGAACAGGAGTTAAGAAAAAGGAATATTAAGTCGAAGGTGGTAAGAATTACTGTTAAAGAACCCTGTGAGTTCTGCAGTTCAGCAAAAATAGTCAAGGCGTTGATTGAGAAAAGAAAAGATCTGTATTCTGCTGATTGATTCTTCTGCTTACCACCCTGTTTACTGGAATTTAATAATGCAATATCAGCAGATTGTATGCAGGGGTATGGAAAAAATATTAAAATCGCCTCATAACTTTAACTTTTCATGAAGTTTGATGAACTTTTAATGATTCCCGGACCGGTTCAGGTTCACAGCAGGATAATCAATGCCATGGCCAGGCCAACCATAGGGCATAGAACACCCGATTTTTCAGAAATAATGCAGAGATGCACTGAGGGATTGAGAGAGCTTTTCGGGACTGATGGTGACGTATACATCATTTCAGGTTCCGGAACTGCAGGAATGGAGGCCGCAATTTCAACTTTTTCAAAAGTTAAGAAAATTACATGCATCGATAATGGAAAATTTGGTGACAGACTTTGCAGGATTGCATCAAAATATACTGAGGTTGATGCTATCAGATTCGAATGGGGTAAATCAATAGAACTTGAAAAGATTGAGAGGTCACTGGAGGGAGGGAGTGAGGCAGTTGCATTTGTGCACAACGAGACCTCTACAGGCATACTGAACCCGGCCAGAGAGATCGCAAGGCTGGCAAAGAAATATTCTGCTCTCGTTATAATGGATGGTATCACCTCCGTAGGAGGGGATGAGGTAAAGATGGATGAATGGGAAATAGATGTGGCCATTGTTGGATCTCAGAAATGTCTCGGAATTCCACCAGGTCTGGCTGCCGTTGCAGTAACTGAGAAAGCATGGGAGTTCTACAACGATAAAGCTCCCTTCTACCTAGACCTGAATGCCTACAGAAAGAAATTAAAAGACTGGCAAACACCTTACACCCCAGCAGTTCCGTTATTCTTTGCTCTCGATGAGGCCATAAAAATGATATACGAGGAGGGGCTGGAGAACAGGATAAGCAGGCACAGAAGGTTCTCTAAGGCTGTGAGAGAATGGGCCATTACGGCAGGTCTCGAACTTTTCCCCGAACTCAATGAATACAGCAATTATTCAAATACTGTAACAGCCATAAAATTACCTGCTGAGATCTCAGACAAAGAACTCAGAGGGACATTGAAAGAAGAGTATGGAATAACAATCTCCGGCGGGCAAGAACACCTGAAAGGAAAGATTTTCAGAATTGGGACAATGGGCAATATTGGAAAGAGAGAAGTTCTTTCCACCCTGGCAGCAGTTGAGGATGTTCTGATGAGAAAAGGAGCTGCAAAGCCTGCATTGAATGTGGCAATTGAGATCCTTTCAGGTTAACGGTGGTGATCGATATGAAAATTGGAATCGCAGACACAACATTTTCAAGGATAAACATGGGAAAGATCGCGATAGATGAACTCAGATCAATATGCTCCCTCCCATATGAAAGATATACCGTTCCGGGGATAAAAGATCTTCCGATCGCTGCAAAGAAGCTTATAGATGAAAGAGAATGTGATATTGTAATTACCTGTGGATGGGTTGGTGGTACAGAAACTGATAAACTGAGCTATATCGTGCTGAGCATGGGCATCCAGCTCGTTCAACTATTAACGAATAAGCATGTAATAGATGTTACAATTCATGAAGATGAGGCTCCAAGCGAAGAGGAGCTTCTCATGGTCGCAGAAAATCGTGTGAGAGAGCACGTTAGAAATGCAGTTGACCTGCTACTAAGACCAAAAAAGCTCGAAAAAATGGCTGGAACCGGTCAAAGACAGGGATATGGAGATGTCGGGCCAATCCTTGAATAATCCCTGAATTTTGAAGAGGATTGGAGAGGACAATACTATATTAGGATAATATTATATTAACTGTAAAATTAATTAAAACTGAAAATTGTTTTTTAATGCTACTATTTCTGCAGTTGTTAAGAATCCAACCTTTAATGGCAGCCAACCCCCACCAGTCTGCACCAACCACCACCCACCACCCCATAAATAATATTATATATCTTTTCCCACCTTCCCACTTCGGTGGTATTAATGGAGAAGATTAAGCTCGGTCTGGTGGTTGCTGAGTTCAACAGAGATATAACATACATGATGGAGGTTCTTGCAAAAGAACATGCTGAATTCCTTGGTGCTGAAATTACAGAAATAATTCGTGTCCCTGGAGTTTTTGACACACCCATTGCCATTAAAAGGGTTCTGGATAAGGGTGGCGTGGACGCGGTTGTAACTGTCGGTTGTGTGATTGAAGGCGAAACTGGTCATGACGAGATTGTCGCTCAGCATGCAGCCAGGAAAATAATGGATCTTTCTCTGGAATACAACAAACCCGTAACCCTTGGAATATCCGGACCTGGAATGGGCAGAATTGCTGCCCAACAAAGAGTGGATTATGCGAAGAGAGCTGTTGAGGCTGCTGTTAAGCTGGTTAGAAGGTTGATGGAGTATGATCAGCAAAAGAGTTAGTGCTGTCAGTCCATCAGCAACTTTAAAAATTTCTGAATCTGCAAAAAAGCTCAAACGAGAAGGAAAACCAGTTATTGATATGGGTGTCGGCGAACCGGACTTTCCAACGCCGAAATACATCGTCGATGCAGCCTATAAAGCAATGTTGGAAGGCAAGGTTTTCTACACTCCCACCAGAGGGGTTCCAGAACTTTTAGATGTGATTTCCGAGAAGTTGAAGAAAGAGAACGGGATAGAATTCAATCCAGAAAACATCATTGTAACTCCTGGAGCCAAATATGCAATTTTCGAGGCTGTAATGAGTGTAATCAATGAGGGAGATGAAGTTATACTGCTCGATCCTTCGTGGGTTACTTATGAAGCTTGCGTTCAAATGGCTGGAGGAAAAGTTGTCTGGGTTCCACATTCTGAGAATTTCAGCGATGCTCCTGTTGAGGATTACATAACCAACAAAACAAAAATGATCATATTCAACTCCCCCAGCAACCCCTTAGGTGTTGTTTACCCGATGGATTTCTTGAAGAAATTGAGGGATCTGGCTGTTGATGAAAACATCCTAATAATGTCGGATGAAATTTATGAGAAAATACTGTTTGAAGGGGAACATGTGAGCATCGCATCTCTGGATGATATGCTGGAGAGGACAATCATCATCAACGGCCTATCCAAAACATACTCCATGACTGGCTGGAGAATTGGATATGCTGCTGCACCTGCAGATATTGTTAAAGCAATGGCAAAAATGCAATCTCATTCAGTAAGCCACCCTACTTCCTTTGTCCAGTATGCAGCAATAGAGGCGATGAAGGGTGATCAGTCTTTCATCGAAGAGATGGTAAAAGAGTTCAGAGCAAGAAGAGATCTCCTTATGAGTGGATTGGATAAACTCGGAATCAGATACGCTCCTCCAAAGGGTGCTTTCTATATTTTTATGGATGTAGAAAGAGATAGTATGAACTTCTGTCAGGAGTTCCTAGAGAAAGAGTTCGTTGCTACAACCCCTGGATCTGCTTTCGGACAGAGTTATAAGACGTGGATAAGAGTCAGTTATGCAACCTCAAGAGAGAACATAATCGAGATGCTGAATAGGTTGGAGAGATTTCTGGGCTGACTTTTAGTTGTATTTAAGATACAGATATTTTAAATTTTTGAAGAATTTTCTGATATTTTTTCAACTATTAACAGAGGTTTCTGAACGCTCTGTTTTTGTTTTTTGGTTTAGACACAAAATAGCGCAATATTTATATGCATTTTATTGGCTTTAATGCATTAGTATGTCATGTAATATCAATATTAAAACCGGAAGATATTTCGATAAAAACATACCACATGTGTTTTACACAGACGATATTAATTTACTTAATGTGGAGGGGTAAACTTGCCAAGAGTTGTTGTAAAACCAGAAGTCTGTATAGGCTGCCATCTCTGTGAGGTATGGTGTGTGGTCGCTCATTCAAAATCCAGAGATATATTAAAAGCATTCAAGTACGAGAAAGAGAGACCATTGCCAAGAGTGCTGGTTGAGGAGAACATTCCATTGACTTTTGCAATGCAGTGCAGACATTGCAACGAGCCAGACTGTGTTTTTGCATGCATAAGCGGAGCTCTTTACAAAGATCAGGAGAGTGGAAAGGTCGTACATGATGAATCGAGGTGTGTAGGATGTTACAGCTGTGTGATGGCATGCCCATACGGTGCAATAGTAATCGACCAGAACAACAGAAAGATTACCAAATGTGACCTGTGCGAAGGACTGGATTATCCCATGTGTGTTAAAATGTGTCCAAATGAGGCTCTCATATATGAGGAGGGGTAGAATGGAGAGCTTTGATGTTGTCATAATAGGTAATTCAGCAGGAGCAATTGGATGTATTGAAGGAATAAGAAGCAAAAACAGCGAAATGAGCATAGCCGTTATATCGGAAGAGACTCACCACGTTTATTCGAGAGCACTTATCCCCTACTATCTTGCCGGAAGGATTGACCTCGAAAAGATATACTACAGACCCCTTGATTTTTACGAAAAAATGAGCGTCACTCCAATTTTGGGAAAAAAGGCTGTTGCAATAGATTTTAAGTCCAGAAAAGTAATGCTCAACACGAATGAGGAAATCGGATATGAAAAATTGTTGATTTCAACAGGCGGAAAGCCCTTCATTCCCCCGATGGAGGGGCTTGAAAAATCGATGAGTAATGTTTTTTCCTTCGTCAGTCTGGATGATGCCATCGGAATAGAAAAATTACTGAAAGCTGGCGCCAAAAAAGCAATCATCCTTGGTGGTGGAGTTATAGGCCTTATGGCTGCCGAAGTTTTAAATGAAAGAGGAATTGAAGTTGATGTTGTCGAGCTTGCAGATCGTGTTCTTGCTCCGGTTGTTGATGAGAAGACATCCGAGCTTGTAGAATATGTATTCAGGCAACATGATGTAAAAATTCACACCGGAAAGACTATAAAGAAGGTTAATGGTGAAGACAGGGTTACAAGCGTTACTCTAACTGATGGTACGGAAATACCATGCGACCTGCTGATTATGGCGGTTGGAGTGATTCCAAGAGTGGAGCTCGTAGAGAGCACAGAAGTTAAAGTTAACAGAGGTATACTGGTAAACAGAAAGATGGAGACTTCTGTGAAAGACGTCTATGCATGCGGTGATTGTGCTGAAGTTTATGATTTTGTTGTCGATGATGTGAGAGTTCTGCCACTATGGCCGAACGCATACTTTGGAGGTAGAATCGCTGGTCTCAACATGATTGGCGAGGAAAGAGAGTTCGACTGGGGTACTGCGATGAATGCTATGCATTTCTATGATGTCTACATAATAAATGCCGGTCTGAATGTTACTGAAGAGATTGCTGAAAAAGAGGGTTTTGATGTCCTGAGCAACCTGGACTTCGATAAGAAAATCTACAGAAGGGTGGCTCTGAAGAATGGAGTTATACAGGGGCTTGTTTTCGTAGGGAAAGTGGAGAGAGCCGGGATCTATTTGAACCTAATGAGAAAGAGAATCGATGTATCGGGATTCAAGGATGAGCTTTTAGAGTACGATTTCGGTTTCAGCAAACTTCCTGATGATGTTAGATGGAATCTGCTTCAAAAAGAAGTGATTTTAGGCGTGATTTGAGGAGGGCTGGAGATGAGATTTAACATCAGACATGAAAGTGAGAGATTTCTGCCAGAAAAGGACATCCAGGCATGCGGTCTTTTTGGAGTTATGAACATTAAGGGAGAGAGATTTGGTGGAGAGAGAGCAATTAAAGCAATAGTCAACATGAAGGCCAGAGGAAACGGTCTTGGAGGAGGATATGCAGTTTATGGCCTTTACCCTGAATACAGAGACTATTATGCCCTTCACATAATGTATCAGAACAAAAATCTCGAAGCCAAGAAAGAAGTAGACAGATTTCTCTCAAATAATTTCGATATTGTGTATGATGAAGAGGTTCCCACCAACCCTGAAGCAGATGTTATGTATCCACCACTTGTATGGAGATACTTCGTTTCACCAAAAAAGAGAGGAGAGAGCAAAAGGTTGAGTGATGATGACTATGTGGTTGCAAAGGTTATGCACATAAACACATCCATAGATGACGCATACGTATTTTCTTCGGGCAAAGATATGGGTGTTTTTAAAGGAGTGGGATTTCCGGAAGATGTTGCCGACTTCTTCATGCTCGATGAGCTTTACAAAGGTTACCTGTGGACTGTACACAGCAGATTCCCAACAAATACTCCGGGATGGTGGGGTGGAGCGCATCCCTTTAGCATTCTTGACTGGACTGTGGTACATAACGGAGAGATCTCATCTTACGGAACTAACCGAAGATTTCTTGAGATGCATGGTTACTTCTGCACGCTCTTTACCGATACGGAGGTCATGGCTTATGCTGTTGACCTTTTGATGAGAAGGCAGGGACTTCCAATAGAAGTTGTTTCAAAGATTTTTGCTGCCCCGATGTGGGATATAATAGATTACATGGATGAGAAAAAAAGAAAACTGTACTCCACTCTGAGAATGGTTTACTCTCCTTTGCTGATTAACGGGCCTTTCACTGTCATTGTGGCCCATCATGGGGAGATGTTTGGAATCACAGATAGAATTAGGCTTAGACCTATAACAGCCGGAGCTAAGGGAGATTTTGTGTTCCTATCATCAGAGGAGTCCGCTATAAGAGCTGTTTCACCAAAGCTTGATCTTGTGTGGACTCCACGTGGTGGAGAACCGGTTGTTGTCAGGTTGAATAAAAAAGATCATCTGATTAGCCTGAAGGAGTCGATTTAGATGACATTAAAAACTCCAAGAAGTATATCAGGAGGTATAGTATGAAGACATTCCTTCTTCCTGAATTTACGATAGAGAGGAGAGATGAGAGGTGCATAAGGTGCAGAGTGTGCGAGAGGCAGTGTTCTCAGGAGGGACATTACTACGATGAGGAACTAGATACGATGTTTCACAGAGAGGAGGTATGTGTTGGTTGTCAGAGGTGTGTTGTTTTCTGTCCCACCAATGCGCTTGTTGTGAGACCTCATCCATCTGAATACAGACCTAATGCCAACTGGACAAGAGAGAAATTGCAGGATCTTAAGAAACAGGCTGAAACCGGAGGTGTTATACTCACAGGTAGTGGAAATGATAAGCCATACCGCATATACTGGGATCATCTGGTTTTGAATGCCTCACAGGTTACAAATCCTTCTATAGATCCTTTGAGAGAGCCAATGGAGCTCAGAACATTCCTTGGAAGAAAACCAGACATGCTGGATATAGAAATCAGCGACGAAGATGTTGAGATTAAGTCAGATTTATATCCAAACCTGATGATTGAAACACCTATAGTCTTTTCTGCCATGTCTTATGGGGCAATCAGCTACACTGCATTCAAGTCATTAGCAATGGCGGCAAAGGAGTTCGGTACGCTATTCAATACAGGTGAGGGTGGGCTTCCAAAAGATATGAGAGAAAAATACGGTTCAAATGCAATTGTTCAGGTTGCAAGCGGAAGGTTTGGTGTCGATCCTGAATATCTGAATGTTTCTGCTGCAGTTGAAATAAAGATAGGTCAGGGAGCAAAGCCGGGAATTGGTGGACACCTCCCTGGTGAAAAAGTATCAGTAAATATATCTGAGACAAGAATGATACCTGAAGGAACTGATGCTCTTTCCCCTGCTCCACAGCACGATATTTACTCAATTGAGGATTTATCCATGCTCATTTACGCTCTAAAAGAAGCTACAAACTACGAAAAGCCAGTAAGCGTTAAGATAGCTGCTGTCCATAATGTTGCAGCTATCGCTTCGGGAATTGTGAGGGCAGGAGCCGACATAGTTGCCATCGACGGTCTGAGAGGTGGTACTGGAGCCGCTCCCAAAATAATAAGGGACAACGTGGGAATTCCAATTGAACTTGCCCTTGCAGCAGTAGATAAAAGGCTGAGAGATGAAGGGATCAGAAATAAATGTTCAATTCTCATAGCCGGAGGAATAAGATGCAGTGGAGATGTGATCAAAGCCATCGCACTTGGAGCGGATGCTGTTTACATTGGTTCGCCTGCCTTAATTGCAATGGGATGCACCCTCTGTCAGAAATGCTATACTGGCAAATGTGCATGGGGTATCTGCACTCAGGATCCCTACCTCACCAAGAGGCTGAATCCTGAAATAGCAAGCAGACGACTTGTCAATCTCCTGAGAGGGTGGAGTCATGAAATAAAGGAGATGCTCGGAGGAATGGGAATAAATGCCATTGAGAGTCTCAGAGGTAACAGGGATCACCTGAGAGGTGTTGGTCTTGAGGAATGGGAGCTGAACGTTCTGGGCGTGAAAGGAGCTGGTGAATGATGATGTGTTTATTTTCATATCAAAATTTGAGGTTAAGGTTTTAAGGTTGAGGTGATATGGGATGTCTTCGAGTATGAAGTTCACCCTCAGGGATATGTTTCTTGGAGGGGTAAGACCAATTGATAAAATAATTGATCACATCAAAATCGAAGGTGAGAACGCAACAATTGATGCTTCAGGATTGAAACACAAAGAGGTCAACGATTTGCTCAGGTATGCAGCCCTGAAAAAAGTGAAGAAAGTGAATCTGAGAAACGTGTGTGGTCAGAGATATATTGGTACGAGGCTTCATATCCCCAATCCCTGCCCCAAACTTGAGATTTACATCGAAGGCATTCCCGGTAACGATCTGGGAGCCTTTCTTGATGGACACAGAATAATCGTTCACGGAAACGCACAGGATGGGGTTGGGAATACAATGGATGATGGAGAGATTGTGGTTCATGGAAGGGCTGGAGATGTTGTGGCGATGTCAATGAGAGGAGGAAAGATTTTCATCAGAGACAACGTTGGATACAGAACGGCAATCCACATGAAAGAATATGTGGGTAAAATACCAGTCCTTGTTATTGGTGGGACTGCACAGGATTTCTTCGGAGAATATATGGCTGGTGGAATCGTCATTCTCCTTGGCCTGAATCTGAAGAAGAAGGAGAGGCACAAGGCCCACTACATTGGAACCGGGATGCATGGTGGAGTGATCTACCTTAGAGGAAAGGTTGAAGATTATCAGCTCGGAAAGGAAGTTGGGATTCTCCAGCTTGATGAGGATGACTGGAAAATCATTGATCAGTATGTAGGAGAGTACAGTGAACACTTTAAGGCTGATAAGGAGAAAATAATGGATGGTGAGTTCATCAAGCTTGTTCCAGTATCCAGAAGGCCATACGGAAAAATCTATGCCTACTGAAAAGCTGTAAAGCTGACAGATTGCTGCATTAAAATTTTATAATTTCATCCCATGCATTAAAATTTTATAATTTCATCCCAACTTCATTGAAATGATAGAGTACTTTATTTCCTTTGCCGGTGGAGTTCTTTCTGTAGTATCTCCATGCGTAATTCCTGTCCTTCCTGCCATTTTTGCAACTTCTGAGGGGAAATGGAGTTCCGGTTTCCTCATTGTTACCGGTATGGTTTTTTCCTTTGGAATTCTCGGATTTATTTTTGGATTTATCGGAACTTTCAGTTATTTCAAGTATATTTCCTACGTTATACTTGCCATATTCGGATTGATTCTGCTATCCGACAGTTTTTACAGCAAATTCGCTCATGTTTCTTCCAATATCTCATCAGGTTCAAGCATGGCTATCTTAAAAATGAGGGGGTCCAGTCAGAAAGGGATTTTTAAATTAATTTCGTCCTTTATTCTTGGTCTCAGCCTTGGAGCGGTGTGGAGCCCGTGCATAGGGCCACTCCTTGGAGTGATTCTTGGATTAATATCGCTCAGCGCAAATCCTTTCAATGGTTTCTTTATTATGCTTTCTTACGGATTTGGTATGGCTTCAGCAATCTCTATTTTTTTGATGTTCGGAAATAAATTAGCTGGAGAAAGGTTAGTTAAAAAAGAGAGCACGATAAGAAAATTTTCAGGATTTTTGATTCTCTTTTTCCTTCTTACAATAATAACAGGAATTTTTGATTCCTTAGAAATATATCTGGCAGAAAAGATGAGATTCATAGAGATAATTTTTCAGGAGTTTCTTCTTCAGTTTTGAAGAAACCTTCAATATCCCGTCCCGATCTTAGTTCAATTAAAATAACCAGAGCGGAAGTGATTTTAAGACTTCAATGGAACATCAATTACCATAAAATCTTCGGCCACGAACGTATTCTTAAAAATCTTCTTCGCTTCTTCCAAAAGAGGTGTTGCATCTTTGGAATATCTTGTACTTATATGTGTTAGAATGAGTGATCCAACATTTGCCTTCTTCGCTATCTCAGCAGCTTCTCTTGCAGTAGAGTGTTTTGTTTCCCGGGCCCAGTTGATGAGCTCTTCGGTGAAAGATGCGTCATGTATCAGCACGTCCGCATTTTTTGCAACTTCCACGATTTTTTCGACTGGCCTTGTATCTCCCGTATAAACAATCTTTCTTCCCGACCTTTTGGGACCAACTACCATCTCCGGCGTGATAATCTTCCCGTCCAATTCGATTGCCTCTCCTCTAACCAGTTTTGAGTAAAGTGGGCCAGGGGGAATACCAAGAGCCTCTGCTTTCTCCCTGTTGAACTTCCCCGGTCTGGGATTTTCTATAAATACATAGCCGTAGCTCTCAATCAGATGATCAGTCTTGAAAGCCTGAACTTTAAATCCATTAAACTCAAATATTGCACCATCTTTTACTTCATACACTTCAATTGGAAAATCAAAGTGATCATAACCAAACATCTTAAACATTGCTGCCAGAAACTCTGAATACGGGCTGTAAAAGCTAATCTTTTCCTGCCGATCGTTCAATGACATTGTCTCGAGCAATCCAAAGACTCCCGCAAAATGATCAGTATGCAGATGGGTGATGAAGATGTTGTTGAGTTTTCTGAAGCCAGTTTTGGCGATCATCATCTGCCTCTGCGTACCCTCTCCACAGTCAAAAAGAATTTTCTCTCCATTATAATTGATTAAAATAGATGAAAGATTCCTCTCGATACTTGGAACAGTACCGGAGGTTCCAAGAAATATAATTTTCAAAAACATTATAAAAATATCCTGAACTCCTATTTTATTTCAAATTCTCGGATATTAGCTCTCAAGCACTATTTCGATGTTAACATCTTTGGGAACCTGGATTCTCATTATCTGTCTGAGTGCTCTCTCATCTGCTGCTATGTCGATAAGTCTTTTGTGGATTCTCATCTCCCAGTGGTCATAGGTTTCTGATCCTTCACCATCCGGAGATTTTCTGACAGGAACCACAAGCCTTCTGGTAGGAAGTGGAACCGGACCACTCATTTCAACACCAGTCTTTCCTGCAATCTCCTTGATCTGTCCACAGATTCGATCGAGATCAACTGGATTCATCCCAGAGAGTCTTATCCTCGCTCTGTATCCTTTTATTGCCATAAAAAACGCCTCAAACCTCAAAAATAAAAGAAAATTATTTCTTCGGTGTTAAATCAAGAACCATTCCAGCTGCCACTGTCTGACCCATGTCTCTGATGGCAAATCTTCCGAGCGGTGGAATTTCTTTGACCTTTTCAATGACCATTGGCCTCGTGGGTTCGAGCTTGACAATCGCTGCATCTCCAGTCTTCAGATACTGTGGCCACTCTTCTTTGGCCTGACCTGTCCTTGGGTCGAGTTTCTTCTGAAGTTCAACAAACCTGCATGCTACCTGTGCAGTATGTGCATGTATAACAGGAGTGTAACCCACCGTTATTGCTGTTGGATGCTGGAGCACAACAATCTGTGCTGTGAAGTCCTTAACGACGGTCGGTGGATTGTCCGTATGTCCACAGACGTCTCCTCTCCTCAGATCGTTCTTGCTTACACCCCTGACATTGAAACCGATGTTATCTCCCGGGAAGGCTTCTGGAATCGCTTCGTGGTGCATTTCAATGCTCTTTACCTCACCGTTCACTGCAGCGGGTTCAAATATAACCTTGTCTCCAACCTTCAGAACTCCAGTTTCGACTCTCCCCACGGGGACAGTTCCAACACCGCTGATCGAGTAAACATCCTGAATCGGAATTCTGAGTGGTTTGTCGACAGGCTTTTCTGGTGCCTTGAAGGTGTCAAATGCTTCAAAGATTGTCGGTCCATTATACCATGGTGTCCTCTCAGATTTCTTCAAAATGTTGTCTCCGTTATATGCAGAGGTTGGGATCATTGCAATTTCATCAACCTTATAACCTACCATCCTGAGTAACTTTCCTACCTCATCCTTTACTTCCTCATACCTCTTCTGGTCGTAGTTTACTTTGTCCATTTTGTTAATCGCAACAACAATCTGATTTATTCCAAGTGTCCTCGCAAGGAAGACGTGTTCTTTTGTCTGTGCCTGTACACCGTCATTTGCATCAACGACAAGAATAGCCGCATCTGCCTGTGAAGCTCCAGTTATCATGTTTTTAATGAAATCCCTATGTCCCGGGCAATCAACAATAGTAACATAATATTTCTGAGTCTGGAATTTCCTGTGAGCGACATCAATTGTAATCCCTCTTTCTCTTTCCTCTTTCAACTTGTCCATGACCCATGCGAACTCGAAGGTGGCCTTTCCTTTCTCCTGTGCCTCTTTTCTGTATTTCTCTATAATGTGTTCAGGAATTTCTCCTGCCTCATAGAGCAGCCTACCAATTAATGTGCTTTTTCCATGGTCTACATGTCCGATCATGGCAATATTAATGTGTTCTTTTTCCTTAGCCATAATACCATTCCCCCATAATTTTCTTTCCATTCGCTTTCACCAGAAGGGTATATAAAACTTTCACCCCGAGGATATCAGCTATCACATCGTAACGTCCTAAGTTTGAAGAATCTTTGCAGGAATTTGCACTATCCACTGATATCCACCAGCACACAGATTCATCTGTATCTGAATGGTTATACTGTGCTATCTGAGTCCAAAATTTCAGAGTTTTAGTTTGATTAATATCTTCAGTAGTTTCCAACAGTTGAGAATTTATATAACTAAGAACATACACCACCAGATATAAAATATAAACAAAAATTATAAAAAAGTTAAAGTAGAATCAAGTTCAGGCTAAAAAGTCTTCAGGCTTGGGTATCTCAAGCTTTAGACCTTTTCTCTTCCTGACCTCCATTACAAAGGACTCAAGCATTCCGGCAGGAACGAGCTCAAATCCTGCAAACTCAGTACTCCAGATTGCTTTTCCTGCGGTGGCTGAACGTATATCTCCGGCAAATCCGAACATCTCTTTAACAGGTGCTTTTGCAATTACAGTCACCATATCTCCTTCAGTCTTCATTTCAATAATCTGACCTCTTCTTCCCTGAATCTCTCTTGAGACATTTCCAAGCATATCCTGAGGTACAGATATGAAAACCTTCTGATAGGGTTCAAGTAGTGTTGGATTTGCCTGCAACATTGCTGCGAATATCGCAGATCTCACTGCCGGAATAACCTGTGCTGGCCCCCTATGAACCGCATCCTCGTGAAGCTTGCAGTCCACCAGTTTCACTTTAAGCCCCATAACAGGTTCCCTTGAAAGCGGACCTGCTCTCATTGCCTCCCTGAAACCTTCCAGAATCAGCTCCATTGTTTCATTCAGATACTGAATACCCTTTGTGACATCCGTAAATATGTTGCCTTCATAGTATTCCTGAATTCCCGCAGCTTCCTCTTTGGTGAGTCCTGCACTCTCCAGAATTCTTCTACGTTCTTTTTTGTCCATTTTCATGTCAACTTCGCCCTCTTTGAATAACCTTACAACTTCCGGAGGCAGAGGCTCTGTAACGATGTAGAATCTGTTGTGTTTGTTTGGGCTCTTTCCTTCTACAGTTGGAGAAACTGCAGTGATCGTTTCCCTGAATACCACTATGGGTGGAGAAGTTATGACATCAAGATTTCTCTCTCTTTTTATCTTTTCGACTTTCACTTCTAAATGGAGTTCTCCCATTCCGCTCAGCAGATGCTCTCCTGTTTCCTCATTTAAAGTTACCTGAAGTGTTGGATCTTCTTTGGCAAGTGATCTGAGGACTTCGATTAATTTTGGTAGATCTCTGGGGTTCTTTGCTTCAATAGCCATGGTAACTACCGGTTCGCTTACATGTTTTATCGCCTCAAATGGTACAAAGCTTTCAAGGTCAGTGCAGGTTGATCCCGCTATAGCATCTTTCAATCCAACGATGGCAACTATGTTGCCTGCTGGAATTTCAGGAACGTCCACTCTCCTGGGCCCCATGAATAGTCCAACATTCTGTATTCTGTTCTTCGCCTTTCTGTCAACAATGTATAATTCCATACCACCTTTAATTGTCCCACTAAACAGCCTGCCGACCGCAATTTCTCCAGCATGCGGATCTGCAACTATCTTGGTAATCATCAATGCTACAGATCCTTTTGGATCACATTCAATCATAGCTTTTCCTTCAGGACTGTTTGGATCTCCTTTCCAGATTACTTTAATTCTCTCTTTTTGAGCTTCAATGGGGCTTGGAAGGTGTTTAATTACCATATCAAGAACAACCCGATGGAGGGGAGACTTCTTAGAGAGCTCTTTTACATTATCCTCCCTGATGTAATCCGTTACTTCTTTGAAACCAACACCAGTATCTTTCATCGATGGCACACTTACTGCCCACTTGTAAAGTGCCGAACCGAAAGCAACGCTTCCCGCCGCAACGTCCAGCTTCCACTCTGAATATTTTTCAGGTCTCATTGCCTTTATCAGCTTGTTTACTTCATTTATGACCTTTATAAGCCTATTTTGCATCTCTTCAGGACCGAGTTCAAGTTCCCTTATAAGCCTGTCCACTTTATTCACGAAAAGGATTGGTTTTACATTTTCCCTTAACGCTTGTCTTAGAACCGTTTCTGTCTGAGGCATTACTCCTTCTACAGCATCGATGACGACAATAGCTCCATCAACAGCCCTCATTGCTCTTGTTACATCTCCACCAAAGTCAACGTGGCCAGGAGTGTCAATAAGATTGATCAGATATTCCTCACCCTTAAATTCGTGAACCATTGAAACATTGGCTGCGTTGATGGTTATGCCTCTTTCCTGTTCCTGAGAATCGAAGTCAAGATAGAGTTGTCTTCCAGCCAGCTCCTCGCTAATCATTCCTGCCCCCGCAAGCAGATTGTCACTGAGTGTTGTTTTTCCGTGGTCTATGTGTGCAACTATACCCATGTTCCTGATTTTATCAGGTTTGTGCATCAATTCTATAATCTTATCAACCCTTTTTTTTGCTCTTGTCATAAAATACCACCTTGTATCAGCTGATTTTAGTGCAATTTAACGTTATCTTGCACTCTTCGCAACTCTCTCAATCTCTTCCTTCTTCGCCACAGCAAAGCTCTTGCTATCATTATTTGCTGCAGCAATAATTTCATCAGCAAGGCAGGCCTCTATACTTTTTTTGGATTTGAAGCTTGCCCTTCTTGCCCCTTCAGCAATATTTCTCAAAGCGATGTCAAGCCTTCTGAGACTTGAAGAGTCAACAGATTTCGGAACAGCTATACCACCGTATTTCAATCTCACAATCTCCTCCCTCGGTCCGGCATTTATAAGAGCATCAACCAGAACCTGAAGAGGATTTTTCTTAGTTTTCTTCTCAATTATCTCAAAAGCACCTTTAACAATATTATAAGCAAGAATCTTCTTTCCCGTATTCTTTTCCTTTCTCATAACTTTATTTATGAGTCTCTCAACAATGAAGACCTTCCTTTTCCCAAATGGTACCTTTGCATGCCTTCCATGCGTGTGAAGAACGTAAAGTGGTTTGAGTGAGATGTAGTTTTCCAGTGCAGGATCCTTTACCTCAACCTCATTCGGGTTATACTTGCCGAACACAAGCATTTCTTCATCTGATAGTCCATACGCCACGATTCCACCCCTTTACCTCAATGGTTTTTCCTTTCTTCCTTTCCAGAGCTCCTTGAGCGATACATTGTTCACCTTGACTACCTTGTATCTAATCCCCGGAATGTCTCCCATACTTCTGCCCATTCTTCCACCAATTTTCTCCACTACTACTTCATCATGCTCATCAATGAAATTAATCGAACCATCTCCTGGTGTGAAAGCAGAAATTTGCTTTCCGTTTTTGATGAGTTGAACTCTCACTGCCTTTCTGATACCTGAGTTCGGCTGCCTTGCTTCAACTCCGAGCTTCTCAAGAACGATTCCTCTGGCCATAGGTGCTCCTTCGAGGGGGTCAGATTTAACATTCAACCTGAGAACCCTCCTTACGTACGATTTATCGCTCCACCTGAACTTTTTCTTCTGTTCAATCAATTTTCTTCCCGCAAACAATCCTCTACCCATAATCATCACCTTAATCCACTTTGCTTCCGACCTCTTCAGCTTTCCAGACTTTCCAATTATTCATTTTACTATTATTCCCTCAATATCGTGATGCCTTTTTGCAAGCTCTTTGGCTTTATTTATATTTTTTCCACCCTTGCCAATCACCAGACCCTTCATTTGAGGGTTCACAGTGATTACAGCATATTTCTTATCTCCTTTATCAAGCAGCTTTACAGTTATATTAATGGGTTTAAAAATGTTTACTATAAACTCAACAGGATCATCCGAGTACTCAACCACCTCGATTTTTTTACCTATCAATTCCTTTGCTCTCTCAATATTAATCCCACCTTTTCCAATGGCTGTACCCATGTCACCTTTTTTTACGACAAAGACAACTTTATCATCTTGAACAACACAGTCCTTGACGCTTGCACCAGTAATGCTTTCAAAAAGAGTTAAAAATCTGATACTTTCCGCTGAAAGTCTAACTCCCATTGTACCATCCTCTGATTAAATCTCAATCTGATTAACTGCATTTTAAATTGCATTGAGTATTTCAGACTCGCCAGGCTCAATCACTGCAAGCATTGAAACTCCAAAAGGTTTACCACAGGTCGCTCCAAGATCCATGTTTGTACCCTTAAAGGTTATAACAGGAACCTGGTATTCTCTAAGTGCTTCCCTGACATCCTCTGGACAGTTCATCGCCATTATAACAAGTTTCGCTTCTCCCCCTTTGAGTGCTTTTATTGTTCTTTTTGCTCCTAAATACACTTTTCCTGTATTCAAAGCCTTTCTTAAAGCTTTTTCCACATCAATCTTCATTTCTTCTTCCCTCCGACCTCAATTTTCGCAATCAATTCTACATCTCCCGTTCCAAGTTTTATGGGCTGTCCAACAATTATGTTTTCAGTTATGCCAGTTAGGGTGTCAACATCACCTCTAACCGCTGCATCGAGCAAATTATTAACTGTCATTTCAAACGCAGCCCGAGCAAGGATGCTCTGTTTTTCACCAGCCACACCATGCCTTCCAACCTGTCTCAACTCACCAGCAGAGGTCATTGCATCAGCAACAAGCATTATATGTCTTATGTCTACTTCAAGACCTTGTTCTTCAAGTGTGGCCATAGCCTCCCTTATTATTGCATTTCTCGCCCCTTCTATACCCAGAACCTCATATATCTCATATATATTGTTTGTTGTGGTTCTTGTAAAGTCGACACCCTTGATTTTCATGATCTTTCTCAGATTTGAGCCTTCAGTGTAGAGTACATACTCATCTCCTTCTTTCCTTATAATTACTCTCTTAATTTCTTTGATGCCTACCAGAACGAGTTTTTTAAGTTTCTCAAAAGTTGTCATCAAAACTTTATAAGACGGTTCTTTTATTTGGATTACAAGTGTTCCATCTTTTTCTTCAATATCCATTTTCAGCCCTTTTTCAATTTTCTTCCTGACATCCTCAACTGTGAGATGTTTTCTTTCAAGTGCATTTTTGTCAAGAACAATGTGGATTCTCATATTTCGTATATCTGTCACGACCTCAGCAATGTCCAGTATATATGTTGCCTCAATCCTGTTTGCGACTTCCCTCGCCTTTTCCCTGCTTGTTGCGTATTCTCCAGTAAGTCTTATTGTCATCATAGGTGTTGATGGGTTCTTTCTGACATCCATAATCTCAATAAGCCTCGGTAGACCGAGCGTAACATCAATTTCAGCCACACCTGCATAGTGGAAAGTACGCATCGTCATCTGTGTGCCGGGCTCTCCTATAGACTGGGCAGCAATAATCCCTGCTGGCTCGCCAGGCTCAATCAGATTGGCTAAATAAGCCTGAAAACATCTTTCAACAATCTTCCTTGCCTGAGTTTTCTTAACATCAAACTTTTCAAGTTCTGTGTTAATTTCCTGTTTTATTTGATCCGGAAAGGGATATTTATCAAGAATATCTCGATACTTCATAATCCCACCTCAGGATTTCTTCCCTTCTTCAGCCTTAACAGCCTTTGATTCAACAACATCCTCACCAAGAATCTCCCTCATAATTCTTTTGACATCCACAGCCTTACCTCTGAAGCTTTTCATCGGATCGACACCATCTTCACCATATCTGAACTGAACTACCATGCTCGAAGTCTGTTCCTTAACAGTACCATCATACTCAACCTTCAGATCCTGAAGCGCATTAATAAGTCTCCTCTGGAGATAACCTGACTGAGAAGTCCTGACTGCAGTGTCAACAAGGCCTTCCCTACCTCCTATAGCGTGGAAGAAGAATTCTACCGGGTTTAATCCTTCTTTGTAGCTGCTTCTCACAAAGCCTCTTGCCCTTGAACCCAGCTCTCCAGGCTTGAAATGAGATAGAGTTCTATTTGTGTAAGTGTAACCTCTTTTGATTCTCTCTCCTCTGACCGACTGCTGTCCAATGCATGCTGCCATCTGGGTCAGGTTCAGCATAGAACCCCTTGCACCACTCACAGCCATTATCACGGCAGAGTTCTCCATACCAAGATACCTTCCAGCAATTTTACCAGCTCTGTCTCTTGCTCTACCAAGCTCCTGCATAATTTTCATTTCCAAGGTTTCTTTAATGCTCCTTCCTGGCATGGGTTCGAGATTTCCTTCCCTGTACTGATTGATCAGCTCATCCACCTTCCTTTCAGCCTCATTTAAAACATCACGAATCTGCTGAATCGCCTCTTCAGGAATCTCCTCATCACTTATACCAAAGGAGAAACCAGCATTCATTATTGCCCTTATGGAAAGCTGTGTCATGTTGTCGATAAACCTCTTTGTTTCTTCTGGGCCATATTTCCTCATAATTTCATCGATGATTATGCCCTTGAAAGCTCCAACAGATTTTTCATCAATTGTCCCTGTTTTCAACTCACCATTTTTAATTACAACATAAGCGTCGTGTTCACATTTCTCCTCTTCGCAACTCTCACATCCCTGACAGATTTCAGCCTTGAACTCCAGCGAGATGTTTGGTAAGATCATGCTGAAAACCTGTTTTCCTGTCCAGAGCTGCTCTTCTTTATATTTTGGTTCAGGTATCTCTTCAATTTCAAGTGCTCTGATCAGGTAAACTACCTCTTCCTTCGTGAACCTCTTTTCACCTCTTGTGAGAAGATAGAGTCCACTTATATGATCGTGGATACCTCCAATAATTGGACCACCAAATCTAGGAGAAAGTATGTGTTCCTGAACACCCATTAGAATCTTGGCTTCTGCCTGAGCTTCGAGGCTCTGTGGAACGTGCAGGTTCATCTCATCTCCATCAAAATCAGCGTTATAGGGTGGACAAACTGCAGGATTTAACCTGAATGTTTTATATGGCAGCACTCTGACGTAATGAGCCATAATGCTCATTCTATGAAGGGAGGGCTGCCTGTTAAAAAGAACAATATCACCATCCTTCAGCTGTCTTTCTACAATCCATCCCGGTTCAAGTTTTTCAGCTATTTCTTCAACATTCACATCCAGCAATCTGATTCTCCTGCCATCACTTCTGATAACATAATTTGCTTTGGGGTGCTCCTTCCTTAGAATATATTCTCTTGCTTCTTCAATGTTGCTGGAAGTCACAAACAACGGGACTGTGAGCTCCTGTGCGATTGTCAAAGGTACGCCAACCTCATTAATACTGAGATTTGGATCTGGACTGATGACTGTTCTTGCTGAGAAGTTAACCCTCTTTCCTGAAAGACTCCCTCTGAATCTGCCCTCTTTTCCTTTAAGTCTCTGAGCAATTGTTTTGAGTGGTCTGCCACTTCTATGCCTTGCTGGTGGAATGCCGCTCACTTCATTGTCGAGATAGGTTGTGACATGATACTGAAGGAGTTCCCAGAGATCCTCAAGGATTAATTGGGGTGCTCCTGCTTCCTTGTTTTCCATAAATCTCTGATTAATCCTTATTATATCAACAAGCTTGTGAGTGAGATCATCCTCACTCCTCTGACCTGTTTCAAGAATAATTGATGGTCGAACAGTTACTGGTGGAACAGGGAGAACTGTAAGCACCATCCACTCAGGTCTTACAGCTTTTGGATCTAAACCAAAGGCCAGTATATCATCAGTGGGAACTTTTTCCAGCCTCTCTCTGACATCTTTGGGTGTTAACCTGTGTTCTCTCTCATAGATAAACGTCGGTTTCTCGAATTTGATATCAAACTGGTCTGCATCACAGTGGGGACATTTTTTGACGGGCTTGGTTATTCTGAAGACTTCTTTTACTACATCCTCAAAATCCTGACCGAGTTCCTTTCTTCTTTCAATTTCTGCAATGAACTTCTCTTTTTTCTCATCTCTGAGCAGAATTCTGCCACATTCTCTGCAGGTAGAACTCAAAATTTTGGAGATCAGCTTGGCGTATCCAACATGTATGACTGGAGCAGCCAGCTCTATATGTCCAAAATGACCTGGACATTCACCCGCTTTCCCACCACATGTCTTGCATTTGAGACCAGGATCGATTACACCAAGCTTTGGATCCATTAAACCTGCTTCAATTGGGAAACCATCGTCGTCATAGGTTTCAGGAGTGATTATCTTTGTTACACTCATCCTCCTTATTTCCTGAGGACTTAAAACTTCGAATCTTATTGAATGAATTCTTTTGGGTATCATACCAACACCTCATTATTAATTCTTTTTTCAACTTTCAACCGGATAAACTGATTGATCATACTTTTCGGTTGAATATTCATGAATCCGATCAAGCTTTATCACCAAGAACGAGTCTTGGAGCCACCATCATTGACTTCAGCTCATCGAGGAGTAGTTTGAAGGCATAACTCATTTCCACCTTATGGATGTTGCTGTCATCATCACATATGTAGCAGTAGGCAGTGTTCTTTCTATAATCAAAAGTTGCTACATGACCGCATGTTCCACAGACATAGACTTCTACTTTGTCGGATTCCTCCAGAAGTCTATCCTTAAGGAGTAAAGCAGCACCATGTCCTATGAGAACGTCCCTCTCCATTTCTCCAAATCTGAGACCACCCTTTCTTGCTCTACCCTCCGTAGGCTGTCTCGTGAGAACTTGAACTGGTCCTCTACTCCTTGCATGAATCTTGCTCGAAGCCATATGATAGAGCTTCTGATAATATATAACCCCAACGAATATGTCTGCAACAAACTTCTTTCCAGTGATACCATCATACATTACTTCTTTACAGGTGTGGCTAAATCCGTACTTCTTAAGGGCGCTTCTCAAATCATCTTCTTTTTCACCGTAGAAGATGGTTGCGTCTATTCTTCTTCCTTCAAGAGAACCGACCTTTCCGCCAATCATCTCCAGAACATGCCCAACAGTCATTCTTGAAGGGATTGCGTGCGGATTGATTACAATATCCGGAACGACTCCACTCTCCGAGAACGGCATATCTTCCTCTGGTACAATCAGACCTATAACACCTTTCTGACCATGTCTTGAAGCGAATTTATCTCCAAGCTCTGGAATTCTCAGGTCCCTAACCCTCACCTTCGCAAGCTTTGACCCTCCTTCAGACTGTGCAAGAAAAACACAATCAACTATGCCTTTTTCATTTGATCTCATCGTAATTGATGTTTCACGCCTCTTTTGAGGAGATATCCCGAGTTCAGTTGGCTCTTCAAGGAATCTTGGAGGAGATGTTTTTCCGATGAGTACATCATCTGGACCAACTTCCGTTTCAGGGAGCACAAGACCATCTTCATCAAGGTGAGCATAAGCCTCAGCACCCCTGAAACCTGAAATGTCCGCTCCGGGTATCTCAAATTTATCCTCCTGACCACCGGGGTATCTCATCTCTTCAGTTTCATATGTTCTGAAGAAGTGGCTCCTTCCAAGCCCTCTTTCAATACTTGCTTTGTTAAATATAAGCGCATCCTCAATATTGTAGCCCTCATAGCTTATTACAGCAACAACAAAATTCTGCCCTGCCGGTCGTTCATCAAATTTAATTTCCACCTGTGTGTCTGAGGTAACTATTGGAATCTGAGGATAATGGAGAAGATGTCCTCTTGTGTCAGCTCGCCATGGAAGGTTTGAAAATGGCAAACCAAGGCTCTGTTTGATCATCGCTGCCCCCATGGTGTTTCTTGGAGAGGCGTTGTGTTCAGGATAGGGAACCGAACCTGTGCAGATCCCAACGATAAGCGATGGATCGAGTTCAAGATGTGTGTGCTCGGGTGTGAGATCTTTCTCATCAACAGCAACATAGGCGTTCTCTTCCTCTTCTGAATCCAGAAATTCTATAAGTCCCTGCTTCACCAGATCCTCAAACTTCAGCTCGCCCTCTCTTATCGCTTCAACATGGGCTTCAGTCACCACCGGTTTTCCATTTTTCACCACGATCAGTGGTCTTCTCGCCCTACCCGCATCTGTATTTATCCTGACCTCGTTCGAATCAGGATAGTACACAACATTAATCTGATTCGAAATTTTACCGATTCTTCTTAGCTTCCTTATCTGGTTTGCAAGCCTTTCTCCATTATCGTGAAATCCAATGAGCGCACCATTAACATATACTCGAGATTTCATTTAACCACCCTCATAACCTACTTTTAATGGGTTCAACACCAAGCTCAAACAGAGCATTTATTACTTCCCTTTCATCAGCCCCCACACTGACTTCAGCATACTGGGCAAAGTTTTTCACAAGACCACAGTTTGGCCCTTCGGGTGTTTCACTAGGACAGATCCTTCCCCACTGAGTTGGGTGGAGATCTCTTGCTTCGAAATGAGGCTGAGAGCGGGAAAGTGGTGAAATAACTCTCCTGAGATGAGAAATAACCGAAATATAATTGTGTCTGTCTATAAGCTGAGAAACTCCAGTCCTTCCACCAACCCAGTTTCCAGTTGCCATCGGGTGCATTATCCTGTCAGTAAGAACATCACTTCTGACTGCTGTGTTCATTTTCAAAGGCCTTCCCCTCACCTTTGCCCTTTCTAACTGATACTTTACATCCTTTATTAACCTGAGAAAAGCAACTCTAAATATTTCTTCCATTAGGTCTCCTGCGAGCTTCAACCTTTTGTTTGCGTAATGATCTTTATCGTCCTCCATCCGCATTCCAAGTGTCAGTTCAAGTACAGCCTCTGCCATTCTTGCAAGGAAGAATGCCTTGGCTCTGCGACTTTCCGGTTCTGTTCCCAGATGAGGGAGAAAATACTGATCGATAACCTGATTTGCCCTGTTAAGCCGATATTCTCTGCTCTGTCCTGGAGCAACTCTTCTTCCAATGAGCTCTATCGCCTCATCCTTTGTGTCAACTTCAGCAACCTCAACATTCTCAAGCATGAACTTCATTATTTCTGGGTTTTCACTAACCATCGTCACTATTTCCTGATCTGTTTCAACTCCCAAGGCTTTAATCAGAGTGACAAATTGTATGTTCTTTGGAATTTGCGGGAAAGAGACTTCAAGAATGTTACTTTTCCCTCTTTCAACTACTACAAGAGCTCTATATCCTGATCTTTGACTGAAGACTTTGGCAATTTCAATCGTCTCTCCATACCTTTCCTCTTTTTCCAGAAGGATTTTATTTGGAGCAAGATCTTCAAGTGTCATCAGCGCTCTCTCACTCCCATTTATTATGAAATAGCCACCAGGATCCAGAGGATCTTCTCCCTTCTCAGCCACATCATCAACATCCAGAAGGTTGCATTTCTTCGATTTTACCATTATAGGCAGCATCCCAATTTCTACAATTTCTTCTTCGAGCTCTCTCCCTTCATCAATAACCTGCGCATGAAGTCTTATTCTTGCAGCATACGTCAGGTTTCTCAATCTTGCAGTAGCAGGATAAAGTGGTACAATTGAACCATCTGCTTCCTTAATAATCGGTTTTTCTACATTGATTTTCCCCAGCAACACATATGTGCCAGGAATGTCAAGTTCTATCCTTTTCTGTTCATCTATAACTCTTTGCAAACCTTCATCTACAAATCGATTAAACGAGTCGATCTGGTGTTTTACAAGTCTTTCATGAGTAAAATAAGCCCTTGCCAGAACCCTCCTATCAATCATCCTTTATTCACCCCTCAATTAATATCATTTCCATAACTACTCACACCACAAATCGAAACCGTGGCCAAAACAAACACGTCCTGAGATAAAACACACTAAGTCCACAAAATTATCACTCAAACCCATCACTCCAAATTCCAATCCTCATACCTTTTCAAACAACCAGCCGGTAAGCTAATGATTTACCCGAAGTGCGACTTTCTCTTATTATTTTGACAATATCTCCAACTTTCGCCCCAATCTCCTTGGCGATTGGGTCATCAGCTTTAATCTTTGGTAATTGCTCTCTATTTATATTAAGTGCTTTCAGAAGCTCCTCCGCCTCCTCCTCAGTCATTATTTCATGCTTTGGAACCAGTATATGATCCTGTAATTTGAACTTGGTCATTTTTCTTCACTCCATAAATTAATGGGAACGGGCTCGACGGGATTTGAACCCGCGGCCAACGGGTTAAAAGCCCGTTGCTCTGCCTGGCTGAGCTACGAGCCCACAGGTTTTATTCCCCGATAGCATCTGGATATAAATCTTTTTCCGTAGTGCAGAACATAACATGAGTCGACTTTTAAATTTTCTGTTGGTACTGTTAAAAGTCAATAAAATTAAAATGTTTTAAAGAAAGACTGATATCGGTATTTAAAAAGCTATTCCCTGAAACCATAATCTCCAAAAAGTGGAACAAACCGGACAGCTCCCCAGACCTTCTTATTAACATTACCTTCTCTATCTTTTTCAACCACAATCAGCTGCTGGAAATAATCCCCTACTGGAATCACCATCTTTCCACCTGATTTAAGCTGATTAACAAGAGGTTCAGGAATATCTGGGGCTGAAGCTGTCACATATATTTTGTCATAAGGTGCTTCTTCTTCATATCCTCCACTTCCATCACCCACAACCACGACCACATTGTCATACCCAAGTGCGCTGAGGATATTTCTTGCGGTTTCAGCCAGCTCTTCTATCCTCTCAACAGATATGACTTTTCCTGATTTTCCAACAATCTCTGCCACAACCGCTGCATGATATCCTCTCCCAGTTCCAATTTCCAGCACCTTTTCCCCTTCTTTAAGGTCTAAAAGTTCACACATTATAGCCACCATATGAGGTGCACTGATAGTTTGCTCTCTACCTATAGGTAAAGGAGAGTCGGTATATGCCTCCCCACGATAGTTGTAAGGAACGAACAGATGTCTGGGGACTTTCAACATGGCCCTGTAAACTTTCTCACTCAAATCTAACTCCGACTTCAGCCTGTTTACCAGTCTCGATCTTCTGTCGGCATAATCATCAGGTCTCTCAGTCATTCATTACTCATGCAACTTTAATTGATTTATTAATTTCTGTTATTAAGTTAAAGCCACATTAAGTTAAGTCGCTTGGATGCTACTAGAGTTGGTCAGTTTTGAATGAGGGAAAATATCTTCCTAGTATTTATGAAAAAGATAAATATGTGATGTACTATTCAGGCTTCATCGGACTTAATCAAAGTCCAGTGCCTGGCCAAAGTAAAATTTATCATTTATTAGCAAACTTTCATTTTCTGTAGATGAAAAAGACAGAAAAGATGAACAGGAAAGAACTGGATAAAAAGGTGACCTTTATCTTTCTTGAAGCATCAATCGAGACGATCCCACCTAAGCTACAGAATCGGCCTTCAATCCTAAAGGAATCGAGAAGGAGAAACAAAAAACCCGAAGAAATCCTGCTTGACGATTCTAAACATCACTTTCTGATGAGATCGCTGGAGAACTTCAGGAAAAGAGGGAGACCGGACATTCTTCACATGTGCCTTCTTTCAGTTCTCGATTCCAGAGCATCAAAGTATGCAGACATTTATGTTCATACTCAGAAGGGAGAACTTATAAAATTTTCAAACAAATTAAGGCTTCCAAGAAACTATAACAGGTTTGTAGGGCTTGTGGAAGACCTTTTCGTTAAAAAATCGATCAGGGCACAAGGAGAAACACTGATTGAATTTTCCAACCTTGATTTAGAAGAGCTTCTCAACAGCCTTGAATCAAACGAACTTATTCTCTTCACTGAAAAAGGTAGACATTCAGAAGAAGAATTAAATCTGAAAAAGGAATGTACTATTATGATTGGTGCTTTTCCACACGGCGATTTTGAGAAAACCACACTTAAAATTCTTGAGAAGTTTGACGTTATCGATATTTCACTTGGAAGTGAAAATTTGACGAGTCTTTATGTAACTAACAGAATAATTTGTCTGTGGGAAACGAAGAACCTGAAATAATGAGCACGGGATGATGAGAATGGCAGAGTTTAATGAATTTAAATTCATAGAAATTGCTTCAAAAATTTTTAAAACCACCAAGAAGAGTGTAATTGCTGGAGCGGGAGATGACGATTGCGCGGTTGTGAATATTGGAGAGAAATTCGTCGTTCTGACAACAGACAACCTCCATGAAAAAGCAGACTTTCCAGCAGGAATGCTGCCCGAAGAGATGGGCCATATGGCTCTTGCAGTCAACCTGAGTGATCTGGCTGGGACCGGTGCAAAACCGGAATTTTTTCTTTTTGATATAACGCTGAGAGAGGGAATGACAGAAGATTTCTTTATAAAGGTTCTCAGAGGAATGGCGAAACTTGCAAAAAGGTATGATGTGGCAATTGTGGGTGGAGATATTGACCTTGGCGATGAACTTTTTATCACAGGTTTTGCAGCAGGAATTGCGGATCGCTATATACTCCAGTCAGGAGCAAAGCCAGGCGAGAACATATACCTCACAGATATGACGGGAAAAGCGCAGTTGAGTTTGGAAATGCTTTTTTCAGGCAAAGATCGTGAAGAGATACCCTATGCCAGTAAACTCTTTACACCAGTTCCGAGAGTTGAGGAGGGTATAGTTGCATCCAGATATGCAGGTGCCATGACAGATATAAGCGATAGTCTTGCAATATCTCTGAACCTGATCAGCAGAAAGAGTGGTGTTAGAATGGATATCTTCGAGAGAGACATCTCCCTCGATCACCTCACCGAATTCGTTGATAAAAGAAAAGCACTCGAACTTTTTTTGTATGCTGGAGGAGATTACGAGCTAATTTTTACAGCAGAAGAGAGTAATATTGGTTACAGGATAGGAGAGGTTCGAAAGGGCAAGGGCGTATATTTTGTCAAAGAAGATGGAGATAGAGAAAAAATAGAATTCAGAGGCTATTCCCACTTTTGAGTTTTCATTTCGACTTTATAGAGATTGTTTTCGCTTTTGTGCATTCAGCAACTCGATTTAACCTTTCGTTTATTAACCCTGTCACTCCTCTATCACTGTACCAATGTCTTTCACATCCCCTCTAACTGCTTTTTCTATATTTTCAGGACTTCCAAGGAAAATAATTGTCTTTATCCTGCTTCTTTCAATTATTTTTGCTGCAAGAAGGTCGAGAACGTTGCTGCTACCTGCTGAGGTTTTATTTTTCAACACAACATCTATCAGTTCTTTGAACGTCATTTTTTCATATCTTGTGGCATCCCTGTTCACTCTGGGGTCTGCGGAATATACCCCTCTCACAGCCGTTGCGTTCATAAAAACATCTGCATTAACAAATTCTGCAAGAAGTGCAGAGGTTGCATCTGTCGTATGGCCTGGGAAGGTGCCACCCATTACAACAACAGGATGATAGAGTGAGAGTTCGTAAGCCAGCCTGAAATCATCAGGTATGATCTTCGGAGCTTTCTTAATCGCTGAGGCAAGCAACATCGCATTGAGCTTGGTCACAGAAATGCCAAGATAATCACAGAAAGTTTCATCTGCTCCGAATTCTCTCGCCACATTGATGTATTCTCTGGCTATTCTACCTCCACCAACCACAACAAAAATGGTGTGATTTTCAGATAACGAATCAATCGCATTTGCAAAACTCAATATCCTTTCTTTATCAAACTTTTCACCAATAAATACCGAGCCACCCAGAGACAAAACTATTTTCATCCATTCTTCTTGACCCATACGAAATTAAATGTTTTCTATTATTTCGATTTTGCTGAATTCAACATACCACCAAAAGGTTTATATTCACATTATTTATCATGTAGAATAGGTAGACTAAGTGGGGTGATAAAATCGTACGAAGTTGTTTTTACAGGGGTTGAAAGACCGACTGCAGCAGAAATACTTGCAAAGGCAGCCTTCAGAGAAGGTAAGGAGTTTAAAATACAGATAAAACCCGAATTCGATGAGAAATGTATCAGAGTTCTATTAAAAAACGGAGAAAAAGGTGAGAAAACAAGAAGATGGAAGAGTGTTTTTATAGTTAAGGCTAAAAATGCTGGCAATCTTATATACAAAATTCCGAAGAACAGAGAATGTGCAGTTATACTTGATTATCCAGGCAAAGAATTCCATGAGATGAGTTTTTCAAGCATGTTAGTCAGAGGATTGAATGCTACCAAGATTGCAGAAGAGCTTTTGTGTGGAGATGAATTTCCTATGTTAGGTGCACTGGCAAAAACAGGTTTTATATCCCTTCAATCTATTATTGCAGCTATTTACAAAACGTTTGATAAATTTGAGGCACATAAAAATGCAGTTGCAGTAAAGAGAGGTTTTGATAACTTTAAATGGTAACGCAGGAACATCAGGAACAAAAAAGTTAGGTATCCTCTCCCAATTTCAGGAAATATTAATCATTAATTTTTGAAAGTTTAATTAACTTTAAATATTCACTATCCACCCCATATTTTTATGTATGAGTTGAAAAACGAAGTGTATTACTATCTCAGGAGAGGGCTTCCGCTAATGGCCCTTGAGAAAATTCAGACTGGCGGTCCTGAAGAAATAAGAAAGGTTGCTATGGATCTTCTCAGGAATCCTGGACTTGTTAAAGATATTGAAGAGGAGTGGAAAGATATTCTTACACTTATATATTTTTCCCATTTCTCACTGATCACAAACGAGATGCTGGATCTTGAAAGTCTTGCTGCCTGGTCTGTTTCTTCTCTAAACGCTGCAAAGCTTTCGAGAAAACTTGGATTATCTGAACTAGAGGCGCGGACGCTTTCAAATGCTGCTAAAGCACTTTCACTGATGAATCTATCAGAGCAGGCGAAAAGAGCATACACCGAAGCTGATAAAATCTACAGAAAACTCGAGATGAATGAGGAGAATCTCCGGGGTTTTATTTCAAACCTTAATGACTTTGGTGCCTTCTGTATTGAGCAGGAGGAATTTGAGACTGCTGGAAAGTATTTAGAGGAGGCTCTCCAGCTCGCTGAGAAGAACAGAGATGCAATTAAACCAAGTTTTTTTGCAGAAATATCTAGTAACTTAGGGTCTCTTAGTACTGAGCTAAGAAGATTTGATGAGGCCAGAACGTATTACACCAGATCAGAGGAAATTTTCAGAGAACTTTCAGAGAAAGATGAAAAATTCAAGGTTGAACTTGCAGTTCTGCTCAACAATTTTGGAGCGATGTATAGAGAAATGAAGAGGTTTGATGAGGCCGAAGCAAAATTCGATGAGGCAAAAGGGATCTTTGAGGAACTTGCAGAGAGAAACGAGTTTTTCAAAGGATATCTTGGAGATACTCTCAGCAATCTTGGAATGATTTACAAGAAAACTGGAAGGTTCGATGAGGCTGAGAAGGCTTTTCTTGAAGACATGAAGCTTAAGAAAGAACTGCTCAGTAAAAATCCAGCCTATCTGAAAAGCTACGCCCACAGTCTTGATAATCTGTCAGATTTCTACAAGGAAATTGGAAGGGAAATTGAAGCAAAAAGATATAAAGAGGAGGCAGATAGAATCTACAACAAAATATTTTCAAAAAAGAGACCATCTAAAGATGCAGATTTAAGAACAGCCAGCTGATCATACTTAAGTTTATTGAAAACCAATAATAATCATAAGATACTCCACCATGGTAATAGCAGCATAGATTGCGGCAGAGGTGTGACAATAAAAACGGCTAAAGCGATGCTAAAAACAAAATGTATTTGAAAGTACAGGAAAAACAATGATTGTTTACAAATTTTTTTAAACACTTCTTCCCCCAAACCACCAAAAAATTTAAAACAACTCAGCGTTTTTGATTGATGAACCGATGAATGATGACTTTACGGAAGGAGGTGTTAAAATGGTATATGTGAGATTTGAGGTTCCTGAAGATTTGCAGAATGAAGCTCTCGCAATGCTTGAAAAGTTTAGAGAGACAGGTAAGATAAAAAAAGGGACGAACGAAGCAACAAAAGTTGTTGAAAGAGGGGTGGCTAAGCTTGTTTACATAGCAAAGGACGTTGAACCACCTGAAATAGTTGCACATCTTCCACTTCTGTGTGAGGAGAAAAACGTGCCGTATCTATATGTGAACACAAAAAGCACACTTGGACAGGCTGCTGGCCTGCATGTAGATTGTGCAGCAGTTGCTGTGGTTAACGAGGGTGAGGCAAAGAAGGAGCTAAAGCAACTTGTGACAAAGATTAATGGACTTAAAAAATAAATCAAGTTGTTGAAAGATTAATGTTTAAGATTTATAATTAGAGGTGAGTTCTGTGGCTAATGAAGAAGACATTCAACCAGCCGAAGTAATTGAAATAATTGGAAGAACAGGCATGCATGGAGAAGCTACTCAGGTTAAAGTCAGGGTTCTCGGAGGAGAGAATAAGGGAAGAATAATCACAAGAAATGTTTTTGGCCCTGTTAGAATAGGAGATATTCTCATGATAAAAGAGACCGCAAGAGAAGCAAGAAAACTCGCTCTGAAATAATCCGAGAGGTGTTGATTATGGAGACCAATATCTGCAGTTTTTGCGGTGAAGAGATCGAAATCGGTACGGGCAAAATGTATGTCCGGAGAGATGGCAGAGTGCTATATTTCTGCTCAGGGAAATGTGAAAAGAATATGCTCAAACTCAAAAGAAACCCTAGAAAACTGAAATGGACTAAGAGATACACAAGAAGATAATCGATAAAGGGTTGATAGAATGGCTGATGTGACCGATTCATCCATAGAAAAAACTTTTGTAATGATAAAGCCAGATGGCGTACAGCGAGGGATCATTGGAGAGATAATCACTCGGCTTGAAAGGAAGGGCCTTAAAATCGTAGCTATGAAAATGATGCACATTTCAGAAGAGCTTGCATCTATTCACTACGCAGAACATCATGGAAAACCATTCTTTGAAGGGCTTTTGAGCTATATCACAAGCGGACCAGTTGTTGCCATGGTTGTCGAGGGAAAGAATGCAGTAAAAGTCGTTAGAACCATCGTCGGATCAACTAATCCCGTAGAGGCTTCACCGGGCACGATCCGGGGAGATTTTGGAATGGATGTTGGAAGAAATATAATTCACGCCTCTGATTCCCTAACTTCAGCTGAGAGAGAAATAAACCTGTTCTTCAAGCCAGAAGAGATTGTTAGATATAAAAAAGCCGAGGAAGAATGGATTTACGAGTAAGTCTCTGATAGAATTAACTTTATTTAAAATCCCGGAACCATGAAAGCCCAGGAAAAGTCTGAAAGAGCACTGCGGACACCTATTGTATCTGTACTGGGGCATGTAGACCACGGTAAAACAACCCTGCTCGATAAGATAAGAAAGGGCAGGGTAGCTGCTAAGGAAGCTGGAGGCATAACCCAGCACATAGGTGCAACAGAGATCCCGATTGACACCATTAAAAACATCTGTAAGGGAATATGGAAGACAGATGTTGATATTCCGGGTCTGCTCTTTATCGATACACCTGGACACAGAGCATTCACAAATCTGAGAAAAAGAGGTGGGGCACTGGCTGACCTAGCAATCCTAATCGTTGATATTAACGAGGGTTTCAAACCACAGACAGAAGAGGCTATTTCAATTCTAAAGACCTTCAAAACCCCATTCGTCGTGGCTACAAATAAAATTGACAGAATTCCAGGATGGCAAAGTTATGGATACGTCCCCTTTCTTTACAGCTACCAGCAACAAGAAGATGTGGCAAGAACGAGACTCGACAACCGGATATATGAGATAATTGCTAAACTCTATGAGCATGGCTTTTCTTCCGACAGGTTTGACAGGATTAGAGACTTCACCAGAACCGTTGCAATCATTCCTGTTTCTGCTTTAACAGGTGAGGGTATACCTGAACTTCTTTTAATTCTTGTTGGCCTGGCTCAAAAATACCTTGAAGACAATTTAAAATTACATGTAGAGGGGAGAGCCAAAGGGACCATTCTCGAGGTTAAAGAGGAAAAGGGTATTGGAACCACCTGTGATATAATACTCTATGACGGAACTCTTCATGTCGGGGACAGAATAGCCATAGCAGGAAGAGACAATGTGATCGTCACCCATATAAAAGGCATACTTAAACCAAGACCTGCTCAGGAAATAAGACTCGAAAGCAAGTTCAGAAACGTAAAGAGTGTTACAGCTGCAGCCGGAATCAAAATAACTGCTGCCAATTTGGAAGGTGTGCTTGCAGGAAGTGAATTCGAGGCAGTTGAGAGTGAAAAAGACATTGAAGAGATTAAAAACAGAATGAAAAAAGAATATGAGACTATTGAAATAAAAACTGACGAGGAGGGTATAGTCTTAAAAACCGATACTCTTGGTTCCCTTGAGGCGTTGATTAATGAGCTAAAGGAGTCCAGTATTCAGATTAAAAAGGCCGAAGTCGGAGATATTGATAAAAGAGATGTTATTGAGGCTTCAGCGAACAAAGATGAGCTAAATAAAGTTGTACTTGGATTCAATGTTAAAGTGCTTCCAGGTGTTGAGGAGGAGGCTTCCAAATTCAAGATTAAAATATTCAGAGAAGAGATCATTTACAACCTCATAGAGAACTTCCTAAAGTGGAGAGAAGAGGAGAAAAGAGTCAAAGAGAGGCAAAAAATTGAGGAGCTTATTAAACCCGGTAAAATCAAATTACTGAAGGAATACATCTTCAGAAGGAGTAGGCCGGCAGTCATTGGTGTTAAGATTCTTGCTGGAGAGTTGAAAAGAGATGTGCAACTAATCAAAGCGGACGGGACTCCCGCTGGAGTGGTCAGGAGTATACAAAAAGAGGGAGAGAACGTTGGTATTGCAAAGGAAGGAGAAGAACTTGCAATATCTATAGATGGTGTTACAATAGGCAGACAGCTGAACGGTGATGAGATACTTTATGTCGAAGTCCCTGAAAGGCATGCAAAGGTGATTGAGCGGGACATCATGGACACGCTGAGCGAAGAGGCTAAAAAAGCCTTTTCTGAATATCTTGAGATTAAAAGAAAAGGAAATCCCTTTTGGGGACGGTAAAAAGAGCTGAAGAGTTGTAGAAACACAATAACAGATTAAATGAGATACAACTGTCGGATCAAATGAAGGCAGACGATGAATGTGTGAGGATAAATAATAAATGTTGAAGGTAACCGAGATAAGTTGCCTGAAGGAAGGTAGAGTATGCATGAGATTAATTAAAAAGATAATAGATAAAAATTGAAAAGAGGTGATAAATATGGAATTTAAAGTTGTGATTTCAGATCCTTCAACAGGGGTGGCCTATCAAAAGGTCATAAGTGGGGCTAATGCGAATAAACTTATTGGAAAGAAAATCGGAGATGTAGTGAGTGGAACAGTGGTGGAATTGCCACCAGATTATGAACTGAAGATATGTGGTGGAAGCGATAAAGATGGTATACCAATGAGGAAAGATATACCTGGAAATGTGAGAAAGAGAATACTGCTCGCCGGTGGCATTGGATACAGGCCAAAAGAGAATGGCCTCAGGAGAAAAAAGATGGTAAGAGGAAATGTCATCAGCAGAGACATTGTTCAAATAAATATGAAAGTAGAAAAACACGGAAAGATACCACTCTCAGAATTCTTCAAGGAAAAACCTGCTTGACGGGTTAAAGAATAATTTTAGATTTGCAGATTGATGCTTAGATGTTCCGATGAAAGAGGGCAAGCATGGGCATACTGGAGGATAAAAAGAGAGCCAGAATTTTTTATAGATATTTTTCAAAGATATATGATAGAGTGAATCCGATCTTTTATGCAGATCACATGCTCGAAAAAGTAATTGAAATGGCCGAAATAGGTGAGAAGGATTTCGTGCTTGAAGTTGGTTGTGGGACGGGGTTTACGACATCCGGGATTGTGAAAAAAACCGGACAGAAAAATATTGTTGCTGTAGATCTGACACCAGAACAAATGAATAAGGCGATAATCAGATTTCCAGGTGTTAATTTTATCAGGGGGGATGCTGAAAATCTTCCATTTAAGGACGATTCTTTTGATGCATCGATTTCCGCAGGCAGTATCGAATACTGGCCCCACCCGCAGAAGGGCATAGAAGAGATGGCTCGAGTTACAAAATCTGGCGGGAGAGTTGTAATTCTCGCACCAAGAAAGCCAGATAACATCCTCGCAAGAAAATTTGCAGAAAGCATGATGCTATTTCCCTCCACACAACAATGCGTGGCATGGTTCGAGAAAGCTGATCTTGAAGATATCAGATTTATAGAGATTGGCCCGAACTGGTTATGGAAGAAGCTCGTTGTAATAATTTCAGGGCGGGTTACCTGAAGTTAACATGAGATATTGAGTTAACAAAAAACCAGTTAAGGTGAAAAGATGAGTTCAGATGAGTTTTTTGATACATCTAAGGATTTCAGAATTTTAATTGCTGAAAAGGCTATTTATGAATTAGAAAAGCTTTTTCAGGCTGTAAAATTACAGAAAAGGCGAGAATATCTGAAAGAATTAAAAGAACTTTCAAGTGACATACAGATAATAAAATACTCCTACGTCACCCCAAAAGACATTAAAAACCACGATAACTTTAAAAAAATTGTTAAAAAAGCATCAGAAATGCTTGAAGTTACCAGAGGTCTTGAAAGAGATCGCATCACAATTCAGATAAATTATTGGCTGGAATATCTCGCGAGGCTTCCAGAGATGATGGACAGAGGGGTTATTTCAAAGATTTATGAGGCGATAAGGTTTTTTGGTGGAGAAATAGTAAATCGACGGGAAATTGATAACCTGTGGCTTTGCAGTGTCGATTGTAGTTTCAGGATGGATGTCATCACGAACAGCAAAGAATACAAACAGGGAAAAAATGTTGTGGTAGCTTATCTACCCCCAAGAATCTTTGGGAAGCATATCAGTGAAGGCATGTTCACTCCCGCTACCGTTGAAAAGAAGGGAGAGTTATCGATAGATGAAATAAGAAAACTGGGTCCATTTAATGAGGTGGAGGCTATACTTCTGGATTTTCTTAAATAAGCTCAAACATATTTAGAGATTATAAATCGACGAATACAATCAGTTTACCAAGTATTATTCCTTACTCCGGAATTATGAATTTCCTCAGAGATTCAATGTTAACAAAGCTCTCAAAGAGCTCTTTTACACGATTGGTTTTAACCTTACCCCTTATTTTGGCTTTTCCAAACAGTTCGTCAAGAGTTTCTGTTGTTGTCAGAGTATCTTCACTTACGAGCAGAATGGGAACTCCTTTCGCTTCAGCTCTCTCAATAATGAATTTTGAAGGTTTTAGATTTCCGGTAAGGATTATCAGCTTTATGTTTGGCACCTCAAGAGCTACAACCTGAAGATCTGCTCTGTCGCCCCCAGTAACAAGAGCAGCATTCCTCGATTTTCTGAAATATTCAATAGCACTGTTCGGTGACATGGCTCCAACGATAATCTGCTCTATAATCATATTTTCTCTCGGAGATACAAGATAATTCCCATGAAGAGCTTCCCTGATCTCATCAGCAAAAAGTCCCCCAATTATTGGATCTCTCGGAATCACACCGATAATCTCCATGCCACTTTTCATGAGGAGGGCGCCTGCCACACTTTCAATATATGTCCTCTTATAGCCGGAGAGCTTGTTGAACAGCACTTTTTGAAGTCTCGAGCCGAACAATTCTCTCGCTGCAAGCACTCTATCCAAGACAAAATCGTTGGAATACTTAACAACCATCATCACACTAAGATCGAGGAGTTGTGAGACTGCAATGTCCCCCAGACCCACTGATGATCCGATTTTGTAATCTATTGAGCCCTCAACAAAAACGATATCCTTGTTTTCCGCTATCCTGTTGAAAGAACTCCTAACAACATTTCTCAACTCTTCAGGGTTTGCAATATTTACAAATTCGACATAGGGCATTTCAAGTACAATAGGACAGACGTCCTTAACTTCATCGTCGATTTCGAGCACCTGAATAGTATTCAGAGCATCTTCATCGACAATATCCCCACCATAATATGTAGGACTGCTCCCAAAGGGCTTGAAGTAGCCAGCCTCATATCCCATCTCCCTCAAAATAGATACCATAGCAATTATCATCGAGCTCTTTCCAGAGTGACCTTCAATTGACGATACCATCACATTTTTTAGCTTCATCGAGTTCATTATTCTCCATTAGTATAAATCAATTATCGTATGAGTCAGAACCGAGTGAGGGTTTACTCAAGCAGACTGAAAAAAATACGAAAAAAGTGTCGGGAATCCAAACGGTCTGGCCGATGAGTTAATAAATATCCCAAGCATTCATGCAATCAAAAACTCCTTCAGACCTTTTAACTAACCTTTCCATATATTAATCAGTATTCCAATCAGCAAAGGAATTAAATATCGAGGGAAAGATCGAGTTTCAGGTGATTAAATTGGCACCGGTTGACATCAAGAAACTCAGATTTGGAACCGAGCTTATCAAAAGAGGATTTGCCAAGATGCAGAAGGGCGGGGTTATAATGGATGTAACCAATGCTGAACAGGCCTCAATAGCAGAAGAAGCCGGAGCGGTTGCTGTAATGGCCCTGCACAAAGTACCGGCAGATATACGACAGGCCGGTGGAGTTGCAAGAATGGCAGATCCGAAGAAAATACAGGAAATAATGGATGCTGTTACAATTCCAGTAATGGCAAAGTGCAGAATAGGACATGTTGCAGAAGCTCGAGCTCTGGAGTCACTGGGAGTTGATATGGTAGATGAAAGTGAAGTTTTAACACCCGCAGATATCTTTTTCCATATCGATAAAAGAAAATTCGTTGTTCCATTCGTTTGCGGAGCAAGAAGTCTCGGTGAGGCGTGCAGGAGAATCTATGAAGGAGCTGCAATGATAAGAACTAAAGGAGAGGCCGGAACGGGTAACGTTGTTGAGGCTGTAAAGCATATAAGACTGATAAACAGGGCAGTTCAGGAACTTGAGAGTATGGATGATGCATATATCATGCGGGTTGCAGAGAAGTACGCGAACGCATATACAAGGCTTCTATCGGATATCAGAGAAGATCAGGGTTTTGAAGGAGTCTCAAAGGATGATGTTGTTTTTGAAGAATACACACTGGCGGAGATAATAGACGATCTGTACAAAATCCTTCTTGAGATCAAAGAGATGAAGAGGCTTCCGGTGGTTAACTTTGCAGCAGGTGGTGTTGCAACCCCTGCAGATGCAGCTTTCATGATGCAGCTCGGTATGGATGGTGTTTTTGTGGGTTCGGGAATTTTCAAATCCTCAAATCCACCAGAATATGCAAAAGCCATTGTTGAGGCTGTCCAGCACTATGACGACCCATCTGTTGTTGCAGAAGTGAGCAAGGGATTGGGAGAGGCAATGAAAGGACTTGATGTATTAAAGCTCGACGAGAGCGAAAGAATGGAGACAAGAGGAGTTTAATGGGGCATAATATGTCCAAAAGATCACTGCATACACTTTAAACTTTCAGACTGCTGGTGTTCTGATGCGGGTTGCTGTGGTCGGTGTTCAGGGAGATGTCGAAGAACATGTCCTTTCAGTAAGGAGAGCTCTGGATAGGCTGAAAATTAATGGGGAAGCGATTTCAACGAGGAAATCGGGAGTTGTATGCAATAGTGATGCGGTGATAATACCTGGTGGAGAAAGCACAACAATAAGCAAACTGATTTTCAGAGAGTCGATAGCAGAAGAGATTATTGAACTTGCAAAAGACGGAAAACCTGTCATGGGAACTTGCGCAGGTTTAATACTTCTTTCAAAACACGGAGATGAACAGGTAGAAAAAACGAGAACAAAATTGCTGGGATTAATGGACACGTGGGTCGAGAGAAATGCTTTTGGAAGACAAAGAGAGAGTTTTCAGTTGCCTTTACATATCAAAGAAATTGGTGTTTTTGATGCAGTCTTCATACGGGCCCCGGCAATTAAAAAAGTAGGTAAGAACGTGGATGTTCTGGCAAAAATTGAGGATAGAATAGTTGCCGCAAGGCAAAAAAATATTTTAGCTCTTGCTTTCCACCCCGAATTGACCGATGATACAAGAGTTCATGAGTATTTTATAAAGCTCGGGCTTGATTGATAGTGCTCCACACTCGCTCCTAATGGCCCCCTAATCTCGGCTCTTAAGCTCTTAATCCTGATCTCCAGACTTAATCACATATTAGTTCAATCTTCGTTAGTCCAATCTTTGTCCCTCAAATTTTTTACACATTCTTCATAGCTTTTAATCATGGGCAGTTTGAGTCTTAGAGCCGTCACAGGGATCGGGTATCTTATACCTCTCCTGTGGGTTGCTTCGAGATTTCTTGCTATTTCTTCTGCCATCTGATAGGGAAATGAGAAAGCCACTTCATCATCCTGCGTCAGGCCAAAGAGTCTATCACCGTAACAGGGAACGACGAATCTCGGTTTTTTTTCTATATATGCCTCGAGATATTCACTGCATGCACCCCTTCCAAGAATTCTCGTTTCAAGTCCACCACCTTTTTCATGTAGAACTGCATGCACCATTCTGAGGATTTGAGCAGCGTTTCCATAGACTACAACGAAATCCACTTCCTTACATTTCTCAAGAGGGGCAACGACACAACCCTCGAATTCTCCTGGTTTAAGCTTGGGAACGGCATCCTCGAACTTCACACCAAGCTCCATATGTGCAGCATAACCGGCATCATAGGCAAGCCTACCTGATTTGTAAATCTCATCGGGTTCAGCAAATCCGTAAGCTATAATCCCCAGAGGACATGTGGTGTTCACATCGAAGTAAACAGTCCATCCGTACCTTCTCGCAAGCCCGTATGCCTGACAAATGGCAATATCTGGAATGAACCTTGTCTTCTCAGGAGCTTCATCTCTGCTCTTCAGAAATCTGAAACCGAGAGGAAAGGTCTGAGGTCTAAGATACTTTCCAATCACACGTGATAGTTCTGCAGGTTCCATAATTAACAGACTAATTAAACAATTAAAAATTTTATTATTTTTTCTGATTGCTCAAATTTCTTTTTTCCAGCTAAAAATCAAGCTAAAGTCTCGTTCTCCTGTGATCCTTATGGGTTTTTCCGCTTATAAAAGCATTGAACCTATCCACCTTTATCCCATTCCTGTTGAGCCATGCCTGGAACTTGTTGTTTTCCTCTATTGCTTCATCAAGCCCCCTGAACCTCACAATAACGCACAGATTATATTCGCTCCCTATGATCTCAAACACATTCTCAACATAGTCCAGTTTTTTAAGATGATCGATAAGTCTCACCATACCCTCCCGATCATTATGGATTCCCAGAAGAACCACACCCATATTGTCCATTCCAATTTTGGCATAATCAACCTTCCAGACGCCTTTTTTCACTTCTTTGATATAACCAGATTCCTCTAAAATCTTCATCCTGTTGTAAACCGTTTTGGTAGAGACTTTAAGTTCTTCAGCAATCTCATCTTGAGTCTTCGAGTTCAAAATACCCTCAATTATTTTTACATTCATGGAGTCGTTCATGGGATCGTTCAGTTCCATATTTCATGATTCATGAAATAAGTTAACTTAAATATTCTGGTAACCTGAAACACTGTTATGAAAATAATCAGGATCAGGTGGATTGGTGTAAGTTGAGATTGCTTTCTACATCTTCCTCTTTTTTCTTTAATCTCCTTTGCAGATACAAATAGCCTACAACCGCAATAAGAATTGTGACTCCCAGCAAATACTACAAGAATCACACATGTGTGGGATGATCGATGAGAAGTATTTCCAAGGGACTCTATCAATGCCGGAGCGACAAGTGTTGCTGCAAAAACGCTGAGCAATTACAACTTCAAGAGTGATTACTACGGCAGAATATACTTGCCAGATGGGCTGGATATTGATGAGCTGATGGAACATGTAAGGAAGAAGTGCAGCGTCGCATCTTATCTAAATGTTGAGAACATGATACACAGGAGAAATGCCGACAAAATCAAAGCAAGTGTGATTGTTGAGGCTGCAAACGCAGGAAGTGTTGTTGTCAGTTGCTTCGAATGGGTGTAGGATATCCGCAGATATCTGAAAAGAGGACAGGGTTTTCAGAGAGCTTGAAGACATCATGATCGGGAGCTTTTACGATGTTCTGAGCGTTTTAAAGAATAAGATCGTATATGGGAAGGGGCGCGATGATGCTTGGATTGAAAATAGTGGCTGAAATGCATGTGGCCAAGGGGCTCTGGCCCCAGTAAATGTTGAGGTTTTGACAACTTTACATTTTTTAAGCTTTTATTTTTTTATTTCTGGTTTTAAGGACTGAAAATCAATATTAGTTCATATTAGCAGAATCGAAATAGGTTAACTATTCTTCTGTTTCGAAATCATTAAATATAGTCATGGCGATTTAATATGGGGATAAAAAATGAAGGTAGATGGTATAGATAACATAACTGTTTTTGGTGCCGGCACAATGGGTCATGGAATTGCTGAGTTATGTGCCCAGGCTGGCTACAATGTAACAATAGTTGACGTGAAGGACGAATTTCTTCAAAAGGCAATTGAAAAGATAAAATGGAGTCTTTCAAAGCTTGAACAGAAAGGTAAACTTTCTGAATCAGCAGATAAAATCATGAAAAGGATAAAAACAACCACTAACCCGGAAGAAGGTGTTAAGAACGCTGACTATGTAATTGAAGCCATTATTGAAAGATTCGATATAAAATCTGAGCTTTTCTCAAAGATTGACAAAGTTGCAAAGCGGGAATGCATTTTCGCAACCAACACCTCAACCCTTCCCATAACTGAGCTCGCTGCTGCTACGCAAAGACCTGATAAATTCATCGGACTGCATTTCTTTAACCCACCAACACTCATGCCACTTGTTGAGATTATAAAAGGCGAGAAAACAAGCAACGAAACTATTGAGATTACTAAAAAGATTGCAAAGAGTATCAGAAAAGACTACGTCATCGTCGAAAAGGATGTACCGGGATTTCTGGTAAACAGAATCAATTTGCGTGTTTTCATGGAAGCAATCAGAATGATTGAGAGAGGTGAGGCTGAGGCAGAGGAGATCGATGCAACTGCCAGATACAGGCTCGGAATGCCAATGGGAATACTTGAGGTAGTTGATTTTAGCGGACTCGATGTTGTGTATTATGCGGGAATGGCAATGAAAGAGCGCGGTTACAATTTCGTTCCAAGCAAGCTCGTCGAGGAGAAATTCAAATCCGGAGAATTTGGAATGAAAACCGGTAAAGGATTTTACACCTATCCCAAAGCGGGAGGTTACTTCAGACCTAAGATAAGCAGAAAGAAAGCATACAAAGTCTCACCCGTAAAACTTATCGCTCCCGCCGTTAACGAGGCTGCCTGGCTTTTAAGAAATGGAGTTGCAACAAAGGAAGATATTGAAAAATCCATGAAGCTTGGAATGAATTACAGCAAGGGCTTACTTGAGAGTGCAGATGCCATGGGTATAGACAGGATCGTAAACGCCCTCAGAACGAGGAAAGAGGAGACCGGATACGACGAATACGAACCTGACGAACTGCTCTTGAAAATGCTGGAAGAGAGTAAACTTGGTAAAAAAACCGGAAACGGATTTTTCACTTATAGTTTTGAGAGTGCTGATTTTGGAAAGATACACTACGAGAAGAGAGGCGATGTAGCATACATCATAATGAGAAGAGCGGAGAAGCTCAACGCCCTGAACGAGGAGATGTGGAAGGGAATCAGAGATGCAATACAGAAAGCGAATGGCGATGCAGAGGTTAGGAGCATCATAATCACGGGAGAAGGAAAAGCATTTTCTTCGGGTGATGATATTGCGGAGATGTTTTCATTTAAGGGAATGGCCGACTCAAGAGATTTCTTCGAGAAGGTGGCAAGTCCGACCATAGAAGCCATTATAAACTCAGAAAAGCCAATAATCTCAGCAGTCAATGGATTTGCCTTTGGAGGTGGAATGGAACTGAATCTACTGTTCGACATAGTTGTTGCAAGCGACCAGGCAATATTTGCCCTTCCAGAAGCGAGAATAGGTGCCCTGCCACCTCTTGCATCCAGCATAGGCATTGCACTCCTCGGAAAGAGATTTATAGAGAAAGTAATAACGGGAGAGGCAATTTCAGCAGAGGAGGCGCAGGAACTTGGGCTGGTAAATGTAGTCTGCCCACCAGACCAGTTAGAGGACGTTGCAAGAGAATTTGCCGAATTGATACCGCTGAACGCTCCCAGAAGTATAGCATCCATAAGAAAGATCATTGGATCGCTGTTTAAGCTGTACTCGCCAGCCCTTGACGTGGCTATAAGAGAGATTCTCCTCGTTACTGCGATGGAAGACTTCAAAGTCGGAACTGGTGCGTTTATAATGAAGCAAAAGCCAGAATGGAAAGGAAGATGATCTGGAAGCGGGGGATCCTATGGACTTTTCTTTTACTGAAGAGCAAAGAATGTTAAGGAATGCAGTCAGAGAATTCGCAGAGAAAGAGATAATGCCTTACGGGCGAGAATACGATGAGAGGGAAGAATATCCCTGGGAAATTTTCAGAAAAGCTGCCAGACTCGGTTTTGTTGGGGCAGATATGCCGGAGGAATACGGTGGTGCAGGACTAGATTTTATTTCAATACCCATAATCGCGGAAGAGCTTACAAGGGCTGACAGCGGAATCGGCTCTGCTATCGCTGCTTCCGTACTGGGCTGTCCGATGGTAAAATATTTTGGATCAGAGGAGCAAAAAGAACAGTTTCTGAGGCCAGTGATGGAAGGAAAAACCACTTCTGCCATTGCCATAACCGAACCGGAAGCGGGCAGTGACGTCAACGCAATAAGAACTAAGGCTGAAAAAAGAGAGGACGGTTACATCCTCAACGGTACAAAAACATTCATCACAAACGGAGGTATATCTGACTGGGTAGTTGTTCTGGTCAGAACCGACCTTTCAGCAAAACCACCCTATAAAGGCATCTCGGCCCTTGTGGTTGAAAAGACGATGGAAGGTTTTGAGGCTAAACCCATCAAAAAAATGGGTCTTCACTGTCACGACACATCTGAGCTTTTCTTCAAGAATGTCTTCATTCCGGTGAAGAATCTCATAGGCAAGGAGAACTTTGGATTTTACCAGCTGATGAGATTCTTCAACGAAAGCAGAATACTCGTTGGAGCAATTCAGCTCGGGATGGCAGTTGGAGCATATGAAAGAGCACTTCAGTATGCCAAAGAAAGAAAGACTTTTGGAAAACCACTGATAGAGCACCAGGCGATACAGTTCAAGCTTGCAGACATGTT
>Ga0180932_1100_pt1 | contig 67150 bp, 57 predicted proteins | sample Deesub1362A_J573_FD_124189 | JGI IMG/M metagenome (GOLD analysis project Ga0180932, IMG submission 124189) | Archaeoglobus sp. JdFR-24
TCATAGCCAAAGATCTCAGCCATCCTTGGGTTAACATATACAAAGGCATCATCCTGTATGAGGTATATGCCTGCAACAGATCTTTCAGCCAGGATTCTGAACGATTCTTCACTCTCCTTAATTTTATCCTCGAGCCTCTTACGCTCAGTTATGTCAACAACACTTGCCAGAATTGCCGGTTCACCCTGATGATATATTTGTGTGGGTCTTACTTCCAGCCAGATTTCCTTTCCATCTCTCTTAGTTGCTCTGAGGACATAGAGTGATGGAATGTCCCCATATCCTTCAGAGATAATTTCAACGAATTTTTTAGTTGTCTCGACATAATCGGGGTGCAAAAGATCAAAGGGATCGATTTTCATAAGCTCGTCTCTTGAATATCCAGAAATATCCTCCATAGCCATATTTACCATGACAATTTTCCCATTCTGATAGATGCACACTCCTACAGGAATGTTTTCAGTAACGCTGCGATATTTCTCTTCATACTCTTTCAGGGTTTCTCGAGATCTTTTAAGCCCCTCTGTCTTTTTTCCAATCTCCTTTGAGAGTACTAAACTTATAAGAACAAATGCAATAAAGCCTGTAAGAGCTAAAATGCTAATTATAAAAATTTGTCGAGCCGGGTATACTTCCACCGGCTCACCAAACCATTTGTTATAGATTTCATCATATTCACCACTCGCTTTGATTACACCAAGAGCATAGTTTATGTCACCCAATAATTCTGAATTTCCCTTTTTCACAGCAATAGCCCTGTTTCCAATTTCAATTTTTTCTCCAATTACCTTTATATCCATATAACCGTATTTATGGATGAGATAGTGTCCAGTATGGTAGTTTCCAAAAAAGGCAAAAACATCTCCTCTTGCAAGCATCCCAATTGCCTCATCCTGGCTATCAACAGCTATAATTCTCGCACCCTTCCCTGAAAGAATTTCATAAGCGATATCATCTCTTTCAACAGCTACAGTATGATTTTTAAGATCTTCAATAGAAGCTATGCCATAAACATTGTTGCCAACAAAAATTGCCAGAGTGATATTTAACACCGGATTGCTGAATTCATAAAACTCCTTTCTTGGCCCGTAATCAGCCATAAAAGCAATATCAATACTGCCATTATCCAGAGACTCCATTACTGCACTCCAAGGCATTGGTTTAAATTCCACGCTCTCATTCAAAACCTCAGCACAGGCTTTGATTAAATCGATATTGAATCCCTTAATTTTCCCATTTTCCACGAATTCATGCGGGGGATAACTTTCGTCTACACCAACAACCCATGCAGACGCCGGAGTGATATGGAGGAATAAAAGTAAAAAGAGAAGTTTTAGCCGTATTGATTTAACCACAACAGTTGAATTAGCCACAACCTACCCTCCTTAACGTAACAACAAAAATGGTTCCTCTCGGATCATTATCCTCCACACGAATGCTCCCACCACATCTGTCAATCACTTTTTTAACAATATACAGACCTAAACCTGAATGGCCTGTTTTCCCATATTTAAAGCCTTCTTCAAAGATTTTTGGTTTTATCTCATCTGGAATGCCTATGCCATAATCTGTTATTCTTATCTCGCAGAAGTCATTTTTATTCTCAATTTTGAAATCAATTCTGTTAGTTTCACTATGAATTATGGCATTTCTTACAATATTGTCGATGACAGACTTTAAAGCCTCATCAGCTATAACAGTGCAATCCCCCTCTATTTCAAAATCAACTGAAGACGAGTAATTCTCAACCACACTTTCTATTATTTCTCTTATATTATACGGTTTCAGCTCTTCTCCGCGAGATACAAGGAATTCAAGGTTTTTCATCTCATTTATGAGCTCAGTACTTTTATCAATAGCCTTGAACACAAAATCAAAAACCTTGTCATCTCTCTTTACAAGATATGCATCTACCGCTCCACCAATGATCATCAAGTTATTGAGAATATCATGCCTGGTGACTTTGTTTATCAATCTGAGAACGTCGATTAGTTCTTCAACTTTCTTTTTCGATTTCTCCTCCTCAGTAATATCAATCCCAATGCAGACAGTTAGCCATTTTTCATTCTTTTTCACAGTTGTGCTGTGCCACCAGATTAGCCTTTCACCGTCTTTAGATATAATGGGTATCCTGCATTCAGCAAGTTCTCCTTGTTTGGCTTTCTGAAAAGCTTTTTCAGCTTCTTCTTTTGCATTTTGAGGAATAAAATTGTTAAACCAACTCTTTCCAATCGCATCTTCTCTATTCCATCCCGTCAGTTCCTCACATTTTTTGTTGAATAGGACTATTCTTCCCTCCTCATCTAACCCAATTATCAGAGAGTTTGCTGCTTTTATTATCGACTCTATAAACTCTTTTTCCACTTTCAGCTTTTCTTCCAGCCTTTTCCCCTCAGATATATCTTCCACGAAATGCACAAACAAAGTAGTATCGTTCAGCTTGACCTTGCTTGCTTTAACTCTGAAATACCTTTTAAGTGATGGTTCATAAAATTCCTCTATGCCATCTTCACCTCTTAGCAATTTCAGGACAACACAGAACTCCGGTGGTGCATCGAGGGAATGAAAAACCTCGTAACACTTTTTTCCCACCACATCTCCAAAAAAATCCTTCATTTTTTTGTTTATTCGTATTATGTTGAATTCACTATCAACTATAGATGAGAAAAAGTCGAGTTGTTCAAATATTTCTTCCCACATATTGCTTTCTTCTGAAAATTCAAACACCTTATTCACCGTGTCACGCTCTGATGAGGATTATTTACGCAACATATTTATTAATGATTCTCTAATACCATTATGTGGTAATATGACAAACGACGAGAAAACGATAGAAAATAAATCAAAGAGCAAAAAAATCCTGATAGTTGATGATGATGAGATTCTGAGAGGTGTTTTAAAGGCAATGTTGTCTGAATTTGAGATAATTGAAGCCGATAATGGCAAAAAAGCTGTCGAGTTATACAGCACACACAAACCTGACATAGTTCTAATGGATATAGTCATGCCGGTAATGGATGGTACCGAGGCGACCAAGGAGATCCTCAGAAGAGACTCGAATGCAAAAATACTTGCTATTACAGCGTATGCTCCAACAAAAGGCCAGGGTATGCTTGAGGCTGGAGCGATAGAGGTAATTTCAAAGCCAATAAGGAAGAGTGAACTTGTTGAGAAAATAAAGAGACTTCTTAAATAATACCATATTCGAGACTGTTTGAATACAATATCAAGTAACATATCATATAGTCAATATATGTTGTGGAAGTTAATATTGCCATAATATTATTTTATAGTAAACTGAATATGCTTCTCACGCAGGGGGGGCATGGGTTTGAAGGTATTGAAATATAGAGCTTTGAAATAACACCTATAGGGCTTAACAACTCCTGTAGAGCTCATTAAAGCGAGTGCTATCATAATTAAACCATCAAGCGCCATCATAACTAACAAACATACCTAAACAAAAAATTTTATAATATTTTAAATCAATTTTTTGTAGATGTTCACGTTAAATCTTTCAACGCTTGTAGCAAGTATGGATTTTCCAGAATATAAGCTTCCTTACTGGATGGGTAACAAGTTTAGAGGTGGTTTTGGGAGTGTTTTATTGAGAGCGATTTGTGGTTATCTGACTCCCAGATGTAATGACTGCAGAAGTGAGGATGAGTGCCTGTATTATGCCCTTTATGTAAGGAACAAGCAAAAAAGGGGGAGATCACAGCCAGTAAGGCCGATCATTTTCATACCTCCATTCCTCGGCAGAAGTGTTGATGGGGGCGGAGAACTCGAGGTGAGAATAAACGTTTTTGGAGATTATAACAGATATCTTCCGCACATAGTCTACGGGCTGAGATATCTTGGGAAAACCGGGTTGAACAGAAATTCAAAGTATGAACTCAAAGAAATAAGAGATTTTTTCACTGGAGAAGTTGTTTATGATGGCGAATCCATAAATGTCGAGAGTTTAAAGACAATTGACCTCGGGAAAATTTCAGGTAAAAGCAAGAAAGTGAAGAAGTTGAGAGGGATTAAGATAGAGTTTGTAACGCCAGTGGAAGTTGAAAAGGTTCCTTTACCTCTAAACCACATTTTGCAGATGGTCAGGAGAAGGTTAATACTCTATGTGAATGAGTATGGAGGGGGCGAAGTTTTCGATTACAGATGTGAGGACTCGATTTTGAGTTCGGAATGGAGTAAACACAGGTTATATCATAGATCAAAAAGAGAGGGTGAAAGGTTTTTTATTGCATACACGGGAAAAGCTGAATATGAGGCTGAAATGGACGATAATGCTGATAAGTTATTAAGAATTGGTGAGCTCATCGGTGCCGGTTCCAAGTCAAGTTTTGGAATGGGATTTTTTAAGGTTGGTATTGATATTAAATGATAAAAATTAATGACAAGATAATGCGAAAATGCTCTCCACAGAAGCATGGATGACAGGCACCATATAGCCTACGGATTTATGTTGATCAGTATTTGAGATGTGCAAAGTTGTTAGCGGGAAGTTTGAGTTGAGGGATAAAGCAGGGTTAAAGCAATAAAGGGCGATGGGGGGCTTGCTGAGGGAGTGAGCATTGGTGTTGTCAAATATAAGGACATTCTGCATATAGCTTTATGGCCGGGCTTGGTGGTGAGATGGTAGTATTCTACAGACTTTCAGTAGGTATAGATTTGTTTGGAGTTCCACTGATGAGATAACACCGCAGCTCTGTTCGGGGGCTCGGGACGATTTTCAAGGCACTTATCGGGGCTCTATTGATGTATATGGCGGAGCACTAGATGTTCATGGAAGTTTCCAGAGTGGTAAATGTACAGCAGGCAGATGAGCTTATGGTGTGTCTTTTGTTATAGTGCTTGTACTGATGATGCCGGGAGGGTTTGGTTGGAGGAAGTCGATTAAATTAACTAAAATCACTTTGTTTACTTAATTTTGGATATGTGAAAAGTAAAATTTATAATTTTCTCACATATTCATTCTAAAAAGTTTGTTCGCTTTTTCAATTAAATCTTCAGCCTTTTTTACGATCTTATTCGATGGAATTCTTTTTGGATTCATACCACAATGGGCAAGATCATTTCTTAAATTGGTTATTTCGCCCCAAAATTTAATTATGTCCTCGCACTGAGACATTTTTTCAAATTTATCCATTAAACCAGTGGGTGTATAAACCTCCCCATCCCTTTTTCTTTTCAAACCATTCAGTGTTGTCTCAACAACTTCCCTGACTTCTCTTTTCAGCCATTCTTCCTTTTTATAACCAAGATTCAAAATCAAATAGTTTACAACCCACTCCCTAAGGAGTTCAACGGCCTGTAAAACCAATCCCGTTTCTATTTGATACTCGACAAGTTTAAATTGAACTAAAAGAGATTCTTCATCAAGTTTATCACCATCATACGCCATGTCAGTTATTCTTCTAATCCACTCAAAAACCTGAATAACAGGTTTGAGATTGAGGTTTGCTATTTCCTCCTCAACTGTTTTAATCTCCCTACCAATAATTCCAGCCTTGTTTATCGCTTCAATTGAACGAGAGAGTGAGATTGAATTAGAAAATTCCTCAATTCTATCTGCGAAGGGTTTCAATCTTTTTGGTTTAAAATAGAAGTTCTCTTTGTATGCTCTATCATGTGATCCTCTCAATAATCCAGAAAGAGTTTTTCCTGCCCCATATTTCACAAATTCCCTTACACCCATCATCCAATCAAGAACAGTCGTAAACTGAGTTAAATCCAGCAAAGGTGTTTCATTATCTTTCCTTGCATCAAATGCCCCATATACAACCTTCTTCACCGTTATATTTTTGATTTCTTTTAGATATGCTATACTGAGGAAAGCGACAAAGGGTATGGAGCGAAAACCATGTGTCAGATCGAACAATATTTCATCCCTATCCCTAACAGAGTCACATATCTTATCAAATATATCCCAGAACTCTTTTTCATTGTGTCCATCAGGAATCTCAACAATTTTGTGATTTTTTACCTTTAGGTTGGGCAAAATTTCCTGGAGATTTTCTTTGGCTTTTTCTGTGACGAACAATATGATTTCATCAGGGTGAAAGAATTCACATAAAGCTTCCTGGATAAATTTCGTTGTTTTTTTAAAATCTTCATAAACATATGTAGTTTCACTGTAATTACCTTTCCCGATAAAAGATATACATTTCATATTACTCCTCCACCTATCCTTTATCAGATGATCAATTCATCCTATTTAGCATATAAATCTTAACAAACTTTCTCCACTTACCTTATACTTTTTACGGCAATCCTAACCACACCATCCTTATTTTCCCAAAAGTACTTCAACAAAACGTCTTCCGTAATCTGACAGGTAGTGTCTATTGCCAGTTCTTTCAAATATTCCGTGCCTTTCCAGCAGAACTTTCTCTTCTGAAGATAGCATTTCAGGATCTGAATAAACTGCCGTGAGAATTTTCGTAAGATAACCTTTGGGATAGGGTAATGTAGGAATCCTGACTATTTCATATTCAGACTTATCTGGAAAGAGGAGAGTATCAAAGTATCTCTCTTTTTCCAGATAAAGATTGAGTTTTTCATTTTCAGTTTTTGCGTTGTAGATTCTCCGGATATCTTCTCTCAGCGATTCTAATTGCTGATTGACGATATAGACGTCTTTGCTTACTACATGAAACACACCATCAACACTCATAAGTTGTCCAAGAAGAGAGAGTGTTATGCACATGTTCTTTCTTCCGCCAGCAATGTTCAAAAGGATTCTATTACAACCATATTCCTCTCTTTCATCCCGTATAACCTTCGCAGCTATTGACATAAACCGCAAGTTTTGTTCTGTGGTAAGAACGTCGTCAAACGAAATTATCACTTCATGAACTCTGGTTTTTGGGTATTTCTGTTTCATTCCTATTTTTATCAGTTCCAAACCAGCTTTTACTGTTTCATTTTCTGTAGTCATTATAACAAGGTCAGAGATGGGTTCACCAATCCCATCCACAAACGTCGTTATGACTGGCGGACTCATGCCGAGTGGAGCAATTACTGCAGTTTTCATAGTTACCCACCCATTATATCACCCTATCAAAACTCAGCCATCCGAGAGGAAGACCGTTTGCAGTGATTCTCCTAGTTTTTGGGAAATTTTTAACAACCCTCTTTGTTACAGGATTTTTGCCCATTCCAAAAATTTTTCTTATTCCTTCGAACTCATCAAATTGTCTTACGATAAGTCCAATTGTTTTGGTAAAATACCCCGTGCTATGACCTAGCCGCATGAGTTTTTTACCCTCAACGCTGGAATAGAATTGATGAGTTTCACGTGAATACCCATATCGCTTCTCCTCTTTGAGAAGCACACTAACAAACGCATCAATTGATTCCAATACATAGTCTATCGTGAGTTCTCTGAGTTTTCCGTCAGTTTCAATGAATTCATCGAATTGGAGTGTGCAGAGTAAGATCTCCCCAGGATTGATACATTCCAGATATACCGGAATCGATTGGGGGTTTCCAATGATTTTAACTTCATAAACACTCGTTTCTCCGGCAAAACTACTATCAGTAATTCGCATGGATCTGAAGATGTCTTTATTCGGGTTACTACCGAACACAACCTTCTCAATCTCCTTAGCAGCTGATTTTCTGAGTCTTGAAGCCCTTCTCTGATCTCGGAGTCTATTTTTGAGCTTTGACAGTTCAATAGCGAGGATGTCCGGATACTCTTCCAGAAACTTATATAGGACGGCAGTTCTTATGAATCCTTTTATCGTTGAGCCAGGTATGTATGCTCTGCCTATGCTTTGAATATGTTTCTGGATTTTCAGACTCCTATTTGGAATTTTTCCAACGAATTCTATATCCCTCGAAAATGGTATATCCTTTTTATCAATTCCGAATATCTCCGGAATCTTATTTTTCACCTCACCAGTTTCAGCTGCCAGTTTCAGTTTTTCAACAAATTCTTCGCTAAATTCAACCATCTCAAAAAGCTTTTCATAATCAATTATCCTTATCTTATTATTATTGGCAATAAAATCAGTTTCAATATATGTTTCTCCGGAACCTATATGAACTGGAGATTCGACTTTAAACTTTAATTTAGCGATCATCTCGACCACCCTTCAAAGTAAATATCGCTGATTTCAGCTGGAAACACCCTAGCATAAACGAAAACTTTATGGCCAAGATAGTCAGAGTAATTGCCATAGTCGTCTAAGTCAATAAGAAATCCAGAGTCTCTAAGAACTACAGAACCCTCTCTAAGCATAAAAAAAACTGGTTTTATTGCATCTTTTGTAGAAGTTCTCGAAAAAATGTATCCGCCTCTCTTTAGGAGATCATAGCTGACGAGATTATCCTTTGCAGTAATCGCCAGACTTAGAGTTACACTGTACTCAGACTGTGGTACGTTAAGATTGAAATCAAAAACCTCATAGTCAAAATGACCGAATCCTGATGTTCGATTTCCTCCAATACCTTCATCGGCGAGAAGTCTGAAAGCTGGCTCGATGAAATCTTTAAAATCTCCATTACTTGATTTAATGATAGTGTACAGTCCGCAATCACTTTTAAAAGTCAGGACAGCATACGTATAAAGTCCAGAATTCGCTGTTGTTCTGTCAAGAGTTACAGATGCTATGTCAGTATGTTCAGCAAACCTTTCAAGTTTCACCATGGGGGAATTCTCAGGAATTGGTTCACCTTTCAAAACACACTCAAATAGATCCTTTCTCAAAAAAGACTTGGAGTAGTTTTTGAGTATTGTCTTTTCATCCCCATCTACTTTCGGTCTGACAAGTGGTGGCGGAAAATAGGAGTCGTCTCTGCAATAGGGAAACGCCGATGAAATCGTTATTTCGCCAGAACCGACCTTCTCGATGAACTCGTTGATATCAAGATTCAGGTAGGCTATGGCATTTGCAATGGCTCCAAAAAGAGTGTCAGAGTGGATTAAGTTATCATAGGACTCAAAACCTTTCAATCCACCAAGCCTTACAGGGGACCTGAACCTTAATTTTACGGCTTTCAATTCATATCACCGAAAACCATGTCCATATTTTTCAGAAGTTCATCAACCCCCATACTTTTATCGAGCAATTTTGTTTCCTCACCTTCCCCAGTATAGAACTTGGCATCCCTCACCACAATGGAATCTATCGAGAACCTCACTTTACCATAGCCCCTTGAACCTGAACCTCCAAGATAATCATCCTCAAGAAGTTTCATAGCTTTGAAGAGGTTTCTAAGATCTTCTTTCCATCGATTGTCTTCGACATTATATATTATTTCGAACTCGAATTCAACACCAGGTGGAACTCTTTCCACAGGTCTTGGATTGGCCGCTGATGTTACTCGATCTATAGATGCCTCATACTTTTCTTCGATTAATAACTCCTTCCTGAATTTTTCTTCCCATATTCCAGTCAAATAAGAATCTCTTACAAAGATTCTGGCCGGGTGGTTTGTGGAACCAGATGAGCCAAAGAGTCGGCATACATTGCATAAAAGAGCATCTTCTTCAGTATCACATACATGGATATTCACTTTCTGACCAACTGTTCTGTTAAATTCGATACCACTCACTTTTTCAAGTAATGACCTCATTTTACCCTTCAAGGAGCTACCCGGGATATAGGGTAGACCTGTGATGGGGTCCTTAATTACTGGATTGTCCATTCCTCCAATCTCAGAAGTTTCTCTGGCTGCTCCGACATGCAGACCTGTCAGCGTTTTGATCAGACCTGAAATGACAAATTTCTTTTCGAGCATTAATCACCACCTCCGAGATAATAATGAAATGCAACTATGCTCTGCATGAACTCGTAAACTCTCTCAAAATCACCGTAACTTTTAATATCTGCAAGCAGAGGATCGAGAACTGACATAAGGGGCTTTACACTCCTGTTTCTGCCTGCACTGTATGCAAGCATGTATCTTACTCTGCCAACTTCTCTCTTCAGAGTGTTTTCGTCATTTTTCATCAAATCAGATCTTTTCTTTATGTTACTCATCATTTCCAAGACTTTTCTGATCTGGTTTCTTTTTAAGTCATTTAAAATTGAATATCCCGCCACAAACATCGCTACTGAAAGTACTTTATTTGATTCACCCTCTAAAAATCCAATACGCTTTTCTTTTATTTCCAAGACTCTACCATTAAGAGTGCCTCGTTTATCTAACTCCTTTATTATATTGCCCTTTTCCCATTGCTTTAATTTTTTTAAACTCCCAAAAATTTCTTCAGCCTCGCTAAAATCGGTTATTTCTTCCCTTTCCAGCAGCTCAATCAAATCAGAATACAATCTATCACCCCCTTACAGCCAAATCAACTATTTTTAAAGGTACATCGATAAAGAAAATATCTTGTGGTATGCCCTCCTTAGCCCGTTCAGGATCAATCCTGAAAAGATTGCTGAAAATTTTCTTTACATCACTTTCTTTTTTCCTCGAAAGATAGTACATTGGAATAATAAACCAGTAAGATGATTTTTCGTCTTTAACATAGATATCTCTCGCTTCCAGCAACTTGTAAATCAGACTTCTTGGTATACAAATTTCCGGTTTGGCTCCATTTAACTCAAGTAGTCCAGAAGCATAATTTTTCCAGATTTTGATGAAAGTATTCCATTCGTACGATGTGAATCCCTCATATTTGCCTAACTTACCCACGTTCCTATCCATCAGGTAGATTCTGTTCTTTCCCTCATCCTTTGCTTTATCAAGTCTCGAAGACACCACATAAGCCATTCGAATCATCGGCATTTTCTCTTCAAAAATAGCATACCCACCACTAATTGTTATGTTTGGATTGTATCCAACAAATCTCCTGAAAAACTCCCTTATCTCAAATGCTGCTTCAAATACATCATTCCAGCTTCCACCAATTACAAGATCATCTCCCCCCGAATAGATCACCACGATCTCCCTTTCTTCCACCGAATTTCTTACCCTTGGTGTATTCAGATCATGGGATTTACTCACTATCGTGTTGAGATGTCCTTTAAAGAAGAGGTTCAACAATCTGGACAGCATTGAAGAGCGGGATGGTGTGTTATTTCTCAACCCATCTGAAAATATTTTGCCAAGGTTATCAACATCCATTTTGAGCAGTGCAATCTTATTTGCTCCAACACAATTCATTTTATCGAAGCTTTTAACTGAACCATTATCTTTAATTGCATAGTCTGACACCAGATATGTGATTTGTCTGTGAGGATAACTGAGCGGGTCAAAGCTGTTTTTAACGAAGATTACTGATTCGCCAGAAAATTCTGTTGCATCTTCTGTTTTGCAGAGATATATCTTCGAAAATGGAACTTTAAAGTGCTTGAACTCTTTGTCTTCTTTCGATCTGATGAATATCTTAGCTCTCAAGAGGCCATCACCAAGCCCCCAGAGATTATAACATGACTTACAGACTTCGATTTCTTTCTCCTCAATCCGTCTCAAACCACCTTCTTTTACCCTCTTCCCGCAAACCTTACAACTTTTTTCTGCTTTCGAGACCAACCACCACTCTTTTTCGAAAAGATTATAGAACTTCCTCTGCTTATCCTTTTTCAATTCGGCATTTACAGCATCCCATAAACTCAAACCATTGCTTTGCATTTTCATTACGGAGTTTCCATCAGCATCTACATAAGCCATCGAAAAGTACAAATCACCGTCGTACTCTTTGAGAAGCCACCTGTTCACTTCCTCTTTTAATTTAATTATAAGAGACTTAACATTATCAGTGTTTGGGAGCAGAAGGTAGAAATTACCGCCACCGATGTAGATTATGTTCGCAAAGGTCAGCTTTAACCGATCGATAATCTCGAGAGCAATGTCATATGTCAGAAATTCCAGAAAAGCCGACCTTGCCCTCAGATACTTTAAGGCACCTTTAGAGGTTATGTTGTAAATGAAGTCCTGAATTCCACTCATGTCTCCAGCAACAAACAAATACTTCTTCGTATTTCTGTTGTCTATATCAGGATTGCCATCAAGTTCATACAAATGGTATTGATACATACACGATGCTATTGCAGCGGTTGATTTTAGATGATCAAAAAGAGATATGTCATTTTCTATACTCATCTTGGATGGAATGAAGGAAGTATACTTTTCAAGGAGCATGAGAAGTTTATCCGTGTTGAAGGAGTTAAGTAAACTCGTAAAAGCGTTATCAAATTCATCAAATAAAATCTTGTATTCATATTCTCCTACATCTCTCTTCACTTTCGGGAAGTTTATATCACTCAGGTTTAGTGGTAGAGGGTAGTAATACAACGTGTCTATATTCTCTTCCTTCCCGAGATTGACTGATGAAAAGACTGATTTTAGAGGAGTCCAGTACAGAACTCCCCCCTCATCTCTCTCCATCGAAGAAATATTATCGGCTTCACATACAATTCTAAGAAGGTTATACATTCTTTTATTACCCTTAAACAATTTAAGCGTAAATGAATGGTGATTGCCTGCAAAAAGAGCAATGTCATCTAATCCTGAACCAGACAGCCTTTTACGTAAATATCCTTCGCCATGAGCCTCATGTGACTTCTTATCACTCCAGTTTGCCCTTTGCACAAATTTACCAATATCATGAAGAAGAGCTCCTGAGACGAGAATGTTAAACTCATCCATAACATGTTTGACACCTTTATAATATTAAAATTTTTGTACAGTTTAAGTAATCCACCAAATCAATTATTTTTTAAAAATCATAATGAGATTAATATATGATCTATCTTGTTGTTTATAACTCAACTTGCAAAAAAGGAGCTGAAGAATATTGAAATGCTTGCATGAGGAGTTTTAGAGTGTTTTAAATACGAATACACTAAATTATAAAACCGCGAGTTTACCAGCCGTAGTTATTCTCATATTTTCATCTACAAATCCCAAATCCTTTAATTCCCTCAAATGAGAATAAACCATACCTTTGGAGATCCCAATCTTAATTGCAAGGTTTTTAACATTTGTTTCGCCTTTTTCAATTTCTTCGAGAATCATTCTCTTAGTCTCAGAAATTCCAAAGCTAAGCAGGGGGAATTCTATGATAGATTGATCTTCCTCAGTCACATAAACAACCTGTTTAACCATGTCTTTTCTAGCATAAGCCCCAAATAATGCCCCAAATGCCTGCGGTTTTCTCCCACCAGAAACGTTTATTATGATCTCATTACCTCTGGCGTGCTCTTCTTCTATAATATCTACTACATCTTTTGCAATTCTAACAACATCATATAAGCTTGTAATTTTAGTTGCAACCTCTACAACAGCGCCCAAGCTTTTTTTAATTAACTCTTCAGCCCTTAACTTCTCCTCTGGGGCGTCTTCTTCCCTCAACAATATGATTTTTTGAGGTGAGAATCTAGTGGCGCACACCATAACAGGTTCTATAGCATAAATTGTGTTGACGAGAGTTAGTTTGGTCATCATTTTAAAATAAATGACGACTATTTTAACTTTTGTGATAATCGTCAATAATTTTGATATCTTTGCACTGTGCAATTTAGAGCCATACATGTAATGGTTAAAGGCTTACAATTATATGGTAAAGGTAAACTTTAAATAATATGATTTACAATTTAGTGCAATTGTAGTTCGTGAGGGTATATAATGGGGTTCGAAGCAAAGAAGATAATCCAATATGCAAGATGGAAAAAAGACCCTGAATTTTTGACTGCGCTAAATCATACCGATGTGGAATTTGCGAAAGAGTTTTTGAGAAAATTAGACGAGCCATTGTTTTGTAGATGGCTCTTGAAGAATGAAGTGAAAAATAATGATTACAATATCCATCACCTATATACATATGAATTCAGTCCTCCCATAGCATCTGATCCATTAATCAACACAACCTTAAATTTCTTAGTGAGAGAGTTTTTAGACTATATTGAAGAAAGATATTTTGTTTGTGTTGAATATAAAAATGGTCGAATTTTAATATTCAGTTTTGAGAATATAAACTTGAATGAATTTTTCTGGGAATTTCTGAGAGAAAAGTATGATGACGAGTTTTTAAAATACAGATGGGAGTTAATTAAATCAGCATACAGCTTAAAGGAGTTTCCAAATATAATCCCTGAGCCTCTCGAGATAAAAAACTTGATATTAACCAAAAAAATCGGATTAGAAGTTAAAAATGATATTGCTGGTTTTGGAGATGATGCAAAAAATCTCTGCCTCTTTTGTGGAAGAGAATCAGAAAACTATGAAGTAAAAACAGGTTATGCAGATTTTGCTTCACAGCGACCTCAAAAGGGTTTTTATACTCAAAACCCCCGTATATGTCCAATATGTGTCTTTTCTGTATATATATCACCAATAAGAACCTCAAGAGGCACTGGTCAACAAAAAACAGAATTAATTGCTCTAAAGACGTCTTTAAAGGAAGGTAAATTTTCCCATGTATTTAATAGGCTGTTCGGTATATCTACTGGCGATTATATCACTATTTCTGGTTTAAGTCAACAAGAAGAAAGTTATGGAAAAACTATACTTACATACCTTTCATCTTCAAGAATCCCACTTTATGTATTGAATGAAGAGGAGTTTGAAGTTATTAACCTTCTAACTGATTCTAACCTAGATAGAAAGAAAATTTTAGCAATTAAAATTTTTGAGGGATTAGTTGGATTTAATATATTGTGGAGAGCGCGAAACAACCCACAAGCAGAACAGGAATATAGAAAGGCCCATTTATCTATTTTAAAAGGCGAATATTTTTCTTTGTTTAGGCATCTCGGAGGTTTAGCTCAAATTCTTAGATCCAAAAATAGAAAATCGATTTTAGATAATGGTATTTTCAATCTTATTAAATATGGGGTGATAAAAATGGGAGAAAGACCAGATATTATTTTTGGAACTGCGCTTTTAATAGATGCGTTTTTGCCAAAACAGTGGCAGGGAAAGGATGAATTGAAAACAGAAATTAGAAAAGTCACATATTACTTAGAAAAGCCAGAGGAGGTTCTTTACAGACTCAGACAAATAAACAAGGAAAAAGATTATGCAACACTGGATAGAGATTTCAGCAATAAAGCACAATTCAAATTACTCCAAGAACTCCTCAAAAGGATACATGAAGAGGAAAATCTTGGAGATTTTGAGGAGGAACAGAGAGAAAGGAAAGAATTCGTGGAAGAAGTTTCAGGATACACTTATGATGACGCAGAGAGATTATTTTTAAGATTCGATGACATCCTGAAAGTATATGTATATATCCAAAGAATATTGTCAGAAAAGTATCCAGAACCAAAAAAGAGAGAAAAGAAATACTCTGAATTAATGAATAGAATAAAATATGCCTTAATTGCAAGACGTCCAGAACTATTGGGGGGTGAATGATGTGGGAAAAAGGATTAATATGGATATTTATGCCATTGTTGAGGCAACACAAGAATTACACTTTGGAAATGTTAAAGATTTGAATGTAAACAGAATAGAACTTGTAACAGTCCCAAGAATTGATGGAGAAATAGAAAAACTTTATATGAGTCCAACGAAGGTAAGAGGAGTTGCTAGAAGAGCACTTTTGTGGAAGCTCTATGAACTTGGTGATGAAAACGTTAAATCCTGCGGCATACCCGCAACCTGTGGAAAATGTGATTTATGTAAACTCTTTGGAGGTTTAATGACAACAGTTGGAGAGGAGGAAGGCTCTATTGCCAGTAGAGTATTTCAAGCTGGTGGTGTAGCAATTCAGGAAGTTTCTCCTGAAATAAAACAAAGACTAAGTTCACCCACATACATAATCGATGGACAAATAGGACAGTATGATAAAAATAAAATTAAACAACTGTTGAGCGAGAGAGGAGTGAAAGGTGATGTCCTCAACAGATTATCTCAGCCCATGCCTTATGAGAAAGAATACGTTGTAGCAAGCGCATTATTCCCTATTTATTGGCATGCATTGTTATTAGAAATAGAAAAGGAAAATAGAAAAATGTCAGAACCTCAAATGGTAGCATATAGCTTTTTGGAAACGTTGAAAAGAATAGGTGCTGGTCATCCGAAAGGAGTAGAGATATTTCATTACAACTGGCTTGGAAATGGAGAAGAACCTGTGTTGGTTATAGATATATACAAAGAGCCACTTGGAAAAAGACCTATAATAAGCCCAATGGAAACTGATGTGAAAAAAGCCATAGTGGAATTTGCGAAAAAAGCAAAGATGTATAACAATGTTGACAATAAATTTGAGAGATATATGGGGGAGAGTGCCCACGAATTGTTAAGGATGTTAGCCAGCGGGGAGAAAACCGAATCAAAATTACTCAACAGTTGAGGAATAAAATATGTTCCTCAAGATTTTAGAGATTACACCAACATCAGTTCTTACATTTAGAAAAGTACCGATGTCTCATAAGATAATAAATACTTACAATTTTATTCCACCTACAACTCTCTCTGGCTTTCTTTATAGGCTCCTTAAACTCGGTAGAGGTGAAGAACTCCCAACTCCAAAAAAATTCAAATCTGAAAAGCCCGAAATAAATGAATACTATATTCTGGAAACTAAAAAAGAGACTATAGGAATCTTTAGTTTGGGAGCATATCCTGTCGATTTAAAATCTTCCGTCACATTTAAAAGCTTTAGAATGGGGTACCAGCATTTAGGAAAGGGTCATTCTTTAGCTGATGGACTTGATATCTTTGATCCGAGTTATGAAAATGTTATTAACTTGATTACACAGAAAATAAGAGATGGTCAACTAAAAGACGATAATTTAGGGAAATTTCAAGAAGAGTTTGAAAAGTCAAGATATAACAAATATTACAAACGAGGTGTTTTTAAAGCAGTAATGCAAGGTTATGGGGTGCCAACTTTCCAAGCATTTAAAAAAGAAGAGCGGAGACAACCTTTAGACTGGCACTTCTGTTTTGCAGAAAGATTTTACGGGTTTCTAATTTCTGAAGATCCGAATTTACTAAATATGTTTGATGACGTAGAAAATTATGGGTACAAAATAGGAAAAGAAGGTTTTGCATATATTTCAAAAGTTCATAAAACCTCAGAATTGGTAGAGGCAAACGGAGAATTTGTCTCAAGTACAATTATTCCAACTACAAGTACTGGAATTAGACTAAAAAAGATATCAGAAGTTGAGAGCGTTTATTATTTTGATTTAAAAACCCAAAAACTTGCTAGGGATATGTTTGCTCTCAACGGCACTTTGGCAGAAGGTGGGTTCTACAAGGCCATACTGGATGGTTTAGAAATAAGTGTTCCCAAAGTTACTGTCAACCTTCTTAAAGGTGTCTGAAATGTTGGATGGTATTGCCAAGACATTTAGAGAAAATAAAAAGATAATTTTCGTAGGAATCCAAAATCACTGTGAAAATTTAAAGGAAATTGTAAAGGCATTTGATGGTAAATTTATAGGAAACAGAGATTTACTGGAGAAAGCTGCCTCTAAACATGATTTGTGGAAATATGCCACAATGAACCCTGAAGTTATAATTAATGAACGTGGAAATTTATTTGTTGGTCACGGTTCAGAGTTTCCCTCTTATTTGGTAGTAGATGGTTTTGACGAAATTGAATTTGACAGGCAAAAGAGGATTAAAAATTTCCCCAACTATTACATTCTTAATCTCATACGCCTCCATCATTCAGGTTTTAGCACTTTCAATCTCTACAGTAAAACAGACTTCATTTACGAAGCCGGAAACGTGAGAGAGAATATGACAAAATTCATTAGAGATTGGTATGCCTTGAAGACTGCTGACTGGATTGATAGCTCATTAATGGCTTCCACATTCAAAGCGAGGGAGATATTTTCCTTGATTGATTTGGGATTAAAATCGGAAGTGGATTTGGGGAAGAATGGAGATAACGAATATTACATAATACCCGAAGATTTCATAAAAAAAGGTTTGAAACTCGCATACCACTATGTTGAAACAGACATTAGCAAGGTAAAAGAAATTATCAGAAAAAAGAAGACAAAACGTGAGCAAAGAACAAGCCTAAACGACTTTTTTGTTGAGAGCGAGAAAGAGACTATTGAGGTGATTGTGCATGGACATTGAAAAAGCTTTTAGACTTATTAATGAAAACTTTAAGCCAAGGGAACATCAAAAGAAGTGTTGGGATCTGATAGATGACGATTTACCAGGGATTATTCTTTTATCCGGTACTGGCTCAGGAAAAACTGAAGCAATTTTGATACCGGCCCTATTTAAGAATAAGAGATTAGTGATGGTTTATCCAACCAGAAGTCTTGTAAATGACCAAATAAATCGAGTGAGGGACTACATCAGAGTTTTAATGTCCAATGGAATGCCAAGAAAAACAATCATACTGGATCTTGGTGATGAGCAATATTCTCTAAAATATATGCCCTTTAGAAAAGATGTAGCGATTAAAAAGATTAAATCTCAGATGAGATTTTGGAAAGATATTGGAAAATTGAAACAAATTAAATTCGTGAATAAGAATCAAGAAGAAGTACTGAATGACATTTCAGATAATTTGGAAGAGAAATTAGAAAGTTTAATTGCCAATTTTAAATATTTTGACCTTGTTTTCAGCTCTGGCCCATACACAGTAATTGAAGTAGAAGAGAACAAGAGAGGGAATTTCTTTGTAGAGAAAACTAGAAAACATTACTACGGTGGAGACGTAATATTAACTACAATAGATAAATTTCTTTATAGGTTTTTCGGATATGGGGAGAAAAAATGGAATCTGATTTATCCATATCGTCTTTATATTGATGAAGAACTTGGAAATAGGTTGGTAATTTGCTTCGATGAAGCTCACACATATGATGGAGTGTCATATACTAATTTCATTAATTTGATTTCTACATTAATTGCCAATGGAATAAAGTCAGTTGTAATGTCAGCAACACTTCCTGATGAGTTTATAACTTTGGCAAAACAAAAATTTGGTATGCGTTTTGTAAAAGGAAAAGACTATAAAGGAGAAAAAACCTATGAAATCTTAGATATAGAAGATGAAGAACGTACAAATGTGATCAAAGGATTAATCCACAATAATCTGGGAAAGAAAATAATCGTGGTAACAAATACGGTAAACAACGCCTTCAAAATTTATGAGTTACTAGAAAAGGATGAAAAATGTAAAAACATTCTTTATTTTTATCATGGGAGACTATTCTCGTTTACTAAGACAAAAATCTACAACGAATTAAAAGAGAAAGATGAAAAAAATGAACCATATATACTAATAACCACACATGCTATTGAAGTTGGATGTGATTTAAATGCAGATATACTCATAACAGATTTTTGCAACCCAGATCAGCTAATTCAGAGAGCAGGAAGATGTGCAAGAATTAAAGGAAGTAAAGGTAAGATGTATATTGTTGGGAGTTGGTTCTTGGACTCAGAGTCTTTTTTAAAGGATTACAGGAGTTTTGATTATAATAAATATGTTCAAATCTTGAAAATTAATAACAAAAAGACATTACCTGAAGAAGAAATTAGAGTGGAGACTATTAAGCACAACCTTAGGAAAGACGAATTAACAGATACTCTTTTTTACCTGTTGTTTTCCTATGTTTATGAGTATGACAGAGGTAAAGAGGAACTATATAATAGTGGAATAATTGTAACAAGATCGTGGGTCCCATCAACGAGGTTTTTCTGGTTAAGAAAAGAGGTAAATCTAAATGAGATTAGAAAGATGTGCAAAGAAATGAGTATTTCAGAGGTGGTTGAGAAATTAAAGGAGAACAACCTCGTTTACAATTATGAACCTGTGGATATAAGTTTAGAGCAGTTGATTAGTGAAAATGAGAAAATAAAAATTAACGAATTAAAAAATAAAGTTTTAGTTGTAGCTACAGAAGACTCCGAAACTGCGAGTTATGTGAGAGGAAATATTAATCCATATTTGAATGAAATATATTGTTTTTATAAATCTTTGGAATTTCCGAATGTCAAACCAATGAATGGCCTAATTCAACCACCTAAAATCTTCCAACTACAAAAGAGAGGAATAATAACTAGATTATCCCTCAAAAAACAAATTTCACTTGCTGAGAGTGATGTACGAATAGAGTATTTAAGTGAATGGAGAACATAACACTTATTATTTTAATTTTCTTTATACAATTCATGATCCACCTTGTTGTTTACGACATAACAAACGACAAAAACAGAACAAGACTTGCTAAACTCCTTCAGCAGTTTGGACTGGAAAGAGTACAGTACTCAGCCTTCAAAGGCAAATTAAACCAGAACGACAGAGATGTTCTTGCAAGAAAAGTCAACAAATATATCAAAGACGAAAAAGACTGCATCTTCATAATTCCTTTGTGTTCAAGATGTTCAAGCACGGCTATAGTAATAAGCAATACAGGAGTGGAACTCGTTAAAGATAAGAAGATAGAACTCATTTAACTTATCCACTTATTTTCTGAACTCCTCCAAAAACACTATTTCGGCTCCAGTTATATTTGCTTTGCTAACAATTTCCTTCTCCCTTGTAAACAAAGCCTTGCTCTTTGTAAGCTTTGCAGCAGCTATTGTCGCATTGTCACAGAAAGAAATTGCATTAACAGCCTTAAGATGAGCTAAAGCCGTTATGAAATCCCATGTAACTGGTATTACATCCAGAGGCATTTCATTGTAAATGGCAAACATACAATTGTAAGAATAGTCTTCATCTTCCGTTGCTCTCTCAACCACATAGCCCATTTCTGCAATGTTTATTGCACTTACGCAGGCATAATCTATCTCCTGCCTGAATATTCTACCAACGAAATCGACAGCTTTCGCGTGCAACTTATCATCTTCAAGGAAGAATGCTACAAGCAGAGATGTGTCCAAGGCGAACCTCATAGAAGGACCTCACAGGTCTTCGAGCTCATAACTTTCCCTAAAAATCTCTCCAACCTTTCTCACCAACCCGGGCTTCCTTCCCGTTCTCATCTCGACAAGCTTTAGAATTTCTTCAGCACTTTTCGGCTTTTCATCTATAACTCCCGAAACATACTCCTCTAAAGCCCTCCTCACGAGTTCTGCCTTACTTATTCCCTTTTTTCTTGCTGCAAGTTCTACCTTTCTTGCCAATTCCCTGCTCATCCTTATCGATGAAATCGTTTTGATGTTATCCTTACTACCCATATATCGGTTATAGTTCACAATGATATAAATCTTATTCCATTTTAACATATCTTCTTCATCTCACAGTATTCACACTTCCTTGATTTTTTCACCTCAGGCATCCTTTCCCCGTCTATTATTCTCTCAACCCTTTTCACAATTTCCTTCAAAGCTTTCCTGTCTTCAGGGGTGATCTCTACCTCCCTCAACCTTTTCTCATCTATAAAGTAAATATAACCCTTTTTCACAGTTACTCCAAAGTTCTCCTCAACCAGAACAGCATAGGCTGTAAGTTGTATCTTCCAGCTGTAAAAGGGATTTTCAAACCTTGTAAACTTCGCATCAACCGGACAATATTCGTCTTCACATAGAATGATAGCATCAACCACTCCCTTTATACCATATTTGGGGCTTTCGAGATACAAATTGTAAACTATATCGCCCTCAGCTTTTATCTTCAGCTTTTCATGAGATTCCTTCCCGAATACCATTTTAGACTTTTTCAGTCTTATGCCCATTACTTTCATAAAATAGACTTTTCCCGGACAGTAAAGATACTGGACAAGATCGCTCACACCTATCATTGTACTACCTCACACCGCACCTCACACTACCAGCTTACTTACCATCTCTGGGAAAAACCGGTATATTTCCTCTCCCCCCTTAAAAAAGAGGCTATTTTCCTGGCCTGCATCAGGATAATGGTTGAATAAGTGTAATTCTTACCCTCATACTGTGTTTTTGAGTCGAATCTGCTCAGCAGTTCCAAAAGTAGCTTTCTTCTCGCCCCATCTCCAAGCCTGAAAACCAAGTTATCCATCTCCCCATCTTCTTCCTTGATCTGTTTATACGTCAGAAGCTTTATTACGACCCTGTCAACAATAAACCTGAACTCTTCCATCAAATCCAGAGCCAGCGAGGTCCTCCCTGCCCTATCAGAATGCAGGAATCCTGCGTAGCAATCCAGACCTGCGAGCTCAATCGCCCTCAGACATTCAGAGTGCAGAATGGAATAGCTATAGTTCAGCATGGCATTGGTTATGTCCTGTGCGTATCTGGGGCTTCCAGGCTCTAGTCCAGTCCTGCCTTTCATTGGCAGAATCAAAGATAACCCATCCCAGTAAAGAGAGCTTGCCTTTCCCTCAATTCCGAGGATTTCTTCCCTGCAATCATCTATACAGCTTCCCTGAATCGAGATTAATTCCTTACCAGCTTTTTCGATCTCCTTTTTCAATGAGGTGAGTCTTTCAGCTATTTCCTTTTTATCTTTCCTCGCTTTGGCGAGATTTGAAAGAACAACAGCCTGATTCTTTATCTTACATTTAACGAACTCTTTTGCCAGAATTATTCCTCTCCCATCATAGTATGCTCTGTATTGCTCTCTTCTCGTTTTTACAGTTCCTACAAACGGATGAGATATCCGTGCAGTCACACCAGACTGGTCCATGAAAACAATATCAACTTCATTCAAAAGCATCAGATTTATCGCATCACTGCTTATCGAAGCTTTTCCAGATATTACAAGCTGTTTCAGATCATCTGGCTTTACCCTCTTAATCACCTTTCCTTTCTCCTTTATAGCTATAACCTCGCCTTCCCTCCCAATATATTTGCCAAAACCATCAACAACCACTCTCATAATCAGCAACAACCCTTATAAGCAGTAATTTTTGAAAATGCAATTTACATTACAATTGATGACTCCGGGCTTTTTCTCGTTGAAAACTATCTCAGCTTTTCTATCTCTTTCCTCAATCCAGAGGCTTCTAAGATTTGCATCGATATAATGAATGTCCTTTGAGATTGCTAAACGACCATCCACTGTAGAGACATAAATTGTGCAACCAACATCCACTGGAATCTCATAAAGACTCTCCAGAACAAGTGCATAGCCAGTTGTGTAAAGCCTGAAGTTTCCTGGACTGGAAAACTTGAGATCAAAGACCATGTTATGCAAATAATCATAGCAATCAACAGATATCAGTCCAGAACAGCCCAGGAGCTCCCCATTCATCCTGTGTTCTACAAGAAATGGGATAGAAGTGAGTATCACATCCTCCTCGCTCGCATAAGGTTGTTCACTCCTCTGTTTCAGATAGTTCATTCTGCATGCCGAGACGGTGTAATTCCACACTTGATTGGAGATTTCAAATTCAAAATCGGGTTTATGGTCGAACTCTAACCTTTTGGATCTTTGTATAGATTCTGCCACTGCCCTATGCAACTCTTTTCCAACTCTTATGAAGTGATTTTCCACCCCTCTTACTTTCTCTACCATGTAAAGGTAAACATCCCTTCCACTCTCGCAGTAATTGTTGCATATAATCCACATTGGTAGTTTTATATCATAGTAGGGTTTCAAAGGGGGAAAATTCCAGTTCCATCCTCTCAGTTCTTCAGGAACTGGGTTCTGTCTTATTTTTGGTCTCAAGCCCATTGTAAGAAATTTATGTTCAACCTCATTGAGGTAGTACATACCTGATATATGTTGCAAACAAAAATAACTTTTTCCATTATATTTATGATTAATTCAATGGTTGATAAAGAAGCTAATCGGTGATCAATTAAGAAGATCAACGATATTTTTTGGTTTGTGGTCGTTAATCGAATGAAAAGATAGTACTTTCTGAGTTGGATAGTTATTCATATTGTTTTCTTTGTTTAGAGCTTCTTCACATAATTTTTTTAACTTGGCATGCCTATTTTAACCCACATATTTATAATTTTATCTAATATTGTATTAGGTATGTGAGACTGTTTTGAGGATACTATTAGTCAAATACGGCAATATCAAGAATGATTTAAGTACGTATCAAATGGACATTCTTCCAGTGTTTTAAAAAAGAAGGTATTGTCTGAGAGACCTTAAAGAATTCCTTTAAATACTCGAAGACGAAAAATAGGAATTCAAAATAGTATCACTAAATCTCGGGAAATTTTAAATATTTTTAGCTATTAAAGACATTATAAGTGGGGTAGAAGAGAGAAGCTCCTAAAAATGGAGATTGAAAGATCATATAAATATTTAGGAAATTTAGTTCAACATAATCAAGTAGAAGAGAGAAGCTCCTAAAAATGGAGATTGAAAGTGATAACTTCCTGATATTGCTCTAATTTTCATCTTATCGTAGAAGAGAGAAGCTCCTAAAAATGGAGATTGAAAGAAAAGTAGGTGAAAGTATAACGTATTTCGGGAGAAGAGGTAGAAGAGAGAAGCTCCTAAAAATGGAGATTGAAAGCCCTGGTTATCGAAGTTTTTAGCACAGATCACTATTACTCCTCGTAGAAGAGAGAAGCTCCTAAAAATGGAGATTGAAAGTATCACTACATCCCTTAAAAGCAGTTTTGAGGATTCAAGTAGAAGAGAGAAGCTCCTAAAAATGGAGATTGAAAGTATAACTGCTTTTGCTGTAAAAGTGTTGTGTTCATCAACGTAGAAGAGAGAAGCTCCTAAAAATGGAGATTGAAAGATGTCTTCAGTTTCGACATAACAGCCCTCTAACACTATGTAGAAGAGAGAAGCTCCTAAAAATGGAGATTGAAAGCCACACCTCCGTTTTTATTATAATGCCCTCATCTGTGTAGAAGAGAGAAGCTCCTAAAAATGGAGATTGAAAGCTCTATCCTGATTGCCTTCCTGGAATCTTTAGCATCGTAGAAGAGAGAAGCTCCTAAAAATGGAGATTGAAAGCCGCTGAAGTGGGTCGCGGGGTTTATTTCACTGCGTAGAAGAGAGAAGCTCCTAAAAATGGAGATTGAAAGGAACTTTATGCTCAGCTTTCACCTGAACAAAAAGCAGTCGGTAGAAGAGAGAAGCTCCTAAAAATGGAGATTGAAAGATCCGAACAGGATTGCCACTGTCCCTACTCCGAGTAAGTAGAAGAGAGAAGCTCCTAAAAATGGAGATTGAAAGCAATGTCGTGAAGCAACGCAACAAATGACGCCCGTAATGGTAGAAGAGAGAAGCTCCTAAAAATGGAGATTGAAAGCAGAGTCCCACTGCCACCATCGAGGGTAGCGAACCAACAGTTTCGTAGAAGAGAGAAGCTCCTAAAAATGGAGATTGAAAGTTTTCTTTTTCCACACTTGCCTTAATTCCCACAATTCGTAGAAGAGAGAAGCTCCTAAAAATGGAGATTGAAAGAGAAATTCCTCGAGACTTATAGCCTCACGAGGTTTTAAGTAGAAGAGAGAAGCTCCTAAAAATGGAGATTGAAAGTTTTTATTACGAATGTTCGGATAAATGGAAAATTAGTAGAAGAGAGAAGCTCCTAAAAATGGAGATTGAAAGTATATCATCCTCACTCTTATCTGGGAATATCAACTTCGTAGAAGAGAGAAGCTCCTAAAAATGGAGATTGAAAGTTTTAATAACTTTTTCGACTAACCTAACCTCCATTTTGTAGAAGAGAGAAGCTCCTAAAAATGGAGATTGAAAGGAATAGTAAAAAAATAATAGACTATAGTTTGGAAAAATTGGGTAGAAGAGAGAAGCTCCTAAAAATGGAGATTGAAAGAGGAATCTAATCCACCATAAATATAAACCCGATTAATCAGTAGAAGAGAGAAGCTCCTAAAAATGGAGATTGAAAGGAACCCATGCACTCGCCACCGAAGAACCAGACCACGCGTAGAAGAGAGAAGCTCCTAAAAATGGAGATTGAAAGTAAGTATGACGACTGTCCTGACGCATTGGAAGGACTTGTAGAAGAGAGAAGCTCCTAAAAATGGAGATTGAAAGTTTGAAAGTATGTTGTAAGTTTGATGTGCACCCCATTGGTAGAAGAGAGAAGCTCCTAAAAATGGAGATTGAAAGTGTTCTTAAACTCTTCCTGTAGTGATATGTTCTCCTCGTAGAAGAGAGAAGCTCCTAAAAATGGAGATTGAAAGACCGTTCCACTATCATCTCTCAATCTTAAAATCATCTCGTAGAAGAGAGAAGCTCCTAAAAATGGAGATTGAAAGTATAGTTCCCAAACCATCGAAGCGATTGTTAGCGAGTAGAAGAGAGAAGCTCCTAAAAATGGAGATTGAAAGTGAACGAGTGGCTCGCCAGCCACAACAATCCGGTTCGTTGGTAGAAGAGAGAAGCTCCTAAAAATGGAGATTGAAAGACAGATATCATCTATTATTTGAACAAAAGATCAAAATTAGGTAGAAGAGAGAAGCTCCTAAAAATGGAGATTGAAAGTTCAAAAAGCAAAATCTTAATTTCGCCCGGCTACGTAGAAGAGAGAAGCTCCTAAAAATGGAGATTGAAAGTCGAGTGTTCGTGTGGCCGCGATAGTTGAAGATACCGAGTAGAAGAGAGAAGCTCCTAAAAATGGAGATTGAAAGTGGTGATTTAACACCAACTGCGTCTCTAACTTATAGCGTAGAAGAGAGAAGCTCCTAAAAATGGAGATTGAAAGCGATAAGTTCACAGCATCAGTGGCAACTTCTGGAGTGAGTAGAAGAGAGAAGCTCCTAAAAATGGAGATTGAAAGCTGATTTCGAAGGTGAAGATGAGGAAAAAACTCAAAAGTAGAAGAGAGAAGCTCCTAAAAATGGAGATTGAAAGATTACTTTATCTTTCAACCCCATAATACAACACCTCGTAGAAGAGAGAAGCTCCTAAAAATGGAGATTGAAAGATCTTTAATTTTTTCCCAATCCAAACTTGTAAAATACGTAGAAGAGAGAAGCTCCTAAAAATGGAGATTGAAAGCGGTTACAACACATTTTTTAGATTAGTCTTTGATCGAGTAGAAGAGAGAAGCTCCTAAAAATGGAGATTGAAAGACGCTGCTGATCCCATGGCAGCGGATGGAAAAGCAATTTGTAGAAGAGAGAAGCTCCTAAAAATGGAGATTGAAAGGTTTTGCTTCTGTCCATGCAGGCTTTTTCTTTTTAGGTTGTAGAAGAGAGAAGCTCCTAAAAATGGAGATTGAAAGGGTTTTTTCCGATAGAATCCTCTCTATGTATTCGGTAGAAGAGAGAAGCTCCTAAAAATGGAGATTGAAAGTTGGCAAATACTCTCCTTTCGTGACTCCACCCTCTCCAGGTAGAAGAGAGAAGCTCCTAAAAATGGAGATTGAAAGCGTTATGCCTCATTGTATTATTGCTTTTGTTGTATTTGTAGAAGAGAGAAGCTCCTAAAAATGGAGATTGAAAGTAAATCATGTGACTTGGAACAATTATCACGTGTAGGATGGTAGAAGAGAGAAGCTCCTAAAAATGGAGATTGAAAGACTGTCATAAATACGCTGCCCGCTGGAGTGATGTATTCGTAGAAGAGAGAAGCTCCTAAAAATGGAGATTGAAAGATCGTTGAGTAAGTGTATGGTATTGTTCTCACTTTTGTAGAAGAGAGAAGCTCCTAAAAATGGAGATTGAAAGTCTTCAAAATCAACATAACCATTTTTAGTTTCACCTTGTAGAAGAGAGAAGCTCCTAAAAATGGAGATTGAAAGACTATAATAGTATCTGCTTTAACTAATTTAAACTTTTCGTAGAAGAGAGAAGCTCCTAAAAATGGAGATTGAAAGCAATACATTACTATATGATAGGTAGCTTTTATTACACTGGTAGAAGAGAGAAGCTCCTAAAAATGGAGATTGAAAGTTGTGTTATAGCTATACCCTGTATTCCGTGTCTTCTTGTAGAAGAGAGAAGCTCCTAAAAATGGAGATTGAAAGGGGATAACAAAAACCCCGTCTGTGTTGGGTTTGAGCTTGTAGAAGAGAGAAGCTCCTAAAAATGGAGATTGAAAGGATTTTATAACTACCATAACGTTTAAGGTCAAACAACCGTAGAAGAGAGAAGCTCCTAAAAATGGAGATTGAAAGTAAGTAGTATAAGCTTTTCCTGCTTCCCGCTGAAATGTCGTAGAAGAGAGAAGCTCCTAAAAATGGAGATTGAAAGATAGTTAAATCTCTTTCAAAAGTGTTAACATTTGGGCTACGTAGAAGAGAGAAGCTCCTAAAAATGGAGATTGAAAGTTTCCACCACCTGACCGCTTCCACTCAGGTTTTACTCCCGTAGAAGAGAGAAGCTCCTAAAAATGGAGATTGAAAGTTTGTCACATAACCCATTATCTCACCCTCATTAACACTGTAGAAGAGAGAAGCTCCTAAAAATGGAGATTGAAAGTTTAACAAAGCTTCTGCCCAATCTTCCACATTCCACAGTAGAAGAGAGAAGCTCCTAAAAATGGAGATTGAAAGGTTGGCAGACTTGATAACAGAAACACATAACGCAAATGAGTAGAAGAGAGAAGCTCCTAAAAATGGAGATTGAAAGATGGAATCTACAAGCTCGAGCGGTTTAATCCTGAAAAGGTAGAAGAGAGAAGCTCCTAAAAATGGAGATTGAAAGTAGCCTGCTCTGGCTGACCCTGCAAGTCCACCGCTGAGTAGAAGAGAGAAGCTCCTAAAAATGGAGATTGAAAGGTTTATGTTTCTGCCGATTTCAAATAGTATTTTCCTGAGTAGAAGAGAGAAGCTCCTAAAAATGGAGATTGAAAGGAAAAATTTCCACTTGAGAGGGCATTACCCTAACCTGGTAGAAGAGAGAAGCTCCTAAAAATGGAGATTGAAAGCGTGTCTATACCACTGCGAACAATATGTGTTAAAACTGTGTAGAAGAGAGAAGCTCCTAAAAATGGAGATTGAAAGACTTTTTCGTTAAAATATTCTTCCAACAACTTTTTAGGTAGAAGAGAGAAGCTCCTAAAAATGGAGATTGAAAGTTGATTGTCAAACTCTTTTGCACATATAAGTATAAGTAGAAGAGAGAAGCTCCTAAAAATGGAGATTGAAAGTTTTGTATTTGTCTAAGACTTTTTTGTGTAATATGTTTGTAGAAGAGAGAAGCTCCTAAAAATGGAGATTGAAAGTATAGTCACATAAATGGCAAATCCACATAAATTCCTGTAGAAGAGAGAAGCTCCTAAAAATGGAGATTGAAAGAATTTTATAATTTTCGTAATAACATATACTCATTCAGGTAGAAGAGAGAAGCTCCTAAAAATGGAGATTGAAAGATCCCATCATTTGAACAGATTGTATCAAACAGCTATGTGTAGAAGAGAGAAGCTCCTAAAAATGGAGATTGAAAGTGGTCTTCCTTGAGGAATCTTACAACTTCCTTGATCCGTAGAAGAGAGAAGCTCCTAAAAATGGAGATTGAAAGATCAGCATGTTAAACAGTTCTATCCACTTCTTCTCATGTAGAAGAGAGAAGCTCCTAAAAATGGAGATTGAAAGTCCTCCAATTCAGCTTTCCATTCTTCTATTCCACAGTAGAAGAGAGAAGCTCCTAAAAATGGAGATTGAAAGCCTTGAGATCTTTCTCGATGTGGTCGGGTAGTTTTATGTAGAAGAGAGAAGCTCCTAAAAATGGAGATTGAAAGGTGTTGGAGCGCTTCAATCTCCTCTGATATTTCTTTTGTAGAAGAGAGAAGCTCCTAAAAATGGAGATTGAAAGATACAAATAAAAGCAAAAAAAAAGAGTATTTTCTGTAGAAGAGAGAAGCTCCTAAAAATGGAGATTGAAAGTAGGGGTATACCTTCTGGACGGATTATTTCACATTCAGTAGAAGAGAGAAGCTCCTAAAAATGGAGATTGAAAGTTCATATATATCCTTACCATTCCTATCTTTCATCCCTGTGTAGAAGAGAGAAGCTCCTAAAAATGGAGATTGAAAGGTATTCGAACCAGAAACTGACTCTCCTATTTGCAAATATGTAGAAGAGAGAAGCTCCTAAAAATGGAGATTGAAAGCAAAAACTAAAAGAGATCAATGAACAATTGAAAAAAGTAGAAGAGAGAAGCTCCTAAAAATGGAGATTGAAAGGCTTTTCTCTGCTTCCTGCTATATAGAGCATCCTTTTGTAGAAGAGAGAAGCTCCTAAAAATGGAGATTGAAAGTATAAGAAGTTTAAACGATACATTGAATCTGGTGTAAGTAGAAGAGAGAAGCTCCTAAAAATGGAGATTGAAAGCTGAATTCATCAGGAGAATATACTGTCGATTCAACAATGTAGAAGAGAGAAGCTCCTAAAAATGGAGATTGAAAGCTAAAAATTTTTAAGAGATTAAGCTCCCGTCTCGCCCATGTAGAAGAGAGAAGCTCCTAAAAATGGAGATTGAAAGGAATTTAACAGTATTTACTTGACAAATGCAGCAGAATCAGGTAGAAGAGAGAAGCTCCTAAAAATGGAGATTGAAAGGATGTAAAAAAGGCCTTACCTCTCCTGCTAATCCTAATGTAGAAGAGAGAAGCTCCTAAAAATGGAGATTGAAAGATTCTTCAGGAACTCGGACTGGATAGTCGAGATATAGTAGAAGAGAGAAGCTCCTAAAAATGGAGATTGAAAGTAAATATTTATCAAGTCCAAATTTGGATAATATGCCTCGTAGAAGAGAGAAGCTCCTAAAAATGGAGATTGAAAGTATCTTTTTCTTCTTTTCCCTAATAGCGGTTGCTCTTTGTAGAAGAGAGAAGCTCCTAAAAATGGAGATTGAAAGTCCAAGTTGCAGCACCAACAGGTGCTACATCAGGTAGGTAGAAGAGAGAAGCTCCTAAAAATGGAGATTGAAAGTTACTACTCACTAAAGAAACTACAGCGGGCAAACGTAGAAGAGAGAAGCTCCTAAAAATGGAGATTGAAAGCTGTTTCATTAATTCAAGCTCCTTAAGAGCCTTCTCCGTAGAAGAGAGAAGCTCCTAAAAATGGAGATTGAAAGAGCCCACTGATTTACAATGTTTGATAGACCAATTGTAGGTAGAAGAGAGAAGCTCCTAAAAATGGAGATTGAAAGGTTTTGTTCATGTTTTAGCGATTTGTAAAATTCCAAGAGTAGAAGAGAGAAGCTCCTAAAAATGGAGATTGAAAGGCGATTCCGTTTTTGATTGGCTCTAAAATGTCTCCTATAGGTAGAAGAGAGAAGCTCCTAAAAATGGAGATTGAAAGAAAGGTATAGAGGAAAACTGGTTTTAGGTAGAGTCGTGAGTAGAAGAGAGAAGCTCCTAAAAATGGAGATTGAAAGAAAATAGGTATTAATGAACCTACCTTATATAAACTTGGTAGAAGAGAGAAGCTCCTAAAAATGGAGATTGAAAGGTAAACTGGTGATTTTATTTCTCATAAATCACTCTCAGGTAGAAGAGAGAAGCTCCTAAAAATGGAGATTGAAAGTGTTGTGTTGAGATCTGTGTTCATCAAGCTTGCGAGCGTAGAAGAGAGAAGCTCCTAAAAATGGAGATTGAAAGATACTATACCGTGCCTGACGATGAGAAGTGGACACTAGTAGAAGAGAGAAGCTCCTAAAAATGGAGATTGAAAGTAGATTGATCTCTCGAGTTCGTCTGGATCATAGCCCGGTAGAAGAGAGAAGCTCCTAAAAATGGAGATTGAAAGAAGCAACCTCCTTTGTAATACTGGTACTTCCCACTCCCGTAGAAGAGAGAAGCTCCTAAAAATGGAGATTGAAAGAAAGAAGAAGAGGGTCTCTGTAGATGATGATAATCTCCGTAGAAGAGAGAAGCTCCTAAAAATGGAGATTGAAAGTTGACGGATTGGTCTTCTTAAGCTGGAATCCCTGATAGGTAGAAGAGAGAAGCTCCTAAAAATGGAGATTGAAGTAACTTGCAACTATGCTATGACCTTTTCGATTTTATTTTTGTAGGAAAACTTTAATGGAGGTGATAATATCGAAATAAAAATAGATATCATTGGAGGGAGTATATCAGGACTTGAGGCAGCTAGGTTGTTATCTAAAAATAATGAGGTAGTAGTATATGAGAAACATGAAGTAGTGGGTGAACCATTACAGTGTGCTGAAGGATGGTGGGCCCATACACTCAAACCACCAGAAGATTTTGTTGTGAGAGAAATTGAGAGGGCATTGATTAGATATATAGATGGAGAATTCAGATTAAAAGATAAAGCAGTGATAGATGTCCGAAATCTAATATTTACAATTGATCGCAGATCTTTTGAAAGAGATCTGGCAAAACAGGCTGAAGAGAATGGAGCAATCGTATTTACTGGTAAGAAAGTAAAAATTTCTGATTTAGACTCGGATATAATTATTGATGCATCAGGCTACCCTCCCCAGTATGATAAAGAATTTGGAACTAAAAAGAAAGGAGCAATAGCTATAGAAGCAATCTGTAAGTGCGATATTGAAGACATGATTATAGATTTACAACCTGGATTTGATGGTTACTACTGGATATTCCCAAAAGAAGAAGGCATTGCCAATATAGGAGTCGGATACTTTAAAAGAAAGTTACCAAATATGAAAGAAATGCTGAATAAATATATCAACACAGTTGGTGCTGAGCCAATAAAATGGACTGGTGGTATTATAGGATGTACTTTGAATATCCCTTTAGTTAGAGGAAATGTTGTTCTCGTTGGAGATGCAGCCGGATTATGTGATAGATTGTTTGCAGAGGGTATGTCGAAAGCTATGATTTCGTCTAGAGTTCTCGCTAAGAATATACTTAGTTTGCAGAATTATGAGCACGATCTTATGAAGGTTTTAGGGAGACATTTGTGGATAACAGGTGTCCTAAGTAAAATCAGAGATAGTACACCATACTACATGTTTGTTAAGTTGATAAAGATAGTATCATTTATGCACAAGTTTATTAAAATTAAAGGATTAAACTCCACTACTGAGCTATTCCCACCTGTTAACCTTTTGCATGATAGTTAGCTAAGCATTGCTACAGCATCTACAATTATATGGGCTACGTAGCCTGATAGAGTGCTTTTATATAGTCAACTATTTGGGCTAGCATTCCAAACAAGAAAGCACAAAACACGAGTATAATATCGAGGTGACATAATATACGTGTGGAATATTGCAAACAGTGTTGGATGATAGTAAAGCTCCACCTACCCAGCTAAACTTTTCTCCAACACTCACCAACCACATCTCTAAAAGTTACTTCCTTGACCATCGGAACAAGAGAAATACTGATTACAAAGCTAGGTTTTAAAATAACACACGTAATTTTGAAATAACACCTATAAAATCCGGAAAGAACAAAATCGAACTTATTAACGTTGCATCATTTTAAGAACCTCTCTAAGCTTTAAGTGCAAATCTACCAGTCCCACTGCGAATACAAGGTAACCTGTTATGACAAAACCAGAATGGAGGCTAAACGTTTCATGATATATCAATACTAAACCCATTAATATCGTAAAAATCCGGAAGGAGAAAGTAATATTGTAGAGGCTTATGGGAAAAGCAAGGATATCCACCATTCTCGCGTATTCTACTCATGCTAATTATAACATAGAATAAAATAGCTGTGAATATCGCACCTGGAATAATATAATTAACCAAGTTGATGTTCAGTTCCTCAAACAATACCCAGAGAACAGCAAAGTAAAAAGCATAATCCACAAGCTCCTTCTTGAATTTAGGCCTGAAATCAGCTTTCCAGAGTACAATGATCATACTGAGGTTTATATATAGTATAACGATCCATAAAATACCTATTGATACTTTTAGCAGAAATTCTGTTTGCTGAGTATAGAAATAAATATGGAGCAATCCAGAAACAGATGGGAGCAATATTGCAAAATTTAAAAGGGTAAGATCTCTCAAAACATTCCTGATCCGTTCACTTACCAATTGTTCAATCCTCTCTCTGTCGGAGATGATAATGCATAGACTTAAGTAACCAATGGCAACAAGAATAATTCCTGCTAATGCGAACAACGTGTGCTCTATGGTTGGTGGTATAATTTCCATATTTTTAGTTCATTAACCAAACATACTTAAGTTTTGTTATTATATATGATCATCAATTTTATGAGGGTTTTATTGAGGCTGCTTTTCGATTAGTTTAATTTTGCATGTCTATTTATATACATACGTTAAAACTTCCATGATTTTACAGCTTCCATAATATATGAATATCAATAAATATCCATGAATATTCAACTATAGGAACACAGAATCATAGAAACACAGAACCTCTGAGAAGGCAATGAATAAAGAAAGCAATGAATAAAAACAGAATACGCTTAGGTTCATGTCCAGCTGGAAAAAGAGAGTTACATACAGCTATAACGAAGAAACAAAGCAGTAAACATATTTTTATCTACATAAAACACCCTGTCGCAAGAAAAATGATGGGCTCGCCCGGATTCGAACCGGGGACCTTCGCCGTGTGAGGGCGACGTCATAACCACTAGACTACGAGCCCTGTCTTTTATTAGAACTATAACAACTATTGCCAGCCTATTTGTTTTTTAGTCTATTCTACAAGTCCACCAACGAATTTAGAGATGCTTCCTACATTCTTTTTGAGCTACCCATAGTTGGTTTTCCCAGCATTATATATAAAGCCAGTCTATTTCGCTTCTTTTTGACTTTTATTTATTTCTCCTTGGCTTTTGTTTTATAACCACACTAGACGGTTTGTAGACACCGGTTTGTAGACACCGGTTTGTAGACACCGGTTTGTAGACACCGGTTTGTAGACGCAATCGCAATATCACCCTAAGAATATTTGAAGGTTTTGGTATTTAAAAAGACAATAACAAATTTTAGTTTTAGTGGTTTGATAACCATCTTATTTCCTAATCTTCCTCTCCGATTTACGCATAACTAACACCCCAATCACCATAGCTATAATAGAGATCATAAAATTCCAATAATGATGCTTTTATCAAGCTTTGTAAACAACATCTACCTTTTCCGATTCTTCAAACATACTTGTTTAAACAAAAAGATATTAACTAAAATTTTCTTGGATTATAAACTATTGTATTCTTCTCCTGTCAACTAATAAGTTCCCAAACCAATAATTTTGGAGAAAATGGTAAATTATTCGGTTTGATTATTCAATTAGCTCAACATTGTCGATAGATACATTATACTTGCAATTCCGAAATTACATTTATTTCAGGAAGGTTAGCAACTTTAACTTTGATTTCCATTAGACATGAAACTCCTTTCTTTCTGGTCACATATCTACACTCTCCCATACCCCCATGTGAGAATAAGTTACCCCCAAATTTTGTTTATATCCCACTTTACTATATATCTGCGCCTCTATATATCTGCGCCTCCCTCCCATTCCCAATTCATCCAGCCACCAGACTTTCACTGAGCGCTGAATAACATTACCACATACACAACTTCTTAATGGTTGCTATCCAACCTATCCAACCTATCCTTTCTGTTTAACCTCCTATTAACTTTCTCCTTCTATTAACTTTCTCTTTCGATACATTTAAAAAGAAAGGTATCAGTATTTAATTAAACCATGACAATTGATCTTCTGTCTGAAAAATACAAGCTTAAAATAAAGAGAGTTTACCCAGAAGATTGTCAACTCTGTATTTCCGGCTATACGGGGAAAAAATGCAAGTATCTCTTAAAAATCAGAAGGGAGTTTTACTGCATCAGAGAGGCAGTTAAGGCTGTTGATTCAAGATTGAAATACTAAACATAACCGGTTCAAACAGAGTGCCAGCATTGCTAAATGTTTTTATATACTTCCTCCAATTTCTCCATTATGAACAATATTATCATTCACCCAATCGACTATCGTTACGGCACTCCTGACATGAAAAGAATCTGGAGTGAAGAGAGTAAAATAAAAAGAATGATATGGGTTGAGATCGCTCTTCTGAAATCATTATCAAAAAAAGGCTACTTTGAAATTGATTTGAAGGAAGTGAAAAAAAGAAGTCTGAAGATTAAACCAGAAGATGTAAAAAAAATCGAGAATGAGATCAAACACGACATTATGGCTCTCGTAAAAGCCATCTCAAGTGAGGTTGGAGATGCATCGAGATGGATTCACTTTGGCGCTACCTCCAACGACATTATAGATACTGCTACAGCAACACAGCTCAGAGATAGCATAAAAATTCTCGAAGTCAAAATAAAGAAATTGTTGAGAATACTGGCTGATAAAGCCATGGAATACAGAGATGTTGTGTGTCTTGGCAGAACTCATGGTCAGGCTGCGCTTCCAACAACCTACGGGTTCAGGTTTGCTCTATGGGCATCAGAAGTGGCTCGCCACTTTATTCGCATTCAGGAGATGAAGGAAAGACTTGTCGTGGGCCAGTTAAGTGGTGCTGTGGGGACGCAGGCGGCCTTTGGAGATGATGGTATCGACATTGAAGAGGAGGTTATGCGACTGCTGAACCTCAAACCAGCCATAATATCAAGCCAGATCATACCGAGAGATACCTACTGCGAGTATGTTGAGTTTCTTGCCAATCTTTCCACCACTCTTGAAAAAATTGCAACAAACTTCAGATTGCTTCAAAGAACCGAGGTAAGCGAACTGAGAGAGAAATTTGAGAAAAAGCAGGTTGGAAGCTCAACCATGCCTCATAAAAGGAATCCGATAGACAGTGAAAATGTGTGTGGGCTGGCAAGAATTGTCAGAGGTTTTGTTGAGCCGCAACATCAGAGTTCAATTCTGTGGGAAGAGAGAGATCTGACAAATTCCTCAGCTGAAAGAATAATTCTGGTTGAATCAACAGTTCTTGTAGATCACATCCTCACAAAAATGATCGATATAATCTCCAAAATATCGTTAGATGTAGAGGCGATTAAAAGAAACCTTGATGCTCAGCGTGGTTTGAACCTAAGTGAGGCTGTAATGATCGAAATAACCAGAAGAGGAGTAGGAAGGCAGGAAGCACATGAATTGCTGAGAAATGCATCGCTAAGGGCTTATGAGAGGGGCACAACTCTACTTGAAGAGCTTAAAAGGGATAGTAAAATTCTCGAATTTATATCGGCTGAGGAGCTTGAGTACATCATAGATGCAGAAAACTATCTTGGCACCGCACACAAAAAAATAGAAAGAGTTGTTCTCTGGATTGATGATATTCTGAGGGCAAAGAACTGAGTGAACAGCCCGATTCAAAAGATGATCTCGGCTGAATACAAAAGATGAAAATTCACATGGTGATGGTTATAAAAAAGTTTAAGTACAATAAGTTATTATAATGATCATAGGTGAGAGCGAATGGTAAAAATCGTACATGCTCAAACAGTACTGCCAGAAAGCATACTAGAGGAGTTAAAGAAGAAGACAGGGGAAAGTGCAACAAAGGATGCTATCGCAAAGGCCGTAGATCATTATCTCATGTGTCCATATACCCATGAAGAGCCTTTGGAGAGAAAACTTGAAGAAGTTCTTAAAAAGAAAATGAGATAATAGTCAAAATTTAATTTTTAAATCCATCGGATGAAAATCTGATGGGGGAGAATTCCTCCATCCCACTACCTTTAAAAATAACCTGGGCAACAATTTCACCTACTGCCGGTCCGATGGTCATCCCTAATCTACCCATTCCATTGGCCTGAATGAATCCGCGAATTTGCGATTCACCCACAACTGGAAATCCATCCTGTCCAGTATCATAAACACCTGCCCACTGTCTGAGAACCGAGAGCCCTCTCAATCTTGGAATCATCTCAACTGCACCTTTTGCATACCTGAAAAGAAACTCCAGCGATGATTTTGTATTTAAATTTTTGACTCCAAGGGCATTATCAACGCCAGTTTCCCTGCCAAGCACTCCTCCAACAACCTCACCTCTTGCTGACTGACTCAAATAAACCCCATTTGAAACATTAAGTAAATATGGGTCTATAAATGGTTTGAGACTCTCAATTACGCATATTTCCTCTTTTATAACTCTATTTTCAGATTTGATGCCAGCCAAATTGCTAAATTGATTGCTCCAGGCTCCTGCAGCATTAACTATGTAATCCGCCCTTACAACTTCATCGTTAACTTTTACTCCCTCAACTTCTCCATCACCGATTAGGATTCCGTTAACCTCCGCTTCAACCCGTATCTCAACTCCCAGATTTTTGCACCCTTTCACCAAACCCCAGATCACCGGCCAGGGGAAAATTACACCACCCTCTCCAATTACACCACCAATAACTGATTCGGGGTTAAATGCCGGCACAATGCTCCTTATCTCGAACGGATCGATTTCTCTAACATCAACACCAGCAGCCTTCTGCAATCTCATTTCTCTTTCCAGTACTGACAGATCTTCATCATTCTGTGCAACCTTGATGTAACCATCCTTTCTGAACAGAAAATTGAAATCCACCTCGCTCTGAATGTGATCATAAAGCTCAATACTTCTTGCAGCCAGTTTGATCAAACTTTCATTGCTGAGTAAAGGGGTGATCCCACCAGAATTTCTTCCTGAGGCTCCGTAGAGAGGATATTTCCTTTCAAATACCGTAACTTCCGCACCAGCTCTGGCAAGGTTGTACGCCACAGACAGACCCACAACACCGCCACCAATTACCACCACATTCATTCTCCTTCACCCTCCACCAGAAGATATAGCGGGACAGGATTGACCGGTGGCCTCTGAGTCGTAATTCCAATTTCTTCAGGTTTTTTGCCAGTTTTCTGGGAAAGTATTCTGAGCACGTGCATCAGACATCCCTTACCCTGACATGAGCCAGTTGTTGCACCAGTATATCTCTTCAGGCTTTCAATGTCTGTATAGCCCTCTTCGATGGCATGAATTATCTCCTCCTCCGTCAGATCCTCACATCTGCAGACGATCTTTCTGTTCTTTGTCATTCTATCACCCTTCCTGCACCTTTACCGCAGGTTTAATTGCTCTTACCTCAAAAAGGAGGTCTTTATCGATTTCAACAGTTACTAGAGAGGTTTTATCGTTTCTATGCGGTGGCAAAACCCATCTAACCACCCCTTTACCAACTTCTTCACCTTTCCGGTTCAAAAGAATGACTTCCTGACCCTTTTCAATCCAAGGAGTAAATTCGTATGAGAGTGTAACATACCCCTTTTCATCCCTGATTCTGAGCATAAAAATAGCAAGACCCGGACAGACCCGTATACACTTCATACAGCCTGTGCATTTCTCATAATCAACAACAGGAGGATCATTTATGTTATCCATTCTAATTGCATCATATTTACACGATTCCAGGCAGGGCGAGCAGGGGATTTCCTGGGGGCATTCGATGTACGCAACTGACTTTTTCCTCAACCTCTCCTCTGAGGGTTTGGGTGGAAGCTCCTCCAGTTCGAGATATCCTCTAACCAGATAACTGCTTTTCGGTTTGCTCATGCTTTCGCCTCCTTTGCAACTTCATCGGCGATTTTACTCGTATTATTGGGATTACCAGAATTAACAACCTCTTCTTCACCAATTATTACTTTTCTGATTCCTGCCACGATTCTTTCACCAAAAGGCCCTTCTCTGAACTCCCCCAGATCTTTTACTGCTTCTTCTCTCAATCTTACAGTTTCTTCCCCACCATATCCAAGTTTGATTGCCGCATCAATCCCTGCTATTCTTCCTTCCATCATTGCAGCAGTTGCTTCCTCAATACCGGCAACATCACCAGCCACATAAACCCCGCGCACACTCGTTTCACCATACTTCGTTCTCAATGGAACAAGTCCTCCAAGCTCAGGAACGAATTTCATCTCACATCCAGCCTGATAAAGAAGCTCATGGGTTGGTGAAAGTCCGACTGCAACACATATGAAGTCACATTCAATTCTTTTTTCCGTTCCCTTGACAGTACACCAGTTTTCATCCAATTTTGCTATTTCAGCACCCTCCACCTTCTTCTTTCCAATTGCTCTTACAATCGTGTGACCTGTGTAAATGGGAATTCCGAGCCTCCTGACTTTCGCGGCATGAACAAAATATCCACCTATTCTCGGCATAGCCTCGACAATTGCCGCAACATCAACTCCTGCTTGCAGAAGCTGATAGGTTAAAATCAGTCCAACATTTCCAGACCCCACAATCAAACCACGGTTTCCGGGTTTAATTCCGTAAACATTCATTAGCGTCTGGACGCCTCCAGCACCATAAACCCCTGGTAAGTCATTGTTTTCAAAAATCAGTGTTCTTTCATACGCTCCAGTAGCTATAATAACCTTTTTTGGAAGGACTTTGAGAAGCTTCTTTTCCCTTTCAACTGCACCAACAACACCATTGTAAATGCCAAAAACTTTTGTCTCGTATCTGACATCAATATTTCCCAGTTGATTGAGTTCATCCTTAAGAATCTGGGCTATTCTTATACCTCTCGTCCCTGCTCTATGCCTTCCACTTCCAAAAAACCGATGAGTCTGTTTAACGAGCTGTCCCCCCAGGAAAGGATTTTCATCCATCAAAACAACCTTTGCTCCAGCTCTTGCTGCAGAAATCGCTGCGCTCATACCTCCTGGACCTCCGCCAACCACAGCAACATCAGTTTTAATCTCTTCATAAGCTCCTTTACCTTCAAAGATAGTCTTAGGAGGGCTTCCCATCCCAGCAAACTTCCTTATCTGCTTTGTAACAACTTCCCTTAAAAATTTAGGTCTGTTGAATTTTTTATAATGAGATCCATGGGGGTAAAATCTGTCAACAAGGGAATCCAGAACCCCATAAACGTCCTTTTCAGCATCAGGAAACGAGTTCTGTGTTCTCACATTCATTCCATCCCTGACATAGACTTTGCAAACCCTCACATTGGGTATCCCATCAATTTCCATCATACACGAAGAGCATTTTCCAATGGCACAGAAGAATCCTCTTGGTCTGTGAAATCTGAAGGATCGGCTGAATATTCTCACTCCAGCTGCATAAAGGGCTGCTGCTACAGTTTCACCTTCATAAGCCGTGACAGGTTTACCATTAAAATATATTATAAGCTCTCGACCTCTTTTAAATTCAACAATTGGATGTTCTGTAAGTCTCATTTCCACACCTCTCGAGGAACGAAATTTCAAATACTCTCATAACTTCACCTTTGTAAACTAACAGATCGTTCTGCTAATAGATTACTCAGCCAAATTTTCAGTAAAACAGTATCAATTATTTAAGTTTTACCAAATTGTCTAATATTGTCTATAAAGCATTTCTTCATTTTAAATAATTTAAAAAATCGAAGACCTATTTTTACTTTGTCAAATAAGTAAAATCGTAAAGTTTTATAGATTAAAAAGTGTTGTTTTTGGTTATGTCAAATAATAAAAAATCTGAAAAAGGTTCAATAACAGTGGATGATGAAAAGTGCATCAGCTGTGGGATATGCGTTTCAGTATGTCCCCATAATGCTCTCTCACTTGAAAACGGACTCCCCATCACCACAGGAAAGTGCAAGGTTTGTGGACTCTGCGCTTCATCATGCATAACCAAAGCAATTTCGATGAGAGCAAAGAAATTCACGGATGAGACGATAATTTCAGAATTTAAAAATCTGTCAGATCCAAAAATTGTTGTTTTTTCATGCAGACGAGTTATTGACAAAAACAAGAACTATGGGGACGCGAGAGTCATCTCCCTGATGTGCAGTGCAAGAATCGATCCCTTCCTGATCGCCGAGGCTTTTGTCAGCGGAGCATGGGGGGTGATGATGACCCATTGTGAGAGCTGCAAAAATGATACAGGAAGCAAAGAGGCAATAATTAAGGCTGAATTCGTCAAAAAACTTCTTGAAAAATCAGGAATTGAGAAAGAAAGAATCCAGATTGTTGAAGGAGATTTTGAAGATGCTCTACAGAGTTTTTCAGCTGAGCTGAGATCGCTTGGTGAGCTGAAAGCCGATGCTGCTGAGAGAATAAAGAGGGCAACCCTTGACCAGCGGTTGAGAGTCCTTGTGGCTAAGATGAGAGAGGTGACTGAAGAGGGTAATGTTTACGGCGAGAAAATTGAAAGAGAGGCTTTTGAGAGATTGCTCGATGATGCAATAATCTCGGTTGTCAATTCTCTGAAGATACTCGATGTGCTGGGAGAAGGGGCCGAAATCCATGAAATTTCTGAGAAAACAGGTTTAGATGAGAAAGAGGTGCTCGACACTATCCTGGAGATGAGAAGAAGAGATTTAATTTCTGTAGAGGCGAAAGAGAAAACCCTGTTCTGTCCCAAGGGGTGAAAAAATGAGCAAATCTGTTGGAGCTGTTCTTGTAATTGGTGGTGGTATTGCCGGAATGCAGTCAGCACTTGATCTTGCTGAATCGAGTTTCAAAGTATATCTTCTGGAGAAGCATCCGAGTATAGGTGGGAGGATGTCTCAAATTGACAAAACATTCCCCACAAACGACTGTGCGATGTGTATTCTATCACCCAAACTGAATGAGGTCGGAAGACACGAGAATATTCAGATAATCAACAACGCAGAGCTTGCAGATGTCAGCGGTGAGGCGGGTAATTTTAGAGTGATTGTAAAGAGAAAACCGCTTTACGTTGACATGGAAAGATGCACTGGTTGCGGGCAGTGTGCGGCTGTCTGTCCGGTGAATGCGATTGATGAGTATAACGAAGGGTTATCCTATCGCTCCTCGATATATGTTCGATATCCTCAAGCGATTCCAAGGGTGTTTTCGATTGATAGAGAGAAATGTATCGGTTGCGGGATCTGTAAAAACGTCTGTGTGGCAGATGCAGTTGATTACAGTCAGAAGGAGGAGAATATAGAACTGAACGTGGGTTCAATAATCCTTACCCCTGGTGGAAAGCTTGCCGATCCGGTAAAGAGAGGGGAATACGGGTATGGAATATACCCCAACGTCATAACGGGAATTCAATTTGAAAGATTGCTCTCCGCCACCGGACCTTTTGATGGGCACGTGTTGAGGCCTTCAGATGGTAAGGAGCCAAAGAGAATTGCCTTCATCCAGTGTGTGTGTTCGAGAGATGATAAAACCAATCCCTGGTGTTCATCCGTTTGCTGTACCTATGCAACCAAGCATGCTATTATCGCCAAAGAACACATGCCAGATGTTGAAACTCACATTTTCGCTATGGACGTCAGAACCTTTGGAAAGGGATTTGAGGAATACGCCAGCAGGGCGGAAAATGAATATGGTGTTGTTTACCACAAAGCAAGAGTTTCTGTGGTTATGCAGAAGCCCAATGGGAACCTCATCCTGAAATACGAAAAGAATGGCAGGAGTAAGGAGGAGGAGTTCGATCTCGTTGTTCTCTCAACAGGATTTGAAGCTCCAGAAGATGCTGAAACGTATGCGAAAATACTTGGAATTGAGCTGAATGAATACGGTTTTTGCAAGACCGATCCTTTCAGTCCGCTCGAAACCTCAAAACCAGGAATTTATGTTGCCGGAGTGTTCAGTGAGCCCAAGGATATTCCCGAGAGTGTTGCACAGGCGAGTGGTGTGGCCGCAAGAGCTTCAAGCCTTATTGCATCGGAAAGGGGCAAGCTCATATCGAAAAAGGATTACCCGCCTGAGAGAGATATTATCGGAGAATCTGCAAGAATTGGTGTTTTCGTATGCCACTGCGGCATCAATATCGCCTCAGTGGTGGATGTTGAAAAGGTAGCAGAATATGCGAAAACCCTCGATAATGTTGTCTACGCAGAGCACACGCTTTTCACCTGCTCTGCTGATACGCAGGAAAGGATAAAGGAAGTGATCAACAAATACAACCTCAACAGAGTTGTTGTTGCTGCATGCACTCCAAGAACCCACGAAACTCTTTTCAGAAATACTTTGAGAGAGGCTGGTCTGAATCCCTACCTCTTCGAGTTTGTAAACATCAGGGAGCAGTGTAGCTGGGTTCACATGAATGATCCCGAGAAAGCTACCAAAAAGGCAATGGATCTCTTAAGATCGGGAGTTTCAAAAGCTAGGCTTCTTGAGCCGCTTTCATATGTTGAGGTTGACATCAACAAGAGGGCTCTCATAATTGGCGGTGGACTTGCCGGAATGATCGCAGCCCTTGAACTTGCAAATCAGGGGTTCGAAAGCTATATCGTGGAGAAGGACAGCGAGCTGGGTGGGAACCTGAAACACATCTACTACACAATAGACGGTAAAAACCCTCAGGAACTGCTTAAAGACCTGACATCTAAAGTTGAGAGCAATCCGTTGATTAAAGTTTTCAAGAATGCCAAAATAGAGAGCATAAATGGATTTGTTGGAAATTATACCACCAGAGTAAGGTCAAATGGACTGATCGAGGAATTGGAGCATGGAGTTGTCATCGTTGCAACCGGTGCAAAAGAGTACAAACCCAAGGAATACCTCTACGGCATGGATCCAAGAGTGTTAACGCAGGTGGAGCTTGAAGAAAGGCTTGCAAATGGAGAAGCCCCGAACAGTGTTGTTATGATCCAGTGTGTCGGCTCAAGAAACGAAGAAAGGCCATACTGCAGCAGAATTTGCTGTCAGACTGCCATTAAAAATGCTTTAAAAATAAAGGAGCTGAATCCTGAGGCTGACGTGATTGTGCTCTACAAAGATATAAGAACATACGGTTTCATGGAGAAATTCTACACAAAGGCATCTGAAAAGGGCGTTATTTTCATCCCATACACTGATGAAAAACCACCAGTGGTTAAAAACGATAACGGGAATATACAGGTAGAATTCTTCGATGAGTTGCTTGAAGATTACATAATCGCAGAACCTGAATACGTTGTTCTGAGTGCTGCAACAGTTCCAAGAGAGGAGAATGAGGCAATCTCAAAGATGCTCAGAATACCTCTCAACGACAGCGGATTTTTCCTTGAGGCACATCCCAAGCTCAGGCCTGTGGATTTTGCCTCAGAAGGGATATACCTGTGTGGTATAGCCCACAGTCCCAGACTCATAAGCGAGACTATTTCCATGGCATATGCGGCTGTTTCGAGGGCATGCACACTTCTGACAAAAGATAAAGTGATTATGGAGGCAAATAAAGCAGAGGTTATCAGGGAGAAGTGTGATGGATGTGGATTCTGCGCTGAAGCCTGTCCGGTTGGAGCCATCGAGGTGAAGGAGTTCGACAACAGAAGTGTTATCGAGCTCAAAGCAGAAGTCAACAGGGCGATATGCCTGGGATGTGGAGTCTGCCATGCCACATGTCCAAAGAGTGCAATAATTGTGAAGGGATTCACCCTGGATCAGATAAAGGCGATGGTCGATGCTCTGGCAGAAATGGATAAAATTGTGGTTTGAGGTGATAAAATGAGCGAATCATGCGATAGGTCTAATCAATTAGATCAGTTCGAGCCGAAGATAATAGCCTTTGCATGCAACTGGTGCTCTTATGCCGGAGCGGATCTTGCAGGAACGAGCAGGATCCAGTATTCACCCAATGTCAGAATAATCCGTGTCATGTGCTCTGGAATGGTTAATCCCGCGATGATACTCTATGCCTTCAGAAAAGGGGCTGATGGAGTTGTTGTTGCGGGATGTCATCCGGGTGATTGTCACTACAATGTCGGCAATTACTATGCAAAGAAAAGGATAGTCCTCTTAAAGGAAATGCTCGATTTTATAGGCTTCGAAAGCGATAGACTCAAACTCCTCTGGGCGTCGGCTGCTGAAGGAAAGAAGTTCGCTGAGGAGATGATTGATTTCGTTGAGAAAATCAGGAGGCTTGGGCCTCAGAAAAAGATGCTCAGCATACCTTACAGGATCTGAGGTGATATCATGGATGAAAACACACTCAAAAAATTGAAAGAAAAATGCCGAGAGATGTTGAAAGAAGATGTTGAGGTTATTATAGTATACACAAGAAAGGAATCTGAACCAAAAGAAATTCTAACTGTGATTGAATCTCCAGATGAAATAGAAAAAATCACCCTTTCACCCCTGTCAGCAAACAACCCGGCAAAACACCTGATTCATGAGCTGAAAAACAGAAGCGGAAAGATTGGTGTTGTTGCGAAGGGTTGCGATTCAAGAGCGATAAAACAACTAATCAACGAGGGAAAAATCGACAGGGAGAGAGTGCATATCATAGGAATTTCCTGTCCCGGAATTATCGATTACAGAAAGCTTATCACCAAATTTAAACCTTCAGAGGTTAAAAAGGTGACGCTTTCTGGCGATACGGTTCTGGTTCAAACGGTAAACGATGAGCAGAGAATCCCACTGGATAAGCTCATCTATGAAAACTGCCTTTACTGCACACACCCAACACCGCAGGAGTATGATTCGCTGCTTGGCGAGGTACGTGAGGGTAGGCGGGACTTCTCAGATATAGAAGAGCTGGAAAAGATGTCGCAGGAAGAAAGATGGAACTACTGGATTGGTGAACTCGAGAAATGCATAAGATGTTTCGCATGCAGGAACGCATGCCCGTTCTGCTACTGCACCGAATGTCTTGTGGATCCCACAGACCTGGCCATCTCACCAATGAGTCCGGCAGAAGAGAAGGCAAGCTATCCAAGATTTCTCGGTAAAACCGTTAATGCTCAGGATAACCTGTTCTACCACCTTTTGAGAGTAATTCATCATGCAGGAAGATGTGTGGGTTGTGGAGAATGCGAAAGAGCCTGTCCGATGGATATTCCACTGAGAAAACTGGAAAGAAAGCTGGAAAAAGAGGTAATAGAGGTGTTCGGGTATATTCCTGATGGGGATGTCCCATTCCTGGCAAGACTGGACATTTTACCGGAAAAAGAGACCACTTCCGGAAGGTGATAAAATGGATAATAAAATCAAAGCGATGATATATGATGGTAATTTTCTCAGAGATGTTGCAGAAAAACTCCTTGAGAAAGGCTATAGGGTAATCGCACCCATTAAGTCAGGAAACTATTTCATCTTTAGGGAGATCGACAATCCAGAAAGAATCTCATTGAATTTCATCAATACAAAAAAATCCGCAAAAGAATTTCTCTTTCCGCAAAATGAGGGCCTAATCAGATATAGAGAATGGATCGAGGAGATTTTGTTGGATAGCAAAAAGAGAGCTATCATCGGAATAAGGCCATGTGATGCAAAGGCCATAACACTTCTGGATGAGGTTTTCCTAAAAGGATTCAAAGATCCCTATTATGAGGCAAGAAGAAAGAACACGATTATCATAGGTTATGCATGCAACGAGACAGGAGATTACTGTTTTTGCAGCAGTCTGGGTTTAAGCCCGCATGAAACAGAAGGAATGGACATTCTGGTTACGAATCTTGGTGATAGAAATTATTTAGAGGTAATTACAGACAAGGGAGATGAGATAATCGGGCTCTTTGACGTAAAAGAGGTAACCGATGAGGATGGCAAAAGAAAGCATGAACTTGAAAGAAAAGCAGTGGAATCCACCACGAGGAAGATCGTTTCAGATATGAAAGACGTTCTTGTGAACAATTTCAACAGCGATTACTGGAGAAAAGTTGCTTTCAACTGTATTGGTTGTGGAACCTGCACTTTTCTCTGTCCAACATGCTTCTGCTTCGACATGCTTGATGAGGGTGAAAAAGAGGGAATCAGGTACAGAGCCTGGGATTCCTGCCAGTTTCCACTTTACACACTTGAAAGTTCGAGCCACAATCCGAGAAGGGAGAAATGGCAGAGGCTCAGAAATCGATTCTATGATAAGTTCCTCTATACTGTTGAGTCAAAGGGCAAGGTTTTCTGTGTGGGCTGTGGAAGGTGCATCTCCGACTGTCCTGCCGGTGTTGACATAACCGAAGTTATGAATGGACTTCTGAAGGAGGTGAGCGAATGATAGATATAGGGGCAGAGATGGAGAATCCTTACGTCCCCTTCAAAGCTGAGATCATTGATATCAGACAGGAGGTAAAGGGTGTAAGAGCAATCAAAACCTTCAGAATGAGACTTGTGGGAAGAGAGAGATTCGATTACAAACCAGGTCATGGCTGTCTGGTATCTGTTTTTGGGAGAGGAGAGAGCTGGTTCACAATCGCAAACTCACCAACACGTCCTGATCTTGAGTTCAGTGTTCTTAAAACCGGAAAAGTCACAACAAAACTCCATGAGCTTGAAGTGGGAGATATCGTTGGACTGCGAGGCCCGCTCGGCACACCATTCCCGGTGGATGAGTGGAAAGGGAAAAACATCATAACAATAGGTGGAGGTATAGGCCAAACTCCTCTTAGATCTGTCTACCAGTATGTTATAGACAACTACGACGATTATGGCGAGTTAACAATCGTTTATGGTGCGAGGACATCAAGGGATCTGGTTTACAAAGATGAACTCATGCAGCTTATCGATGAAGGATACAACGTCTACCTTTCAGTTGATATGCAGGAAGAGGGCTGGGAGCACTTTGTTGGGTACGTTCCCGATAATCTAAGGTTTAATGTGAAGCCCGATCCGGATAACACAATAGCGATAACCTGTGGTCCACCAATCATGATCACTCTCACCTTGAGGGTGCTAAAAGAGTTGGGTTTCAAGGAAGACCAGGTTTACACAACTCTCGAGAGGAGGATGAAGTGTGGAATAGGCAAGTGTGGGAGATGCAGGCTCGATGGAAAATATGTCTGCAGAGATGGGCCAGTGTTCAGATACGACAGACTTTCCAGCCTGCTTGAAAGTTAGGAGGGAAGAAGATGATTAAACTCAATGAAGAGAGAGATAAAGACCTGATAAAAGAGCTAATAGAATTCGGTGGGCACGATCTGCTCAAATGTTATCAGTGCGGTACATGCATTGCTGACTGTCCGACAGGGATTGCTGAGAGTCCACTGAGTGTTAAAAAACTCATCCATATCTGTAAATTGGGTTTGAGGGAGAGACTCATCGAAGATACGACTCCTTGGATGTGTGTCACCTGTGGAGGATGTGAGGAGAGGTGCCCGAGAGGAGCAGAGCCTTTTGAGATTGTCCTTGCGATAAGGAGATGGCAGTGCAAAGAAGATGAAACATATATCCCGCTCGTTCTCGGGGAGATATACGAGAGAGGACACACCCAGAACCTTGCAGGTGTGTCTGAACTCAGAAAATCACTTGATTTGCCCGAGGTGCCACCAACTGTGATAAGCAAGCCAGAGATGCTGGAAAAGTTCAGGAAAGTGCTGAGAAATACCAGGATAGTGAAGGAATACGGTTACATATTTGGAATTGATGAGGAAGGAGAGGAGTGAGAGGTGAAAAGATATGTCAGATAAAACACCTAAATACGGCCTTTTTCTGGGGTGCAACATGCCGGCCCTTCGCCCCGACGTTGAAAAGGCCATCAGGGTTGCTCTACCGGGTGTTGGAATAGAACTTGTCGATATTGAAGGAGCTGCATGCTGTCCTGCTTTTGGAACGTTCTACTCAGTTGATGAAGATGCTGCTCTTGCTGTCAATGCATGGAATCTCTCCCTTGCAGAAAAAGCGGGAGTTGATATCGTTGTTCAGTGTGGTAGCTGTTACAGTACACTGCGAATAGGGCGCCATAAAATACTGAACGGGAGAAAAGATGGTGTCAACAAGCTTCTGTCAAATGCCGGAATAAGCTATCAGGGAAAGGCGAATGTCAGACATGTGATAGATGTCTATTACAATGAGGCTGGCCCACAAAAAATAAGCGAGAGCATAAAGTACTGTCTGGATGGAATGAGAGCTGTCGTTCAGAATCCATGTCATGTGCTTAGACCCAGTAAAATTGTCGGATTTGATGATCCGGAGAACCCTATTGCCCTGAAGGGCATTACCAAGGCTTTGGGAGCAGATATTCCGGGCTATGAAAGGGAGAAACAGTGCTGTGGGGGTGCCGGAGGTTTCAGCAAGCGAGATGTAAAGGCAAATCTCGAGTTCGTAAAGAAGAAGTTCGATTCAATGAAAGCAGAAGTTGATCCCGATGTGATAGTTGTCTCCTGTATCACATGCCTCATGCACCTGGATTCAATACAGGATAAGATGAGGAAAAAAGGTATGATTGATTACAGCATCCCTGTTTTCGACTATTCCCAGCTACTTGCGATCTGTCTTGGCCATGATCCTGATAAAGTGGCAAGAATTTCAGTAACGCCAAGAGATGAAGTAATTAAGAGAATACTGGAGAACAAACGCTAATTTTTAATTAATTTTATAAATTTATAATTTTTATGGTTAATTATCTTTTTGCAGTTTAATAACATAACTTTTTGGTGATGTGAGGTTAAGTTCAGGAGGAAAGATATAGAATTCTCCCAAAATTTCTTCGAACCCCGAACGTTTCATCATCATTTTTCTTACGACTCAACCCTCTTATTTATGGATCCATTCTATCCAGATCTGTTGATAATTTTTATCCAAATTTGCAATATACCATAACATATAAACAATATTCCATCCCTACACTCCATAAACCAAAATAAAGGCTTTAAGAGGTGATAGCGGATGGAAGAAGGCACAAAAGGTATAAGAGTGTTAGAATGCGGTCTTATGGGGGTTGAAGAACCGAATTTCTGTGGACTTTGTGGTGTATTTTGCGCCCCGCTGAAAAAATTGATATGAATAAAAACTATATTCATTTTATTTTGGTGAGTGAATGGTTATGCCTCATGGCAAAAAATGGTCGAAATACAATTATAATGTCGAAGTTGATGGTAAGTTAGTCATTTTTAACGGATTGTACAGACATTTATTAGTAATAGACAAAAAAACCTTTAAAGAGATCGATAATATACTAACAAACACGCTGACAAACAACAAAGGATTTGATGATAAACTTAGGGAGAAGATTGAATATCTAACAAGATTAAATATAATTATCGATGATTACATCGATGAGGCTTTAATGGCTAAATTCTTAATAAACAGATGGAAATACACCACAGGTGTTTTTTCCCTCTTTATAAGTTATACTTCTGCTTGCAACCTATCGTGTAGATATTGCTATCAGGATAATTCAAAAAATTCCTCCTATCTCAGTGAGAAAAAATGGAACATTCTTTATGACTTCATTGAGAGCAAAATATCAAGAGATGACACCAAATCTCTGAGTATAGCATTGTTTGGGGGAGAACCTCTTTTAAATTACAAAGTCTTGTTGAAAAGTGTAAAGGACATAAAATCCCTCGAGCATATTGGAGTTTCTTCTGACATCACACTAATAACTAATGGAACGTTACTTAACAAGAATATAGCAGAGGAGCTTTTTCCATATATGGATGCTTTCCAAATAACTATAGATGGCACAAAGGAGTCCCATGATAGATTAAGGCCTTATAAAAATGGATTTGGAACTTACGACGTCATATTGAGCAACCTTATAGAGAATTTAGAGGAATTAGAAAACAAAGTGCAAATTCGTTCGAATATAGATGAAAGTAACTATCAAGACGTCATCAAGTTGTTAGATGAGTTAAGCTCATTGGGATTGCAGGATAGAATAAGGAGTTACGATGCTGTAGCCATTTATGCATCTCAGAAGATGGTAAAAAGTAAGGGTTTTGAGCATCTGATAACTCCAAACAAAGTGAAACTTGTTATCGAGGTATTAAAATATGCTACCAAAAAGGGATTTAAGATCTCAAAAGGATTCGTAAATGCGCTCTGTATTGGAAGTTTAATGAATGGATTTGCAGTTGATGAAAATCTGAACATTTACAAATGCCCAGGTTTTTACTATGATATTCCTGACGGATACATCGATCATAATGGAAAATTGATTATAACTAATAATAGGTTCTATAAGTTTGTTTTGGAGGAATCCGCTTGTTTTGGAACATGTGAGTTTGCTCCGATATGTTATGGTGGATGCAAATGGATGAGGGGGAGCAAAAAGATTCACTGTCCAAAACCGGTATTTATTCCCTACCTTTCTGAGCTTATAAAATATTACGCGATTTCCAATTATCCGGAGGAGATCAGATGAGCTCAGTGATCAGGGTAGAAAATATAACCAAAATATTCCCCAATGGAATCGTTGCCAATCGAGATATCACGCTTTATGTGAACGCAGGTGAAATCGTGGGGATAGTTGGCCCGAATGGAGCTGGCAAGACCACTCTTATAAGACAAATACTGGGTCTTCTCAAATCCACAAAGGGTAAGATAAGCATCTTGGGGGAGGATTCTGCAAACTCAAAGAAAGTAAAATATATAGGATATGTCCCCCAGTATCCCCTTTTCTTCCCTTCACTTACAGTAAAGGAGGTCATAGAATTTATGCTCAGATTCAACAATATGAAAGAATATGATAGAATATCTGAAACAATTCTCGAGACAGTAGGATTAGGTGACTCCAGAAACATGGCTGGATATCAATTATCTGCTGGACAGCGAAAGCTCCTTTTATTTGCCATGGCCATCAGTAAAAATCCGCAAATACTTATTCTCGATGAACCAACAAGTATGGTCGATCTCGTCCATAAGAAAATTATATGGGATATAATCGAGAATTTCAATGGAGAAGGTGTCCTGATAGCCAGCCACGATATGAATGAGGTTAGAAAACTGTGTGATAGGATTTATTTGCTGGTTGACGGGAGGATAATCGCAAAAGGTACTCCTGAAGAGATTTCCTCGATAATTGAGATGCCTGTGGAGATTAGTTTTACGGTTAAAAAATCAAAGAGTGCGGAAAAATTACTCACTGAAAAAAACATCGAGTATGAGAAGCGATTTAATGTTTTTAGCATATCTTTTCAAAATATTGACCATTGCATAAATTTTGTGAAAGTTTTGAATGATATTGCAGGTATAACATCGTTGCATGTAGATGCACCGTCTTTCGAGAAAGCTGTTTATAAACTGCTGAAGGAGGTATCATGATGCAAAGGATGAGAAAGATTCTTATCTCCGCCCTTATGGAATTCAAAAACCTAAGACTTTTCAAACTTCAAATAATTATAAGCTTAGGAATTATTCCTTTTTCCTATCTTTTCGTTGTTCTCCTATATGCAAATGGAAGTGATATCCCATACCTGCTTTCCGGATTTTCTGTGATCTCTCTCTTTAGTTCCCTAATAACTTTACTCTCGTTGAGAATAAGCAATTTGATGGAACCTGAGGTTGTTGAATTATATTCTACCCTCCCCGTCAATTATAGTGATATTATTATCTCATACACTCTTGTATATGTGATCCTCGCACTTCCACAGTCTTTTCTCTCCCTAGGGCTGTCGGCTCTTAACGTAAATTCGGTAAATCTGTGGCTCGTTGGCACAGGTGTGGTGTTGGGCATAATTCTTTTTGGTTTAATGGCTATATCATTAGGCTTGTTTATAAACAATCCATATAAAGCCCAGGGAGTGGTTCCACTTATTGGATGGCTAATGCTCTTACTTTCACCAGCATACTACCATATAAAAAATTATTATATGCTTGCTGTACTGATGGTTAATCCTGTCACCCATGTGCTAAACATAATCAGAGCTGGACTGGGCGATGGTGGATTGAGATACGTGCACCCTCATATTTTCTATTTGATCGTTTTATCTATCCTTCTCAGTGTATACATCGGAAGAAGGTTTAAGAATGTTTATATGCTTGAAAAATTATACTAATTTAAACAGCAAGATTTATAGTATTTTTAATACAATTGCTGTAACGTCACCAGATTATACATCATCAGGTCATCAGCTAATTACCAATCAGATTGTTCACCCGTAAGCTCTTCTAATTACATATGTTAATAATCTTACAGCAAATGATGCGTAATGTTTATATACGGTGGTGATGAGGCAAATTGCGTGAAGTCAGAAAACGTGAAAACAGTTGAAGAGATAAACAGGAAAATCAAAGAGGGTTCGGCTGTTGTTGTTACAGCAGAAGAGATGAAAAATATTGTCGAAGAGCTTGGAGCAGAGGGAGCCGCAAAGGAAGTAGATGTCGTTACCACCGGAACTTTTGGAGCAATGTGTTCATCAGGAGTTTTCTTCAATTTCGGCCATTCGGATCCTCCAATCAAGATGCAAAAGATATGGCTCAACGATGTAGAGGCATATACAGGAATAGCAGCAGTCGACGCATATCTGGGCGTTACGCAGATTTCTGAAACACTTGGAATAGAATACGGTGGAGCACATGTGATTGAGGAGCTCGTCAGAGGGAAAGAGGTTGAATTGAAGGCAAAATCTTACGGCACAGACTGCTACCCGAGAAAGGAAATTATCACTGAAATAAGCCTTGAGGATGTAAATCAGGCAGAAATGATCAACCCGAGAAACGCCTATCAGAGATATAAGGCTGCTACAAACTCATCAAACAGGATATTAAAGACATATATGGGCACACTTCTACCGAATTACGGTAATGTAACCTTTGCGGGAACAGGGGAGATTTCTCCACTGAACAACGACCCCGAGTACAGAACGATCGGGATTGGAACAAAAATATTCCTTTGTGGAGCTGAGGGGTATGTCATCGGGGCTGGAACCCAACATTCACCACCTTTTGGAACACTGATGGTAAAAGGAGACCTCAGAGAGATGAATACCGAATACATGAGAGCTTCAGTATTCCCAGGATACGGTGTGTCGATGTTTATAGGGATTGGGATCCCGATACCAATTCTCGACGCTGAAATGGCAAGATTTACAGCAGTAAAGGACAGAGAAATTGAGACTGAAATCCTGGACTACGGAATACCCAGAAGGGGCAGGCCAGTTGTGAGAAAGGTCAATTATGAGGAGCTGAAAAGCGGAAGGGTCGAGATAAATGGAGAAGAGGTCAGGGTTTCTCCACTCTCAAGTTACTCCATAGCAAGAAAAATAATGATCGAGCTAAAAGACAGAATTAGAAAAGGCGAATTTTTCATTACGCAACCTGTAAGCAGAATCCCTGTAAAATCAGAATTCAAACCAATGCGTCAGAGAGAAATCGTGGTTGTTAAAAACGTGATGTCCGATGCAATCAGGATACTTCCTGATACTTCGATAATCGAGGCTTCAAAAATAATAATCGAAAAGGGTGTAAACCATCTTCCTGTAACCGACAGAGAAGGGGTCCTGATAGGCATTGTAACATCTTGGGACGTAGCAAAGGCAGTTGCAAAGGGTGGTGTTGAGAGAGTGGACGAAATAATGACAAAGCGTGTGATTACAGTGTCTCCAGAGGATCCCGTTGAACTGGCAGCGAGCAGACTGGAAAGACACAACATATCCGCACTCCCCGTTATAGACTCAAAGAAGAGAGTTCTCGGACTGATAAGCAGTGAAGATCTGAGCAGGCTCATTGCAAAAAGGTAAGAGGGTGATAAAAATGATGCTTCAGTTAAAGTTTGACTCAAAAACTGTAAAAGAGCCAGTAATATCTCAGACAGCCCTGGTGAAAAAAACACTGATAAACATCATAAGAGCAAGTGTTGGGGCAAGAGAAGGAGAGCTGGTTGTAGATGTTGACGATGAAAGAGCAGATGAAATAATACAGTTCATCCAGTCAAAGGGCGTAAGTGTAACAAAAATTTACAAAAACATAGTGAAAGACGAGGACAGATGTGTTCACTGTGGAGCATGCATAAGCATATGCCCGGTGGAGGTTTTTTCATTTAATGGGGAATACCGGGTTGTAGCAGAATCTGAAAAGTGCATCCACTGTGGTGTTTGCGTTGGAGTGTGTCCACTTCAGGCACTTGACCTTCCCAAAATCTGAGTCTCAATGGTAAACTGGGAAATATAATGAGATACAAGAGATTCAAATTCAAGCATAAGGAAACAATTGTAACTATACTGGCCGAGAACGAAAAATATTACGAGATAGCGATTAATGCAATACTGGAAGCCAGAAGAGCCATTGAAAATAAAATAAAAGATGATCCTATTTTTTTGATAACTTATGAGCCCTATAAAGACTCCTGTGAAAAATCCACAATGTCGGAGCATGAAGTTGTAAGAAGAATGGTTGAAGCAGCAAATGTTGCTAATGTCGGGCCGATGGCAGCAGTAGCAGGAACAATTGCCTCATTTGCCGTTGAATCAATGGTTGAAGAAGGTGCCAGATTTGCTCTTGTGGATAATGGTGGTGACATCGTAATGTACTCACATGAAGTGATTAAAATTGCCCTTTATACTGGTAACCCACTCGATATAGGATTCAAAATGAATCCTGGAGGTTTTTATTCGGTATGCACGTCTAGTGGTACTGTCGGACATTCTGTCAGTCTCGGATTTGCGGATGCCGTAACAGTTTTCTCCAAAAACGCTTCTCTTTCTGATGCATTTGCTACAAGGATTGGAAATGAAATCAAAGAAAATTACGGGAAAATTGAGATTCAGAGAGTTCTCGAAAAAATGTGGGATTTTACGAAAGAACATATAGACGGGATTTTTGTAGTAAAGGGAGATATAATTGGCCAGATTGGAAAGGTTCCCACAGTTATAAGAACCAAATTCGAGCCTGATTTGATAACCAAGGGGTAGAATGCTGGAAATTACCAGTCAACCACAAAAACTACGTTACTATACCCATACACAGCTTTTCAAATTTTTCATGTTCCCTGAGTTCCTGAGCCTTACCTTCGAAAACCACTCTCCCACTCACTAAAAGGTATGCACTCTTACTTATCTCAAGGGCTCTCTTAACATTCTGTTCAACCAGGGCGATTGTGAGATTGAAATCGTCTCTCAGTTCGACAATCTTATCAAAAATAATGTCTGCAAATTTTGGTGATAGCTGGGCAGTCGGCTCGTCGAGCATTAAAACTTCAGCCTTTCTTATTAAAGCGGTTGCGATGGCAAGAAACTGCCGCTCTCCACCGCTCAGAGTTCCGGCCTTTCTGTTTAAAAAATCATTGAGCTCAGGAAAAGCATTTAGTGCTATTTCCCTTCTCACCCCATATTCATCCTTGGACAGGGTGTATCCAGCTATTTTGAGATTTTCCTCGACAGTAAGATCCGTAAAGACATTGTCAACCTGAGGAAGATAGGCTATTCCAAGTTTTGTCCTGTCATGAGGGGGGACACTCGTTATATCCTGATCTTTAAAGAATACATTACCAGAATGAATTGTTGTAAGCCCAAAAATGGATTTGAGCAGTGTGCTTTTACCGCTCCCATTTGGTCCAACTATGGTTGTGATTTCATTTGATTCTATCTTCGCATTAACGTCAAACAGCACATGTACTTCTTTATACCCTGCACTCAGATTCTGCGTACGTATCACCTAAATACACCTCTATCACATCTTTGTTGTTCATAATTTCACTTTCTACACCTTCTGCAATAACTCTACCATTTGCCATTACATATATATAATCAACATATGGAAGGACCAGGTCAAGCCTGTGCTCGACAATCAGGAAAGTATATCCCTTTTCTTTCAGCTCCAAGAGCCTGTCAAGAATGTTTCCTGCGAGAACCGGATTTACTCCCGCAACCGGCTCATCCATTATGATGAGCTTTGCATCTGTCATCATAGCTCTTCCAACTTCAAGCAACTTGAGCTGTCCACCGCTCAGCTGGTATGCACTATTATCCCAGAGGTGATCTATTTTAAGAAATTCAAGAATTGTAAATGCCTTCTCAACAAGTTCTTCTTCTTTTTTCTTCCATGCGGGCAGAAGGCTCATAAAAACTCCTTCTCCAGGGTTATCATCTGCAATAAGTAGATTCTCAAGGACCGTGAGTTTCTTCAAAGGCTGCGGGATCTGAAACGTTCTCACAATCCCATTCTGATATATGTAATGGGCTGGTTTGTTAGTTATATCAACACCCTGGAAGAATACCTTACCTTCATCAGCCCTGTAAAAGCCCGAAATTGTATTGATAAATGTGGTTTTACCACTTCCGTTCGGGCCTATTATTAACGTGATTTTACCTTCCTTAGCGTGGATATTCACGCTATCCAGTGCTTTTAAACCATCAAAAAATTTAGAAAGATTTAAAGTATATAGTAAATCACTTCCAGACGACTTCATTTGTCTCAGACTTCCAGATACCTTTTAATACCCACTGACAGTTCTCCACTGCCCAAATCGCGTAATCTCCAGAAGCTCTGTCGTTCCATTCGTCCAGTTTGATGTATCCACTGACAGGTTTGACTCCATATTCGCCCTTGCTGAATTTCTCTGTGACTGATGGAATGGTCTCTGCTACCTTATCTGGATCGAATTTTCCGGTTTCATCGTAGACCTGTGCAAAGCTCAAAGCAAGCACCCATGCAGCATCATAAGCGTCGAGACCGTACTGGTAAGTTGTCCTGCCATACCTCTCAGAATACGTCTTGTTCAGCTGCTCATAGGTTTCACCCTTGGATTCGAAGAGTGTCGAGTACATTTTCACCTTGTCAACCCTGTCACACATCTCTGTAATCTTCCTGCTGTAAGCATTACCATCACATCCAATCCACATCACTTTTAGAAGTGGTGAGTTCTCATTAACCTGTGAGAGCATTGTGTAGGTTTCCTCATAGCTGAATGCAACAACTGCAACCTTATCCTCACCATATTTCTCAATCAACTTATTAACTCCATCTTCAATCGTTGCAATATAGGATGAGAAGTCTGCTGGTGGGGGATCTGGATATTCAACAACTCCTGCCACTTCAATTCCATAGTTTTCAAACAGTGGTTTTGCATTGTCTGCCAGTCCTTTACCCCAAGCGTTTCCAACAAATGTTATAACAACACCCTTAATTCCAAGCTGCTGGGCCTCTTTGGCTATGGCTCTCGTCTGGAAAGTATCTGTTGCAACAAACCTGAAGATGTACTTCTTCTCTTCCGGCTTTGTAACACCAAGAAGCTGTGGAATGGCAGTAGATGACGGAGAAATGATTATTATCTTATTTGCGGTAACATATTCTGCAATATTCTTAACCTCTCCACTACCCATCGGGCCAACAATAAGTCTAACACCCTTTCCATGGAGTGCCTGAACCTTATCAAGAGCTATTTTTGGATCGACCTTTGTATCTTCAACAAATATCTCTACCTTGTAAGGCTTACCCTTTGACTCAAAGTATTTGTTAATATCCTCCATAGCAATAGTAACTGTGTTTCTGATATCCTCACCATAAGTCGTCAATGGACCTGAGAGGTCTACAAGGACACCTATGGGTACTTTAACCTCTGCCGGGGTGGCTGTTGGTGTGGCTGTTGGTTTGGGTTGCTCTGTGCCAGCACATGCCATTAAAAGTGCCGCCAGGGCAATTACCAAAACTAATTTTTTCGATAACATGTGTTAACAAATAACCTAAAAGTTTAAAAACTTTCGGTTGTACTGCGGTGCATGTCGGTCTTGGAAGGGACAATAATCTACTCCAATCTACTTGTTTTGCTCAGCATAGGTCTAACGATGACATACATAACAACCGCTGTACCAAACTTTGCCCAGGGCTCTTTCGCCGTTTTTGGATCATATATCGCTTTAACTCTTTTAAGACTATATGGCATTCATCCCTATGCATCTCTTCCTGTTGCTTTCGTCCTGGGTGGAGCTCTAGGAGTTCTAATATACACGCTCGTCCTTAAACCGCTTATATCGAGAGGTGCAGAAGTTGTTATTTTGATGATTGCAACCCTCGCAGTTGACTTGATATTACTGGGAGTTATCGGTGCATATTCAGGATATCTGGAAGTGATTTCCAGAAAGGGAGCTAAAAAGTTTATTTTCACACCCTATGATTTTACTATAAACGGCCTTTCAGCCATTTTTGTGGTGTCGATAGTTGTAATTTCTATCATCCTTATTGCGCTTTATATTCTACTTTTCAAAACAAAATTCGGGGTTGCAATGAGAGCTTCAATGGAGAATCCACCACTTGCAGAAATAATGGGGGTCAACGTTGAACACACAAGGTTATTTTCATGGCTTTTATCCGGCGCTCTCGCTGCGGTTGCAGGCGTATTACTTCCATTCAGACAGGAAATAGTCCCATCCACAGGCGGGATAATAATCGTCTCTATATTTGCTTCAAGCATTGTAGGTGGGCTTGGAAGCATATTTGGTGCCCTTCTGGGAGGATATATTATTGGAACTTCCGAATCATTTATTACCTTCAAGCTATCCACAGTTTTTGGTAGCAGCATACTTGTTTACAGCAGAGTTGTTTCTCTAATCGTACTCGTTATAACCCTGATACTCGCTCCTAAAGGTCTTGCATCAGTTAAATGGAGGAATCTAAAATGGGTCAAGAATTTCTTATCCTGAACATAATAATATGGATTGGCTTCTACCTCATTGTGTGTCTCAGCCTGAACATCGAATACGGTTTCGGTGGGATACCAAACTTTGGCCGAGCACTTGCAGTCCTCATGGGGGCAATTGCAGTCGGCGGTATCGTTAACAGAATTTTAATGATCCTGTTCGGTATCAGCGGGCAAATTGTTGATGCAAGTGGTGCTGTAAAAACCACGACAAACGATATTATTTCTCAGAATCCAGTAATTGGTGTAATTCTGCTACTGGTCTGGCTCCTTGTTGCAGCAATTTTAGGAGCTGGTACTGGTGCGCTTTTTATCCTCCCAAGTGCAAAATTATCTGAAGATTATCTTGCAATTACTCTCCTTGCGATCAGCGAGGTAACTTTTCTCGTTAGTTATTATAACCCCGAGATCATTGGAGGATATTATGGTGTGTCCGTTCCAAACGTTCTGGCATTCATACCCGGCGAGCAGAGATTGTTTGCATTTGCCTTTTTGATTGTCTCCGTCGCCGTTTTTGTGTATATCCTTGTTAACAGGATGCTCAACTCACCCTACGGGAGACTTCTGAAAGCCATGAGAGAAAACGAGAATGTTGTAAAAGCCTACGGGAAAGACATAATGAAAATAAGAATCAAAACCGTGGCGGTTGGATCGAGTATAGCTGCCCTTGCAGGTGCTTTATATTCAATGTATTCCGTAAATGTAATCGCCACAAACTTCAGCAGAGTGGAGTGGACGTTCTATCCGTTCCTGATGATACTCCTCGGAGGGCTTGGAAACACCAAAGGTGTTGTTGTGGGAGTGATATCATTCGTTACAGCAAGGATACTCCTCATCACCTACAAATTCGAGATCGTTGAAGTGCTAAATCTTCCCTTCGATCCTGTCTGGCTCGAATACATCCTATTCGGTTTCGTGATGCTGTTGATCCTGATATACAAACCAGAAGGGCTTATAAAAGAGAAACCGATAATGACCGGGCCAATAAAGAAGCTTCTGAAAGAGAAAAGTTAAACAGATGACCGGTTTCAGAATTTAAATAAGGTACAAAAGAGAGAATGTCATAAGAGGAGCACTAAATGACAAGAGAGACTCGATCAACTAAAAGAGAACAAACTAAATAAAATTAAGTAATACTAAATGGATTTGAAAAACAGATTATGCAGTTATTTACTTTACTTACCTCTTCTTTCCTTAGACTTTGGTCTGAGGCCTTTATAACCGCATTTTCTGCATGACGTTGCCTTAATCGGATTTCTAGCATTACATTTCATGCATATTTTGACATTGAACAATCTTGCCTCAGCTTCAGGAAACTTTGCCATAATCATCACCCTCGTATTCTTTGTATTTTCTTCAAAACCCGAGGTGGTTATTTAAGTATTTTGATGCTTTAATCACTTGCTCAAATCTCTGAGAACTGAATTAACTTTTAGATCCAACTTTATCTTCACAGTTTTGCAGCCATAAAACAAAAGTTAAAAATACTAATAAATAATATTAATTCTCATGCAGTTCTATACTTCTCTCTCAGAACTTTCTTATCTATTTTCCCAACACTCGTTTTTGGAAGCGTCTCTTCGAAAATTATCTTTTCTGGTACTGCCCATTTTGTTATTTTCCCTTCTTCAACGAATTTCATTAGATGCTCTCTAATTTCCTCAGCAGTAGGTGTTTTCCCTGGTTCAGGAACGATTATGGCAAGGGGCCTCTCTCCCCACTTCTCGTCTGGCACCCCGAGCACTGCAACTTCAGACACTCCAGGACACAGGCTGATAAGATCTTCAAGCGTTAAGGAGCTTATCCACTCTCCACCACTTTTGATAACATCTTTTATTCTGTCTCTTATCTCCAGATATCCATCTTCATCCATTACACCAATATCCCCAGTATGAAGCCATCCACCTTCCCAGAGTTCCTTTGTTTTTTCCTCATCCTTGTAGTATGCCTGGGTAAACCATGGACCTCTCACTACAACCTCACCCATCGATTGCCCATCCTTTGGGACGTCTTTCATTTCTTCGTCAACGACTCTTAAGTAAACGAGTGGTGACGGGAATCCTGCTTTTACTTTATACTCAAATTTTACATCCTCATCCGCATCCTTAAACTTGCTTTTCAATCCTGCAATCGTCAGCAGAGGACACGTTTCACTCAACCCGTATCCTGAAATAGTTATAATGCCTTTCTCAGCTGCTTTCTTGGCCAATCCTTTTGGTAACTGAGATCCACCGATTACCATTTTCCATCCTGGCAGTTTGAATCCTTCCGGTAAAGCGTTGACTATCATGTTTAGAATCGTTGGAACGCAGTGACTGATCGTGACTTTCTCCTCCATAACAAGCTTAAACAGCATCTGAGGTTCGTATCTGCCAGGATATACCTGTTTGGTACCTCGGAGTGTTGCAATGTAGGGCACTCCCCACGCATGTACGTGAAACATCGGTGTGAGAGGCATGTAAACATCGTTCGTTGTAAAACTCAGGTCATCATCATATCCTGAGAAGGTTATAGCTCCGACTAAGGTATGCAAAACCAGCTGCCTGTGCGTGAAGAAAACCCCTTTAGGCCTGCCAGTAGTCCCGGTTGTATAAGAAAGCGTTGCAACCGTGTTCTCGTCCAGATCCGGAAACTCATACTCAGAATCGGCCTCTTCAAGCAACCTTTCATACTCCAGATTGGTCAAATCTGTTTTTGTCTCTTCGTCCGTCATCAAAACGAACTTATCAACATCAAGCTTATCCTTCACAGATTCTATCAGCGGCACAAAATCGCTGTAAACCAGAACCAGATCATCCTCAGCATGATTCATCGTATATACAAGATCTTCCGGAGACAACCGGACATTCACAGTATGCATTATCGCCCCCATCATGGGGATTGCAAAGTAGCACTCCAGATAGCGATGACTGTCCCAGTCCAGAACAGCAACCTTTGTCCCCTTCTTAACGCCTAAACTCTCCAGAGCATTTGCAAGCCTGTGGACTCTCTCGTACAGATCTGTGTATTTGTATCTAATAATGTCCCTGTACACTATCTCCTGATCGGGGGCCCATCTAACCCCGTGTTCCAATACGTGTTTCAAAATCAATTGAAAGTTGTACATATTTCCACCCCCGATTAAATAACAATTAATAGTTTAAAAACCTTGGCAAGGTGAAAATCTCGATATTTTATAAAATTACCACTGCAATTACTTTCACACTGCTCGAAATGATGATATCCCGTTATGGGTGACAATATTCATGGATCTAAACACAATCTCAAAACTAATAGGTGGCAGCAGATTTGATGTGTGTCATGCAAAATGCACATTCGATCCCCACAACTTTGTTTACCATTCAAAAATTAATGGAAAAAGGGTGAACCTGTTAAAAATACTTCTATCATCCAATTGTAGGTTTGATTGTGCATACTGCCAGAACGCATGGAGAAGAGGTGTCAGTTTATCTCCTGAAGAGATTTCCAGATTATTCTATATAATGAAAAATAAAGGTCTTGTCTCTGGAGCCTTTATCAGCTCGGCAATAAATTACGATCCCGATACTGTTATGGAGAGGGTAGTAGAGACAGGTAGGCTGATAAGAGAATATCATAAAGGATATCTTCACCTCAAAATCGTTCCGGGAGCTTCTGAACATCTGATTAAAGAGGCTATTGAACTCGCAAATAGGGTCAGCATAAACATCGAGACCACCTCAAAAGATAGGATGAGTGAGTTAAGCAGCAACAAGATGTTCAAAGAAGATATTCTGCGGAAAGAAAGACTGATCTCCAGATATATCCGCAAATTCAGAAAAGCAGGATACAGAAAAAGCCACACAACACAGATAATTTCCGGACTTGGCGAAAGCGACGTTGAAATTTTACAGGTTATGGAAGAGCAATATAGAGACTATGAGGTGTCAAGGCTATACATTTCCCCATTTAAACCACTCACGGGCACTCCACTTGAAAGCAAACAACCTGAGAACAAAAAGCGAGTGATAAAACTGTACCGCATGGACGCTCTTTTAAGAATCTACGACTATCCGCTTAGATTTATAAAATCGATAGTAAAAGACGGATTTCTTCCCGAAGGTGATCCAAAAGTTATTATTGCTGAAGAAATGCACAAAAAAGGTATTCTGAAAGATATGCCTCCTGAGTACATACCCGGCTGCGGTAAGAAGATTTCAGAACTCATAAAGAGTGGTAAATCACTTCTGGAGATTAAAAAAAGCGGCTACAGTATCAAAAGAATTTCCGCTTACGCCGATGGACAGACAAGACTTTATCAGTTTTATGGTTAATCGTTGTATCCTTTCTACATCATTTAGTTGAATATACCCGTGTCCCCCCACTTCTAAAAACTTCTTTAAAACATTTTTCCATGACCTCAGGAGAGGTGCCATAAACTTTTCTTTCTTCGTAGCCCAGGAAAATGTAATCAATACGGTACTTTTCAACTATTTTTCGCATGATTTTGCAGTCTCCAGACTTATAGAGTGTTCTGACATCCCCTATTCTCTCAACAAGTTCATCAGGATTTGCTCTCCACTGAACCTCATGACAGTCCCATGCCACTACAGTTGGATTTGCTGTAAAGGCTGCAACCCNCCCGCCATAACCATAGCAACCCGCTGCCACCTCCAATACTACACCTTTGCGATTTTTCAAAAACTGTATAGCCTCATAATCATTTTCACTTATATCTTTGATGAACTTTGAGGCGTCGAGGGAGAACTCCGCTTTGTAATGCCTGACTGGAGTTGCAATAACTGGATAAATCAGTGATAGAACAAGCAAGAGAATAATAATAGATTTGTAAACTCTCCTATCGCCTAACGATTTAAAAATCGCAAAAGAAGCTGGAATTGAGAGAAGTATCCATGCTGCTAAATAAAACTTGAAAAAGGTGTTCATTCTTGACTCTATGGCAATAAATTCACAGGAAAGTATGACTAGAAGAGCTGAAAAAACAAGCAAGGAAAGAAAATCTCTTTTTAAAAACTTCTTAAAGGACATCACCAGAAGTGGAATGACTATAGGTGAGATTGGAACGAGTAGATACATAACCAAACCGCCAATAGAGGAGAGTGCTGCAAGTGATTTCGAATTGATTATCTCATCTCTTAAATAATATGTTACGAGAGCAAGAAGCAGTCCGAAAAAAAGAACAAATTGCCATAGAGATGTTCGTTCGTTAATCAAAATTATTCCTGCCGATGGTGTTTCCATCGTCCTGTAGAGGACGAGAATAGAAATAACAGATGCAGACAGTATAAAAATTCCTCTTTTAAGTTCCTTTCTTCTCTCATTTTCAGCCCTTAAAATCCTTAAAGAGACAACCATGAAGGTCATAAAGAGGAAAATGGGAGCATCCCATGAATTCGTGGCAAAAAGGATGAATATGACTGGAATCAAGAAATAACCGGGAATTTTATTTTCAAGTCTGTCACCAAATTTCCCGTCTCTGAAATATTCGTAAAGGAGGGCTGCTGCGAGCATCTTTACAGGAATTGCCACAAAATGTGCATGAAAATCTGCATGAATGAAACTGAAATAGGGGAATTCATTTATCGTTTTACCATAGGTCGCATCATCAATGACCCTGGTTGCGTTCCAGTAAAACAGAAAGCCTGGAAGAGTTCCCTTCATGAAATTAGAGAGGGCTTCATAAACAGCATAAAGATTTCCAGAGAAGGTCATAAAGAGAGTTCCCAGGGCAGCACCGAATGTAGGATCAGCTGAAAATTTTTTGTTTGAGCTATTTCGACAATCGTTTGAACCATCTCGGCCTGTCATATCTCCAATCAATCTTTTCATGAAGCCAAAGGAGAGCATGACAAAGTAAGCTGGGATAGATGCGATTGCAATGTTGAATCCTATTTCAGGTGGGGAAAAAGACATCAGCGTAATAGCAGCCCCGATAACATAGCCAAAGTAGTAGTAAAAGTTCAGAGTACCACCAGCAAAAAATGGATCAGGAGGATGAAATCTCTCTGCATTCAAAACCGAGTTCATGAAGGCAAAGTCCATCAACTTTTCTGCACCAAAAGCTTCCGGGATGAGGGACCTGAGAAAGAGAAAAAAGCCGAAAGTAAGTAAAAAGGCTATTTCAGACTGAAAATCGAAATTGAAACCTGATCTGTAAATATTCCATAATCCATACACTACAAAAGCAATCAAAACCAGGTAGAAAACCATTTTGAATGGGAACAGGAAAGATAAAATGAAAGAGACCAAGCAGAGTGAAAGAAAGGAGAAAAATCTGGCCAGATAATAATCCATCTTTACAGCCTGCGATAAAAGAGTCCCGAGAAGTAGATAAATTAATAACCCTACCATTTAATCACCTTACCGCCCACCAGATATGTCCTTCAGTTTTATATTGAGGGTTGTGAGCGCAATTAATCCAAGGATGAGGGTGATAATATTCTTGAGGGCATGATCTACAACCGCAACAGTGAATGCAACGCCCGGATTTATGCTCGTCGCCAGAATTCCTGTCAGGACGGCCTCATAAGTCCCAATCCCACCCGGAGTTATTGGCAGAACTTTGGTTATATTCGCTACAGAGACGGCGATTGTGGTGAGCAGAAAAAGATCATTATAGCTTCCAAAGGCATTGAGGACGATATAACATACTGCTATATCAAAAAGCCAGAGGATTACAGAAGAGAATAATACAACCGGCGAACTTCTGGTTTTCATGACCTGATTTGCATCCCTCACAATTTTCCCGACCACATTTTGCATTCTCGAAATTATTGCAAAGCTCCCTATGATAAGAATCAACAGCAATGTCGCATATATTGGTGTGGTTATGAACTCTACACCACTCATCATCAGTATCGATAGAAAGGATAGTATGAGTACAGAAACCAGATCAAAGATCCTTTCAACCGCCAGCCCACTGAATGAGGTCGTATACGGAACATCCTTTTGTCTGAAAACATATGCTCTTCCGATATCTCCAATCCTTATGGGAGTTATCACGTTCAGGGTCTGGCTTATTGCCACACTCTCTGTAGAGTATATCACCGGAACTCTAAATCCCAGTTTTGAGATTATGTATCTGAATCTCCATCCTCTCAAAAGAAAGGAAATTGAATAGAGAACCGACGCTACCGCTATGAGGTTCAGATTTGCTGAGAGCAGAGTGCTTACAACTGATTCAAAACCAACATACCATGCAATCGAGAACAATATGCTGGCTGCAAAAAGGATCGAAGCAAAAACAAATTTTCTGCTCGACTTCGTACTTTCTCCCCACATCCGCATTATCTGACCGAACATGTAGAGAATATCTCTTCCAAATCTGACCTTGGTTTCACTGCCCTGTTTCCAGGTCACCGGGATTTCCTTGACTTTGT
>Ga0180932_1069_pt1 | contig 62923 bp, 62 predicted proteins | sample Deesub1362A_J573_FD_124189 | JGI IMG/M metagenome (GOLD analysis project Ga0180932, IMG submission 124189) | Archaeoglobus sp. JdFR-24
CCCCCACACCTGCCCCCACTCCAACCCCCACACCTGTTCCTGCCCCCACTCCAACCCCCAGACCCATGGGAGGCATGGAGATTGAAAAACTGGCCGATGGGTTAATCAGGTCCATAATGGCAGATGCTACAACATTCGTCCTCCTCATCGCAGGCATAGTTTTTATTTTGCTCTTCATGATATACAGGCGAAGGTGAGCATTATTACTTAGTTTTCCTTTTTTTCAGGATGTATCTTCTAAATCCAAAAGAGGTCAAGGTTTTTAGCCACTCTTCAAGTATTCTCTCAGACTCATGATCTACCGCTCTAAAAGTGAGGGGCGAAATGAATGCAATTTCTTCATCATCGTGATACAAGGAGATGCATTCCTGGTTTTTCAAGATATGTAGTGTGAATGGCGGATCAAAGAGTATGATTCTGTTTTCTTCACAGATGGCTTTCTCCTTAATCAGCTTTTTTATTGTTTCAAAGGACCCAATAATTTTCCTGAGAGACTTCTGTCTGTCTGTACCGTCCATAAAACACCTCCTTCTTAAAAACTCAAACTGTGCTGTTATTATTGTTACTTGAAGCTTTCCTCTCGCACATTGATGGAACACGGAATTTAATGATGAATGGGATAATGAATACTAAGCTTTAAAAAATGCATCGGTCTCATCTGAACATGGAAGTTTCAAAAGTTCCAGGTCTAAAAGATCCAAAACTCTCAAAATCTCCAGAGGTCTCAAATCATATAGAATGTGATGTTGCTGTTGCGGGTGTGGGTGTTGCAGGAGCCTTTACGCTGAGGAGACTATCAAGAGAACTGAAAGTGCTGGGAATAGATAAAAGAGAAAGACTTGGATATCCTGTGGAGTGTGGTGAGATCATCCCAGTAAAGAAGGAAATGAAGATTCTTTTCCCCGATCTTGAAGATTATTCGCTTTTTGATATTCCAAAAAAATTTGAGAGCAACAGAACAAAAATTATGGCTTTCATCACACCTGATGGAAAGGAATTCGATGTAGATTTTGAGATGCACGTGGTAAGGCGGGATGAGATGATTTCTAAGGTGGCTGAGGAAAGTGGTCACGAAATAATCCGTTTGGCTAGGATTGTTGATTTCAAAGTCAGAAATGATGAAAGCGAACTCATCTTAAAGGATGGCAGAATAATAAAGGCGGAGGTTGTAGTCGGATGTGATGGGGCAAACTCGAGAATAGCCAGAAAAGTCGGAGCGAAAAGAGCGCGAGTTGTGCCTGCGAAGCAGTATGTGATGAAGAACGTTGATTGTGATGAAGATACAATTTACATGTATGTTGGAAAACAGATTGCTGCTGGAGGATATGCGTGGATTATACCCAAAGGAGATGGAGTTGCAAACGTGGGAATAGGATTTGTCAGATCCGCTGCAAATCCAGGGGACAACATAAATCGAGCGCTTGAACGGTTTGTAAAGGAATATCCTTACAGTTCAAGATTTTTGAGAAGTGCTGAAGTTGTTGGTGAAATAGGGGCTGTTGTACCGGTTGATTTGCCTCTTGAGAGGGCTGTTTACGGCAACACAATTCTTGCCGGAGATTCTGCAAGCATGATCATCAGCCATGTTGGAGCTGGAATTCCACCTTCAATGGTTGCAGGAGATATTGTCGGTAAAATAATAAATGAGGCCTTTGAATCTGGAGACCTCAATGTTCTGAATAAATTCGATATTGAATGGAAAAAGGCAATGTTTGGAGTGATACGGGATAGTCACTTCATAAAAACACTATGGGATAGAATCTCAGGGAGCGATGAGAGGTTGTGCAGATATTTCAAGTTTATAAATAACAAAGACATGTGGAATATACTGCACAGCAAAACTCCTCTGAAACTCAAAATCGCACCATTATTCGTTCCATTGTTGAATAAATTTTTATAACGGTCTATTGGAAATTGGAAATCTCAAAAGGATGGGAACAGTAATTCGTTCTGAAGGGTGAAGGGACCTAAATGAAAAATTCAAATCTCATATAACTTAAAATTAGAAAAAATTAGAATCCCAAGACATCATCCATCGTGTAAATTCCAGGTTTTTCAACATCGTAGATCCACTTAACTGCTCTTATAGCTCCTGAAGCAAATGCCTGCCTGTTTGTGGCTCGATGGGTTATTTCTATCCTTTCCCCATCTCCCATAAAGAACACTGTGTGCTCTCCAACAACATCTCCACCGCGAATTCCGAAAACTCCTATTTCATCTCCTCTGAGACTCATCCCGCTTCTGCAGAATTTGAGCTCTCTCTCAATACCGCTTTTTTTAAGAACCTCGCTTATAATTTGAGCTGCTTTGATTGCAGTCCCGCTGGGAGCATCTTTTTTGAGCCTGTGGTGTATCTCCATAATCTCGATATCATAATCTTTCAAATGACTGGTTGCGAACTCTACAAGTTTCCAGAAAAGGTTAACTCCGACACTGAAGTTGGGTGTTATAACTGCAGGGACAGATAGTTTTTCTTTTATCAGATTCCACTGTTCTTCACTGAACCCAGTAGTCCCAACAACAAGTTTAATCCCTTTCTCAGACGCTATCTGGATGTTTTTAACCGCTGCCTCCGCCAGTGTAAAATCCACAAGCACGTCAGCCTTCAGCTTGAATAATTTATCTGCATGGTAAATCTCCACACCAGCTTTTCCAGTTCCAGCAACCTCTCCGGCATCCTCTCCAATTCTATGGATGTCGAACGCCTGAATCAGCTGCAATTCAGGGTCCTCTACGACATTTTTAACAATGAGTTTACCCATCCTGCCGGCAGCACCGGTTACAGCAACCTTGATCATAACAACTCTAAGGATTTCAAAACGGCCTTTATCTTTTCCGTTTTGGCATCATCCAGCTCTACCAAGGGCATTCTCGGTTTTCCTGCTGCAAGACCCATGAGTTCAAGAGCCTTTTTTACGGGAATCGGGTTAGTATCGATGAAAAGTACGTCATAGAGGGGTGTTAATCTGTGATGTAACTTCCTCGCCCCCTCGACATCTCCTGAAACAAACTTATTGTACATTTCCTTCATTAAATGGGGCGCAACGTTTGCAGCAACGCTTATAACACCCTTCCCTCCGACACAGAGAATTGGGAATGTCAGGAAATCATCTCCAGAAAGAACAGTGAAATCTTGATCGCCCATAATTCTGATTATATCGGAAACCTGCTTCAGGTTTCCACTTGCCTCTTTTATTGCAATAACTTTCTCAATCTCGGAAAGCCTTTTTACAACATCTGGTGTGGTATTAATTCCCGTTCTTGAAGGAACATTATATACTATTATGGGGATGGAGAGCTCCTCATCAATAGCCTTGTAATGTCTGTATAAGCCCTCGGGATTTGGTTTGTTATAGTAAGGTGTAACAAACATGGCTGCAGCTGCACCTGCCTTCTCAACCTCCTTACCAAGGAAAAGAGCTTCCCGTGTGGAATTTGATCCTGCACCACCAATCACAGGTAGTTTTGAAACCTCTGCAACATACCTGACAACCTCAATATGCTCTTCATAACTCAGAGTTGCAGCTTCTCCAGTCGTTCCCGAGGGAACCACAGCATCAACGTATTTTTCTAGATATTCCAGATTTCTGTCTATTCCTTTATAGTCTACATTGAAGTTCTCATCGAATGGTGTCACAAGGGCAGGAATAACTCCCCTGAGATCAAACATTCAAAAAACCCCTGCTAACTCTCCTCGTTATATATCCAGCAACTCTGTTTCTGATTGTCTTGCTCCTTATATTTGTGTACTCTGTAACAAGCTTCTTGTTCTCATCAAAATTACCTGTGAATATATCCGGATACCTCTTCATCAGTTCCATTGCTATTACCTTAATATATGATGGTTTTACTGTACCCATAACATGGCACCTCCTAAGCTGCTTTTTTTGCTGTTACACTTTATTTAAGTTTTGCGTGCACAAGGTGTCTTTGGATGGTTGCAAGATATTCAGAAGAAACATCGTAATAAATCAAAAAAAGTTAACAAAATAAATAGAAAACAAAAATCAGATATCACTTCTCGGTAATCGACAGGATCTTTTCAATGGCCTCAGATTTCTCTTCAGTTAGTAAACTAACCACAACGAAAATCACTGCTGAAAGAGGCAGCACAATAACGATCGGATCTACTACAGTCCATGGATAGGATGCGATAGTCGTGACCCCGAAAATTGCCTTGGATATTCCGAGTTCAGCAGCCTCTTTTGCATGAATAAATGTAAGGTAGAACAGCGAAGCTGTGAAGCCGATTACAACACTGCTAACAGCACCTTTTTTACTCGCCCCTTTCCAGTAAAGCCCTCCCAGGTAGGCTGGAAGGAACGATGATGCACAAAGAGCGAAAAATATTGCAGTCCCTCGGGCAATTACTCCGGGAGGCAGGATGTAGGCAAGAACAACACTGAAAAGAATTCCTGCAGATATTGCCACTCTGGTAATGAGGATTGTTTTTTCGTTCCATTTTCCTTTCAAGATTCCTGCCTGAAATACATCTCTGCCGAGAGCAGAACCTATTGTATGGAACTGACTGCTTAAAGTGGACATTGCCGCAGCAAGTAGAGTCACCATGAAAATGGCTATGAACCAGTCAGGCATCAGCGCATTTATGAATTCCGGGATTATCTTATCCACATTACCTCCTGCTACCGCTATCGATGGTTTACCAGTGAGCTGGAGGAAGTAAGCGTTGCTCAGTGCTCCGACAATGAAAGACGTGCCAACCATAATGAAAACGAAAAATGCTCCAACCGGAACGGCCTTGTCAAGAGCTCTGTCAGATCCAACAGTCATCAATCTAACCGACAGCTGAGGCTGGGCAAGAACACCTATCCCAACTCCAAGTATGAGTGTGGAGACCAGCACCCACCATGCCGGTGAGCTCAAAGCCGGAAATGCTGTCCATCCCATATGCCCCGGAATTTTTCCGGACTCATGGAAAATCTTGATTGCAACGTCATTAAAGGATGTGAGAGCCTCATGTGCCTGGGTTATTCCACCAAAGAACATGTAGGTTGCAGCGAGCAGAAATATCATGCTTAAGAGCATTATACCTCCCTGAAAGGCATCAGTATATATTACCGCGATTATCCCACCATACACAACATAAAGGGCTATTATGAGTGACAGAAACAGCAGAGCAGTATTATAGTTTATATCCAGGGATACTTCCATGAATCTTGCTGCCCCAATCAAAACTACAGCGGCGTAAAGTGGCATAAATAGAAATATTATCGCACCGGAAAAGGTCTGGAGAAATCTGGAGCCGTACATCTTTCCAAGCAGTTCAGGAAATGTTAATGCTCCGGTGACAAGCCCGAACTTCCTTACTCTTTTTCCAATTATTGCATATGCGATGAAAATCCCGACAATGACATTCAAAAATGTTAGCCATAGCAGGGAAAAACCGAAAAGTCCGGCCACGCCTCCAAAACCAATTATTGCTGAAGTTGAAATGAATGCTGCTCCGTATGAGAGAGCCATTATGGCCGGGTTTACTCTTCTCCCAGCTACTAAGTAATCTTCGGAATTGCTTGTTGATTTAAATCCAAAGTATCCTAAATAAATCGTTACAAGAAGGTATACTAACACAATTACTGCCGTAAGAAACACATCCAATTCAATCACCCCTCATTTTCAGCAGACCGTAAATTATACAGAAAATCACTGAAAGTATTGTCAGCGAAAAGCCCAACTCAGTCCATATATCAGCAAACCCTAACATCCTCCTCACCACATCCTTGACATTGTGTATCTTAGACACATATTAGCTTGGTTTATAAATTTTTCTATAGGAATAATCATGCAGAACATATGTGAAAACGATCAATGGAGTTATCCTATTAATGAAAATATTCTGCTATCAGGTTATGGAGAGTTCTTTTTGTTTAATCTTTTTTCCTGGATTTATTATCTAAAATCAGACGGTCTAAACCCTTCAGAACTTTTTTCAGGAATGGAACGATGTAAATAAACAATATGGGCCGGCATGTGTTACATTAGCTTTAACAATAAAACTCAATAAAGTTATATAACCTAATCTTATTATTATTGTTCATAGGTAATTTTGGATATTGTTCCTATAAATTTATAAGAGGTTTGGTAAAATTTTTAGAATATGAGAAATGCTTAAATATCTGGCTTCGTAGCTACGTTCATGGCACTCAAAGAAAAAGTTGAAGAGGTAATTGAAAAAGATATAAGACCTGCTTTGATGAGAGATGGCGGTAATATTGCTTTAGTTGATGTTGAGGAAGATGAGGGCATAGTTAAGGTTCGGCTTCTTGGTGCCTGTGGTGGATGCCCGATGTCACAGATCACGCTCACAATGGTTGTTGAGCAGCACCTGAGGAAGAAGATACCTGAAGTTAAGAAAGTTATACCGATTTAATGCTAAATACTATATCTCCATTTTTATTTTTAAGTAGATATTTCGCTATCAGCAACAAAAAAATTAAATAACGGTCGTAATGTTGTTGCTTATGATGATATATATAGAACCGCTCGATAAATTAATCACTGAAAAAGGGACCTTAATGGGGGAAAGAGTAAGAGAAAACTTCTTCGGTGGATTTTGCGGCTGTGGAGGGATAATGTATCAGAAAACATGGTTTCAGGATGGTAACGGTTCTATTTTGATATCTGAATGTGAGAAATGCTGGAAAAATGAGGCTCTTAATTTCAACGGAGAAACTCCTGTTGGTACAAAGAAGGAGATAAGGGTTATCGAGAGAGCAGAGTTTAAGGAATTTCTAAAGGAAGTTCTTTCAAATGCCGAATTCGAGGCTGTTTTAGCAAAGAGTTCTGGGGAGGAATACAATTCAAACGCGCTAAGTAGAGCTAAAAAGAAGCTTGAAGAACTCAATCTAACACTCGATGAGGTTTTATCGCATCTGTAATTCCTCTTACACTTAAATTATTCTGTTTTACCTGTTTTACTGATTTTCAAGATATTTCGATTTTAAAATTCTTACATTGATAATCAATCCGACAATGAGGTTTGAATAGTAGGTAACTATTCTCCATATTCCAATAAGAGCTCCAAGATAATGTTTTTCAACGAAGAGCGAGTAAAAGTAGAGCATTCCAGTTTCTGCAATTCCGCTGCTTCCGGGTGTTAAAGGAATCAGGGATATAATCACGAGGAAAAGCTGCGATGCAATCGATTCTGCCCAGAAAGGGGAAGTTCTGAGAGACAGGAGAATTGCTGAAGGCACTAAAAACTCGAATAGCCAGATTACAATTGTAATTAGGAAAAGATATAGGATTTGAGTTTTTGATTTGGTCGCAAGCTGAACAGATGCCTCTCTAAAAAGGAAAAGCTCCTTTGTGATGTAGGTGGTCACTCTTTCTGCCCTTCTGTCACCCAGAAATCTCCTGGTTATAGGTGTAAGTTTGCTGGATATTTTTTGGATGTTATCTTGATTTTTGAAGGAGAAGTACATGAATAGGGTGAATATAATAAAAATTGCCGTGAAAAGAAGTTCTGCGTAAATGCCGAATTTCGTCGAGAAACCTGAAATGAAAATCATTACTGGAATCGCTGAAATGAAAAAAATTGCATCAAGGAGCCTTTCTGCCAGAACAACCGCAGTTGACGCTCCGACGCTCATTCCCGCATCACTGAGCATTTTTGCTCTTAAAGGTTCCCCGCCAGCAGAAGATGGTGTGATTGCTGCAAGAAATCCGGAAGCCAGACTCGTTTCCAGTGAATAGGAGAAGCTCACTCCAGCACCAAGATACTCAGAGAGTTTTTTTAATCTGAGTGCCCAGAAAATCCAGAAAAGACTGTGAAAGAAAATCGCAACAATAATAAATTTATAATCGACTTCAAATATTACCTGCCAGGTAACACTCGTTTCTGTAAATTTGAAAATAACCAGTATCGTTAAAAAACTGATTAAAATTCCTACCAAGGCGGTTCTTCTCAGTTTGTGACTCTTTTTTGCGGTCTCCATTCGACACCTCTCCCTCTAATAAAATTCCAGAGAGACGATAAAGCAGCGAATTGCAATATGAGGATATGAATTAAAAGTCCTGCGGTGACTTTTACTTTTCCAAGTTTTCTAAATTTATACAGGATCAGGGGTGGTGCGAGAATCAGAAAGGGAGTAACTATCGAAATGAAATAAGGTATTGTAAGTGATGCGATCCAGGAAAATTTGAACTTTCTTTCAGCCTTAAAAACATCTGGATAATAATTCCAGAGTTGCAACCCACCAAAATACCATCTTTTACGCTGAGCATAAAGATCAGACCACTTCAAAGGGGCCTGCTCGAATACTCTCGTCCCCTCCACAAAAATCGCTTCGTATCCAAGAGTATGCATTCTTGTAGCAAAATCAGCATCTTCTGTGATTGCATTTTCATTCAATCCGTGATTCATGATCAAATCTGCCCTCAAAACTCCAATCAGACCATTGAACTGCTTGAATCCATACCTTTTGAGTAAGAAATTTATCAGATAATATTCTGCTTCTACAGTCTCCGAGCATGGATTGACAGGATTGCTTATGTAACGTCCGGAGGATGCGATATATGCTTTCGGGTTTTTTTCAAGCTCATCTACACATCTTATGATGAAATCTTTCTCGGGCCTAGAATCAACATCAAAAATAGCTATATAATCAGGATTGAAATTTTTCAGATATTCGATAGCATCGTTTATCGCTCCTGCCCTCTTCCCTCTGTTGAACTTTCTCTCAACGACATCAACACCCATGCACAGAGGAATTTTACCCCTGTTATCTATTTCATTTTTCAGATCCTTTTTCAGATTTTGTTTCAAATCCACAACGTAGACTATTTTAACCTCGAAAGGATCATAATGGAGTGACTTTATCCACTTCACAGACTTTTTAATCAACTCTGGAGGTTCAAATGGAGATACTGGGACAATCACACCTATTTTACGCATAACATCACTTTGGCTGGTTGTTTTTGTTATTAAACTTAGATGAGATTGAAATATATTTCCTCCACTTTATCAGTGACGACATCCCATCTGTATTTCTCTCTGACGGCCCTCATTCCTTTCTTCGATAGCTTTTCAGCAAGTTTACTATCATGAAGCATGCTCACAATTTTTTCAGCAAGATCATCAACATCTGAGAAAACAACACCTCCTTCAAGGGCCACATCCCTCACCCCTGGAATGTCAGATGCGATTACGGGAGTTCCTGAAGCCATTGCCTCAAGCAGCACTATCCCGAAAGCCTCAAGCCGTGATTTTGATGGCAGTACCAGAGTCTTTCCTCTTCTCATCCATTCTGCAACTGCTTCATCAGATAATTTGCCTTTAAACTCTACATTCAGCTCGAGCCTCTCTGAAATCGTTTCAAATCTGGTTCTATCTTCTCCATCACCTATAACAACAAGTTTTGCCCTTTTTTCAATTTTCTGAACAATTTTCATAGCCCTCAACAGGCATTCAAGACCTTTGTACTCCACAAGACGGCCAACATAAAGCACAATTGGCTCTCTCTCATATACTCTTTTGCTTGGAGCAAAAAACCCAACATCTACAGCGTTCGGCACAACTTCTACCTTATGAATAAATTCTGAGATTACTGGAGATGTCTCAGCATAACTCTTGGTTGTGGTGATTATCACCTCGCAGGACTCAAGCACGGGTTTTATCGCCTTCGTGTTTATCGATTCAATCATTTTCCTTATCCGGGCAGGAATTCTTACACCATCGACCACATCCGGAACGACCACATCGTTATGATAGGTTATAACGTGTGGTTTAAGTCCTCTTTTCCACACACCACGGGCAAAAAAGGGAGAGGGAACGTGAGAATGAAAAACATCCGCCTTAAATTCTGGGAAGTGAAGTGGTATCGGAGAATAGGGTATGTTTATACATCTCAACCTTATACAGTTTCCAGTTGATGATACCACTCTTACAGAATGCTTTTTTGAAAGAAAACTCGCGAGATTCCTGACGTGGATCTCAACCCCTCCGATATGAGGGGGATAGTAGGGAGCGGTCAAAAGAACATCCACAGTATCATCCTCGGGTTATTTAAATCAACCCCTCGAAAGTGAGGATCTCCTTAGCCCATTTCAGCTTTTTTCTCTTTATTTCGTCTGCCCTTTCAAAATCAAACCCGATTAGAGTTATGCTACTGGCTCCAAATTCCTTGGCAAGGATTGCTGCTCTGTCTCCATCGGTAAAGCCCCCGAAATTGTATATTTTATCGAATGGTATGCTCTGAGTGGTTCCAATAAAAAATCTCAGTTTTGGGACTATTGAATAAATTCTCTCGACGTTATCTCCATGAGCGTGTAAAACGAGAATGCAGTTCTTCCTTTGAAGATCAACGAGAATATAATCTTCCTCCTCCATGTCTGTGACATGTATGTCAGGAACGAATTCGGGGATTAGCGATCTCACAATTTTAATAGCCTTTCCGGCTGTAATTTTAACCCCCTCAAAATTTTTGATTTTCTCAATCTCCTCTTCCCCAATCACAGGCCCTATTATCAAAACATCCTTACTCCTTATTTTTTTATCGAGTATAAGCGTATCCATGAGTTTCTCTCTGGCAAGACTATACAGGATTACAGCAGATCTTTCATCCTCATCCTTTGAGAAATTAAAATCGGAAATAATTTTTGAATAAAAATCAAACCACTTATCGAGTTCCATAATCAATCTTCAGTTATTAAGTCTCTTAATCGCAATCCTGACAGTTTTGTCCTCTATTTTCCACTCTCTCAGGTACCCCTCAAGATCCTTAGATGAGAAAGTCAGTGACTGAGCGCGGGTTTCAGATTTTATGTAATCTTCGAAGCCCTTTACCAGTTCATTCTCGATATCAATTTTTACGTCAATAAACTCCTCGACATCGAGATCCATTTCTTTTCTCATTTCCTGTATCCTCCTTACGATCTCTCTGGCATACGCTTCTCTCAGAATCTCCTCGTCAAGCACCGTGTTTATGTAAACCGTGCCGGATGTGAATTCTGCAGCCTCATACCCCTCAGGGAGCCTCATCTCAATTTGCAATGCATCTTCAACCTTCATTCTGTTACCCATAATCTCGACAAATCCCTCTTTGATTACCTTCTCGATTTCCTCCTTTTTCATTGATGAAATGAATTCCGCAACCTCTTTTGCCTTCTCTTTGAATATCGGCCCAAGTTGCCTGTAATTGGGTTTTGCGATGATATCCTTTTCAAAAGTATCGACAACCTCTATTTCCTTGATGTTGCACTGCGCTTTTATAATGCTCTCGAGCTTATATACTGCCTTCCTGACGGCATCATTTTCAGTCTCCACCACCATATTTCTAAGTGGCCACCTAAGCTTCCTTTTAGCCTTCTGTCGGGCATTACTGGTCGCCTCAACTATCTCCTTAACAGTCTCCATCATCTCCTCGAGTTCTGAATCAATATGACTCTCATCCGGTTCTGGAAATTCTTCGAGGAATATTGACTGTTTCGCATCTCTGAAAACCCTGACAAAATTGTTGTAAATCCATTCAGCGAGATATGGTGCCACTGGAGCGATGATTCTCGAGCTTTTATCCACAACTCGAAGAATTGTGGAGTAAACAGCAATCTTCGATGGAGAATCCTTTTCTTCCCAGACTCTCGGTCTGACAAGCTGAATGTACCACCTGCTGAAATCCTCCACGACGAAATTCATGAATGCTCTTACAATTCTGTGGATGTTGTAGTTCTCGTATGCATCATAAGCCAGTTTGTTCAGATTCTCGAGCTTTGAAAGTATCCATCTATCCTCATCCTTTAGATTCAGATCTCCCAGCTGAGAATATCTGAACTTATCGAGGGTCATGTATGTGAAGGCAAATCTGACAGCATTCCAGTAGATATTGAGAACCCTGTTCATGTTTCTGACTTCATCCCAGCTGAATCTCAGGTCTTCCCAGACTGCAGAGGAGAGTACATAAAGCCTGAAAGCATCAACACCAACCTGCTCGACCACATCTTCTGGGCTAACAACGTTTCCAAGACTCTTGCTCATCTTCCTTCCCTGATCATCTAAGGTGAAGCCATGCATCAGGACGGTTCTGTAGGGAGCTTTATCAAAGGCGATTACGCTTGCACCAAGCTGTGAGTAGAACCATCCTCTCGTCTGATCATGACCTTCTGTGATGAAATCTGCAGGCCAGAGTTTTTCAAACTCTTCTCTGGATCTCGGATACTTCAAAGTGCCCCACGAGGCCACACCGCTGTCAAACCACACATCGAAGACATCGGGCACCCTGCACATCTCTCCGCCACATTCACACTCAAATTTAACCTGATCGATCTTTGGTCTGTGGAGATCGAGATCGCTGCTCCATGGGATCTCATCGATACTTCCAACGACCTTCATTTTTCCACATTTTTCGCAGATCCACACAGGAATGGGTATTCCCCAGTAGCGCTGCCTGCTTATGCACCAGTCCTTCGCGTTACTCACCCAGTCTTTAAACCTTGAAGCTCCAGCCCAGGCGGGAACCCATCTTGTTTTTTCTACCTCTTCGATCATTTTCTCCTTTAGCTGAGATACTTTAAGGAACCACTGCTCTGTCGATCTGTAAATTATCGGGTTCTTGCATCTCCAGCAGTGGCCATATCTGTGAACTATGTGAGATTCTGCGAGCAGCAGACCTTTATTATTTAAATCATCGATTATGACTTTATTAGCTTCCTTTACATTTAAACTCGCATATTTCCCAGCTCTTTCTGTAAAAACGCCCCTTTCATCTACTGGATTGAATATTTCAAGCCCAACTTCAATTCCAAGCTCATAATCCTCCAGACCGTGGCCGGGAGCGATATGGACGCATCCTGTGTTCTCAGCACTTACAAATTCGGCCATGTAAACTTTATGCACATACTTCTCCTGCTCTGGAATAAATTCTGTAAGGGGATGCTCATACTCCACCCCGACGAGATCCTCACCAAGGTGGGTTTCAATTATTTCCCAGCTCCCATATCCTCCCATTTTCAGCACGTTTTCTGCCAGCTCCCTCGCGAGGATTAGATATTCTTCAATTCCATCTTTTTTAGCCCTGATGGTTGCATATTCAAGAGCGGGATGCACGGCAACAGCCATGTTGGCAGGAAGCGTCCAGGGTGTGGTGGTCCATATCACAATGAAAGCATTCTTCTTACTCTTTAGTGGAAATTTTACGAAAATTGATGGGTCTTTTTCCTCCCAGTACTCAACTTCAGCATCAGCCAACGCAGTCTCACACCTCGGGCACCAGTTGACCACCATCTGTTTTCTCTCCAGAAGATTCTTCTCGTATCCTTTTTTGATCGTCCACCATGCTGCATTGATGTAGTCAGCTTTTATGGTCATGTACGGATTTTCCCAGTCCATCCAGACTCCGAGCATCTTGAACTGATCTTCCATTGCTTTTTTATTCTCAATTGCGTATTTCAGGCACTTATCGACAAATAGGTCTATGCCATAATCCTCGATATCTCTTTTATTTCTAAATCCAAGCTCCTGCTCAACTTTGACCTCAATGGGGAGGCCATGCATGTCCCAGCCTGGTGTATCACTGACCTTAAACCCACACATCCTTCTGAACCTGAGAACTGTATCCTTCAAAACTTTATTCCAGGCCGTTCCTAAATGAATTCTTCCTGTTGTGTAAGGTGGCCCATCAACGAAAAAGAATTTCTCATCTCCCCGCTCCTTGACGGCTTCATATATTCTATTTTCATTCCAGAAATTCTCTATCTCTTTTGCCACCTGTTTTGGATCATAAACTTTTGGAAACTCCTTCATTTTACCACCACATCACATGCTGAATTTTATAATCGTGAGCAAAACCGGTTTGATAGAGAGGATTAAAATATTTTGCTAATCGGGTGATTTTAGGTTGGATAGCTTATGGACAAATAAAGTTCAGGGAGTCTGCAAGAAGAGGCTGTGGTAAAAGGGAGTCGCGGCCATCATGAAAAATGATATATACTCCATTGTTCATTTATTCCAAAAAACCAAAGGGTAGATGAGATTGAAGAGGGCAAAGAAATTTGAAGAGTGGTTGGATTTAAAGCCCGTAACTGATGAGGAGTTTGAGGAGTTGTTGAACGACCCTCCTCGCGGCGACTTCAGAGGAAATAAAAAGCGAAAATTTAAAAAAATAAAGAAAAAAGAGTTCCACAGAGAATATTTCTAATTTTTTATTTTACATTTTGATGATGTGAGAACTCTGACGATTTTGAGAACAATTTTAAATCCCTGCTCCATAAAAATCACATGCATGCCTTCGTTGTAGGTGGCACCCACAGTGGGGTTGGGAAAACATCCGTTTCAATGTGTATAGCATCTGCCTTAAAAAAGAGAGGTTATAAAGTCCAACCCTTTAAGGTTGGACCTGATTTCATTGATCCCTCACATTACTCTTTCTGTGAATGGGCTGTGAACCTGGATGCTTTCATGATGGGTGAGAATGGTGTAAAGAGATCTTTTTATAAGTGGATGTCGGACAGGGATGTTGGGATAATAGAAGGTGTAATGGGACTTTTTGATGGATTGAAACTTTCAGATTTCTCTTCAACAGCCCACATAGCAAAACTTCTCGATTTACCGGTTATACTTGTAATTGATGTAAAAGGAATGTCTCTGTCAGCTCTTGCGATGTTCGAGGGATACAAAAAATTTGACAGGCAATTGAATGTAATAGGAGTAATATTCAATGGTGGAACCGCTTTCCATGAAAAATTGAAGAGAGTTTTCTCAAGCAAAGGTTATGAAGTGCTGGGGGTACTTCCCAGAAAAGAGGAGCTCAAAATAGATAGCAGACATCTCGGATTGCATCTGGGAATGGAATCAAAAAAAGACTACAAAGCCATGGCAGAAATTGGTGAGAAACATCTGAACATCGATAGAATACTGGAGCTCTCGATGAGAGATAACGTCGGAGATTATGTCGGGGAGCACATCGGAGATTATAAAGAGAGTTGTGAGTGCGGTAATGGTAAAGGTGATAAAAAAATAGGTGTCCCGTTCGATGAGGCATTCTCCTTTTACTACAGGGACAATCTAAGAGTTCTCCGCCAATTTGGTGACATCGTCTTTTTCTCTCCTCTGAAAAAGGAGATTGTTGAATGTGATTTTTACTATCTGGGAGGAGGTTATCCTGAACTTTACAATCTGGACTCCTTCTCTAGATTCATTAAAAAGGAAGCGTTGAGTGAGAAACCTATTTATGGAGAATGTGGTGGCATGATGTTGCTCTCAAGAAAACTTGAGATCAATGGCAGACATCAAAAGATGGCAGGAGTTCTTGATATTGATATAGTGTTCACCAGAAAATTGCAGGCATTGAGCTACATAAACGGTAAAATCATAGATAAGAATCCCTTTTTCAATGGAAAATACAGGGCACATGAATTTCATTACAGCTATGCTGTTCCTGATGATGATGTGAAATTCGTATTTAAAACCGACGGAAAAGGGATCAGAAATGGTTATGACGGTGCTTTAGTCTATAATACCCTTGCCGGATATTCTCACATTCACTTTTTCTCAACCAGCTTCAGGCTGTTCTGATTATATTGTTTGTTCTGATCTTACATCAACCCTATCTCTCAACTCATACAGATTAAAATCAAATAGATTTGAGTAAAATTCAAAAGACTTTTATATCAAATAATTTGGATAAGATGTCAAGGGAGGTGGATTATGCATATAATGGAGGGTTTCTTGCCTTTTGAGTGGAGTGTTATCTGGTACATATTTTCCGCTCCTGTAATTGTTTACGGAGCATGGAAAGTTAAAAGGAAAATAGAAGAAGATTCAGCGAATAAGTCACTGATCGCTGTAGCAGGAGCTTTTATATTCGTTCTCTCAGCCTTAAAATTGCCATCGGTAACTGGAAGTTGCTCCCATCCTACCGGTACGGGTATAGCGGTGGTATTATTCGGACCGGCAGTAACAGCCTTTCTTTCAGCCATAGTTCTGCTTTATCAGTCCCTGTTGCTGGCACACGGTGGAATTACAACCCTGGGAGCTAACACAGCCTCGATGGGCATAATAGGACCGTTCTTTGGATGGGTTGTTTATAAATTTGCTAAAAGACGGACGGGTCTCACTTCTTCGACTTTCATTGCAGCGGTTGTTGCAGACTGGGTCACTTATGTTGTAACTTCACTCCAGCTTGCTCTTGCATTTCCGGCTGGTGAAGGACTTTCGGGCATATTAAACTCAGCAGCATTGTTTACAGGAATCTTTGCGGTTACACAGATACCGCTGGCAATTATTGAGGGTATTGTTGCTGCCCTGTTAATGAAATACCTCTTGCAAGCGAAGCCGGAAATTGCTGGAATGGGGGTGGAAGCCTGAGAATTTTTTTGATCTGTCTGGTCTTTTTACTTACTATGGCAACAGTGATGGCTGAGGAATGGTCTGGAGCAGATGAGAAGGCTGAAGAAGCTATTAGCGAGATAAATCCTGCTTATGAACCGTGGTTTTCGCCCATCTGGGAACCACCGAGTGGGGAGATCGAAAGTTTGTTTTTCAGCCTCCAGGCAGCATTTGGAGCTTTGATAATTGGCTATGTTTTAGGGTACAACAAAGCTAAAAGGTATTATGCACGAAACGTTTGAGGCGATTCAAGTAAGTTCGAGGAAAATCATAAGAGGTCATCTCAGAATATTTTTTATCCTGACCTCTCTTTTTTTAACGGTTCTATCCCAGAAAATGCAGGTTTATCTGCTTGCCATTTTGATCTTCTCTCAGCTCTCCTATCATGCTGCGGGTAAAAATTATTTCAAGATACTAAAAATACCCATGTATTTTCTTTTACCCAGCCTCCTGATAATATTGTTGATAACGGGTGGGGAAGAGCTATTCAGATTCTGGATATTTAGCATTGGTAAAGAAGGTGCGAATTCTGCGATTATGACTGGTTTAAGGGCTTTTGCTTCACTCTCTATACTTTCCTACCTGATTTTAACAACAACAATACCTGAATTTATTTCAGCTTTAAAAAAATTGAGGTTGCCGGACTTTATCATAGAGATCGCCGTATTAATTTATAGAAGCATTCAAATTCTTCTGGATGAGGCTAAAAGACTGGATGTTGCAGCCTCTTCAAGGTTAGGATATTCAAACAGGAAGGTGTTTATGAAAACAACTGCTTTACTAACCTATTCAATTTTTCTGAAGTCATTACACAGGGCGGAGAAAATGGAAGTGAGCATGCAGGCCAGATGCTATAATGGCAAAATGCCTGTCAGAGAGGAAAAGAACTCTGGATGGAAAATAGTTGCTATTCTCACCGGGATACTTCTTGGGGGATGGTTGAGTTGATAGAGACCATAAATCTCCATCACACATACAGAAATGGAAATCATGTGTTGAGGGGTGTTAACTTTAAGGCTGAGAAAGGAGAGGTTACCTTCCTGCTTGGAAGGAATGGAGCTGGTAAGACAACACTTTTGATGCATCTTAATGGCTTGCTGAAACCGATAAAAGGGAAGGTGATAATCGAGGGAAGACCGATCAGGTACGATAAAAAAGGTTTAATCGATGTGCGAAGGAAGGTAGGTTTCGTATTTCAGAATCCGGATGACCAGATAGTTGCTCCGACTGTATGGCAGGAGGTAGCCTTTGGGTTGAAGAACCTGGGTATTGAGGATAAAAAGGTGAAGACCATTGTTGAGGAGGCTCTGAAGTGGGTTAATCTTGAAGGTTTTGAGAGTAGGCTTTGCAATCTGTTAAGTGGAGGGGAGAAGAAGAGAGTTACAATTGCCAGTATTATTGCGATGCAACCGGAGATAATAATTCTCGATGAGCCAACCGCCGGTCTGGATAGTTTTGGCGTAAAAAGCATTGTAAGGATGGTTGATAAAATGAAGAGGGAAGGGAAGACTGTAATCATTTCAACGCACGATATGGATTTTGCATATGAGGTAGCGGACAAATTTGTGGTGATAGAGGATGGAAAAATAATCCACAGCAGTGATTCAATTCCAGAAAAGGTGGCTGAAAAATGCGGTCTGAGGTTTGTGAGGTCTTATTGATATGTTTTTGATGTGCTATGTGGAATTCACTGGAGGTGAAGTATGAAAGTAACAAAGCCTGAAATCATCGGCATTCTGTTTGCAAAACTCAAACCGGAGAAACATGAAATATTTGCAGACATAGGTTGTGGAAGCGGAAGCGTTTCAGAGTTTTTTGCTCCATTCGTAAGGAAAGTTTATGCTGTAGATGTAGATGAAAATATGGTTGATGAGGCTGAAAAGAGGCTTGATAGATTTAAAAACGCTGAAGTGCTGAATATCGATGGTCTGGATTTTCTTGAGAAATATGATTATGATATTCTATTCTTTGGTGGCACGAAAAACATCAGAGAAATGTTAAAAATAGCCTCAGAAAAGGCTAAAAAGATTGCAGTAAATGCCGCCAGAATTGAAGTTGCTGTTGATGTAATAGACATTATGAAAAAAACGGGCATTTTCAGCGAGGCGTTAATCTTAACAGTCTCCAAAAGCTATGAGCTTGCAGGTAAAACTGCCTTCAAAAGCTTAAATCCTGTTTTTATGGTGGTAGGTCAGCATCCTGACTGAGGTGGTTGAATGCTCTACGGAATTGGTCTGGGCCCGGGAGATAAAGAACTGCTCACGTTAAAGGCTGTTAGAATAATAAAGGAAGTTGATGAGGTAATTGTTCCTGGAAAGCTTGCCTATGGTCTGATATCAGATATAAGAGAACCACGGATCGTTGAATTTCCAATGGGGAAAAGTGAAGAGGTCTCAAAAGAGCTTGGGGAGGAACTTGCAGAGAGGTGTGAGGACGAGGACGTTGCTTTTTGCTGTCTCGGCGATCCGGTCTTTTATTCGACTTTTCAGCATGTTGTGGAGGTTGTTAAAGAGCACAATTCGCGAATCAGGATTGAAATCATACCGGGCATAACGAGCTTCACAGCATCCTTTTCAAAACTCGGTTTGTTCGTGGACAGACCCATGCTTGTAACAACACCCGGCGATGGAAAAGTGGATACTGTTGCCATTCTAAAGGCAACAAAGCCCAGATCAATCGCCGAAAATTACCCGGATTTCAAATTCTACATGGTGGAGAGGATGTATATGGATGCCGAGAGAATTCTAACAGAGATGCCTGAAAAAGCAGATTACTTTACAGTTCTCATAGGTAAAAGACGATGGCGGTTTTAATTAAGGTTTTAAAGGTTTTAAAGGTTTTAAAGTCACTCCCGGATTTTCAGATGAACTTACAGAAAACTAAAATGTAACGTGGTTTCAAATCGCTATTCTTTTATACAACTATTTTGACTTTAACTCAATGAAAGTTTACTTCGTTGGATTCGGCCCAGGCAACCCGGAACTTCTGACTGTAAGGGCGTATAGAATATTGAAGGATGCGGATCTGATCATTTATCCAGGCTCTATAATTCATGAAAAATTCCTTTCAGAGTTCAATGGTGAGAAAATAAACAGCTACGGCCTGAAACTCGAAAAGATCGTTGACATCATCGCTGATGCGGTCAGCAGAGGAAAAAAGGTGGTGAGAGTTCAGAGTGGAGATCCCAGTATCTATGGAGCCATAGCAGAGCAAATTCATGAGCTTGAAAGAAGAGGTATTGAATGTGAAGTCATTCCTGGTGTTAGCAGTATTTTTGCATCGGCAGCATCTTTGGGTATCGAGCTCACATCCTGTAATGAGGCGGTTGTTATAACCCGCCCCGCAGGCAAGACCCTTGAAGAGGATTATCTGGATGAACTGAGCAGAATACCCTCAACCCTTGTCATTCTTCTCGGTGTCGATAAAATCAGATATGTGGTGGAGAAGGTCGGGAAGGTCAGGGGCTTTGATGAACCGGCAGCAGTGGTTTATCATGCCTCAAGGGAAGATGAAAAAGTTATCATCGGAAATCTTGGAGATATAGTTGAGAGGGTTGAGAAAGAGGAGATAAAAAGAACTGCGGTGATAATAATTGGTAAATGTCTGAAGGAATACAGGAGGTCTGTCCTATACGCATAGTTGTATTGGGTTTTGAGAGAGATCTGGAAATTCTTGAAAAGCTCTCTGAATACTTGAAAGCCAAAATTGTACTTTATGAACCGGATATCTGGAAAAATTTGTTTGAATATGATTGTATAGTAGCTTATATGCCATCCGGAATAGTGATCAGGGGGATTTGCCCCTACCTGAGGGGTAAATGGGTTGATCCGGCAATAGTTGTGGTGAATAAGGGATTGGATTATGCTGTTCCGATACTTGGCGGACATCATGGAGGGAATGAGGTCGCAAAATTTCTGGAGAATTTCGGGTTAAAGGCTGTGATAACCACTGCTATGGAATACACGGAGGGTTTAAGTGTAGGGATTGGGTGTAGAAAGGGCATCAAAGCTGAAGAGGTCGTGGATGCCATTTTGAGGTCTCTTGATGATATAAATTCCAGTTTAGAGGATGTCAGGGTCATAGCCACTGCAGAAATTAAAAAGGATGAAAGTGGGATTAAGGGGGCAGCGGATATCCTGAAAAAGCCACTGATGTTCGCCAGGAAGGAAGATATAAACTCCACGAGCACTTTAACCCCTTCAAAAGCGACCAGCATCGGACTTCAGAGTGTTGCGGAGGCTTGCTCGCTCATATTTTCGAGAGAGAAAAAACTGATCCTTCCAAAGAGAGTGTATGGGGGTGTGACTATTGCCATCTCAAGGTAAGCTGTACGTGGTCGGAATCGGACCTGGAGATGAGAAGTTGTTAACTTTAAAGGCTTTAAAGGTCTTAAAGAACTCAGATTACGTTCTGGGACATAAAAGCTATGTGAACAGAATTAGACATCTCGTAAAAGGAGAGATTATAGAAAGTGGAATGGGCAGAGAAGTTGAGAGGGTGAAACTGGCTGTAGAACTGGCAGAAAGTAATGTTGTGAGTCTGGTAAGTGGAGGAGATCCCTCGGTTTATGGCATGTCATCTCTGGTTGCTGAATATATAGAAGAAAATAAAATTGATATTTATTGTGAAGTGATCCCTGGTGTAACAGCTTTGTGTGCCGCTTCACCACTTCTCGGCTCGATTGTAAGCGGAGATCATGCGGTTATAAGTCTCAGTGATCTGCTCACTCCATGGGAAACCATTGAAAGAAGACTCAGATGTGCATTGAAGGGAGATTTTGTAATAGCAATTTACAATCCCTCCAGCAAAAGGAGAAGGAGAAATTTAATCAAAGCTTTGAGAATAATATCTGAAGAGAGGGGAGACGTTTTTCTGGGGATAGTCAGAAATGCACATCGTGATGACGAAAAGGTTCTGGTTGTGAAAACGAGTGAGCTTAGTGAAAGGCCCGAAATAGTTGATATGCATACCATTCTTTTCATACCGAATTCTGAAACTGTCCTTTTGAACGGAAAGATGGTTACACCAAGAGGATACGGAAGAAAGTATGTTCTGAGGTGATTTCATGATGGGCGATCTGACTGATGAGGCTAAGGAGATAGTGAGAAGGAGTTATGAGATAGTTGAAAAATACGTGAAAGGAAATTCTCCGGAGGATTTCATAATCAAAAGGTGCATCATCTCAACAGGTGATCCTGAAATTAAGAATTTAATTGTTTTCAGGGGAGATGCGGTAAAAGATGGAATTAAGGCAATCAGAAGGAGGAAAAGGGTGATTACAGATGTTGCGATGGTTAAGGCAGGAATAAGAGCTATGGATCTTGAGGTGCTTACCGCTATAGAGCATGGTGATGGAGCGAGCGGGAGGACGAGGGTTTCTGCGGGCATGCTCAATCTGGGAGCTAAGATTGATGGAAGTATTGTTGCGATAGGAAACGCTCCATCGGCAGCCATAACCCTCTGTGATATGGTTGAGATGGGAATAAAACCTTCATTAGTTGTTGCCACCCCGGTTGGGTTTGTAAACGCTGCAGAATCGAAAGAGATGATAAGAGGGCTGGATATACCTTCCATCACGACAGTTGGAACGAGGGGTGGTAGCACTCTTTGCGTGGCAATAATCAATTCAATAATCGCTTTAGCACTATGATTGATCCAATAGAGTTCTACAGGTATCCGGAAGAGTGGGTGAAAAAGCGAAAAGAGGTGGAAGGTAAAAAAGAGGTGTGCGGGAAAATTGGGAGCGGTCTGTACATTCTAACAGAAGATGGATGGCTCAGGAGAGGTATATCCACGGCAACTACAGCATCAGCGGCTATCTGTGGTTTGATCTGTGGTGAAAAAGAGGTAATTGTGGCGACTCCCTCAGGGTTGAAGGTTATGGTAGAGGTCAGGATTCAGGATAGCGAATCGAGGGCCATCAAATTTTCGGGTGATCATGCTTTCGATGTTACTGATGGTATAGAAATTGTGGCGAGAAAGGCAGATAAGGGGATAAATTTCGGTAGAGGTATAGGTATGCTGAGAAACAGAAAGGCTGTGAGCAGTTCTGCGATAAGGCAGATAACGGATAATTTCAGGAGGTATGCAGAAAGAAACGGATACAACGCTGGGGTTAAGGTGGAGGTTCCAGAGGGGGAAAAGATAGCCATGAGGACTGATAACGCCAGAATCGGAATAAAAGGTGGGATATCCTTGCTTGGCACAACGGGTTTTGTTGAACCCTGGTGTAAAAAGCTGATTGAAACGAAAATTGAGATCGCAAAAAGATATGATGGGGTGGCGATCACAACCGGCAGAAAGGGCTGGAAGTGGTGCATGGAGAATCAGGATTATCAACCCTTCGTCTTTGGGATGCACATCGAGGAGGCTTTAAGGGCTCTGGATTGTCCGATCATACTGGCCGGTTTACCATCTCTGCTTGTAAAATGGGCTGTTCCAGATCTGAGGGGAAAACTGCTTTCTGGAATGGATTTGGGTAAATACAGAGGTAAGATACTGGAGAAAGCCAGGAAGATAAACGGAAATGTTGAAGATGTGGTTTTGTTATGATACGGATTGTTGGTGTTGGAGTCACAGATGGACATATAACTGAAAGAGCTAAAAAGATAATTGAGGATGCGGAAGTTGTGTATGGTAGTGAAAGGGCAATAAAACTCGCAGAAAAGTGCATTAAAGGTGAGAAAGTCATTCTCAGGAAATTTAGCAGTGATGTTTATGAATCTATAAATAATGAGAAAAGGAAAGTTGTGGTGCTCTCCACCGGCGATCCAATGGTTACGGGTCTGGGAAGAAGGATTGAGGGTGTTGTTGAACCTGGAATTTCATCTGTTCAGCTCGCCCTTGCGAGACTTAAAGTTGATTTGACGGAAGTTATTGTTATGGATTCTCACGGTAAAAACAGTTATGAGAGTATAGAGGAAGTTTTGAAGTTTCGTGATGTATTGATTCTTGCTGACTCCAGTTTCGATTTGAGTTTTTTGGGGGGCAGGGAGATCACAATTCTTGAAAATTTAGGTCTTGAAAATGAGATTATACAAACAGGAAAGGCATGTGAGCTGAAAATTCGTTCAGAGCTGGTTATAATTTATGTTAAAGGAGGTGATTGAATGAGAGGGTTGGTTATTGTTGGGCATGGGAGCCAGTTGCCCCATTACAGTGAAATCATGGAACTGCACAGGCAGAGAATTGGGAGAACGGGCATATTCGATGAGGTGAAAATAGCATTTGCGGCGAGAGAGAGAAAACCCTTGCCAGATGAGGCGGTTAGGAGTATGAAGAGCGATTTGGTGTATGTGGTTCCGCTGTTCATTTCTGCCGGTCTGCATGTTGCTGAAGATTTGCCGGAGTTCTTTGGCTTTCCGAGAGGTGCTGGAAGGAAAGAGGGGGAATTCGAAGGCAAGAAGATTATAATTTGTGATCCAGTAGGTGAAGATATATTTGTAAGTTATGCGATACTGAATTCTGCTTTTGGCATCAAAACCAGCTTTTAATTTTTTTACAGACCTGAAGTTGATTGGGGTTTTACGGTTCATTTGATTGGAGATGGGTGCTGATCTGAGATGCATTCAAGGGCTACCGGAGTCAAAGCTCCTCACTCGCACAAGGGACTTCTGGACGGGTTTGTGTTAGCCTTACCGTCCCCGCATTGGATAAAAAAAGTAAAACAAAAGTTACACTCGCCCAATTATTTGTTCTTGGCAGAGATAGCACATCCATAACAGAGATAGTATATTCATAAAATACACCAATACATAAACGCGGTGAGGAAACTCTTGGTAACGAACTTCTTTCGTGGTTTGTCTTCCAGTATCTTTGACCCTCAAGTTAATTGACAAATCACCAATATCTTTAAATAACATAATCTTGATTATATAATCGTGATTATGCAAAAGTTTGTAAACAGGGAAGAAGAACTTGAAATTATAAGAGACAGCATCAAAAAAGGAGCGCTGATAATCGTCTATGGACGAAGAAGGATCGGAAAAACGAGACTTTTAATTGAAACAACCAGGGAGTTTAAGACGCTTTATAACCTCTGCATGGAGGAGGAGCCAAGCAAAACTCTGAAAAGACTCAACTTAAAACTTTTTGAACTCTTTAAAGACGAAGCATTGGTTAGGAGGCCAGTAAGTTCTTTTGAGGAGTTCTTTGGCTATATAGCCGACAAAGAGCTGGTTTTAGTCTTTGACGAGTTTCCTATCCTGGTTAGGAACTATCCTAAGATTTTAGGCCTCTTACAGGAGTTTTGGGACTTCAAGAGGACGGTTAAAAACAGTGTAATCCTCTGTGGTTCGAGTATTTCAAGGATGGATGAAATTCAAAGCTACAAAAGCCCCATTTACGGAAGAAGAACACAATCTTTGAAGGTTCAACCTTTAAATTTTAAGCACGTTGGAGAATTCTTCCCAGAGTACTCTATCGAAGATTTAATAAAAACCTATGCTGTATTGGATGGAATTCCAGAGTATTTATTGCGTTTTGACCCATACAGAAGCTTCTTTGAAAACATCCGGGAGAACTTCTTTAAAAAAGGCTTTTTATACGAGGAGGCAGAACATTTGCTCAGATATGAACTTAGAGATTTGAGCACTTATAACACGATTCTTGAAGCGATAGCCTTTGGATATAGAAGTTTTTCTGAGATTAAGGCCAAAACAGGATTAGATGGAGCAAAACTCTCAAGATACTTGAGCATATTGGAGAACCTTGGCCTAATCAGAAGGGAAATCCCAATAACACTTACTCAAAAAGAAAAGGTAAAAAAAAGAAATACACTATACCAGATCAGCGACAATTACTTCAACTTTTACTATTCATTTATCTACCCTTTAAAGGAAGAAATAGAGATCGGCCTGTTCGATGAGTCGCTGAGGAATTTTGAGAGGAATTTTAACAGATATCTTGGGTTTATTTTTGAGAAAGTGGCTAAAGAGTTTCTGGTTGAGCTTAATAAACAAGGAACTCTGCCATTTAGATTCACAAAAATTGGCAGATGGTGGAAAAGAGGCGAAGAAATTGACATGGTCGCACTAAATGAAAGGAAGAAAAAAGCTCTCTTTGTTGAAGTCAAATGGAAAAATTTAAGCTTTATGGAGGAAAAAAGAGTTTTAAGAGAGTTAAAAAGAAAAGCAGAGCTCGTAAAAGAGCTCAAAGATTATAAAAAACACTTCACTATTGTTGCTAAACACATCGAGGGAAAAGAAAAACTTGGTACTTTGACTTTTGACTTAAAGGATTTAGAAAGCCATTTTCTATGAATGAGTGTGAACAACCCTACCCTTCCTCGGGGATGGTTCGGATCTGTCAGAGAGATCGGCAGAAATACAAGATCGTTCTTGCGTGTTGTTCTCTCAACAACATCATCTTTTAAGCAGTCCGCACATATCAGAACTCCAAATCTGCCAAACTCTGTTTCGATGCTTATGGCCTCGTAAGCAGCCTTTATATTTTGCGTCGCGCCTCTTCTGTCCATAATATGGTAAATAGCTATTTTCATAGTTTTGGCTGTCATAATCAAAATATAAAGTTAACTTTAAGTTCATTCAGGTAAATTTGATTTCCCAATTAATTTGAGATTAAATCAATAGATTTTTATTTGGTTGTTATCCTGAACACTGCATGGTAGTCGCATACAGGTTAGAATGTGAGGCAAAAGGAGGTCTGACACACTACGTCATGCACGGCGAGGACTCTCCTTTCTAAATTTTTTTATTTTTTGAGGTGATTTGATGGAAACGATTGATTTTACTGACTTTAAATTCGCTTTAGAGCCAGATGCAGTCTTCTGGGCAATATATGATTCGGAAAAGGAACTTGATAAGGTCAGGAAAATGTGGGAAAGATATGGGGACGAGCTTGGAAGGGATATGGAGAAATACAGGTTTGAGGTGAATCCCGATACTGCTTACATAAACGTGACCGATTTGTGCAATGCCAACTGCCCCTACTGCTATATACCGGAGGACGTGAGAAAGAATGGCAGGAGCATGTCCAAGGATGAGCTCTATGATATTCTCAGCAGGCTTGAAGGGACTGTTGACTGGATTATATTTCACGGTTCAGAACCATTAATGGCAAAGGACAGGATATTTGATGCAATTAACGATTTCAATTTCAATTTCAATTTCGGTATTCAGACCAATGCAAAGTTGCTTGAAGAGGAGGACATGGATTTTCTGATGGAAAATAATGTTAATGTGGGGATATCTCTGGACTCTCCATATGAGGATACCAATGACTTTCTGAGAGGAAAAGGACAGTTTAAAGCAGCAAACAAAGCCATAGAGCATATGTCAAATTACAGCAGATTGAATGTGATAACCACCATCAACCGATATAACTACGAGCATCTCGAAGACATGGTTGAGTTTCTTGCCGGCAAAGTGGGACTTGTTCTGATGAATCCTGTCAGAGGGACGAGTGAGGGAGGAAGAGAGATCAGGGCTGAACCCGTTAAGGCTGCAGAGAGTTTTATCAAGGCATGCAGAAAAGCTATAGACCTGACAAAAAGTGGAACGAGGATAGTGATCGGGGATTTTGCGAACATCATTCTGGGAATTATCGCCCCCACATCCAGAGTCCTTCAATGCGATATATCTCCCTGTGGGGCTGGAAGGAGGTTCTTTGCAATTGCCACGGATGGGATTTATCCGTGTGGGGAATTTATAGGTTTAAAAGAGTTCAGAGTTCCAGCTGAGAGGCTGGGCGGTATTGTTTCCGAGTTTGAATCAGTCAGAAATAGGGTTGTTGAGAAAATTGAAGAGTGCAATACGTGCCCCTACAGACATATATGTGGAGCCCCATGCCCGGCGGAGGTTTATGCTGAAAATGGGACTATGTATGCAAAAAGCCCCTACTGTGACTTTTACAAAAGAGTTATAGAATTTGCAATTGAAACAATATACAGAGGTGAGCAGAAGTTTGTAATAAATGAGAAAAATCTGAAAGTCAGGTACAGGGTGGAGGGTTAGTCGGCAGTGAAACCTCTCAAAGACCCGGGTGAGGCAGAATACATATCCCAGGCAGAATACATATCCACAATTTAAATTAAGAATTAAAGACAACCCACTGAAACACTCTACAGAATAAATTTCCGCATGTATTCAGGTATGAAATCAGTGGCATCGATCTTTACAGCTTTGCTGAAGGAATATACCATGACATAGCCTGCTAAGTGAAAGGGAGCTTCGACTATTTCAACATCTCTCTCCATACTCGCCATGCAGGGGTAAGCACATTGATGCTGGTGTATTTCCTTCCAGAACTCATTTACGTCCACTATTCTGTACCCCTCCATCATCTTCGCAACGTAATAGGCACATCCACAGGTATCAGCCTTTACTTCAACTCTCTCAACGGTATTGCCATCCATCCTAACATCGAATTCTGGCATACCAAATCTGAAAAGGGAACAGAACTTCGAAATTCTCTTTGATTCTGGCTTTAAAGTGCACAGGGGTTTTGGTGATGTGAATTCGATCCCACTACTATTGCATTCCTTTTCGATCTGTTTCCTCAATCCGGCAGAACACCATTTTGGATCCTCTACCGGGACTATCAGAGCTTTGTAGCCGTATTCGGATATGATTGACGGCAACTCTATCAGAATGTCAGGGTGCAGATTTATGGCGATCATCACATCCGCACTCAGAAATTCCGGCAAAATTGCCCTGACATCGTCGATATAAATGCCGTAGCTTGATGGTTCAGCAAACTCATGCACCATTGCAATACTGGATGAATAATCGTACTTCTTGCAGTAATCACATCTATCTACCCCGCACGCTCCGAGATATGGACATAGCCATGGACAGGCAAGGTTGATTACGAATCTTCTTCCAAATTCCCCGCTGAAGAGTATCGAAACATCCACACCTGAACTTACAATTTCATATAATCTTTTTTTCGATTTTTGATTGCGTTCTGTTTGATCATGCCTGGGGATTCCGAAAATCTTTTACCCTTCTATATTCACAAATCAAGCGGTGGTAAAAATGCTCGAGTATCTTTATCCCCTGAGAACTTATTTGATAGTTGCTGGAACTCCTGAAGAGCCAAACCCCATGACCGCAGACTGGGTGGTTCCACTCTCTATAAATCCTGAACTACTTGGGGTTGCCCTGGGAAAGAAAAGATATACAAAAAAGCTCATAGATGAGCAGAAAGATTTCGTTGTTGCAGTTCCCACCGTTGAACTTCTTAAAGACGTGTGGATTGCCGGGACTGTGAGCGGTGCGAAGGAGAAAAAGAAAGACCTCATGAGTCTGACATTCGTTCCATCGAAGGTTGTAAAGGCCCCATCGATAAAGGAGTGCGCAGCGAATATCGAGTGTAAAGTTGTTAAGGAAGTTGAGACAGGAGATCACGTATTCTACGTTGGTGAGGCTGTGAATGTGTCGTGCGGTGATGCCTTCAAAGAGGGCAAAGCCGACATCCAGAACTTCAGATTTTTGATGCATGCAAGCTTTGGTGCGAGGTTCACCACCACCGGAAACGAGATCATCAAACCATAGTGTGTCGATATGTCCTTCGATGAAGTGAGTTCCCGGGATATGGCAGTGATAGATACAAACTGCGAATACCATGGCCTGAGCAGATTACAGCTTATGGAAAATGCTGGAAAAGGGCTGGCAGATGAAATAACTTCGAGATTTTCAGAAAAAAAGGTTGTGATTTTTGCAGGTACAGGAAACAACGGTGGAGATGCGTTTGTTGCTGCAAGACACCTCAGAGGCTTTGAAATTGAGATATTTCTTCTGGGAAGGGAGAGGGATATAAGCACCAGAATAGCAAAGATAAATTTCGAAATACTCAGGAAGTGTGGTTATAAAATTAAAGAAGTGAGGAGCGAATTGTCGATTGAGGTTGATGGGGACATAGTCGTAGACGGTATGCTCGGAACTGGTGTAAAAGGAACCCTGAGAGAGCCGTATAAAAGTGTCGTTGAGGCAATCAACTCATCTGGAGCTTTTGTTTTCGCAGCAGATGTCCCGACTGGATTGAACCCAGATACGGGAGAGTATGATACGTGTGTCTCAGCAGATGTTACGGTTACCTTCCACAGAATTAAGCCAGGACTTTTGAGGGCAAGAGAAGTTACTGGAGAGATCGTGGTTAAGGACATCGGAATACCCGATGCTCTTGAGAAACTTACCGGGCCGGGAGACGTTCAGAGAACCTATAAGAGGTTTGAAAATGCACATAAAGGAGCGCATGGGAAGATTCTGGTGGTTGGTGGAGGACCTTATACCGGTGCTCCCGCACTTTCCGCCCTGGCAGCACTGAAATGTGGAGCGGACATCGTTACAGTGATGGTGCCCAAAAAAGTGCATAAGATAGTTGCTTCATTCTCCCCTGACCTGATTGTGAGAAAAGTTGACGGGAAAACGATAGACATGTCAGATGTTTCTGAGATTGAAAAACTCGCCGAAAAACATGATGTTCTGGTAATGGGAATGGGTAGTGGAAGTATTGAGGTTGCTGAGGTAGCAGAGGAGGTTTTGAAGTCTGGAAAGGTTAAGAAAGCAGTTCTTGATGCCGAAGCAATAACAAAGAACATTCCGGAGGATGTTGAATGCATCCTCACCCCTCACAGAGGCGAGTTCAGAAGAGTCTTTGGTATTGAAGAGAAGAGCGGGTGGGAAGAGAGCGTAAGGAGAGCGGCAGAAGAGTATGGTGCGACAATTCTGCTCAAGTCCAGAGAAGATATAATCTCGGATGGAAAAAGAATCAGAATAAACAAGTCAGGAAACCCGGGAATGACAGTTGGTGGAACTGGGGACGTTCTTGCTGGCATTACAGGAGCCTTTTTTGCCCTTAACGATGCTTTCTGGAGTGCCTCATCCGCCGCATTTATAAATGGACTCTCTGGAGATCTCTGCCTTGAAGAGAAAGGTTTCAACTTCACCGCAATGGATGTGGTGGAGAAAATCCCGTATGCGATAAAAAAAGCTCTCGAATTCGGGAAATAAAAATGATGGACTGGGTTCTGGAAAGGATGCATCTTGTCAGGATGGCCTGTGAAGATGTATCAGAAAATATCGGAGATCTCAGAATTTCAATTTGCTTCCCGCTTGAATATAAAACAGCAGTCCTGATATACGAGCTCTCAAAGTACTGCATGGTTAAGGCATGCATGTTCGACGATGCCACAACGAAGTTTGATGCTGTTGAATGGCTAAAAAAACATGGAATCGAGATTGCTGAAAAAGAGGAATGCTTGGACTCTGAATACTATATGGACTGCGTGGCAACCTTAACACGTTTAGCCCTGAAGCGTTTGGCCCTTAAAAAACAAAAATTGCAGGTAAAAGGCATACTTGAGCTGACAAGAAGTGGTGTAAGCGTTCTTGAAAAATTGAACAGGTCTGGAGAGTACAATTCCGATCTCATACCAAAAACCATCTCAATCGATGATTCGGTTATCAAAGGTGAGGGTGAGAATATCTACGGTACGGGCATGGGCCTTCTGGATGCTCTTCTCAGATTAAACATCCATCTTCCCGGCAAAAAAGTATTCATCATAGGATTTGGTCGTGTCGGGGAAGGATGCGCAGAAATGCTCAGGAAAATAGGGTGTTATGTATATGTAACAGATAGAGATAGCCTGAGGTGCGCACTTGCAGAGTACAGGGGTTTTGAGGTTGTTGATGTGGAGAATGGTTTGAGTTCTGCTGATATAGTGGTGACTGCGACGGGCACCAACGGGATCATAAATTCAAAAAATTCCGGATACGTGAAGAGCGGTGCAGTGTTATGTAATATGGGGGCAGCGAGATATGAAATAGATGTCAGAGATCTCGTAAAGCTCTACAGGATGAAGCATTTTGATAAGGTCACAAAATTCTACAACGACTCAAGCCACTTTTATGTTCTAGCGGATGGAGAAGCTGCGAATCTGACCATGGGGAATGGAACTCCCATTGAAATAATGGACAGGACGTTTGCCCTTACGATCTTTGGCCTCGAGTATCTTGTAAAAAACGACTTTGATGGAATAATGAAGACGCCCCATGAAGTGGAGAGGAGGCTTGCTGATCTGTTAAAGAGATCTGTTAAAGAGTAAAGGTTTGAATTGTTAAGGTTTGTAATTATCAAAGCAATCAGGCCGGGTTCTTGGGTCGAACTATTAAAGGACTATTAAAGGACTATTAAAAGAGCTTTAAAAGAGCTTTAAAGGAGCTTAAAATAAAAAAAGGGAGTTTTAGGCGTTTATGGACTCATCCACCTCGATTGCCTCGAATCCCACGCTGTTAACTTCAAAGCCGTGAACTTTGTAAACTCCTGTACCCTCGAGATGTGCCGTTCCCACTCCCTTTGCATTGAGTCTCATGCTACCTTCTGCATAGACGCTTATGTTCTCTCCTCTGACGATTACCTTGCCCTCTCCCGTGTATGTAACGCTTCCGTCCTCGTTTATCTTTTTCTCACCAAATCCGATTGCAGCTATTACACTCTCTTCTGGAGATACTGTCACACTTCCATTGCCACGCATGATTACCGTTCCGCTACCCTCAATTTCGATTACTCCCTCTCCAATAGCCTGAAGAAATCCACTACCTTCTACATCTGCACTTCCAGTCTCATAGTTGTTCAGAAGTTTTATAATCTTCCTGAGTTTAAACTGAGATTCTTTCATGTACATCGCTGCATGCTTTAGAGCTTCGCTCTCTCTAATCAGGAATCGGTTTGCCTCTATATTGGTCTCGATGTTCATCACCCTTTCTTTTGCCATTGCAAGCTTCTCTTCTGCTTTCAGTCTATCTTCATTGAACTTTTCCAGCCATCTTTCAAGTGGTGTTGTATCCTTCCCCTGCATTCTGTATTCTTCAATAAGTTCCTCAACTTTTTGTGCTATCCTTTCGGCATTTTCAGTCATCTTTTCCATTATGAAGATCCATTTAAGAGCAAGAGTCTTTTTCAGTGAGACCTTGGCTTCCAGCCACTGAACTTTAAGATCCTTTGCAGCCTCTCTGAGCTCTTCAACTGTTTTCGCATTTTCTATCTGCTCAATAACAGCGCTTACGTCTGTAATATGTCCATTTATTTCATCTATTAATAATTCTTTTTCATCATATTCTACACTGCTGTTCTCTATTTTTTCTCTGATGCTCACCAGTGATGCAACCGCCAGGTTACCGCTTGCAAGAAGCCATTCCTTTGCCTCATCAAAGGTGTCTTCATTTATGACTATTCCAAAATGGTGCTTCAGTCTTGCTCTGTCCTTATTGTACATCTCTCTCACTTTAGATATCTCAAATGCCGACGCTGGAATCATCGAAGCAAACAACAAAAACACCATCATTGCAGAGCAGATTTTCAACCATCCCTTTTTGCCCCGTACTTCTTTTTTCATTTCCCATCACCTCAGCAAATGGTTTTCTACTTTTGATATAACGATTCTTTCAGGCTATTCCAAAATTGATACTTTTTTATGGTTTATTTTGCTTTATAAAGCTTTTAGAAACTTTATTTAACGTAAAAAAACTTTATGAACGGTTTTCTAAGATTCGAGTAAAATTGCAAAGCTCATGATTTTATGGTTATTAGGAAAATTTAAAAGCTATCCAGCCCATTCTTTTACAAATGAATCCAGTATCCAAAAAAAGATGGATATTATTTCTTATAATTTTCACGCTTCCTGTAATTAGTCCTGTCCATGGGTCGATTGTTCATGGAAAAGTGTTCTCATGGGAGACTCTTGAACCGGTAAACGGGGTGCTGGTTACAATTAACACCACTCCAGTTCAGCAAAAGGTAACTGAAAATGGAAGTTATTTTTTCGAATCCATCCCTCCAGGCCATTATAAATTGAAGGCATATTTCAAGCAGGAAGGGATTGAACTTTATGCAGAGGAAAATGTGACAATAACTCAGGAAGGTAAGTATGTTATGGATCTCATTTTGTTCCCGATTCTATTTGAAGACGATACAGGAATTGAAGAGATCGATTTCTCTATTCCGGATAATCAGCATAACGATTATGGGTGGATCTTCTGGATCTCTGGTATTGCTGTCTCGGTAGGAGCGGGTCTTATCTATCTCATATTCAGAAAGAGGGGGGAGATCAAAGATAAAACCGTGGAAACATTTGAGAGAGATAAGATCTCTCTGCAACCCGAACAACATGCAATTCCCCTTGATTCTCTTCCTGAAGACCTCAGGGAAATAACAGACATACTCATCCGTGAGGGAGGGAGAATTTCTCAAAAAGATCTTAGACGGAGACTCGGATACTCTGAGGCAAAAATTAGCCTCATGATAGCCGACCTTGAAAGACGGGGAATAGTTGAAAAGGTCAAAAAAGGTAGAGGGAATATAATTTTCCTCAGGGATGAAATTATAGATGCTGGAAAAAGAGAAGAAAGACAAGGTTTTCAGAAGGGTTGAGGAAGGGGTTGAGGAAGGGGTTGAGGTATGAAATGGTTTTGTAGGTTTAAACTTAATTTCCAGTGATTCGGTTCAAGTTCAACGGTATCTAAAAAGATTCAATCAGGTTCTTTATAATCTTCGAACATTCGAAAAGCTCCGGTATTTTCACGTATTCATTGTCCGAGTGGAGGGTTGAATCTCCACCTGGCCCGTAATAAAACGCTGGAACTCCATGTTTTCTTACATGTCTCGTATCTCCAACACCAAGACTGCAAACCGCTACAGGATTGTAACCTCTTGCTTTGATTGAGTTTGCAAGGATGTTCAAAAATCTATGATCTTTTTCTAGATCGACTCCATCGACAAACATTCCAAAAGCTCTGAGGACGCCGTTTATCTTGAAATCAGCATTATCAATGGTAAGAGCGCTTCTTATATCTCTCTGATGGATCCAGGGAGCAAATCTAATGTCCGCTTCAATCTTGCATTTTGATGCGACGACATTTCTCTTTATCCCCCCACTTATGATGGCTGGATTGAAAACAGCGTGGTTTGAACCTTTGAGCTCAAAATTAATGTTCATCTGCCTGAATCTCTCTGCAAAATCCCCGAAATCTCCCTTCAGCGACGAAAATTTTTCAACTGCCCTCATTATATATTCAGCAGCCCTGTATATAGCCCCATCTCGTATATCCTTGCTCGCAGTATGGCCTGACTCTCCGTTCACGGTTATGTCTGCAGACACCACCGATGCTTGCATAACTCCAATTCTATCTACTCCTGTGGGTTCTCCTATGAGGACATAATCGGCTCTCTCGCTTTCAAAAACAAATCCAAGTCCATTCACTCCGCCGATCTCTTCATCACATGTAAAACAAAGCTTGAGACCGCATTCAGGAGATGAATTGAGAGCTGCAGAGATAATTGCAGCTATGCATCCCTTGGCATCACATGCACCCCGTCCATAAAGCTTTCCGTCAACTTTAACAGGGTTCAGAAGCGCATCACTCGAAGGAACCGTATCGAGATGAGATGTGAGCATCAGTTCGGGTTCTCCTTTGTTCAGGTGGATGATCAGGTTCGGTTTCCCCTGCTCCCTTTCCATTATCCTGGTGGTATAGTTGGAGAAGAGATCTTCAAGAAACTCTACAGCTTTTTGAGTTGCACCGGGTGGATTTCTGGTGTCGATTTTTATCAGCTGTTCTGTTAATTCAACAGGGTTCACGTCACGAGATGTTTGCCAGACCATAATAATCCTGCTATTGTATTGATCCCAGATCGGTAACCCAGCCCAGACCCAGCTGTTCGAGTTTTTCTTTCGTTGGTATTCCCTTTTCGTCCCAGCCTCTTTCACTGTAGTACTCTTTTACCTGAGCTTCCACATCCGGAACGTTTCCTTCAGTACCACCACTCAGGGGTTTTAGGATTATCTCCGGTAATCTATCATCCTTTCCTGTAATACCACATTTGACGTTAAACATCCTCTTGAGGTTGTATATTCTCTCTCCAGTGATGTATAGTGTTTCAGGATCGAGATCGAAGCCTGTTGCGTAACTTAACAGTTTTGACATCTGGGCAGGTTTGATAGGGATGAAGGCACACATCGTCAGACAGTTGAAAAGCTCTGCATAGTTCTGCGTCCTTGCAGTGATTACCCCTTTATTCTCAGAACTGAATCTGTCTTCGCTGAAAATCCCGTATTCTCTGATTTTCAGCCCCATTTCGATATTGTACATCTGGTGTGGAAGGTGACATGCACCTCTGTTATGCGTAGCATATGCAACGGCAAGACTCGAAAATGCTCTTGGGTCGTGCATGGGAATTTCCAGTCCCTTAACATGCGTCGCCTCGTTGTTAATATTGAATTTCTCTCCCAGCCTCTTTACCCCCTCTGCAAGCATCTCCCCTCTTCCCTCTCTATAGGCTATCTCTTTGATAACGGTCCTCACCTCATCAGCATCTCCCCATTTCAGATTGAAGTCTGCTGTCCCTCTCTCGGTTAGATGCATCGCAAATGCAATCGTCACTCCAGTACTTATCGAATCGAGTCCAAAATCGTTAAGCAGATAGTTAATTTCAATGAGCGATTTCAGATCATTGTTCAGCTGGAGAGAGCCAAATGCCGCTATCGTCTCATACTCCGGGCCATGAATCATCCACCCATCTATCTCAACAACTCTCCCGCACCTTATTGAGCATCCAAGACATCCATCATTCTTTTTCAGATATTTTTCAGCCATAGCACTTCCCGAGATGCTCGTGGCATCCTCAAAACTCCCCTGTGTGAAATATTTTACAGGGAGGTCGCCAAACATCTCAGCAGATTCAACGTAGCCTGCGGTGCCGACTTCTCTAAACATATTGCATGTGAAATTATCCTTTATCCGGTCATTCAGTGCTTTAACTTCCTCCTCAAATTTTTCGGGATTTGCAAGCTCAACTTTGAATCTATCTTCTTGGTCGAAGCTGACGGCAATCCCCTTAAGTCTCTTGTATCCCATAACTGCTCCGATACCTGTTCTTCCAGCGTGTCTTGAGTTATCCACTTGAACGCATGAATATTTTACGAGATTCTCACCTGCTGGCCCGATAACAGCCGTAGAAATTCTTTTCTCTCCAAGATCTTCCTCTATGGCTTCCTGAGCTTTGTAACAGCCCAGACCCCATATCGAATCTGCAGATTTTATTTCCGCCCCATCTGAATTTACGGCGATGTAGACTGGTTTCTCAGATGACCCCTCGATGATTATACCATCCCAGCCGGCATACTTCAGATAGGTCGCCATCCTCCCCCCTGAGCTGGATTCTCCCCAGATTCCTGTAAGGGGTGATTTTGCACAAAACTCAAGCCTGCTTGTGGAGGGGGCAGTTGTTGCTGTCAGAGGTCCTGTAAAAATCGTAAGCACATTTTTTACCGAAAGAGGTTCAAAATCATAAATACCCATTCGATAGAGAATCAGCGCTGCTAATCCACTTCCTCCAATAAAAAGCTTTGCATCCTCCTCTTTCATCTCCATTTCACTAATGGATTTATCGGTGAGATTAATTCTCAGAATCTTTCCCGCATACCCGAACATTTTTCTACCTCCTGATTTTACCTGAAGATTGAACATGGTTGAATCTTAACACAACACTCAGCCCAAAAAAATGAAAATATTCTCAATGGTTCTCAGCACTTCAGAAATCGACCTCTTTTCCTTCATAAGCATAAATGAACAGCTTCCTGAAATCCTCATCGGATGGTATATCAAGCAGGGTGACAACGGTGTTATCGATGCTCGCATTCTGAACGAGTACATCCAATTTAGACATGAAATCATCTCTGCTTATCCCGTATTCCTCCAGCAAATCTCTGAAGTTGTCCGGAACCCCAAGTGAGTTCAGTAAAGAGGTTATTTTCTCTACAAGAGTGTCAACTGCCTTCTCACCCTTTTGTTCGATTCCAACGTGTGATGCGAGTTCTTCATAGTATTCCAAGGCGTACTTGGCATAGTATTTCGTTGTATATGGAAGGGCTATTCCACAGGCAAATCCGTGGGGAATGTGAAAAACTGCCCCGAGAGAGTGTCCAATTGAGTGCGATAGCCCGGCCTGTGAACAGCCGATTGCCAAGCCAGAGAGAGTTGCCGCAATGTGGACTTTTTCAACTGCCTCGCTATCTTCTCTATTCCTGTAAGCTCTTGGAAGATATTCGAAAAGCAGCTTGCATGCCTGAATGCAGAGACCATCGGCAAAGTCGTTCTTCCATGCAGAAACGTATGCGTCAACGGCATGCGAGAGCGCATCCAGGCCAGTGAAAGCCACAACCTTTGGAGGCATATCTTTTACCATTTCGGGATCAATTATGGCATAGTCCGCAATCACACTTGGGCTGATGGCAGATATTTTCCGTCCTTCTTCTGTCTTTGTGAGAACGATCGCGTTGGAGGCTTCCGATCCGCTGCCACTTGTTGTCGGTATCAGAATCAATTTTGTTTTACCCGTACTAATTTCAAGCATAGGAGATATCTCTTCAGGATCCAGACCGGGATTCTCATAGATCACCCTTATTCCCTTTGCTGCATCAAGAGATGAACCTCCCCCAACCCCTATAATGGTGTCGGGCTTGATTTTCTTGGCTATCTCCACTCCTTCAAGAACAATTTCATATGACGGGTCGGGTTCGACCTTATCATAGATGTGATACTCAACACCGGCCACTTCGAGCCTTTTCAAAACCTTGCTGACAATACCAGCCTTCAAAAGATTTGAATCGGTAACAACAAGGGCTTTTCCTTTCAGCGTTTCCAGGAATTCCAAAGAATCGCTTCCAAAAACTATTTTAGGGGATGCAAACCACCACATGGCACAATCACTCAGAACTCTGTTTCGACCTGTTTAGTACAATCAACAAGTAGTTTTGCCGCCTTTGCGTACCTCATCACCTTTGCCATGTTGCCTTTGAGCTTGAATTTTCCGGTCACAAGACCCTTTATTGGATCTATCTCACCTGCCAACAATTTTTTCCAGTTAGAGAACTTCCCCCTAAACTCATATGCTGCTTTTACCTGTGATGGGTCCTCGACAACATATCCATCTCTCGCCTTACCATGGTATAGGTCAATATAAGCATACAGTGGCTCTTCAAGCCCTTCATCGGGCTCAACCACGAAAAGAAAGTCTCCTTCCCAGTCTTTGGCAGCTTGGGCGTACTCCTCATTTGCATTTACGGCCTTAACATATTCTTTAACCCACTCCTCACTGAACAATTTGGGCATTTTATCACCATTCATCAATTACTGAGTATGTATAATAAGTTTTCTGAACCAATCCAGATCTTTTTAATGTGTTATCCCTGGATTCTGATTGGTCAATTGAATTATATTTAGATGCTAAATAGTTTTGACGGCAATAAGACGATAGTAAGACGGTAATAAGTTAGGGATGGAGTTACGAATAGTTATTTCTTGATAAGTCTGATTGTCCAGCACAATCCTCACAGAATTTTAATTGTTTTTAGAGATCAATCCTCACATCACTCTTTCCGCTACCAGCGATATATTAAACCAAAAATTTTTATTCTTTCCAGTTGTTCAAATCATTCAAGGATTAATTAAGGTTAAAGATTAAAAAGGATTAAAAAAGTAAACTGGAGAGGAAAAGTATGGATATGAGGATTGGTGAAGCTTTAATTGGAGAGGGTTTTGAGGTTGCTCACATTGATTTAATTGTCGGGGAAAAGAGCGGTCCGGTGGGAATTGCTTTCGCAAATAGCCTTTCACAGCTTTCTGCCGGTCATACTCCACTTCTTGCTGTTCTGAGACCGAATCTAATTACCAAACCACCTGCGTTAATCATCCCGAAGGTGACTGTTAAGGAAATGGATCAGGCAGAACTCATTTTTGGCCCGGCACAGGCAGCAGTGGCAAAAGCCATAGCGGATGCAGTTGAGGAGGGAATAATTCCAAAAGAAGATGCTGAAAAGCTGGTAATCATTGTGAGCGTCTTCATACATCCCAGGGCAAGGAACAGGGACAGAATATTTTACTACAACTATGGTGCAACAAAGCTGGCTCTAAAAAGAGCAATGGAAGAATTTCCGGATGCTGATACCATGCTCTATGAGAAGGATAGGAGTGTGCACCCCTTTGCTGGTAGAAGGCTGACTAAATTGTGGGATCCACCCTATCTGCAGGTAGCAATCGACATTCCTGACCTCGAGGAAGTAAAATCAGTTCTCAGACAGATCCCCGCGAGCGACCACATAATATTCGAGGTTGGTACACCGCTTTTAAAGAGATATGGGGCAGAGGTTATACTCGAACTGAGAAAAGAAAGGCCGGATGGATTCTTTGTTCTGGATCTTAAGACCCTTGACACGGGCAATCTTGAAGCTCGAATGGCCGCAAATTCAACCGCCAACGCTGTTGTTGTTTCAGGGCTCGCTCCAGTTCAAACCATTGTAAAATCGATAAAAGAGGCTCAAAAGACAGGAATTCTCTCAGTTGTTGACATGCTAAATGTGGATGATCCCGTTTCAGTTCTGAAAATGGTTGAGAAAGAGGGTGTTTTGCCTGACGTTGTGGAGCTTCACAGGGCGATTGATGCTGAGGACAAAACTCTCCCACCATGGAAGTATTTGAAGAAGGTTAAAGGATCGTTTGATGTTCTTGTTGCAGTAGCAGGAGGTCTGAGGCCTGAGAACATACAGGAAGCTATTAATGAAGGCGCAGACATTCTGGTGGTAGGGAGATCCATAACCAGAGCCCGGGACATAGAGGGAGCTGTTAGAAGATTCCTCCAGTTCATGAAACCCGATACCGATCAGTTCAGAATTATGACTGATTTCTGAAAAGGGATTAAAAAGGGTTGTTGATTTGGAAGTAACCGGGAGCAGAGGTAAGGAAAGGAGGTAGAATCGAAATGGGAACGATAATAATCAATTTCAAAGCATATCGTGAGGGTTCTGGAAAGAGAGCTTTAGAACTTGCGAGGATTGCTGAAGATGTCGCGTCGAAAGTTGATGATTACATAGCAATCGCACCTGGCTATCTCGACATCCCCGAGATCGTCTCATCAGCTTCAATCGATGTTTTTGCCCAGCATGTTGATGCAATAGACTTTGGAAGTCATACAGGTAGGATTTCTGCAGAAATTGTAAAGGAGAGAGGTGCAAAAGGTAGCCTGATCAACCACTCAGAGCACAGGTTAAAACTGGCTGATATCGATTTTCTCGTCTCCAAACTCAGAAATCTTGAGTTGGTTTCTGTTGTCTGTACAAATAACGTCGCTACAACTGCAGCAGCATCAGCAATTAACCCGGATTTTGTTGCGATTGAGCCACCAGAATTGATTGGAAGTGGTATTCCCGTTTCAAAGGCAGAACCTGAAATTGTGGAAAACTCCGTCAAAGCTGCGAAGGAAATTAACAGAAACGTTAGGGTTCTATGTGGAGCAGGAATCAGCAAGCATGAAGATTACGTAACGGCTCTGGATCTCGGGGCAGAAGGGGTTTTGCTTGCAAGCGGTATCGTGAAGGCAAAAAATCCGAGATATGCGCTTGAAGAGCTTGTAGGGCTCAGATGATGGGCAGGAAATAGGAAATACAGCAGATCTACTATCGGGTTCATGGTCAGGCTGCATATGTAGGGCTGAATGTGAGAGATTAGATAGGTGGAGAAGATGTTTGATAGGAAGGCCAGACTGCTACTACTGCTTGGCTTGTTAAATGATGCCTATGCAGATGCGAAAACGATTTCAGTCAATCTGAAAGATTTCATCGGCTCTCATCCGGAGATGCGTGATGAGGTAGAACAGTTCAAACTCCTGGATCTTCTTAACGATGTCTCTGATCTGGAAAGGCGGATTGACGACATCATGACCTCAATCAAAAAAGAAGTATTTGAGGGAGAATAAACCTGGGAACTCTTAATTTTGCCCTGCTGACTGGATTTTGATTTGGTCTTAGCCAGGTTTTCAAGCTTACTGAAGGTTCTTTATAATTTCCTGAACCATCTCCATTGTTTTAAGTTTTCCTCCCAAATCCGGTGTTGTTTTTCCTTCATAAATCACTTTTTCAAGGGCATTTTCAATTTTAACAGCTTCTTCGAAATAGCCAAAGTGTTTGAGCATCATGGTTGCGGAAAGTATCATGGCTGATGGGTTTGCGATGCCTTTTCCGGCTATGTCTGGAGCTGAGCCATGAACTGGCTCGAATATTGTATGTTCATCGCCTATGTTGGCAGAGGGGGCAATTCCAAGTCCACCCACTATTCCTGCTGCAAGGTCAGAGACGATATCACCAAACATGTTTGTTGTCACTATGACATCAAATCTCCATGGATCCATGACGAGATACATGCATGCAGCATCAATATAATAGTCATTGAAGAGTATATCAGGATATTCAGATGCGACTTCCCTGCAAACATCTCTGAAGAGGGCACAGGTTCTCCTCATGACATTTGCTTTGTGAAGGGCGGTGACTTTCTTCCTTCCTTCCCTTCTTGCCAGTTCAAAAGCATATTTAGCGATTCTTTCAGAGGCTCTTCTGGTTATTATCCTTATACCTTCTGTAACACCATCGAGAACCTCAAATTCAAGACCCTTGTAGAGGCATTCTGTGTTCTCTCTAACTACAACTATATCAACATCCTTAAAGAGTGATTTAATCCCTCTGAACGATTTTGCTGGTCTGATATTTGCAAAGGTCTCCAGCTCAACTCTAAGTTTGACGATTACATCGGCTGCAGTTTCACCAGCAGCACCAAAAAGTACCGCATCGCTCTCTTTGCAAGACTCGAGAGTCTCATCAGGAAGCGCCTTCCCGAATTTCTGCTTCACCTCATCTCCAGCATCCATCCAGACATACTCGAAGGGAAAATCAAAATGGTTCAGAATCTCCAAGGTCGCATCAACAACCTCTCTTCCAATACCATCTCCAGGAATTACAGTTATTTTTTTCATAAGACCACTTTCCCACTCATTTTAGAGTTTTACAAGTCTACCTGTTATTTGGTTTACCTGTAAACCTCTTTGCAGTATCCTACAAGTCCGCCTTTCTCCATAATTTTTTCCACGAAATCTGGAAGAGGTGTTATAGTGTATTTTTCACCTTTTGATTTGTTGAATATTATACCCTGCCTGTAGTCTATCTCCAGTTCATCACCCTCTTCAATTCTATCAACATCCTGACATTCCACAACTTTCAAACCGAGATTTATTGCATTTCTGAAAAATATCCTTGCGAAGGATTTTGCAATAACTGCCTCAATTCCGGTTGCTTTAAGCGCTAATGGAGCGTGTTCTCTGCTGCTACCACAACCAAAATTCTCCCCAGCCACCACAAAATCTCTCTTTTCAACATCCTTCGCAAACTCAGGCCTTGTATTCTCAAAAACGTGTTTTGCAAGTTCCTCAGGATCGTTAATGACAAGATACTTTCCTTGAATAATGATGTCTGTATCTATATCATCTCCAAACTTCCAGGCTTTGCCCATGAAATTCAGAGCGAAACACTACTTAAAAGTTTAACTGATTGTAAAGCTTGTAAAGCTTGTAAAGCATGTAAAGCAGGGCAAATGAGAATGGGTTTAACAAACCCCGATTAGGTTTAGAGATGGCTTGGATTTAAAATTGTCACAATTGCCAGGGTTGCAACCCCTGCAAGCATCATTCTGAGTCCAGCAATCAATAGATTCCTCTTGGAAATTGCACCCATAAACGCTCCAACAGAAAACAAAGAAGTTAGACCAAGAGCTATAGCAGGAATAAGTGCCTTATCAGCATCGAGAAACATGTATGGGATCAATGGTATTATCGCTGCAGGAATTGGAGCAACAGCATGAACGAATGATGAGATGTAGGTTGCGAATTTGTGTGCTTTTGTAACAGCACAAGATTTATCTTCAACTAACAGTGCTTTTTGTTTTTCTCTCACCATTATACTTTGCTCAATTCTTTCGGCCTCATAAGCTCCCCATCCGCTTGATATTCCATGAGCGAGGCCAGTGGCTATTCCTGCCGAGATGATTATTTGCGAAGTTGCCTCTCCACTCAAATGGGCTCCCATTATCATACCAAGAACTGTAAGAACTCCATCAAAAAACCCTATGACAAAATAACGTCTGGATACAGACGATATATCAGTCACACTGGAATAAATACGGAATTTTTCGATTCTTTCGTCTATTTTCCTTCTAAGAAAGTTAGGTTTTTTTAATTTGGAGTTCACAAAAATTATTGGTGGATAGATTTTATTAAGATTTTCGGGTTGCTGCATTTCAGAACTGTAGCATTTCAGAGCCTTAAACTGAGACCAAAATTTAAATTGTAATTGGTGCAGATAAACGAACTATGAGAATCTACAACACGTTCATGAAGAAGGAGGAAGAGCTTGATCTCAGGAATGAAGTCAGAATATATGTTTGCGGCATAACTGCCTATGACTATTCACATATTGGCCATGCGAGGAGTTCTGTAATCTTCGATACCTTCAGGAGGTATCTGGAATATCTGGGTAAGAAAGTTATTTTTGTTCAGAATTTTACTGATGTTGATGATAAGATAATAAAAAGAGCGGTGAGTGAGAGAAAAACGCAGAAAGAGGTCGCGGACAGGTTTATAGAAGAATATTTGAAGGACATGGAAGCTTTGAATGTGAGGAAAGCAGATCATCATCCAAAGGTGACTGAACATATACCTGAAATTATTGAAGCCGTCCAGAAAATCATAGAGAAAGGTTTTGCCTACGAAGTTGATGGGGGGAATGGTAAAGATGTTTATTTTCATGTTCCCAGCTTTCCCGGGTATGGTGAGCTTTCTGGAATAAGTCTTGAGGAGCTCAACAAACACAGGATCGAACCGGATCCAAGAAAAAAAGATATGAGGGACTTTGCGTTATGGAAGTCTGGCAAGAAAGAGGATTTCGATGCAAAGGCAGTATTCGAATCTCCCTGGGGTTATGGCAGGCCAGGCTGGCACATTGAGTGCTCAGTTTTGGCAACCAGGTATTTGGGAGCACCATTTGATATACATGGTGGAGGAAAAGATCTGATATTTCCGCATCATGAAAACGAAAGAGCACAGAGTTATGCTCTTTTTGATGTTGAGCCCGTAAGATATTGGATTCACAACGATTTTGTCACCATAAATGGGGAGAAAATGAGCAAAAGCCTCGGAAACATAATAAAGATCAGAGATGCACTCAAAAAATTTGATGGAGAGGTTTTAAGATACTTTTTATTATCTGCCCACTATCGAAGTCCTCTTGATTATTCTGAAAAAGCCATAGAGAACTCTTTAAAAGCATATGAATCAATAAAAAATGCTCTGGAGAATATAGATATGGAAATTGCCGCTCTCAAAACATTTGGTTACGAGAGTGGAGAGTCGAACGAGATTTTTGATGAGGTCGTATCGAGAGTCGATGAGCTGGAATATCAGTTTAAGCAGGCAATGGATGATGATCTCAATACACCAAAAGCTCTGGCGGTGATTCATGAGTTTGCCACTTTTATCAACCAGATTGTCAGCAGTGGAATTAAAGATCTCGAACTTCTTGAAAGGATATTCAATGTTTTTAAAGAGATTTGCAGCGTATTGGGATTCTTCGAAAAATATGAAAGAGTTCCACCTCTGGTGGAGCATAGAGAGCAAATACTGGAGAGAGAAGATGCGCGAAAACAAAAAGATTTCGGGAAAGCGGATGCCATAAGGAATAGCTTTAGAGATAAGGGAATTATGCTTATAGACACTCCGAGAGGTACCAGGTGGAAAAAAATCAGGTGAATACAATAAGGTGAGTACAATAAATTAGAAGGGATTAGACAGAAGGGAGATAGTCAGGCACGGGTGATGACAGCTTTATTTCCGATTCTAAAGAGATAAAACCACTCTTCTCCCTGCAATCCATTTTCTATTCTCTTTCTGACATTCCAGTAATTTTCAGGCTCAATTGAGAATCTCAAAGTAACTTTTCCCGCTCCAATTCTCTTTAATTCCTGATTAATTTCGGGTATGCTGAAGTTGCATATACTCTCCACAGAATAGTTTCTTATAAAGCTCGACTTTATTTCCGATTCTGAAGATAAAATTACTCTCCTCCCATCATCGAAAATCAGTTTTACATCTACATCAAGCTTTCCCACAAGATTTGGAAGCAGTTTTGCTTTAATGATAGTAAAATCAACTTCATGAAGGAAAGAGCCAACATCTCCCCCTTCAATCCTTGTTTTTTCATCTTCACTGGTGACTCTTTCTCCTGAAGGAAGTGTGATTGCCGATACTTCGCATTCAGCGAGCTCGTTACAGTAGAGAGCCAGGCGATTCAGCCTGAAATTGAGGGACGTGTATTCTTTTTCACCCTTTATCGGTATCCTCTCCGGGGGCATCTGGGGCGGTAGCTCGAATGCAAACTTCGTTGTCACATCCGAATATCTCTCAAGTACTTTTTCAGGCGGTGGCTCAAGTCCACGAAATGTTCTTATTTTTTCTTCAGGAGGTCTTGACGGGTCAGAAAAGATTACTTCTGCATCAATTTTTTTGATCACTTCATAACTGAGAGCATCTGCCGCAAAAATCTCCACATTATCCAGATTCATGGACAGGGTGTTGAGCCATGCAAGTTTTGCCCTTCTTCTATCGATTTCAACTCCGATTGCTTTCTCACATTCCCTTGCGAAAAAAATAAGCTGAGCTCCCACACCACAGCTTATATCAGCTATCGAATCGCACTTCAACCTTTTAGCCCGGTACTCAGCAACTATTGCTGGAGTTGAGTATCTGAGTCCTGTATCATCAAAAAAGAGCCTGGAGTTGAGAGAACCAAACTTCTCCTTTGCCCTAATTCTGTTTCTCGCTACTTCGTAGATCTCTTCAGGTGACAGAATCCCTCCTTTCAAACTCTCTGTAATCTTTTCCCTGTCATATCCCATTCTTATTTTGTTCAAAGCAAACTCAATCTGCTCCTCAAGTTCCTCAAGTTCCCCAATCTTTTCGCCCTTTTTAAGTTCTTTGAACATTATAAGCTCTTTAAACGCCTCTAAATCCTGATATCGATCCAGCATTTTTCCTCGAGATTTTCCCAATGGTTCTGCTCTCTTTTTGATAGAAACTCTCACCGATCTTGTTTGAAATCAGCCAGTCCACAATACATCAGTCGATCTATGGTTCATCAATCTCATGACAATCAGAGCTTTTTTCTTTTAATTTCAACAACATCTCCAAGTGTTGGTGTGATGTTCCTTCTCCCTATGTCAATCTTGACTTCTGTGACCTTCTCTCTTAATTTGAGGTTGAATAGCCTTTCCAGTTTCTCTATGACTGCCGGCTCTGGAGTAATTTCCGCATTTTCTATTTTTCTTATCAGTGACTCCTTTTCCTGTATTTTCTTGGCGAGTGCTTCCTGACTCCAGCCTCTTTTCTCTCTTTCCCTTCTTATTATCAGGTTGTAGTTCTCGAGAAGTTCCTCGCTAAAGTCTATGGATTTGCTTACAGGCCTTTTCCTGAATAAAACTTTTTTTATCCCTTGCTGGCTCACTCTTTCCACAGGCTTCTCACTTCCAAAATTCCTGCAGGATTTACAAACTGTAACTTCGCTCCCCTCTACCAGGACTTTAAAACCCTTTCCCGTGAGTTCTCTACCACAAATTTCACAATCCATATTTTCACCTGTAACAAGTTCAGGAGATTTCAACCTTGCTAAGTTTCACTACTAAATCCTCAACCGATTAAATTTTATTTCAGGAGTATTTCAGGATTTCACATTTTAGGGAGTTTAACACATCATTACACTCCAATAACTTCTTATACCTGAAGTTGCTTAAATACTATTTGGAGGCCACAACGTGACCGGTGAAGATGCAGGAACAAAATATGTGAAAGAAAATGTTGATCTCTCAGAATATTTGATCGATAGATTAAAGCAGTTAGAAGAAGAATATATCAGATTAAAAGATCTTTACAGAAGACTTGAAGATGAAAAGAGATTTGTTGAAACAGAAAGAATTAGATATGAAAGGGAAGTAAGAAGATTAAGAAGTGAAATTGAACGATTAAGATCACCTCCTCTCATAGTAGGTATAGTTTCAGATGTTCTTGAAGATGGACGTGTTGTCGTAAAGAGCAGTACTGGTCCAAAATTTGTAGTTCACTCATCCCAGGCTATAGATCTTGCACAGCTCAAGCCAGGAACAAGAGTTGCATTAAATCAGCAAACCTTGGCAGTCATAGGTGTTTTACCGCCACCAAAGGATCCATCAGTCTATGGTTTCGAGATAGAAGAGAGACCAGACGTCAGTTATTTGGACATCGGTGGACTGGAAAAGCAAATCGAAGAATTAAAGGAAGCTGTTGAACTTCCACTTCTAAAGCCAGAACTTTTCGAGGAGATAGGCATAGACCCTCCAAAAGGCATTCTGCTGTTTGGGCCCCCAGGCACCGGAAAAACATTGCTGGCAAGAGCTGTAGCACATCAGACTGAGGCAACGTTCATCAGAGTTGTTGGAAGCGAATTTGTCCAGAAATACATCGGTGAAGGAGCAAGACTCGTCAGAGAAGTATTTCAGCTTGCTAAGGAAAAAGCACCTTCAATCATTTTCATTGATGAACTTGATGCCATTGCAGCAAAGAGGACGAGCAGTGATACCAGTGGAGATAGAGAGGTTCAGAGAACACTCATGCAGTTGCTTTCAGAAATGGACGGATTTAATCCCCGTGGTGACGTGAAGCTCATTGGTGCAACGAACAGAATTGACATACTTGATCCAGCTATCCTAAGGCCTGGAAGGTTCGATCGTATAATAGAGGTACCTTTGCCGACATTCGAAGGCAGACTTCAGATTTTCAGGATACATTCGAGAAGGATGAAAGTTTCAAAAGACGTGGATTTCAGAGAACTCTCCGCCCTTACAGAGAACGCCAGTGGAGCAGACATCAAGGCTATCGTAACTGAAGCCGGGATGTTTGCCATAAGAAATGAAAGAACTGTGGTTACAAAGGATGATTTTCTGAGGGCATTTGAAAAAGTCATGAAGAAAGACAGCAGATCCCCTGTAGAGCAGAAGGGCGTAATGTTCGTTTAATGTTCGTTTAACCCAGCGAGTTTGGTCTGGGGTCTCTTTGGTCTGGGATCTCAGAACAATCTAAGAATAACACTGGGCCTCCATCAGATAAATATTTTAAATTCTTTCCTGAATTTTTTTCCATGGTTTCGAAATTTTTGGTTATTCCAGCTGTGGATCTTAAAGGCGGTAAGGTTGTTAGGCTCGTTCAGGGTGTTGAGGATAGAATTACAGTCCAGCTTGACAATCCACTGGAAATTGCGAAGAAATGGATCGAATCTGGAGCAAACTGTCTCCACATAATAGACCTTGATGGAGCTTTTAAAGGGAAACTTACTCACGAAGAGATTATTTTTAACATAAGGGATGCTTTTAGAGGTGAAATACAGGTTGGTGGAGGTTTGAGGGATTTTAAAGTTGTTGAGAGGCTTCTGGAAAGGGGTATAGACAGGGTGATAATAGGAACTCTTGCAGTCGAGAATCCGGAATTTGTTAAGGAGTTTGCCAGATCCTATCCGGGGAGGGTTGTTGTGGCTGTTGATGCTAAAAAAGGCAGGGTGGCGGTGAAGGGGTGGACAAAAAGCAGTTCCCTTTCTCCACTGGATTTGATAAATGTGTTCAGTGATTCGGAGGTGGCATTTCTGTACACGAACATAGATGTCGAGGGTCTTGTGAAGGGAATCGACAGTGAGAAGGTAAGAGAAGTTGTGGGTTCAACACAACGTCCGGTTTATGTCGCAGGCGGAATTTCGAGTATTGATGACATCAAACTTGTTCGCGAAGCGGGTGGGGCAGGGGCGATAATAGGCTCAGCTTTATATACTGGAAAAATAGATTTTAAAAAGGCTCTTGAGCTGGAGAGGATATAGTCGTCGGATTGATGGACATGATTCGATCAACAATTAATTAGGGTGATTTTATGTCGGATGAGGTTAGAACTGGAAAATACAGCAGGAAAACAAAAGAGACTGAAGTCTCTGTTGAGTTAGATCTTGATTCTGAATGTGAATATGAGATTAAAACCCCGATTCCCTTTTTCACTCATATGCTCGAGACCTTTGCAAGACATTCTGAAATTTCCCTCAAAGTGCACTCAGAGGGTGATGTTGACGTGGATGAACATCACACGGTTGAAGACACTGCCATAGCCCTTGGGAGGGCTCTAAAGGAAGCTATTGGCGATAAAACAGGAATTGAAAGATTTGGAGATGCCATTCTGCCGATGGATGAGAGTATTGCGATTTGTGGTGTGGATGTGAGTGGTAGAGGAGTTTTCAGGTTTGATGGAACAATCAGGGGGGAAGTGAAGGGATTTAAGGCAGAGAACTTCCTGCATTTCTTTGAAACTATTGCAAGAGAATCGGGAATCAACACCTATCTCTCGATTAAAGGTGAGAACCTCCACCATATGATGGAAGCCGGATTCAAGGCGTTTGCGGTTTCCTTGAGAAAAGCTCTTAGAATTAGCGGGAAGGGGTTGAGAAGTACCAAAGGTGAACTTTAGGTTTATTGGATACTGTCGATTGGGTTAAGTGGGATGCTGGTTATTGCTGGTAATCTATTATTCTGGGCTTGAAAAACTCGAATATTCAGTAAGCTGTTTTTAAGGTTTAATCCATCTTCTCCAGTAAGTTTGTTTTATCCATTTCTACCTGGTTGAATCGTCCTTTTTAATTCCTGGTATCAACAAATCTATCTCAAAATTATTACATTACACTCACCACCCCACTGACATTCCTGATATCCTTAAAACCAAAAAGTTATATCACCCCCATATTATCCTGAGTGCATGAAGCTCGTCACATGTGGTCTCCCTTACGCTAATGGAAAGGCCCACATTGGCCACCTCAGGACATACATTCCTGCCGATGTTTATGTCAGGTATCTTCGCCTTTTTGGAGAGAAAGTGATTTTTGTCTGCGGGAGCGACTGTCATGGAACTCCCATTGTAGTAAATGCAGAAAAAGAGGGGCTTAAACCAAGGGAACTTGTGGATATTTACCATGAGCACTTCCAGAAGGTCTTCAGTCAGCTCGACATTAACTTTGACTTTTTCGGAAGGACTGATGAAGAGTACCATCACAAAAGAACTCAGGAGATAGTGAGCAGACTTGTGGAGAACGGTTATGTTTATCCAAAGGAGATCGAGCTAGCTTACTGTCCAAACTGCGAAAGATTTCTGCCGGACAGATATGTGGAGGGGACATGTCCTTACTGCGGAGCTTTTGCAAGAGGAGATGAGTGCGATCAGGGCTGTGGAAGGCATCTGGAACCCGGAGAAATTTTAGATGCGAAATGCAAAATATGTGGAGCAAAGGCAGTCTACAGAAAACAGAAACACTACTTTTTCAGGCTGACAGAATTCAGGGATTTTCTTCTGGGATACCTCGACAGGCTCAGAGGAACAGAGAATGCTCTCAACTACGCTAAACAGTGGGTCAGCATGGAACTGAAGGACTGGTGCATAACACGAAATCTCGAGTGGGGTGTAAAGTTCCCCGGGGAGGATCTCGTAGTTTATGTGTGGGTTGATGCACCAATAGGATACATATCCTTTACAGAAAAAGCCTGTGAGAAGCTTGGAATGGACTGGAAAAAAATCTGGCTTTCAGATGGTGAGATCATTCATTTCATTGGCCTTGATATAGTTTACCATCACTGCATATTCTGGCCCTCCATGCTTAAGGGTTCGGGATATGCTTTGCCAGAAGCGGTTGTTGCGAGCGGGATGGTGAAGGTTGAAGGTAAAACCTTCTCAAAATCGAGGGGCTATGTTGTCTGGGTTGAGGATGATTATCTTGCCGCCAACCTGAACACCGATTTTCTGAGATATTATCTTGTTAACTACACATCTCACCAGAAAGACCTGAACTTTTCATGGGAAATTTTCAAGGAAAAGGTGAATAACGAGCTGATTGCAACCCTTGGAAACTTCCTTTACAGGGTGATGTACTTCGCATGGAAGAATTTTGGCGAGCTCGAAGCTGATGTTGACAGCAACGCCATCAAAAAGATACAGGAAACCGTTGAAAAAATAAGAAATGCTCTCTCAAACTGGGAATTCAAGATGGCGAGCGATGCTTTTATGGAACTCGCAACCTACGGGAACAACTATTTCCAGAACTCAAAACCCTGGGAACTGATTAAAAGTGATAAAGATGCCTGCAGGAAAGTTGTCTCAACCTGTTTGCAAATTGCAAAGGCCCTGATAATTCTATCCTATCCAGTTCTCCCGAAAACGATGGCCAGACTCTCAAATGTGCTCGGAGTTGAAGTGGAGAATGCGACAGCTGAGGACGCTTACATTATTGATCAAAAATTTGTTCTGAACAAGCCTTTTGTCCCATTTGAGAAGGTAGAGGATGAGAAAATCTCTGAAATGGAAAATATTATGCTTGAAAGGATAAGAAATGCGGAGATGCTGGAAAAAGGAGTAAGTGGGGATTCTAAATTGGAGAAAATTAAAGAAGTGGGAATTAATGAGGAGAATGAAATAAAGACTGAGAAGGTGAATGGTGGCATACCAGCAGGATATACGACAAAAACAGAAGGGAAGACGGGTCAGGAATATATATCCATCGAGGACTTCAAAAAGCTGGATTTGAGAATTGGAAAAATTGTATCGGCTGAGAAGGTTGAAAAGAGCAAAAAACTGATGAGGCTTGAGGTTGATGTAGGTGATGAGGTCAGGCAGGTTGTTGCGGGGATTGCCGAACAATATAAACCAGAAGACCTGAAGGGAAAGCTCGTTCTCGTTCTCGTTAATATGGCTCCTGCCAAACTTATGGGGGTTGAAAGTCAAGGAATGATCCTTGCAGCAGACCAAGATGGAAAACCGGTATTACTCCATCCTGATAGTGATGTTGAACCGGGAACAAAAGTAAGATGAATCGGTGTTTATGGACGCTTCATTCGCCCTTTTCATTTCTATTTTCACAATTCTGATCCTGATAAGACTTGGGTTGAACATCAGCCTATCGATCCTTGCTGGTGCTGTCTTTCTGGGACTTCTCTCCATAGGCTTTGATACTTTTTCACGCATAATTTACACCTCAATTTCTTTTGAAACTTTAAGACTTGTTGCAATAGTCATTGCAGCCTTCACTCTTGGCTACTCCATGGAATACTTCGGTTTGCTTAAAGAGCTGACCTCTTCTGTTTCGAAAATGACTGGTATGCTCAGCGTGCCCCTGTTACCACTGATTGTCGGTCTCCTCCCAATGCCTGGTGGAGCTCTCATTTCAGCTGTAATGCTCACATCCCTCATTAAAAAGTACGAACTGAGTCCTGAAAGATCAACATTCATAAATTACTGGTTCAGACATCTCTGGGTGCCTGTATGGCCGCTCTACCCAAGTTTTATTGTTGGTGCGGCGGTTGTTGATGCCCATTATTCTGATGTTTTCCTTGCAACCTATCCCATCGCCATAGCTGCTATTTTTGCGGGTGCGGTCTTTACAGGAAAATTGAAAATTAAATGGGATATCAGTTCAGAAAGCGTCCTGAAATTGATTTATTCTTTCTATCCTGTAATACTGGTTGCCGTAATGGCTCTGATTTTAAAGCTGGATCTTTTGATCACTTTAATAATATCTTTAACTATTCTTTTTGTTCATAAAAGAATAAAAATGGAGGATGTACGGCCTTTACTCAAAAAAACGATAGATTACAAAATAATAACCCTTATTTTTGCAGTTATGATTTACAAGGATCTGATAGAATACACGAACTCTGCCTCTCTCTTTTTCCAGCATCTGAACGATCTTAGTTTTCCCCCTGCAATCGCTGCCTTCATACTGTCTTTCCTGATAGGTTTCTCCACTGGTGTGGAGATTAGCTATGCATCAATAGCGCTGCCGCTCCTGACAGGATTTACAGGAAAAGGAGAACTAATCCCTCAGAATCTTATGCTTGTGTTTGGAGCCGGATATCTGGGGGTTATGCTCTCTCCCATTCATTTATGCCTTGTGTTCAGTGCAGAGTACTACAAAGCCAGAGTGTATGACGTTTACAGATTTCTTGCCCCAACATCGCTGTTGCTTGGAGTAATAATATCCATCCTCTACCTGATAATGAATGGTGGAGTCTGAATGAATGGTTTGCCTTATTTGAATATTTGAAATTTGAAGATTCTTGAGGGGTCAATCCAATCAGCTCTGGATTCCTGAGTTTTTTACTCTGATCATCAGATTTTCAGTGTAGACCAGGAATGCAGGTACTATGGTCAGAGCAGATATCAGGCTGAATATAATCGCACACAGTGTAACCAGACCGAAGTTGGTCAGCATGGGGAAGGGTGAGATGAGCATCGCTCCAAATCCTCCAGCCATTGTAAGTCCTGAGGTCATTATGGCCTTTCCTATGTTTTCGACAGTAATTTGAACTGCCTCCTCAGGACTTTTACCCTTTCTTCTCTCTTCAAAATATCTTTCCATGACATGTATTGAGAAGTCTATTCCGAGACCTATTGTTAAAGAGTTGAGGCTTGCTGTAACAATTGTTCGATCAATACCGAAGACATACATGAATCCACCAACGATAGCAATTACGGCTGTAATTGGAAGGAGAGGTACGACAGATTTTCTGAGACTTCTGTAAACAAACAGGAGTAAAATGAAAACCAGTGCAAAGCTCATAAGAGTCATTCTGTTCTGACCATTGATGATCAGATCAGCAACAAACATCCTCAACACAACATCTCCGGTCAGATAATAACCGCTTTTAACACCGAAAAACTTTATTTCTTCCTGAAGCCTGTTGTAGAGATCTTTGAACTTCAACCAGTCCATCGGGCTGACCGTATAATATATTGCTATGCTGTTACCACTCAGATACCTCTCTTTCTGCCCCTCAGAGATCCTGTCAAGTATCTTTTCCAGCTCGTATTCATTTTCTGGAAACAATCCCTTGTTGTAGTTCCTGATCAGGGTGGTTATGGATGAATATTCTATTATTTGAGGGTCGGATTTGACGATGTACTTTGACATCTCATCTATCTGCCTGAGAGAATCAGTATCAATTCCATCGGATTCCATTACCAGAATTATTGTGTCCTGGCTACCGATCATCCTCTTGAGCTCGTTTACTTTTCTTATTGCCGGGAGATCCTGAGGTATGTACTTGAAAAAGTCAGTTTCAAGATTCACGTGCGTATATCCATAATATCCTCCGATGACAATAATCACAGACAGAAAAAGTATGGTTCCGGGATGTGTTGCGGTTTTAGTTGCTGCATAACTCAATCCCTTATCCATTATGGATTTTTTACTCTCCTCTGTAATTCTATAACTTTCTTTATCTCTGTCAAACAAAATGAGAACAGATGGGAGGAATGTGATGCTTAGGATATAGGCTATGACGAGTCCGGTAGCGCATACAATCCCAAACCAGCTGAGGGATGGAACTCCTGAATAGATCATGGATAAAAATCCAATAACTGTTGTTATCATCGCAAGGCTCAATGCCAGCCCAACACTTTTTATTGAGTTTGATGCAGCTTCTACTGGCAAAAATCCCTTTCTTCTCTCCTCTTCATATCTGCTCTGGAACTGAGCAGCGTATTCAATACTCAAACCTATTATGACGGGAAGAAAGGCGTTGGTGACCTCGGTAAGGGGAATTCCCATCAAAGGCATGAGTCCGTAGGCGATGGTTGCGGTAAGAACAGAAAGGAGGAGAGGTAAGAAAAGAAATCTTTTTTTCCTCACGATGCCGCTGAAAACTATTGCAAGGATCAGTGTCATGAGAACGATTGAAGCAAGACCCATTATTGCCATCCCGCCACCAATTGATTGCTCGATCTGATATCTCACAAGGGGATCACCAGTGGCCTCAACAAAAACACCATGTGGCCTGGGAACGAGTTCCAATCTTTTTTCTATTTCTTCGGCAAGAAAACCATAATTCTTCTCAGAAGCTACAACTTCAAGTTCCATGAGGGCAAAGGTCTTCTTAGGGAGGTAGAATGCAGCATAGCGATACGCGAGTTCCTTCAGAGTTTTCTCATTTTGAGGAATGTAACCATAAAATTTAGCGACAGAGTGGGCAGGGGATTTAACCTCCCCAATACCATCTATGTTGCCGAGAACTTTTCCAAGCATCAGCATGTATTCAAATGTCTCATAATTTACGACATCATCACCTTTGATGAAGACATATGCCTTGTCTGTGGACCCAAAATTTTTCGAGAAAAGAATAAAATTTTTATATTCTTTATGCTCCTTGCTGAAATAGGTTTCAAACCCCTGAGCGTATTCTGCGTTCTGGGTAAGCTGTGCTGATAACAAAAATACCAAAAAAGTTAGAATAACTACCGTTACCGGGATTCGTTTAACAATTTCTGTTATTGCGTCAAATATTTTATCGGCTGCCATTCAGGATCCTTAGGCTACTCCTTTTTCTTCCCTCTGAGATAGAATGCCGCTCCAATGATTGCAACAACAGCAAAGGCAATTGCAAACATCATCTCCTGTGAGATTTTGCTCTCAGATTTTGTTACCTCTATCGGGAGCTTGACAGGATCACTTATAACCCACTCTCCAGAGGCATCTTTATACTTAACCTCTAGATTGAGTGCATATTCTTTCTGCGTCGCATCTCTGTCAACCTTCAGTTTGAATGTGGCTTTTCTGGATTCTTTCGGTTTTAGTGTGCCAAGATATGCAGTGTCATCTGTGGTGGAGAAGGGATCCACTATGGTTATTCTTGCAGTAGCTTCAGTTATTTCAAATTCTCCTGCGTTGATGATCTCAACGGTGATGAGTCTCTCACTTCCCGCTGGAATCACTCCCTTGCCTGAGACCTCAAATTTCATCTTTGGCAGGACTGAGAGCCCGGCGTTAAGGATCTCCTCCCTTTCCTTGCCATTGAGTTTATAGGTTACATGTAGCTTTACGGGATAGCTTATCCCCGGCTCCGCATCAGAACTGGCTTTAACTCTAAACAGCACATCTGCCTGCCCCTCAACATCACCGAGGTAACTTTCTGATACGAGAGTTGTTATGGGTGGGCTGGATTCAATGGAGATCATAACATCCTTTATAGGCTGAGATACATCAATTTTAACTCTGTAGTCACCCTTACTTCCAACATAAACCTTTGATTCTTCCTCAACTATCTTTATTTCAGGAGGTGGGGAAACTTTAACTCCAAAGGCAACTGCTGGTGTTTGTTTTACATCCCCGTACTCGTCAAGATAAGCAGCGTAAATCTGGAATGGGTAATATCCTTCCTCTTCAGTGCTTACATCAATACTGAAAGTCACATTTATTTTCTCGCCAGGCTGAAGATCTCCAACATAAATACTCCCCTGAGAAAGAGCTGCTTTTAACTGTGGTGGGATGTCAAGTTCTGGAATTTCAACACCTCCTCCGTTTTGCTGAAACTGCATCATCTGCAGAAGTGGTTTCAGCGCCTCATCCAAGGAGTCGAAGGATGGCAATTCCTGAAGGGTTGTACGAGATGTAAAACCAGATGGTGTGGAGAGCATGAGAAAGGCATTCTTTGCCTCCATCTCACCTGAATTTCTCACAGTAAGAGTAATCTTCCCTTTACCGCCAGCAACCATGCCCTCCTCTTTAATATCAACAACCTCCAATTTAACTGGGGATTCCTCAACTATTATTTTGATCTTCAGCACCTGCTCCTTTTTCTCAAAGTCAAATTTTATATCATCAAACCAGAATTCCGGCAATAGGGTTTCGTTAATCACCACCTGCTTTTCCAGAACAGGCGGAAAAGTTGTGGTATTGTAATAACTCTGTATTTCCCTGGTAATCTGAGAGTAAGGCATTGAAAATTTCTGCTGAACGAAATCAACATCATCAATGGCTTCATATTTTATCCTAATTTCGATATAATATTCGCCAGCCTCGAGATCTCCAGAAGCTTTTACTAACAGAGGGATCTGAAGAGGCTGGAAAGCAGGCACAACAGAATAGCTCTGAGGTGGTGAGAGAATCTCAATACCCTCTGGTGATGTAAATTCCACTGAGACATTATGAGCTGTCAAAAGCAGATCTCTCTGATTGTTCAGGAACTGGTATTTGTAGTAGTCACCATAATAGTCAATTTCTCTGAAGATCGCTGAGTTTTGGAGGAAAAGCATCAGCTGTGTCTCGGATCCTTTCTCAATATGATTGCTACCAGCTATAAAAGCAGAAAACTTTGGTTCATCTTTGTATTTAAGGAAAGCAGAGGATGTACCTGATAAAAGCAAAATAAGTGCTACAACAACAATCATCCGGAAACCAATTCTTTTACTGCTCATTTTTTTCACCTTACAGATATTTGTTTCAATTCTGTTGTAGCCCAACCTACGACAATTCTTATATATATGCTTTTCCAAAAACCCAATCGTGGAGAAATTTATTGATGCTCTCAAAAGTTTTGGTTTGAGTGAGTACGAGGCAAGAGTCATCCTAACACTCATTGCTGAAGGTGAACTAACTGCCAGTGAAATATCAGGGAAAAGTGGTGTCCCAAGAACCTCTGTTTATGAAGTAGTAAAATCTCTAATTTCACGGGGAATAGTTGAAGAGATATCTGGAAAGCCAATGAAGTTCAGAGCTTTAAGTTCTGAGGATATCATGAACCTTTTTGCAAGAAAAGTTAAAGATAATATTGATTTTCTGAAGGAGAATTTACCCTCAATCAGAAGAGCAGATAAGGTTGAGGAAATTGTGAAATTTTACAGGGGAGAGATGGCAATCAATTTGATGAAAGAGCTGATAGAGAATGCTAAGAGGAGCGTCATTGTTGCAACAATGTATCTCGATGAGGAGATAAAAAATATTGTCAGACTTGCAAAATGTAATACTGTTATGCTATCTATAAATCTTGAAAAAGACTCTTTTAAAGCAGTTAAACTTGAAATTGAGAAAAGTGAATGGAGACATGGAGTGATACTCGTTGATGATGAAAGAGTATTGATTTACATGAGGTACAAGGGCGATTTTGTTATAATGTCCGGCTCTGGCACCTTTGCTGAATTTTACAGAACCCTTCTCCACCCTTATATAAAATTAAAGCAGGGCTTAAAAGGGGAGAAACCTGGATTAAAGGATAAAAACTGGAACGTGGACACTACATCGGATTGAGAATAAATAATGGAGCTGGCCTTCGACCCCATCTTTTAAAAAGGCCTTTTAGCGATTTCTCTCTTTATCCCGCTTCAAGCAGCTCAATACCATCTTCAGTGAGCTTCAACTTACCGTCTTCTTCCACAACAAATCCTTCGGTGATGAGCCAGTCGAGATTGAATTTCATCTGAAAATCGTTTAAATTCAATTCCTTTTTAACTTCTTCCCTGCTTTTACCCTGGATTCCAATAGTAGCAACGATCTGTCGCCTCACGGGACTCATGGATGCTTTAAAAAGCCTTTCATGATGCTCCCTATCTCTTTCTTTAGCACTTCCCGCCATGAAATCACCAATTTAGTTCAATACAGGATTCCTTATAATACTTTCGGGTTACTGCTCCTTAGTTGTAAACCGATGATTCTGTCAAGCTCCGTCAAAAACTCCTCAGTCCTCTCTTCAGGAATTGTTGCTCCGGCTGCAATACTGTGTCCTCCTCCTTTACCGCCTACTTTTTCGGCAGAGAGTTTTATTGCATTTGCAAGATGCACCCCCCTATCAACGAGTCTCTGAGTTGCTCTCGCAGACACCTTTATCCCATCCTCATTTTTCGCAAGTGCGATGATGGGTTTGTTGAGATTCGCTTTCGAGAAGCACATACCGGCAACGATTCCAACAATTGTGTCAAGAATCAGTTCTCCAGCATTAAAATACTGGATGTTATCCATCTCACTGATGCCTATTTCATCGACCAGTCTCAAGCCTTCGGAGAGGTTTTTTCTGTGATTCTGGAGCAGGGTTCTTGCCTTCTTGAAGGCTGAATCTCGATCGCCAAGGCACACTTCAAGCCCTATATCGTGGTAGCCGTATCTTGCTGTCGCATTCAATAGGGTTGAGAACTCCATTGCATCCCTCAGCTCTGTTCCCTCTTCCTCATTTGTGAGAATGTATGTCTCTCCAACCAGTCTCTTTATTGTTCTTAAAGGCATTTTAGCCTCCACACATATTTTAACGAGCTCTGAGACTATTCTTCTTTTCTCGTCATCTGTTAGATCTATCCATCTTCTCCATCCATCGTCCTTTACCTCGATTCCAAGAGATTCAAGGAACTCCATTGCACCTTTTTCATTTCCACTGATTCCCGGCAAATAGGGATCAAAGGTGTATTCGAGCATTTTTATGACAGGCCTTGTCTGCCTCCCGAAAAGCCTCAAATCTTTCACAGCCCGAACAATCCCGGAATTTACCCCATCGGTTAGAATGTATCTGTTCAACCCATCCAGCATCCCCTTTCTTGAATCCTGTAAATCCCCAACAGCTCCGACAATAGCAAGACCACCAAGATCCCTGTTATCCATGAAAAGGTTCGTTCCAAGCATTCTCGCAACAATATATGTTGTGGATGCTCCACTCAGCTCAAAACTTCCATCATAACCGAAACAGTGAGGATTAAGCTGAGACTCGTGATCGATCTGCGGGACATGATGGTCGGTGATAACAAAATCAATATCTCTTGAAAGAATACCTTCAATCTGCCCGCTTCCCAGATCTGTAAACCAGGTAAACCTATTCTCATCTGCAATTGAATCGAGCTCTTCATCATCAAGTTGTTTAACGAACCTCAAATCGAAGGACTTGCCCATTCTTTCAAGGGATATGTAGGCTATGGAACCGGAGGTTATTCCATCTGCATCGATATGTGTTACAACCAGAATGTCGTCATGATCTCGTATAACAGAAGATATTTTTCTGGCTCTTGCCATCATGTGCACATTGGGCAGCATCTATTCAGGTATTTTCTCAGGTAAAAATAAACCTTTTGAGTGTTTTGAAAGTGAAATAGTGGATTCATAGGAAATAAGGGAATTTCAGGAAGTCTTAAATTTCAATCACATGTTGAATAAAATATGAGAAAGATTACCGCAACACTTGAAGACTTTGAGGACTGGTTGAGGGAAAGGGGACACGACAAGTTAATGGGTGAGGATAATTTTAGAATCTATATACAGATGGGTCTTGCTTCGCTCTTTTTTAACAACAGTTCTCTTCTGATGAGCTATATACTCAATCAACTTGGTTTCCCAGCAGAAAGGATAAATGATAGAGTTCGATTTGAGGTCGCAAGGAGGGTGAGAGAGATTAAAGTGGACTTCTACAGATTTGAAATCAGTATTGAGAATTAATTTTGGTTTGAGACGCACTTGAATGAACATATGACGCACTTAAATGAACATATTAAAACTGGAAATAGGTTTGTGCAAAATATAATAGGAAACCTTCTTTCACGAGCCCCATCTCAATCAACATTCTCTTAACGATGGTTTTGCCGGTAAATTCTTCAAATGTCTCAGGTCATCTGGAGGTGTTATCGAAAACATTCGTCTTTCGGAGCAAAATAGATGGGTCTTGACAATGCTCTTTCCACAGGTAACTACGCTGGATAGGCAAATTTTTGCTTTTATGAGTTGAGACCAGTATCCTATCAGTTGAGACCAGTATCCTATCTATTCTAAAGAGTGATGAAAGGCATGTATGAAGGTATATGTATAAAGGGCCTCTCAAAAAAGGTGTTTTATCAGCTCTCATCAAACCCTCAATAACCTTCAAAACTTTTCATAAGTTATATATACGATACTAAATAATCGTTAACCTGATATCAAATGGTCAATAACCAAAGGCACTCTGAAAGGTTGGAGGTTGAGGTGAGCAGGGTTGGAGCATATTCAAGCAGGGTTGGAGCATATTCATTTTCTCTCTTAAACTTGGTTAAAGGCTTTATTGAACGCAAGCAACATTCTAAGCTTCTGATTACTGCTGGAGGATGAGTGCATGATACTTCGCATGAAGACACTGATCATCTTTTGTACAACGCTTTTCGGCCTAATCATAGTTCTGTATGGCGCTTCCCACTTCATCCTGCTAAACAGTTTTACCGAACTGGATGAAAAGAATACTCATCAGAATGTTGAACGAGTCCTGAACGTCCTATCAAATGAACTCTCATCTATGGATGCTATTGCTTATGATTGGGCAGCTTGGGATGACACGTATGTCTTTATTGAGGATCTCAACGAAGAGTACATCGATTCGAATCTCGTCGATGAGACCTTTTCTGGGTTAAGACTCAACGTTATGCTTTTTGTAAACTCTTCAGGTCAGATTGTGTTCGGCAAGGCTTTTGATCTGCAGAGTGAGAAGGAAATACCGGTTCCACAGGGGCTAAAGGATCATCTTTCTGCTAACAGTCTCCTTGTCAACCACTCCGACACTGAAAGCAACATAACTGGGATAATTCTTCTTCCCGAAGGCCCCATGCTCATCGCCTCACGACCAATCCTGACCAGTGAGGATGAGGGACCCATTCGAGGCACGCTGATAATTGGACGTTACCTGGACTCATCGGAAATTGACCACTTGGCTGAGATAACACAACTGAATCTAACCCTAACTCGTTTCAGTGATTCACGGATAGATCTTCAGACAACTTTGTTGGAAGAGACACCAATTCTCGTCCAGCCACTGAATGAAGAATCCATTGCGGGATATGCACTGTTGAAGGACATTTATGGGAAGCCGATTCTTGTGCTGGAGGTGGATATGCCCAGAGATATCTACAAGCAGGGCCAGGCTACCATGCGTTATTTCATCCTCTCTCTAATCGCGATTGGTATGGTGTTTGGGGTTGTGACAATGTTGCTTCTGGAGAGATCAGTACTGTCCCGGTTGACTCAACTGAGTACAAGCGTTAGCAAAATTGCCAGAAGTGGTGACCTCTCCGCGCGCGTATCGATAGCTGGAGATGATGAATTGTCGAATCTCGCTGATGTGATTAATGGAATGCTGGGAGCTCTGGAAAAATCTCAGATAGCGCTCAGGGAGAGTGAAGAAAGATATCGAGCAATAATAGAAACCGCAAATTCACTCATCGTTGGATTGGATGAAGAGGGTAAAATCATCATTTTCAACAGAAAGTGTGAGGAAGTGACAGGATGGAAAAGAGAGCAGGTAATGGGCAAAAAATGGGTTGAAAACTTCATTCCTGAAAGGGCAAGAGAGGAATTTTTGGGAGTTTTTGAGAGAATAAAGCGTGGAGAGTTTGTAGACTGGATAAATCCTATTAAGACGAAGAATGGTGAAAGGATAATCTGGTGGCACAGTACGACAGTAAAGAGAAATGATGAGAAAATCATCATTGGGATCGGTCAGGATATAACAGAGCAGGAAATGGCAAGGAAAAGGGTTGAAGAGCTGAATGAGTCTCTTAAAATCATCAACAGCATCTTGAGGCATGACCTGCTAAACAATTTAAGTATAATAAGAGGAGTACTGGAGATTTTTAAAGAGAAAAAGGATGAAAAATTTTTAGAAACTGCACTTAAGACCATAGATAAGAGCGAAGACCTCATAAAAGAGATGAGAGAACTTGAATGTCTCATATCCTATGGAGAAGAGCTAAAACCATATAATGTAAGGGAGGTATTAGATGTGATAACTGAAAGCTATTCAGTTGATTTCAGAGTAGAAGGTGATTGTACTGTCATGGCTGATGAGGCGTTGAGTTCTGTGTTCGACAACATAATAAGGAATGCGGTAG
>Ga0180932_1048_pt1 | contig 61041 bp, 61 predicted proteins | sample Deesub1362A_J573_FD_124189 | JGI IMG/M metagenome (GOLD analysis project Ga0180932, IMG submission 124189) | Archaeoglobus sp. JdFR-24
TCCTCATAGTGNTTCTCGATATGTTCTATTATTGCATGCTTGAGCTCCTCAGCTCTTGCCTTAGGAGATTTTTTCTTTTTAACATTCTCAAGGAAATCATCTGAAAACAGGGGCGTGGGTGGAATTTTCGGGTTCACACCCTTAGAAATTAGATATTCTTCGACGATCCCTCTTATCTTTCTGCTGGCATCTTTTATGCTAAGCTTGTCATCACGGTACCTGTTTCTTGCAGACTCCTTTATGAAGTTCAATATTTTCAGGTCGGTCACATATTTCAGAGCTTCAGGATCCGGGAGCACCTTATCCATCACCCTGTTAAATCTTCTAATCAAACTTATAAAGTCGTTTCTGACCTCTTCATCTACAAGAAGGTCTATGCACTCATCAACATTTTCTCTCCAGTTATCTATATCGTATTTTTTGAAAAAGTCATTTATCTGGTTATGGATAAACTTTAGCTCGTCAATACTCTTAGCTTTGTTAAAGACCACTGTGCCTATTTCATCTATATCTTCGTCTGCATAAATAGCAAGTGCTTTTCTCAAGTGCTTGAGTACGCCAACATAATCTACAACAAAGCCGCAACTCTTGTTTTTGTAAACCCTGTTAACCCTTGCAATTGCTTGGAGAAGGTTGTGGTCTTTGATAACATCATCCAGGTACATGACCTGCTCAAGAGGGGCATCAAAGCCTGTGATGAGCATACTCTTCACGACAATTATACCAACATCTCCGCCAATTCCGTTTTCATCAGTTTTATCAAAAGGAAGTTTGAAACTCTTTATGATCTTCTCATGTTCATTTGGGTCTGTGTAAGGTTTGTATTCAGACGAATCATTTGGAGTGCCGGATACGACGACTGCAACCTTTAGCTTTTTCAACTGCTCAACATCTATTTTATCCGGGTTGTTTCTTTCCAGTTCCTCTATTTTTTCCTTCAATGCATCTTCAAGGGCTTTTTTGTATCTTATTGCTGCAAGTCGTGAAACTGCAACAACCTGAGCTTTAAAACAATTTGGAAAAACGTGTCTTACGTAATGGTCAAGCATATCCTTTGCTTTATCTCTTATGACATTTTCATCTTCGAGGTATGCTCTCCATGTGTATTTTCCCATAATTTTAGCTTTTTGCTCAGCATCAAGCATTGAAAATACATCTTCAAATCGCTTATTGGCCGCCTCCTCATCAGAAATCTCTGCATCGTGGGTTCTTCCTTCATAAACAATTTCAACAGTTACACCATCCTCGACAGCCTGTCGAATGCTGTACTTATCTATGTAGTCTCCAAAGGTTTTCTCAGTCTTTTCGATGGGTGTGCCTGTGAAGGCAATTTTTGTTGCGTTGGGTAAAGCTTTTCTTAAATTGGCTCCAAGAAGCTTGTACTGAGTTCTGTGAGCCTCATCAATCATTATCAGAATGTTGGGAGATTCATTGAGCAGGGGGAACTCTTTTTTAAGTTCTCTTTCCTGAAACTTGTGAATCATGCCCATAACCAAATCGGGAGTGTTTGTTTTTAGCAGTTCTTTGAGTTTTTCTATGGTGTTGGCAACATTTACAGTGTAGCCAACACTTTTTGAAGTATCTCTGAGCTGCTTTTCTAAATCTTTGCGGTCTGTAACAAAAACTATTTTGAAATTTGAAAGTTCAGGATCGTGATACATCGCCCTGACTGTGAACATCATGGTAAGTGACTTCCCGGATCCCTGAGTATGCCAAACAATTCCTCCTCTCTCTTCCGGAGTTTTTCCTTCTTTGATTCTCTTTATAATCTTCTTTACTGCCCTGAACTGCTGGTATCTCGGGACTACTTTTATCATTCCACCTTTTGAGTCCTCCTTAAAGAGAGTGAAGTTGTGAAGAATCTCAAGTAAATTCTCCCTTGAAAGCATTCCTTGGATTAGCACCTGCTGACTCGTCACTATATCGCTTTTAATATCTGATAAGCTGTATGGGTATGGGTCTTTCCATTCAACGAAGTGTTCATAGTCTGAAGTTATTGTCCCGTATTTCGCCACCTGATTAGAGGTTGCTATCATGAAAAGATTATACCAGAAGAGCTTTTCATTTCCCTCTTTTACTCCTCTTCTGTTAGAGTATCTCATAAGCTGAGTTATTGCCTCATTTACAGGGTCTGCTACTGTTGGAGATTTGCACTCCACAACAACCAAAGGCAGGCCATTTACAAACAGGACAATATCAGGTATAATGTGCTTTTCATTTCCCGGGATGTTTACCTTGAACTGCGATATAGCAATAAATGAGTTGTTTTCGGGGTTTTTGAAGTCTATGAACCTCACAGTGGGGCTTCTCTCTCCTGTTTTTCTGTTTTCAGATACTGAAGTGTTTTCGAGTAGGAGTTCGTGGATTTCTCTGTTAGCATCTAAGAGTGAGCTGGCTGATGATGTTGTTATCCTCCTTACCACTTCGCTTATCTGATCCTCCTCAATCCAGGGGTTTATTCTCTTTATTGACTCCCTTAAAACTCCTTCAAGGATTACTTCTCTAAAACTCTCTCTGAATTTTACGCTTTTTCCATATTCTGGATCATAACCTGATTTAAATCCGACAATCTCTTTTATATCCTCTGGATCGTCTTTATTCTGTCTGTAAATTTTCCAGCCTAACCGCTGGAGCTGGGCGAGAAAGGGATTTTCCACATAGTATTCTTCGTCAAGTTTGCGGAACATCTTTGACACCCTGCTATAGTTTATTAAAGTAATCTCTTATTTTTAATGACATTAGTTTTCTTCTTTCTTCAAGGAATTCATAGTAGTTCATTTCCCAAAAGTTTTCTGGAAGGTCATACTTAGATAAAAAGATTCTTATCTCATCTTCTGACAACTCCTTTAGAAGTTCAGTCCAGTATTCCCTTGGAGATTTGTCTCCAATTTTGATATTGTCCTTGTATTCAAGATATGCAAGGTTTGCGACTTGGTTTATAATTTTCCGAGAGGTAATTCCCTCTCTTTTTAGAAAGGCTTTAGGGAAGATGTGGTGTAAGTCAATTACTTTCTTCTTTTGTTTTATTAATGGGTTTAAATAATCTTTAAGTTTGATATTTGAAAACATAACATTTACATCAGAGAACACTAAAGCCGCTGTATATACTGAGAAAGCATAATTTACTGTCGAAGAGGTCTCCAATCTTCGAGGTAATAAAATATTCCAGAAATCTTCCGTCAGATATGTGTTAATTGTTTGATTTACAAAACTTTCGAAATTGGAGGAGGATAATCTGCTCAAGTCATCCTCAATTACCGATTCCGGTGTTCCTGTATATCTCTGTGTTATTTGCGAGAATACAAACCATTTCCTGATAAGTGATTCGAGATCTCTGAAGTCAATGTTAAATTCGTATTTGCCTAGAAGGTAGAAAGCATATGTTACGTAAAAGGCAACTTTAGAGCTTATTAGTTTTTCATTAACAAACCCTATACTATGAATAATTTTGATATAATCATGCCAGTTTGTTAAATCTAAAGCTTTCTCCTGACCTTCCTTGAATTTTTGAAAATTCTTTTCTCTTATCTCCTCAGAGATTACTTTGTTCTCTAAATCTCTTCCTTTTAATATTAAATAGGCATACTTTAATTTTCCTCTCAAGAAAGAGTATGCCACTATGGTTCTTATCAGATTCTCCGGAGTTGGCGTTATTCTTATTAAATTGTAAGGGCTTGGTTTTCCATCAGACGATTCTTTATGAGAAGCCTTGCAAAATTTCTCAAGTTGTTCTCGGCCTTCGGACCAATAGACGGACATTAATGTAAGGATAAAATCAGATTGAGTCAGAGATTCTCCCTTACTGTTTATTCTTACAAATATTTCAGAAACTTCTTCAGGGTCTAGATCAGTTGATAGCTCTAAGACAGAAAATGGATAATTTACTATATTTCTAACTTTTTCAATTCTGCTGGCTATTTCATTTTCGTCTATTTCATGTACATCATCTTCCTCTGAAAACTTTTCCAAATATCGTCGAATAAACGAATATGTAGATTCTGTTTTGAAGATGAGGCTTATATCTGGTATCCACCTATGATCTTTCTCTATTGCCACATTCCAGACCTCAAACTTCTCTTCAAGCGGATTAAAAGCTATCTTCAGCTTTACTTCTTTCACATTCTTGGATATAATTTTTTTATCTTTTATGATAGAGTAAAGAGACGTTAGCCTTTGTTGCCCATCAATTACAAGAAACCTTGGCTCCCTTTTATTGTTGAGGTTTATTTTCCTGTATTTATTCGGTTCTAAAATCTCCCATAGAATGATTAAACCAACGGGCAGTCCTTTATAAAGAGAGTCTATCAAGTCCCTTACTTTTGTAGTATTCCATACAAAAGGTCTTTGAAGATCAGGGAGTGCAATTTCTCCAGTCTCTATATCATTTATTAGATTGCCAAGATGATAGGTTTTAGGATTAAAAACGATATTAGTTCCCATTTAGTTCAACCTCCTCGTTTATCAAATGATTAACTCTAACTCTCCCAGTAAGCAAGTCCTCCATTAAACCCTGCTTTATTCTTTCAAGTTTTTCTTTATATCTTTTTTCTTTTTCAATGGTTTCATCGATCTGTGAGAGAACGGAGGCAATGCGTTTTTGTTCTGGGAGGGGTGGGAGAGGGATTTTAAAATTCTTTATATCTCTTAAAATAACTCTTTTTAATGCACTTCCTCCTGTAAGTATATGTAATTGTTTTTTGATGTGATTTGATTCCAAACAATATTTGAGAAAATAGGGGTCTAAGTTTTTGGATGGTCTCAAAATTGCTATCGAAGACAATAAAACGATATTTTCATTCAATCCAAACACGAGGCTAATCCCGATAGTTCCGTCTTTTGTAAATAAGACGTCGTTGTACTCCGGTTTGCACCCATTTGCAATTAAATTTTTATAATCTTCTTTAGAAATCTTTTTACATGTATTTAATTTAATTCTCCCATTTGTTATGTTCTCTATGTTTACGATGTAATACTCACTATCTTCTACCGGTTGTGGGGAATAATGAGAACCATCTGTTATGATAGTTGTCGCTTTTTTATTGCATAATTCCACAACCTCCCACTCCTCCGGAATCCTGCCGAGGGGCGAATCCTTGAACCTGTGCGTCTCCTCACTCCTTATCTGCCCGTTTTCGTCTATGCCTTTGGTCAGCAAATCCTGCATTAAGCCCTGCTTGATTCGCTTGTATTTCTCTATGATTCTGTCGGTCTTTTCTATACCGTTGTCTATGGTCTCGAGAATTTCGGCGATTTTGCGTTGTTCTGGGATGGATTCGGGGATAATTAATAAAAGATTTTTTAAGTCATCTTTACTTATTGCTTCAAAGGTACTACCCTGAGACAAATTTTCTAATTGATGTTTCCAGTAAATTAATCCAAACCAGCCAAACTCATCATCAATCGTTTTAAAAGATATTGCAGCCAATCCTCTGCCAATACAATAATCTCTATCGGCTTTATTAACTGCACCAACTGGCGCTCTAACACTAATCAGAATGTCACCTTTCTTTGATAATTTTAAAGGCTTTGTAGCCCATTTTTTGGGGATAGGATATTTAGTGGTAAATTCAGCATTTCCTTGTAGGAATGGAATTCCTATTTCCCTTTCGTTAACTACATTAGAAGATGGGGACTGTCCCATATTAATGTCTGCAATCTCCCCTAACCTTACCATTCTCCACCCTTCAGGCACTTTCACATCCTCAGCCATTTTCATCACTCTCTTTTGCCTCGTTAAATACATCCTCAAGAGCTTTGTAATGTTCAGGGTCTTTCCTTTTAATTGCGTCTAGTACAATTTTTACCACGCTTTTACATTCGCTTAAATCATTGAATATCAAATTTCGTTGTAGGCCAGTTTGGTGGGACAAGTTATTAACGAATTTGTCTACCTTTATTCGTTTGCTTTCATCGTCTATTAACAGTTCAAGTCCTTTTTTCAAGCCTTTTGAATATTTGAATCCGACAAAGGCCTCTAAAAAGCGTCTAATTATGTTGGGAAGTTGATACGAACTTTCAAAATTTGGCTTATCATCAAACGCTTTAATTTTGGAAAACAGGAAATGATATTCTGATTTGTAGTTCAATAAAGTGTCTGGTAAGTTCCTTATTGTAGCGACTTCTTCACCATTTTTAGAAATTCTTTCCATTAAATAGAATCTGCAAAATTTGAAATTTTTTCTATTTCTATTTTTTTCGATATCTTTTTTCATCCAGTCTTTAATTAAATTAAAAAATTCTATATTGTGTGTTGACACAAACAATTGTTTACAACCTCTAAGCTTAGATGCTATAACTGCAAAAGTATTGTATAAATGTGCGGAATCTAGACTTGAAATCGGATCATCTATAAAGACTATCGCATTTGAAAGGTCTGTCTCTTTATCCTCCAGTCGCGTTAAAAAATATGAAAAAGCAACAGCCGTTTTTTCTCCTTCGCTTAAATTTTTAGCTTTCACTCCATTCCGCATTATTTGAAACTTATTTTTTTCAGTAGGTTCTATTTTCAAATGTTCTTTTCCAAAGATACTTCTTAGGTAATAGTTGATTCTGTCAGCCGCTTTTGAAATATCGGATAGCTGAGATTCTATTGATCTAACCTCCTTTTTTTTCTCTTCGATTTGTTTACGTATCTCTACTATTTCATCACAGATTTTCTCTATTTCTTCTAGTTTTTTGAAATAATTGCGATCCTTAGCAAACTCACAAGCATAGTGTAGTTCTAATTTCTTAAAAACCGTTTTTTGTTCTTCTTCATATTTGTCAGAGGTTGTATTGTGTTTTTCCAGAATCTTATTGATTTCGTCAATTTTAGCTTTCACTTCTTCGGCTTGAGAATAAATATCTGGAGTGCCCTCTGTTATTTTCTTAAATGGATTTTTAATTTTTCTATCTAATAGTTGTATTAAATTTTCTACCAGAGTGACATATTTTTTTATTATTTCTTTAAGTTCTTCTTTTGCTTTTGTGTAAGTTTTTTCTAACTGAGGATACAGACGCATCTCATCCGGTAATAATAAAGACCCTACTGAAGTCTTATGTTTTTCTATCTGTTTTTTTAATTTGTTTAATACATCTAAGAAGTTTTCATATTCCTGTGAGAAGTGTTTTTCATACTTTTCAATTAAACCTTCTGGAAGAGGGTTCCCACAAAATTCACATTTATTTTTTCCACGATGTATCTTTAAACCCTCTCTAACCCAGTTATTTAATTGGGAATCGTTCCTTAATCTCTCTATAGTTCGAGAAACAACGGTTTTGGAGAGGTTATCATTTATTTTATCTAATATGCCACTGGAGAGTACTTCCACTTGCAGCAAAGATATTTTTTCTTTTTTATCAGCCCTCAAAATTTCTAAGCATTTTTTAACTTCGGATTCCTCTAAAATATGATCCTCGAAATTACCCCTTACTCCTTTTAGAACTCCTCTAAGTTTTCTTTTATCATATCTTTTATCATAAGGGAACTTAGGTTTAATACGATCTATGTCTCTAGCTTTTTCTGTGAGTGCTTTCTCCAATTCTCTTTCTAATTTACTTTTTTGTTTTTCTTTCTTGTCCCTTAACTCGTTTAATTGATTAAGTTCATCTTCCAAGCTCTTCAATTTCTCTTCCAATTTTATATCTTTTTCTCCTAAGATAAAAATTGGATTAGCCTCCTGAGAGTCCCAATAAAGGTTATCCTTGATAAAATCTGTATTGAATATTCTAAAGTTATACTGGGAAGATAAACCATCTTGTGTAATTTTATTGGCATCCTCATCAATGAGGGTAAATTCGGCAGTCACAAAATCAGAAGGTAATTCTCCGAGCTCTATGCTCCTGAAAATTCTTGATATAGTTGTTTTTCCTGAATAATTCCATCCATATATTAAATTGAATTGCTTAAATTCATTAATATCGTCTTGTTGCCATATAAACTTTCTAAAAATGCCAAAGTTTTCAATTTGTTCTATTTTCTTGATCATTTCATCCACCTTCCCAATTTTAACACTTCCCAATCCTTACCCTTCTCCACCCTTCCGGCACCTTCTCATCCTCAGCCATCTTCATCATCTCCCTTTGACCCCTTTATGACTCCATTATGACCCGATTGACCCTTTCTATACCAACCCACTATTTGCATCACTCTCATCCCTTCTTCATTAGTCATTCATTAGTCATTCATTAGTCATTTATTAGGCAATTTAGGCAATTCATAGGCAATTCCTCTCCCAGCTTTCCCTATGGATTTAAGCAAACCCAATTCAACCAATTCCTTCAGGTCAATTGTTGCCATCTGTCTTGATATTTTATTCAATTCCTGATACTCCCGGTTCGTTATCCTCCCTTTCTCCTTTACATACATTACCGCCTTAATCTGCCTCTCATTAAGCCCCAGCTTTTGCAAATACTCTTCGGTATAAACATCCTTCAAAAACACCAGTGTAAACTCCAAGTGATTTGCCTCAATTTTAAGTTCTGGAAGTCCCGCTTCCTTTAAAGCCCTCATCATCCTCTCAATTCCAGAGCCAACGCTCTCAACAATGCCTGCAAGATAGAATATATTAAAAATCGTTGGATTTCTCGGCATGGATGCATGGGAACTCAGAAGTTTTTCAGTGTCCCATTCTTCCGGTAATCCTCCAACATTGTAAAACCAGAGTTTGTCGTCATAGACCTTTATCTGTACATTGATTGGTCTCAAATAATCTCTGTGCAGCAGTGCATTGGCTATAGCTTCTCGTATTGCTTCCAGCGGGTAGTCCCAGATGTCTTCCCGCTCAAAACCCTTAATCTCGTATCGCACATTTATGAAGTTTTTAATCGCCTCCTCCGTTTCTCTGAATTGATTGAATAAATTCCCTTCTATCCACCTATCCCCGATAATCGTAATATTATCTTTTAATCGCACAACACGAACCCTTGCATGATCAAAGTATTTTTGTGGATTCTTTCCGAATAAAAGCATGCCTGCGTTGTTGATTTTGCCGTTCTCCATAAGCCCTAATCTCTCAAAAACTTCTTCTATCGGCTCCTCTCCACTAAAAACAGTCAGTCTCCCCTTTGCTTTCGCAGTTCTCAAAAAGTTCCTGACGCTATCCTCATCAATTTCATCAATCTTAAAATCTCTCTCTGAAAGGCGTTCCCACCTCAGATCCCTCTGGAAAAACCCCTTAAGCTCCTCAAAGTTCATCTCCCTTGTGGTGTTTCCCACCCTTTTGTAGTATCTTCCTTCGAAAGATACAGGAATATGCGACTTTCTCACCTCAATCGCCAGAATGGATTTCTTATCCACATCTACACGTTCAAAATCTGGTGTAATACCAAGCTTATTTATAACCTTGTTTATAATTTTCTGATAATTCTTATCATCCACATCAATTCCCACTACCTCTCTTTTATTATTTACACCAACAATAATTAAACCACCGTACGTATTTGCAAAAGCAGATATTGTTTTCAGGACGCCATCGTTAAATGTTTCCTTAAACTCCAGCCTATTGCTCTCTTCCATTTCAAGCAGTTTTAAAATCTCATCCCTGTCCATAGTAGTACCCCAGCTTAACTAAAAACTCATCCAGTTTCCTGACTTCCTCATCCCTCTCCATCTTCCACCGCTCTAAGGAAACGCTGTACTTGTCCCACAACTTCTCAAAAATCTTAATCAGCTCTTTCTTCTCAGCATTGAGGTATTTCTCCAGTTGCTGACTTACCAAATCGTAAAACTTCTCAAGGAGTAACTCTTTTGCCTCCAATTCAGTTAAAGATCCTCTCTTTTTCTTTACCTTTTTCTCAAGCTCTTCTTCTTTTACCTTCAATTCCTTCCTCAATTTCCTCAGCTCTTTCTCTTTACTCTCCATCTTTTTGATCAAACTCTCCCACTTTGACGCCTCCTTAAGAGCGGACTCCTTCCAGCTTGCACGCAAATCTCTTACAATCTCCTTTAAATGATTCTTCACCTTACTGACAGTCTTCTTTCCATTCTCTTCTTCATCCCAGTCTTCAACCTCATCTAAAAGTTCATTGATTTCACCTTCAACCTCTGCAATCCTGCCCTCTAACTCTTCAATTTCCACTACATCTTGAGAAAAGAACTTCTCCCTAATTCTATCGTCTTCAATCAACCTCTTGCTCCAGCCAGAAGCCACGATCGTCTTAAAGTCATATCTAAGCTCTTCCCACCAGTTGACAAAAACGCCAGCAATCTTAAACTCATCCAGAACGCCAAGGGGCAAGAGTTTCTGTTTTAAGCTTTCCATTGCCCTGTTTCTGAAATCCCAGAGGTTGTTATTACCGTAAAAACCCTCTATCTCCTCCTTTACCTCTCCCCACCACTCGTCCAGCTTTTCAAAATGCTCTGAGATTACTCCTTTTACTCCTTCGTAATTCTCAATAATCTTTTTTATCCTGCTTTTATCATCTATCTCCTTAAATTCAAAATACCTGCCATCCCTCTCCTTTAACAAGATCTCTGGATTGATTCTGAATTTCTCCATCTGCTTTCTGTAGGTTTCCATCTCTCTTTTTGGCACTCCACCAACTAAGTGGGCATGGACATCTTCAATCTCTGGATCTGGAGAATTGTCAACGTACCTCCTTATGTTCAGGTTAAAATCGTTCTCTTCAATCTCCTTAATATCCACAAGCCTTGAATACTTTGGAATTTCCAGCTTATTCTCAAAAACTGTAACAATTTTCTCAATGTCCTCTGGTCTGAGATAATTCTGATTCCGCCCCTCACCGTATTCCCTGTCGGCATTTATGAACAGAATCTTGTTCTTGAGGTGTGAGGGCTTTTTCTTGTTTATGACTACGATGCAGGCAGGTATGCCTGTGTTATAGAACAGCTTTGGCGGTAAACCGATTATTGCCTCAATCAGGTCATCCTTAACAATCCCCTCTCTTATCACCTTCTCCTGCCCACCTCTGAACAAAACGCCATGGGGCATTACGGTTGCCATTATACCATCATCCTTCAAACTTGCAATCATGTGCTGTAAGAACATCAAATCTGCTTTTTTCCCTCCTTCTGGAGTAAATCCATACTTGAACCTTTCAGGATACTGCATGTTTGCTTTTGTGTAATTCTGAGAAAAAGGAGGATTGGCCAAAACCCTGTCAAATCGCTTTATATATCCATTCTCTTTGAACATTGGGGAGGTAAGAGTATCTTCATTCTCTATGTGGGCATCGGGAATGCCATGCAAAATCATGTTCATCTTGCATATTGACCACGTAACCCCATTCAACTCCTGACCATACAGAGCCAGATCTCTCGGATCCTGCCCCTGCTCCTCAACATACTGCCTTGATTCTATAAGAAAACCACCCGAACCCACAGTAGGGTCATAAACGGTCATGCCTTCTAGTGGTTTCACTAATCTGACCATTAGCTTTTTCACATGTGGAGGTGTGTAGAATTCACCGCCCTTTTTGCCTGCCGAATCAGCAAACTCTTTAAGAAGATATTCGTAGGCTGCTCCCAGTAAATCAGGAAATTCAAAATCCTCGTTTCTTAACCTGTATCTGTTGAAGTGATGGATTAAATCCACAAGCTGCTGATCTTTGAGGCGGGTTTTCCCCTTCACGGCATTGAAATCTATATGTTTCAAAACACCTTCCAGTTCAGGATTATGCTCTTCCAGAGTCGCAAGAGCCTTGTTTAATTGATTCCCCACATCCTCCTTCAGTTTTAGAATGTTTTCCCATCTCGCCCTTTCCGGAACAAAAAAGGTATCATCGTATAGATTGGGGTCTTCAATAAGTTCTTCTACCTCTTTGTCAGAAAATCCCTGAGCTTTGAATTTCTCTCTAAGCTCTTCCTGCTTTGCCTCAAAGACATCAGAGACACGCTTTAAAAATAACATGCCAAATATGTATTCTTTGTATTCGGAGGCATCCATCTTGCCTCTCAGAATGTCCGCGGCTTTGAACAGGTGAGTTTCAAGTTGTTTTAATGTTATCTTTCCGTTAATCATTTTGATCTCCTTGTTAATAATGTTCTACATCTCATTTATCTGTCTTTCGAATATTGGATTTTATTGCAACTCAAATAAGTTTGACAGGAAATATTTTGACAGTGCTATGGGAGGATAAATAATTTTAAACCCTAACTCTGACTGTTTCACGCAACAGTCTTTTGAAAAAGCTGTGCAATCAGTGATTTATGCCAAAAAACGTTGATGCGATGATTTTTTCTCTCAAAGAATATTCCCCAATTACGTAGTGAGGTGGAGTTATTGCCGAATTCACAGAAATTAGTATTTCAGGTATCTGGTAATGGATAGAGGTAACAAAATTTAAGATTATCAATATAAAGCATACTGTCTAAATCGTGTGGAGTTAGAGGGTTAAAGTCTTTCTTCAGGAATCATAACCGTATAGCTTCCACTTTCCACGTCTTTTTGAAGTTCCCTTACCCCCATGCCAAGACCATAACAGAAAATTTTCCTGTCTGGTTTGATCTTGATGAATACAACTTCGTCTTTAACTGGTTTGATGGATTGAGTTAGCATCATTTTCAGAATTCTTTTCTGGCTGAATGCCTTTTGACCTCAGGATCATCAAAAGGCAGGATTTCAGCAGTTCCCTGCAATTGCACGGTCGAATCCGGGACAAATCGAAGGTAATAATGTGGAAAAGGTACAATAAATGAGACATACGGATTACTCTTGATATTTCGAACTTTCTTGTAGCTTTTACCGGTTAAAATGTAAAGCGAAAATTTGGATTCAGCAGAGACCCATAAAGGACTCCCGTCAGGTGAGGTCTTCCCTCTGGATTTATGGTGCCAATAATTCCGAAGGTCTTTTTTCGTAGCTGTCTCTCCACAAAATCAAATGTTATAGAACGTTCTGGCATAAAATCTCTCCTCTCGGGTTAACACCTTTTCAGGAGTTTTCTCATTATTTGTGCTACATAAGGTTAAATCTTTTCCTTCGACCCCATCTGTTATGTTACTTCCCATTTTTTTGGCATAATCAATGAGCTTATCTATGTTTAAATCCTCCTTTGCAAGAGAGAATGTTTTCATGACCTATGCCATGTCACAACAGTACTTTGGTTTGTATAGGTCTGCATTGTTTCTTCCTATCCGGGATACTGACCGGATAATCCAATACATTCAGTTCTGTGAATCCAGAAAATTCTCTTTAGATACAAGGGCAACTCTGAGCTTCGCTCAGGGCAAGAGGTTTTTAGTTTTTCAGGAACTTTACAATAAATAAAAGATTAATATGATCCAATCTTAATAACTCTGCAGGTGAAACCATGAATCCCGAGATTGAAAAAATTTTCAGAAATGAAGAAGTAGAAATAGTAAAAATCAAAATAAAGGGCAGAGATTTTACCGGCATCAAAATAAATCTACCAAATGCTCCCCTGATTGTAATCGAGAGCAAAGAGCTTATTATTGGTTGTGGCTATATAGATGCTGACGTAATGGAAAAAGTGGGGAATGCGGCATGCATCGTTACTGGAGTTAAAACGTTCGAAGATGTATTGAAGGCCGAAATCAAAACAATCACATCGAAAGCAGCAAAACTTGGCATTAAACCGGGGATGCCTGTGATAAGCGCGATTGAAATGCTTTCTGACTGATTTTCTGATCGTTTCAACCCTTATTCAACCCTTATCTTTTTTACTTTCGAATCATCTTATAACAAAGACAGACTCTTCAATCCTCTCACTCTTACATGCCGGACATTTGCTTACCTTAGGCTTTCTCACCTCAAAACCACACCTCTTGCATTTTGGTGGGATCATCACAACTTCCACACCCTTCCTCTTGAGAGCCCTTGCAGCCTTCTCAATGCTCGAGTAAACTTCCCTTTCCATTTTGGGGTGAAGATCCAGAACTCTGCAAATCTCCTTTACAGTTATGCCCTCTCTTCGCTCTATGAGGAGGTCGATTATCTGCTCAACGAGTGTTTTTACTTCTTTAATCTCCTTCAACCCTCATCCTCCTGCAACTTTACGGCTTTGAAATTTTTTACCGGTGAAACCCCTTTTAATGTTAAATCAAAATCAAAAGAAATCTATATAAGTTGTTTGCTATTACTAAGCTCGGTGGTTGTATGGCGAAGATTTATTACGAGGAAGATGCGAATCTTGATGTTTTGAAGGGGAAGAGAATCGCAATTATTGGTTATGGGAGTCAGGGACACGCACACGCTCAGAATCTAAGGGATTCAGGTCTGGATGTTGTTGTGGCTGATAAAAAGGGTACAAGAAACTGGGATATGGCTGTTAAAGATGGGTTTGAAGTGAAGGAGGTTGCAGAGGCTGTTAAAGAATCTCAGGTTATAATGTTCCTGGTGCCTGACAACATCCAGCCAGCAGTTTTCTATGAAAGCATAAACGATAATCTCAATGAGAGAGACATGCTGATGTTCGCCCATGGCTTCAACATCCATTACAACCAGATCATCCCCCCCAAATTCGTTGATGTTACCATGATAGCCCCCAAGGGTCCTGGACACATCGTGAGGAGAATGTATACTGATGGGATAGGAGTTCCTGCCCTTGTGGCAGTTTATCAGGATTATACTGGAAATGCACTTGAAAAGGCCCTTGCCTATGCAAAGGGAATTGGAGCAACCAGAGCTGGAGTTATAGAAACCACGTTTAAAGAAGAGACAGAAACAGACCTCTTCGGTGAGCAGGTTGATCTATGTGGTGGGGTTGCCGAGATGATCAAAGCCTCCTTCGACATTCTCGTTGAAGCAGGCTATCAACCAGAAATAGCATACTTTGAGGTTCTCCACGAGCTCAAGCTTATAATCGACCTGATCTATGAGGGTGGAATTTACGCAATGTGGTATTCAGTCAGTGATACAGCAAAATATGGTGGTATGACCAGAGGAAAGAGGATAATAACCGAGCAGACGAGAGAAGAAATGAGGAAAATACTGAAAGAAATCCAGACTGGTGAATTTGCGAGGGAATGGATCCTCGAAAACCAGGCAAACAGACCCGTATTCAAAAAGCTTCTTGAAATGGAGAAGAACCACCCCATTGAAAAGGTGGGAAGAGAACTGAGAAAAATGATGCCCTGGCTGAAAGGCATCGACATTGAATAACTCAGAGATCATGCTGAATAACAACTAATGCTGAATAACAACTATACCCACATCAATTTTTTCACCTTCTGTGAAAACTCAAGCTATGACATGCAAAAATCCGGAAAATCCAGATATTGCTACTGAGAAATCGGAAACCAGAGACCCTGCGTCCATTCTCGGATGGGAGAAGCTCCTTGAAATTATGGAAAACGAATCAGCTAAGCGGAGAGCCCCCGTCCTCACGCTGAAGAATTTTTTAAATGAACCCTTTCAGCACCTTGTTTTTGCAGTTCTGAGTGCGAGAACCAGGGATGAACAGACGGTTGTTGCAGCAAGAAAACTCTTTGAAAGAATAAAAACCCCGGAAGAGCTTGCAAAATTACCTCTGGAGGAAATAGAGAAACTCATAAGTAATGCGGGATTCTACAGAAATAAAGCTGAAAATTTGAAGGCCATGGCAAAGATTCTGGTGGAGAATTACAACTCCGAGGTACCTGACACCTACCACGAGCTTATAAAATTGCCCGGAGTGGGAAGAAAAACAGCAAATGTAGTCCTTGCTTACGCCTTCGGGAAAAACACCATAGCAGTCGACACCCATGTTCACAGAATCGCCAATAGACTCGGGATGGTAAATACGAAAAAGCCCGAAGAAACAGAAGAAAACCTCAAAAAAATAGTTCCAGATAATCTCTGGAAGAGAGTGAACAAAGCATTTGTTGGTTTTGGTCAGAGTGTATGCAGGCCTTTGAAACCACTCTGCAATGAGTGTCCAATCGAACAGTACTGCCCGAAAATTATCTCAGGAAAATGAACAATGCAGGAATTAATAAAATTCAGGGTAACTAGATAGGTGCAGGAACGAAACAGCACCTATCCAAGACTCATTAATTTCTCAGCAATCTTCTCAGCCACACTGATTTTACTTACTTCTCTCTCTATCGTATCTGTGGCTGTAACCTCGGCTATACCTGAGCTGTAAAGTTTGTTCAGAGCATATCCAGCCATTACTGCGTGGACACAGGTAGCATCAACCCTCTTCGCTCCAAGATTCTGCAGAATTCTGGATGCCTCGATTATAGTGCCTCCCGTACTTATTATATCGTCAACTATCAGAACGTGTTTTCCTTCCACGTCCATCTCCTTGGGACTCATCTCCACGGTTGTTGCATCAACCCTCTTCTTCTCCAGATAGTCATATTCGCACCCCGCAACCTTTGCAGCCACTCTGACTCTTTCAAGTGAACCGAGGTCCGGAGAAATCATTATTACATCTCTATCTTTATACCTCTGCCCTATCACGGGCATAGCATCTACCTCGCTAAGCCTCTTGAAATACTCCGCAGCCTTTCGGCTGTGAATGTTGACAGAAATGACATTGTCTGTGTAGCTCTCTATTATTCTGGCGATCGCTCTTACGCTTATACACTCTCCCTCAAAAAACTTTCTATCCTGCCTCGCATACCCGAAATATGGTATTACAGCAATCTTTTCGACATCTTCAAGCGCGTCGAGCATCAGGGTGAGAAAAATCAAATCATCATTCGAACAAAGGCTCTGGACGATGACAACCCTATCATCACTCTTAAACCCATCTACCCTGACATAAAGCTCTCCATCTGGAAATTTTTTAAATTCAGCTTTGAGCAGCTCAGCATCCAGCAAATCTGAAACCCTTCTTCCAAGAGAGGGGGATGAGGGACCACACAGTATTTTCATGAGCTGAAATTTTTATTCGAACTATTAAAGATTTGCCAAAGGTGGATTGCCACCACTATCTTTCTCACTATCTTTATCGATATCAACCTGAAATTAAACCTGAATCTGAAGCCTGCAAAGCCTAAATCTCCCCCCTCCTGACAACCTCTATCGGTATCTCACCGTTATGCACAGATGTTGCTATTAACACTCCCCGACATCCCATATCTCTTGCCCTCTCAACATCCTCCATTGATTTAACACCACCTCCGACAAAAACGGGATTGTGCGACACATCAAGCACTTTTTCTATCAGTTCCCAGTCCAGAGAAGAGGATGTTCCCACTCTCCGCAATGTAAGGATTATCACTCCTTTCAGCCTGTATGAGTTGAGATATTCAATAACCTCCATGCAGTCTCCAAAGTTCGAGGATGCATCCATCAGTTCATCAAGGATATCCACACTTACTGTTATCCTTCTGAGGTCATCCAACCCTTCAAGCTGCCTCACATCAAAGGTCTCAGTCCCTACAACTGGATTGAAATCGAGTTCGGGCAATTCCTTACTTTCTCTAAATCCACAATCTGCGATAAGATCCTTAACGTATCTTTTGATTTTCAGAATCGTCCCGAAGTTATCCCCCTTCCTCATAATCCTGTCAAGATCTGCAATGTAAACGTATTTTGGTTTTACACTCTGAATGACTTCTACTGGTGATGAGGAATTAACGATACTGCTGAACTCATTTATTGGCCTGTAAGCAGCTCTCTCACCCCTCTCCCCTCTGACAACAAGACCATTCATTATATCGAGGACGAAATAGATTAAACAGCCCATGACAAAAAGTATGAAAAGGACCTAATTAGATTTTTCGCGGTCAATATTCCTGGATAGCCAGGAATGGAATTTTTTGACTGAAAACTCAGAATTTTAGTGTTATAGTATGTGGTGTCTGAGGCATCAGACTGAGCAGGAATCCATTTTTAATACAGTATTTGATTATAAATAATGACAATTATAAAATAACAAAATCAACACATATAAATATCTTGATTTTGGGCAACCTTTAATGATAAGGGTCCTGGTAAGTCCAATGAGTGTTGAAGAAGCAATTGAATGTTTAAAGGGTGGAGCAGATATTATTGACGTAAAAAATCCTAAAGAAGGATCCTTAGGTGCTAATTTTCCATGGGTAATCAGTGAGATAGGTGAACTGGTTAAAAAAGAGGGCAAAGAGTTGAGCGCAACTACAGGCGATCTGGATTTCAAGCCCGGTACTGCAAGTCTTGCAGCCCTCGGAGCAGCAGTCGCGGGTGCGGATTACATTAAAGTAGGACTTTTTGGAGTCAGGAGCACTCAGGAAGCTTTTGAAGTGTTATCAAATGTGACAAAGGCTGTGAAGGACTATGATTCAGACAAAAAGGTGGTCGGAGCTGCTTATGCTGATTTTAAGAGAATAAATGCAATTTCACCCTTTGATCTTCCTGAAGCAGGTCAGAAGGCTGAAGTGGATGGTATTATGATTGACACAGCAATAAAAGATGGACATACACTTTTTGATCATATGACCTTCGACGAACTGGGGAGATTTGTAACAGATGCGAGAGAGAATGGAATGTTCTGTGCTCTTGCCGGCTCTCTTGACTGGAAACATATTGAACAACTCAAGAAGCTGGCACCGGACATAATTGGGGTCAGAACAATAGTTTGTGAGAGTGGGAGACAATCTAAAATAAAAAGTGAACTTGTGGAGAAGTTGATGTCTAAAATTCGCGACTGAAATTCATGGATAATAATTCAGTGAAGTGGTGGATATTGTGGCATGTCAAATAACCTATTCGGGATTGTAATCAATGCTATAAATCAGCTTAACACCGCCTGAACTGCCTGAAACCCCCTCATTTAATACTTGGACTGGGATAGCCTTACTGTACACATTCTTTTTAAAAGCTCCTCGCCCTCTCTTGTTCCCTTTGCTATGATCAGATCACCTTTTGTGAGTTTTGTGGCTGCATTTGGTTTTGTAATCCACTTGTTTTCTCTCTTTATGGCAACCACATGCATTCCTGTATTGGTCTCAACTCTCGTCTCTCCTAAGGTTGCACTATCAAGCTCGCAGCTCTTACCCACCTCCAGCATAACAAGAACCTCATCAGTCTCCTTCATAGCCTCTATAAATATTGGATGAAGCTCCATTTTCTCTGTTACGATTTCAGCAATCTCTCTTGCAGAATCTGCTATATATTCAGTGACTGTTGCAAGTTCAATTAGGGCGATAAGCCCTCTCAAACTCTCTTGGTCATCAAAATGCTTCGAGCTTTTGAGAACCCAGTGTTTCAGTTTGTATTTCATGTTATCTATTTCTTCCTCGAGGTAAATCACTTCCTGGGCTATATCCTCGTTCTGATAGATAAGAGATGAGTAGCTTAAATCAACAGCAAGCTCCGACAGGTCTTTCATGCTTATGACAGTATCAACAGCATTATCGAGATCCTCCAATTCCAGCTCAAACTCACTTTCTGGTATGGTGATTTTCTCAGCTGCAACTATCTCATAAAACGCTGGTAAGCCTGTTATATCTCCTCTTGCGAAAAGAATATCACCCTTCAGGATTTTGGTGTTCTTGTCAGGGTTGAATATCCAATCAAACCCCCTTTTAATGGCTATCACTCTCATACCCGTTCTTGTGTGCAATCTGCTCTCTCCAAGGGTTTTGTTTGCAATCTCGCTCTCCTCTGAAACCCGTACCTTTGCGGCGGTCTCCTCAGAATGTCTCAGAATCAGTCTGATAACATCTTTGTGCAGTTTAAATCCTCTCAGAACAAGTGAAGCGATATCTCCAGCAGCAGAACCTATTTTCTGAGCCGCACTTGCGATCTGAAGTATGGTGGAAACAGATTCAGCCTCATCAACCCTCCTTGCTGAGAGTATGGAAACAATCCTCATCTGCTTTAACATCTCAGAAATAACGTTTTCGAGATCGAGCACCTCTTCGGCAATATCCTCGTTATCGAACAGGATAGCAGAATATGCGAGATCTACCATTATCTCTGAGGTATCTCTGATATCAATCAAAAGATCCTTAACTGTACGTCGCATTTTACCAATTTTTTATCTTACATATGAATTTATAAGAGTTTCCATCACCTGAGAAGAGAAATTTAAAAGGAAACGCAATTTGACAAATCATTAATTGAACAGGTAGTTGGATTCGTCACACCAAAGACAGTAAAAATATTTTAATCTCTGTGCAGAATTGGGATGGTAGAATGATGGAAGCTGTGATAGAAAATGGTAGATTGATTGCCGAACCGAATCAGACACTCAGAAGGAGAAAATTTGGAAGGGTAATGGGTGAGAAAATAGAACTTCATCCGGTTGAGGCAGCCTATTTGCTGATGAAGGGACTTTTAAGGATCAAGAAGGGTGAGGATTATCTTGAAATGGAGCATTATCTGAAGGAAGCCTCCGAGAGCGAAGACTTTCCACATCTCTTTTTTGTTTATTCTGATCTGAGGGACAGGGGAAAAAGAGTGATGCCTGATGATGAATTCCTCTTCGGCGATAGAATCTATTTCCCGGTCTCTGAAAGAAGAACAGTCACCATACCTGAACTATATGATATCTATTCAAAGAAAGGCGAATACGTCCTTGCAGTGGTTGATGAAGAGGGCGAGATAACCTATTACAGCGTTTATGAACCTGAACTGCTTGGTAAAGGAGAGGAAGTGGATTTTACTGTTCACAGTACCATTGCAGGAGACAGAGTTATAACAAAAAATGTAGAAATATTTGAGAAATTCTTCTATGGCAGTGAAAAGAGTGGATTTGTAACTCTATCCATCATCGAAGCCCTTTACCTGTACGAAAAAGGTATTCTGAAAATAAATGAAAAGCCAGATCGTCTGAGGAAAATTGCTGAAAAGATTGAAAGAAACTTCGAAGAGAGATATGGGGTTTACAGGGATCTCAAGGAAAAAGGGCTTGTTGTAAAAACAGGTTTCAAGTTTGGTTCTGATTTTAGAGTTTATACTGAAATAACTGATGTGAGCCAGCTGCCCCACAGCAAGTTTCTTGTTTATGTAGTTGGAAATCGAAAGCTGAGTTTGCAGGAAATTTCAAGAGCTGTCAGACTGGCGAACAATGTCAGGAAGAAAATGGTATTTACATTCTCAAGAAACGGAGAAAGAAAGTATCTTGTTCTGGATAGAATAAAGGTATAGTATCTGGATGCGGTAACGGAGGTTTATCAAATGAATGCATCGCTGAGCTATGGCATCTATAAATCCATACAAAAAAGCTATTATACATTTTGTGTGAGGCGGAGTCATGCGAGGTCAAAATAATGGGGAAGATCAGAAGAGTATAAAAAATCTGAACAACTCGAATGCTAATCTCGATAAAACGATTGTCACTCCCTGGGAAGTTGAGGGGGTGGTGGATTATGGAAGATTGATTAAAGAGTTTGGTATGCAACCGATGTCCGAACTCATAGACAGAATTCCAGAACCCAACTGGTTAATCAGGAGAGGTATAATTTTTGGCCATCGCGATTATCACAGGATTGTTGAGGCAATCAAGAAAGGTAAACCCTGGGCAGTAATGTCTGGATTTATGCCCTCTGGAGTGCCACATTTTGGTCACAAGATGACCATGGATGAGATAATTTGGCATCAGAAGATGGGTGGAATGGCCTTTGTTGGAATAGCGGACATGGAATCCTATGTTGTGAGAAACCTCCCCTGGGAGAAGGGAAAGGAGATCGGAATGCAGTACATCAAGAGCATAATCGCCCTCGGCCTCAGGGAGAATTCCATCATCTATTTCCAGTCGGCAAGCAGAAAGGTAAAGGATATGGCTTTTGAACTTGCGGCAGAAGTTAGTTTCAGCGAACTGAGGGCTATTTATGGATTTTTACCGGAAACAAATCTTGCAAAGATGTTTGTAACATCAGTTCAGGCAGCAGACATTCTTCACCCTCAACTCAAGGACTTTGGAGGGCCAAAACCTGTGGTGGTCCCGGTTGGAGCAGATCAGGACCCTCATATAAGGCTAACAAGGGATCTTGCAGCCAGAGCAAGCATATTTTCCTTTGAGCCAATCAAAGGAGGTCTGAGAATCAGGAGCAGAAAGGGTGCTGATTATCTGCGTCATCTTTCAGAAAACCTCGATTTTGACAAGATCGTTTATGAAGAACACTTGGATATTTTTGGTGAAGTAGAGGTTATAGAAGAAGAGATAAGGAGAATAGAACTCTCTATTGGCGGCAAAGCCCTCATTCCCCCTTCTTCCACATACCACCGTTTTATCACGGGCCTTACAGGAGGGAAAATGAGCTCAAGCAAACCGGAAAGCTATATATCACTGCTCGAAAAGCCAGAGGATGCAGCAAAAAAGATGATGAGGGCTGTTACAGGCGGGAGAGTAACTGCTGAGGAGCAGAGAAGGTTGGGCGGTGAGCCTGAGAGGTGTGCGGTGTTTGAATTCTACAACTTCCATTTGGTAAAGGATGATAAAGAGCTTCAAGAAATAGAATCAGAGTGCAGAGAAGGGAAAATCCTCTGTGGAAACTGCAAAAAGAGGGCTGCAGGGATGATCAGAGAGTTTCTGAAAGAACATCAGGAGAAAATGAGAGAAGCGGAAACAAGACTCGACATGTACAACATCATAATGAACGGTTAAAGTTTAAAATAAAAACTGAACATTAAAACTTGAACTACAGGCATCTCCTATCTTCTTCTGCTTCCGGTCTCGATCTATTTCAGCTTATCTATCAGCTCATCCACAACTCTTTTTTCCGGAAAATTTCTACCTCCGACATGCTGTACACTGAAGGATGCAACGAAATTACCAGTTTTAAGACACCCCTCAAGCTTTATACCTCTCACAAATGCATATATGAATCCTGCCGCAAAGGCATCCCCTGCACCCGTTGTATCAACTGCTTTAACCTCAAAACCCCTCGAAAAACAATCTTCATCTTTTGTCAATGCTCTACTACCCTCTTTGCCCATTGTGATTATAACCAAATCCACATATTGGAGAAACTCTTCAGGGGTTGCATTGCAAAGTGCAAGCTCATCCCTTGAAATAAAAACAATATCGATGTGTTCGAGAAGTTCTTTCAATATATCGAAACCAATGGAGGTATATGGAAATCCCGGATTAAGTAAAACCGTCCCTTCTGCCCTTCTGGCCAGATCCATGTGGAAACTGAAGCTATCCTCTGAAGGAAATGGATCGAGATAGAGGTAATCAATTTCCTTCAGCTCACCATCACCTATACTCGGTCCAGGGAATCTGGATGCGTTTGGATGAACAAAGAAAGTTCTTTCTCCTGATCTATCAATGTAAACATCACACCTCCCCGTTTCGGGGTGTGTAACCTCAACTTTGACATCAACTCCTGCCTCTTTCATCTCTTTTATGAAGAATTCTGCATCATAATCCCTTCCGATTGTGGAGTAAAACCTGCATCTCAACCCAAATCTGGAAAGTCCGTAAATGACATTCCCTGCAGCTCCACCGGGCATCTTCTTCGAACTCTTAACCACAGTATGGCCACCTGGCTCTGGAAATCTGTCAATGAGGTAGAGATGATCTACAAGTGCTGGCCCAACAGCAGCGATGAGAACATCCATCGATTTCAGTATTTACCTGCCGGGTTAATATGATTTTGCAATTTAATTGAGAAGGGATAAACTCAACATCCATAACCTCCAAGCTCAACATCCCGACCTCGATCAAATTAAAACATTAATAATTTTAAACCCTAAAAATTAAATACTAATTGTTGATAATAACTGTGGGGATCTTTTTGAAAGTTGCAATAATCGGTGGTGGAGCAGCAGGAATGTCAGCAGCCTCGAGAATTAAAAAACTGAGGCCTGACTGGGATGTAAAGGTTTTTGAAAGAGCACCATATGTCAGTCATGCGCCGTGCGGAATTCCTTTTTATGTTGCTGGTTTTGTTAAAGATCTTGGGGACCTCTGTGCATATGATGTTAGTTTCTTCCGTGAGAGCAGAGGTATTGATGTCCGTTTAAGAGCGAAGGTTGTTGAAATTGATACAGGATTTCTGAGAGTTCTCGAACATGAGGGGGGAACTGAAAAAGAGCGCACATATGAATGGGATAGGTTGCTCTTTGCCACCGGTGCAAGAGCTGCAAGTCTCAACGTAACCTGTGAGGAGCTGGAAGGCGTTCTTTGCGTACACTATATTGAAAACGGCCAGAAAGTGAGAGAGCTTGCAGAAAACTCTGAGAAGGTGGTTATTGTTGGCTCAGGCTACATAGGTATCGAGATGGCTGAAGCTTTAACGAGAGCAGGGAAAAAGGTAATTCTCATTGAGAAGGAAGAAAACCCCCTTCCGGAATTTGATAGAGAGATTGGTTCTGTTCTGAAGGAAAGACTTGGGAATAAACTGGAAGCGAGGTTTGGAGAGAACGTTGAAGCCATAGATGGTAGGGACAGGGTTGAACGTATAATTACTGACAGATCAAGTTACGAATGTGAGATGGTTATTGTAGCAATTGGTTCAGTTCCAAATATCGAGCTTGCAAAGGAGCTTGGAGTAAGGCTGGGGGAGAGTGGTGCAATAGCAACAAACAGAAAGCTCGAAACGAATGTGGAAAATGTTTATGCTGCTGGAGATTGCGCAGAGACACGCAACATCGTTACGGGAAAAGAAGACTGGATTCCTTTAGCTGCACCGGCAAACAAGATGGGTTATGTTGCTGGAGTGAACATCTCTGGATATGAGATGGAATTTCCCGGAGCGCTCAACAGTCATCTCACAGGATTTTACGACCTCGAAATAGGTAAAACTGGTTTAAGCGAGAAGGAAGCGATTGAACATGGATATGATACAATTTCTGCAGTCATAAAAACAAAATCAAATGCAAAATATCTTCCAAATGGTGATATATTGGTGAAAATCGTTTCAGATGTTGAAGGAAACGTTCTTGGAGTTCAGGCCGCAGGTAAGGGAGTCTCGAAAAGAATATATGCGGCTGCTGCCCTGCTCCATAAAAAAGCCCACGTTAGAGACTTCTTCTTCGTGGATTTACCCTATTTCCCTCCGGATTCAAGGGTATGGGACCCGCTGGTGATTGCGGCAAGAAACCTCTTCAGAAAGATTGGTGTGCCCTGACGGTAGCGTACAATAACTCCTGACGGGTGGTTGTGGCATACAGGTTAATGATCAAGCAGTCTCATAATTTCTCTCTTGTACTCAATAAATTCTCTTGAAGTTCTGTCACGGGGTCTTGGGAGCTCAATTTTTATATCACTCAGAACTCTTGCGGGTCTTTTTGATAAAACAATGACTCTGTCTGCAAGAAAAATCGCCTCTTCAATACTGTGCGTCACAAAGAGCACGGTTTTTCTCTCCCTTCTCCAGATCTCAAGAAGCTCAGACTGCATCCTGTTTCTCGTCTGCTCATCAAGAGATGCAAAAGGCTCATCCATGAGAAGGACATCTGGTTTTATTGCTATTGCTCTCGCTATTCCAACTCTCTGCCGCATACCGCCTGAGAGCTCTTTAGGATAGTAGTTTTCAAAATCCTCAAGCCCGACAAGTCTTAGCACCTCCTTTGCTCTCTCAACATCTTCCTTTGAAACATTCTTTTTTCTTACTTCGATACCAAAAAGCACATTGCCTAATGCGGTTCTCCATGGGAGAAGACGATCATCCTGAAAAACGAATCCAATCGAGACATCAACCTCTTCTCCTTTAAAGGTTATTTTACCTTCGTAGCTCTCAAGACCGGCTACAATTCTCAGAAGTGTTGTTTTTCCGCATCCGCTCTCTCCAACAATGCATACGAACTCACCCTCTTCTGCTGTAAAGGATATATTATCGAGAACTCTCAATCCATTATAGCTCTTGCTCACAGAAACGCTGAGCATACTCCCCCTCTTTTGTATTCACTACCTCCACCTCATGAGTCTTTTCTCCATTTTTAAAACAATCTCATTCATGATGTACCCTATTATTCCGATTGCGATAATTCCGCTTATAATCTCCTCCGCTCTTCCGCCGACCTCGTACATAACCATTATAAAGTATCCCAGTCCTGAACCTGAGGTTGCAAGCATCTCTGCAGCGACTATGCTCATCCAGCCCACACCCAGCCCTATTCTAATCCCTGAGAGGATTCCTGGAATGGAACTCGGGACGATTATATATCTCATTATCTCACTATCTCCTGCTCCAAAAGCTCTTGCCATCTCTATCAGTTCTTTTGAAGCTGATCTTGCAAACTCCCTTACAGAAAGGAGACATGGAAAGAACGCGCCCACAAAGACAATGAAAATCTGAGCAGCCTGAACAGGATTTGAAAAACCTGTGAAAATCAAGTAAGCAAGTGGAATCCATGCGAGTGGTGGCACGGGTCTGAAAATCTCCACAACCGTGGATATGAGGGAGTCCAGTTTTATGTGCCATCCGGTTAAAATTCCTGCGGGAATTGCTATTAAAAAAGCAATTGAAGCTCCTGAAAGAACTCTGATAACACTCCAGAATGAATGCTGCAGAAGATTTCTGCCGAGAACTGGTTCCGGGTTCACCAGAATAGAAAAAAAGGTTTTTGCTACATTGTGAGGATAGGGTAGGGGAGATATACCTGTAATTGACACGAAATACCAGACTATAATAAGGAATGAAAGTGCAAGAATTCTTATCTGCAGGTTCTCTCTATCCTCAGTCATGTTCTCTCATTTTACACCCATTTTTTATTTTGCAACAACCTTGAGCCCTTCCTTTTCAGCCACCATCCTCAAAAGGAAGTCCTGGACAGTACCGTAACCCGGTATTGCAATTGTTTTTCCGCGGAGGTCTTTAATGCTATTTATCCCCTCTCTTACGACAATTGCACTTCCCTCGTTATTCACTCCAGCAACTATTCTTATTTTTGTATCATCATTTACTCTCTTGAGGGTGGCAGGTGCTCCGCCAAGATAAGCTATATCTATCTCTCCCGCTCTGAAAGCATCCATTACAGCAACCCCGTTTGGATACTGCTTGAAAACAATATTTTTCATACCTATCTCCTCGAAGTAACCTTCTTTCTGAGCGACAAAAAGGGCTAAATGGTGGAGGTCAGCAGTTAAATAACCTATTCTGATGGATCCATCGTATTTATCCGGCACGTAGTTCGGGTTTTTTTCAAGCTCCTTTTTTACTTCCTCATAAATATCTCTCCTGAAAAAGCTAGAAAAGAACTCGTCTTCATTATTGAACCCGAGCTCATTTATACTCTTCTTTAGTAATTTTGAGTCGCCGAGAAACCTAAAATAGGTTCTGAACTTTTCCTCTTCAGGATATTCAATGAATTTGATGTTGTCAAGTGCCTTTGAAACGGTCTCTCTGCTCAATCCTGTGAATTCAGCTGCATATTCTATTACCTTTTCTCTGTTTTCAGGTCTGTTTATGAATTCGGTCGCTTTAATGTGAGCCCAGACAACATCTCTGACAGCTCTGTCATCGCTGAAATCTTCAGAATATGCCACAACACAGCAGGGGTGAGAATTCCAGATCTCGTTGGAGGATAAGAGTATCTTCCCTCCTGACTTAACTCCCTTGCTCACAAAAGGCTCCCATGCTACATAACCATCTATCTGTTTCAATTTCAGCTGCTCAATCATGTCGGGTGGAGAAAGCCTGACAGTATAAACAGCATCGCCCTCTTGAGTGCAGCCCATCATGGCCGTTGAAAGAGCAAGCATTACAATGATCGCGGAAAACACTCTGATCATATTTGCAAGAAAGTCTCTCAAATTTTAAATCTTTCCATCTGGAAACTTTTTAGATACAATTGGAAAAAATTTTATATTTGATCTCTCCAAATGGAATTATGGATGCAAGGATTAGGTTAATCAATGCTCTTATCAGGAGTGAAGGTGAATTTGCAGATGAACTGCTGAAAGTAATTAATGAAAAAAATCTTGATCTTTCCGATTTTGCGAAGAAGAGTGGTATAGCATATCCTACTCTCTACAAAATCGTTCATAGGCAAAGGGCACCTTCAATGAGAACTCTCAGGAGGATTTTAAAAACATTTTACCCTGAGGAGAGGAATTTTATTGCTGTAATAGCAACCAGACACATTCTGGAAGATATAACACCATTTAGGTCTGAATTCATGGTTAAGGAATACACAGCATCTAATTTTGAGGAAGCAATAATAATGGCGGTTAAGGCTGAAAAGGAAGGAGCAATAGCGATAGTTTGCGCCCCAATTCTGAGCACCACAATAGAGAAGATTGTTGATATACCCGTCTTTACAATGAAACCAAAAGGTAGTATAGTAAGGGCTGTAAAGCAGGCAATAAAAAAGATATCTAGCTATTATAGCTCTGATTGAGGTTTTTAATGATATCTTCAATTTTGTTTATTTCTTCCATTAGTTTCTGTGTGGCAATGCTGCTGTCTAAGTAATCAAGGGGAGCACCACATCTCGGACATTCGAAGTTGAAATCCATCGCATTCTCGTATTTGATTTTTATGCAGCCATTAATACAGATATAGTATACTGCAGAGGTCTCAGATTCAAGTTTCTCCTGAAGTTTTTTCCTCGTCTTGAGAAGTTCTCTCATGATAACTTCTTTCTCTCTGTTATAATTAATTTTCCAGTAGTATTCCATCCAGCCAGTCTCTTCGTCTCTCTTCCTTCTATATTCTGCAATACCCAGTTCATAAAGGGAAAAAAGAGCTCTTCTTACTTCATTAATCTCAATTCCAAGTTCTGCAGACATCTCCTCATCGGTGAACTCTCTCTGGGGCCGCAGCGCATAAACGATCATTCCAACCTCGCCAGCAACTCTCTCGACAAGTTCATTGATAAGTTCCTCGTTCTGCGGTACTACTTTCACACACCACTATCTGCAACTAATCCTTATTTAATTTTGCGGAAGACCGCTTTATATTCAAATTTTAAAAAGACGAATAACTATTTATAATACGTTCAACCTATTTAAATTGGTTCCATAGGCTACAGTGAGTGGTAGGGAACATGAACAAATCAAAGGGAGAGTGATAACTGTGAAGGCTCCAAGTGACACGACAAAATACTTGGTTTATGCTGAAATCGTGGCAGAAGGAGTTGTTGAAAGGCCTGATGTGGTCGGGGCTATATTCGGACAAACTGAAGGATTGCTGGGTGATGAACTCGATCTAAGGGAACTTCAAAAGACGGGCAGAATAGGTCGAATTGAAGTCAAGATAGATAGCAAGGGTGGAAGAAGCTACGGTGAGATTAAGGTACCATCAAGTCTTGATAAGGTTGAAACTGCAATACTTGCAGCTGCTCTTGAAACAATAGAGCGGGTTGGCCCATGTTCCGCAAAAATTAAAGTGAGGAAGATTGAAGATGTCAGGGCGAGCAAGAGAAAGAAGATTGTTGAGAGAGCAAAGGACGTGCTGAGAGACCTTTTCGAGGAACCAGAAATAGAATCTGAGAAGATTGGAGATCTTGTGAGACGGGCAGTAAGAGCTGAAGAAATCGTTGAATATGGGGATGAGAGGCTACCTGCGGGCCCTGCGGTAGATGAATCGGATGCAATAATTGTGGTAGAAGGCAGGGCTGATGTGTTGAATTTGCTTAAAACAGGGATAAGGAATGTTATCGCGGTTGAAGGAACAAACATTCCGAAAACCATAATCGAACTTAGTAAAAAGAAAACCGTCACAGCTTTCCTGGACGGAGATAGAGGAGGAGACCTCATACTGAAGGAGCTGCTTCAGGTTGCAGAGATTGACTATGTTGCCAGAGCTCCTGAAGGCAAGGGTGTTGAGGACCTCTCTCAGAAGGAAATCATCAAGTCACTGAGAAATAAAGTTCCAATCGAACAGGTACATCTCCTGCGAGTGAGAGATATAAGAGAATCAAAGGAAAAAGAGAGAGATTTGCGAGAATCAAGGGAGGCAAGGGAGGCCAGAGAGCTTAAAGAAATTGAAGTGAAAGAAGCTAAAAGAGAATCTCGAGAAACCGAACCGAGAAGGGAAATGGATGAAGAAAGCAGGAAGAAGACATGGAAGGAAGAGAGAGCAGAAAAAGGAGAAACTTATAAGATCTTCAGAAAGCACAAGGAAGAAGTTGAAGGAAAGTTAATTGCGAGAATCCTGGACAGAAGTCTGAATCTTATTAAGGAGATACCGGTAAGAGATCTGGTTAAAACACTGAAGACGAACAACACGAAGGGAGATACAATAGTATTCGACGGAGTCATCACCCAGAGAGTCATTGACATTGCTGCTAAGAGGAACATAAACTATATTATTGGAGTTAGACTCGGTAGTGTTGTTAAAATCCCGACCAGCGTCAGAATAATCACATTTGATGAGCTTTAAGCTCTTCACCTTATTTTTTTATTATTTTAAATTCTCAATTAAATTAAGCTTCCAAAAATAAGCTTCTAAAATTTTGAACTCAATTTTTAAACTAAATTGGCATGGGCTTGAGACCCAGAGCATTTGGTATAAATCTATTCAGGAACTCTTCTGATTGGAAACCCTGAAAAGATTTATACTTTCAAAAGTGATTTCTACTGTGGATCAGATAACGAAGGTATATCTGTCAAGAAAGTTTGAAGAATACTATTCAAAAGCAAAACTGAATCCGCCTCCGGATTTTGAAAGGAGGGAGTGGGCATTTGTACCCTTCGATTCACTTCCAAATTTTGTAATGCATAGGCATATCGCATTTACAACTCCGGATATGCTGAAATCCCATATTTTAACCTCTGTTCCGGCTCATATATTCTATTCTTCTGCACATTATGTCAGGCCTGATGAGGATGCGATGGAAAAAAAAGGGTGGCTCTATGCCGACCTCATATTTGATATAGATGCTGACCACCTCCCACTCAAAAATAAAAACATGGAAAATGCTCTCAGAGTTGCAAAAAGGGAGATAATAAGGTTAACAGAAATCTTACAGAGAGATTTTGGAGTAGATGAAAAGGACATGAAAATCGTTTTTTCGGGTGGGAGAGGTTATCATATCCACGTTTATGATGAAAATTTAAGGAATGTAAGATCTCCAGAGAGACGAGAGATAGTTGATTACATCTCAGTAAATGAGCCAGCTGTATCTGCTACCGAGATGATAGCGTCAACCCAATCTAAAAGAATTATGAGGTGTGTTCTGCGGTATTTTATAAACTTAAGAAAGAGGGGTAAACTTTCTGACCTTTTTCTTAAATACGGTATAAAAGGAAAAACAGCAGAAAATATTCAGCTGAAACTCAACCGCATACTTTCAGACAGGAATTTGGCTGAACAGTTTATTGAGGGTAAACTTAAGATAAGCAGAAGTAAGCGCTTCACGGAAATGCTTGACTGGATAATCTCAGTATGCGTGGCAAAAAACTCCATCCATGTTGATGCTCCTGTCACAGCAGATATCAAAAGGCTGATAAGGTTTCCGGGCTCTCTTCACGGGAAAAGCGGTTTAATGACGATGGAAGTAAGTTTGAATGATATTGATAAATTCAACCCCCTGAATGATGCAATAGCCTTTGGCGATGAAAAGGTTAAAGTGAGGATACTTCCATTGAAAGGTAAGATGTCTGTCAGTCTGCGTGGTGAAACCTTTACATTTAGATCGGGAGAAAAGGTTAAAGTGCCCGAGTTCGTTGCAGTACATCTTCTTTGCAGGGGGATTGCTAAATATGGACATTGATGAACTTCTTATAATTCTCGAAAAAAGCAGAACAGGAAAACTCACGAAAATAGATGATGATTTCTATCTTAATCTGAGGAAACGTATATCGGAACTTGAGAGTATGCGAAATGGGGCAGATGAAATGGAGATCTCAAGAATTGATGATGAAATAAGAACTCTCAGAAGATTACATAGGAGGATTTTTGAGGCACGAACCAGCAAGATAGTCCGAGCCGCATGGGCTACCGCGTGCCATGGCGAATCAGCTGAGAGTATTGAAAATCTCATCTCTGGTGAAAAAACCCTTCTTACAAAACTTATAGATGTTATTATCGACTTCAGAGACAATTTTGTTTTTGGGGAGAAGGATGAGGTGAACGAGGATGTAAGGGGAGTTGAAGAAGAGATTGAGAAGGACACACTTCTCGTAAGGGTAAAAACAAACATCCCCGAGTTTGAAGGTATTGATGGAAAAACATATAAATTGAGCAGGGAGGATGTAGTTACACTTCCCTCACTTAACGCTAAAGCTCTGATTAAGGCTGATGCTGTTGAATTAATTGAGGTGAATAAAGAATGAAGTACCCAAAAAAGATCAGAACATACTGCAAATATTGCGGTAAACATACCGTTCATGAAGTTGAAAAGGTAAGTAAGGGTAAGCAAAGCTCCCTGAGATGGATTAACAGGCAGAAGGCAAGGAGAGGAAAGGTAGGCAACCTCGGGAAATTCAGTAAGGTTCCTGGAGGAGATAAGCCGACGAAGAGAGTGAACATCAGATTCAGGTGTAATGAGTGCAAGAAAGCAGAACACAGACCGACCTGGAGAGCTAAAAGATTTGAACTTGTTTGAAAAAGATATCGTAGAGGTGTCACCATGGGCGTGAAAAAGAGCAAATTCGTAAGGATAAAATGTCCGGATTGTGAAAACATTCAGATCATATTTGACCACCCCTCTACCACGGTCAAGTGTCTCGTCTGCGGGAGAACACTTGCAGAACCAAGCGGCGGAAAAGGAATACTGAAGGCTGAAGTAATTGAGGTTCTTGAGTAACATTGGCTGGATAGATACAGATAGTAATAGCGGTAGATAGTAATAGCAGTATATGGATAATGATAATAGCAATATAGCAATAGGGCAAAACAGGAAGGCATAATAACTGGATATTGGTTTTACTTCTTTAAACACTCTGCTTAGAAAATTTTTGTTTGGTTTTTTCATTTTAACTGGAGATAGAATGTCCCAAATAGAAGGGAAGGTGCCCCACCAGCTAATTGAAAAGGTTGAGAAATTAAAACTTGTTATAGGCAACTCTGTTAAAAGACAAATACAGGAGTTTTGCTCGTTTAAGTTTAAAGATAATGAGAGCTGGTTCTCTGAACTTTGCTTTTGCATTCTGACTGCCAATTCTTCAGCTGAAATGGGCATTAAAATTCAGAAAGAACTGGGATATGAAGGATTTGCCAGTTTGAATGAAAATGAGCTGGCTGAAAAGCTTAGAGAACTGGGATACAGGTTTTACAATGTCAGAGCGGATTATATTGTGAGAGCAAGGAGATTCCTCAATATAAAGGACATAATAGTGGATATGGATCCATTTGATGCAAGAAACTGGCTTGTGGAGAATGTAAAGGGTTACGGCTACAAGGAGGCCAGTCATTTCATGAGAAATGTTGGGTATCTGGACTTTGCCATTCTCGACAGGCATATTTTGAGAATGCTTCACAATCACGGGATTGTTGAGAAGCCCAAATATCTTGTAAAAAGGAGGTATCTGGAGATTGAAAGAGTTTTTGTACAGCTTGCTGAAGAGCTTGAAATAAGGCCGGGGGAACTTGATCTATATCTATGGTATTTAGCAACCGGAAAAATTTTGAAATAATTCCGGAAGGATTTCTGGAAAATCCAAATAGATTTGTTTCCTCAGACAATTCGATAATTTTTAAAAATCTGGAGTTGAATTTTCCCTTGATGAGTTCAAAAAACATTCTGTTGGTTGTTGTGGATGGTATTTCAGACAGGCCTGTTGGTGGAAAAACCCCCCTTGATTCAGCTTCAACACCAAATCTGGATTTTTTCGCAAAATCCGGAATAAACGGAATTATGGATACGATCTCTCCTGGCATAAGACCGGGGAGTGATACATCACATTTTGCACTTCTTGGATACGACCCCTTCAGGTATTATTCTGGAAGAGGCCCAATAGAAGCTGCTGGGGCAGGAATAAGAATAAAACCTGGAGATTTAGCCTTCAGAGTAAACTTTGGGACAGTTGAAAATTCCAAAAGTGGCGGAAGTGTTTTTGACAAGGTGGTTGTTGACAGGAGAGCGGGAAGGATAAGTGATACAGACGAGCTTGTGAAAGCGATCAGCGAAGGGTTGAATCTTGAAGAGTTTGGCGTGGAGTTTACTCTGAAAAGGGGTAGTGGCCACAGAGGCGCACTGGTTTTCAGAGGTGAGGGACTCTCGGACAGAATAACGGATACCGATCCCAAGAAGATAGGGGAGAAGGTTAGGAGATGCAAACCCCTCGACGAAAGTGATGGGGCAAAAAAAACTGCAGAAATCATAAATTATTTCATGGAAAGGTCACATGAGATTCTTGAAAATCATCCTTACAATGCTGAGAGAGAAAAAAAGGGTTTACTTAAGGGAAATGTCTTACTTCTTCGAGGAGCGGGAATAGTAAAAAAGATAGTGCCCTTTAATGAAAAATCTGGATTAAAGCTTGCTGTGATTGCAGGTACAACTCTCATCAAGGGGATTGCAAACTTCGTTGGAGCAGATTTGATTGATGTGGCGGGAGCAACAGGAAACCTGAGAACCAACCTGGAGGGGAAATTGAGGGCAGCGATTAAGGCGTTAGAAACTCATGATATCGTTCTCCTTCACATCAAGGCAACTGATGAACTTGGCCATGATGGGGATTTTGAAGGGAAAAAGAAGTTCATCGAACACTTGGATGATAAGTTAGCTTTGCTGAAAGAACTTGACTTTACAAAAACCTGTCTGATTGTTACCGCAGACCACTCAACTCCCGTGACGGTGAAAGAACACACAGCCGATCCTGTTCCCGTGACTATTGTTTATGAGGGAGTGAGAGTTGATCAGGTCGAGAGATTTTCAGAATTTGAGGCATACAAAGGTGGACTTTGCAGAATCAGAGGGATGGATTTACTCAACATAGCCCTTGATTTGATAGATAAATCTAAAAAGTTTGGTGCATGAGATATGACAATGTTTGAGAAAATTGAAAAGCTCATAATCCCCGCAAACAGCAGGTTTGAGGAGAGGAGCATCGTTGTTGATGGGGATGTAATTGTTGGGTCTGGCTGCAAGCTCGGTTACGGTATCATGGCAAGAAAAATCATTGTTGGAGAGAGAACAACTGTTGAAGGAGATCTCATAGGACAAGAGATCAGGCTGGACTCATGGAGCAACATAGGAGGGAATGTGGTAAGTCACGGAGATTCCTACATCGGTGAGTTCACAACCATAGGGGGAAGGCTGACGGTACTGGGAGATCTTGAGATAGGAAGAAACGTTAAAATCAAGCGTGGTTTTGAGGCTAAAGGTCTGATAACGATTCAGGATCCGCTTCCTGTAATAATATTTGTTTTTCTATATATTCTTGAGCTTTTGAGGCTTGGAAGGATAGATGAGGCAGAAAAACTGTTTGAGAATCTTGAAGAGCTTGAATCACCTCTTTGGATCCCTGATAACAGCGTGCTGAATCTCGAGACGATTGAAACGGACGGAGATTTTGAGGCAGTGGGGAGCAAAATTCTCGGCAACATCAAAGTTAAAAATTTCAGAGCAGAAGGATGTGAAATTTTTGGCAGTATAAGGGGAAAGGATATTGTTGTCGATGGTTGTAGGGTTCATGGGGTAATAGAGGGCAGGACGATCTATCTGATAAATGGAACAGAGGTGTTCGGTAGTGTTAAAGGCAACAGAATTTATCTGGAAGAAAAGTGCACTGTGGAATCTTCGATCATAGGGAAGAGTGGTGTATGGATCAAAGATCACATAAAATTACCCGTAGAAATTGAAGAAGAATTGGGGAGAAAAGAGGTAGAGGAAAAAGAAGAGCTTGAAGTAACCGAGGTTGATAGTTCAGGCCCGGAAAGGAGCACGAAAGAAGAAATCACCGCCATTGCTGAAGTCAGTGATGACAGTTCAGAGTATGTGAGTGATGAAGAGGTTGGAGAAGTAGAGGGTAAGGAGGTAGAAGAGCTGAAGGAATCAGAAATAACAGTATCTGCGGGCTTAGTGGATGAGAACGTTGCAACATCAGACACAACCGATACAGCTGAAGTTGATTTAATCACTTCAGATTCAATCACCTCGGATGCAGAAAAAGAACCTCAACCAGTAACTGATGTGAGAGTTAAAAAAACAGAGGATGAACCAAAACCCGAACTCGAACAGGAAATTCAGAAGGTACAGCAGGTGAAGCAATCCTTGGAGATGGCAGAAAAGCCACAGGCAACGAAACCGGTGAAATCCAAGCCTAAAAAACGGAAAAAAGAGTCGGGAAAAAAATCGAAATCCACTTCAAAGCAGTCAAAAAGAAAAAAGTAAATGAATTTTTTGAAGTTTGAGGATTAACGATGAAATTGTGAACACCAGAGAATCCAAACAATCTGTAAATAATTTTCGCGATTTGTGATTACAATCAAAAGCTAAAAATAAGTGAAAAAGAAATTTTCATTGTTGGCTGATTACAAGGGGAGTCGTATGATCGAACTAACTCTGAAGAAGTTTAAAAAAATGTTCCCGAATCTTTGTTATGAAGTTGAAGGGGTCAAAATACCTACTGTAATCGATCATTTTGAGAGATGTAAAAGCGAGGAAGAAGCAATCGAAATTGTTGATTTTTTTGAAAGGAAAGGGGAAATCACGCCAGAGATGGCCAGTTTCCTGAGAAACAACATTTCCAAATTCAGCGATCTTTTTGGGACAAGATCGAAGGGTGATTATGAGAGGAGGGGTCTGATTGATTGAAATAGGTCTGGCTGGAAAGCCAAATGCCGGTAAATCAACTTTTTTCAAAGCTGCAACTCTTGCTGATGTTGAAATCGCAAATTATCCCTTCACAACAATCGAACCCAATGTTGGTGTCGGGTTTGTCAGGGTTGAATGTGTGTGCAGGGAGCTAGGAGTCGAATGCGGAGAGTGTGTTGAAGGAAAGAGATACATTCCTGTAAAGCTCATCGATGTGGCCGGACTTGTGCCGGATGCCCATAAGGGGAGAGGACTTGGAAACGAGTTTCTTGACAATCTCAGACAGAGTGAAGGGATAATACATGTTGTTGATGCTTCCGGTTCAACAGATGCTGAGGGGAATGAAGTGGGGATTGGTGAGAGGAACCCCATTGAGGATGTTAAATTTCTTTACAGGGAGCTTGACATGTGGATTTATGGAATTCTGAAAAGAAACTGGGACAGGCTTGTAAGGAGAATTAGCATGGAGAAAATTCCGCCATACAGACTGATCGCAGAACAGCTTGCCGGTCTGGGTTTCAGGGAGGTTCATGTGAAGGAATCCATCAGGACTGTTGGAAATGATGTAAGCAAGTATTCCGACGAGGATCTCCAGAACCTATCTGCCGAGCTGAGAAAAAGAAGAATGAAACTGGTGATAGCTGCAAATAAAGCAGATAAAGCACCAAAGGAACTTTTAGAATCTCTCAAGAATCTCAATGAAATTGTTGTTCCCACCTCAGCAGCTTTCGAACTTACCCTTCGAACGGCAGCGAAAAATGGGTATATAAAGTATTTTCCGGGTGATGGGGATTTTGAAATCACAAAGGAGCTGAATGAGAAGCAGAAAAAAGCACTCGAGCTTATAAGGAAATACATGAGGGAAAACGGTGGTACAGGCGTTCAGAAAGCCCTAAATTCGATAATCTTTGACCTTCTTGAGTATATTGTCGTGTATCCTGTTGAAGATGAAAACAAATACACTGATACAAAGGGAAACGTTTTGCCCGATGCTCTGCTCGTTAAAAAGGGTACAACGGCAAAGGAACTCGCTTTTTTGATACATACAGACATAGGGAAACACTTCATTCATGCGGTTGATGCTCGCAGGAAGATGAGGATATCGGATAACTATGAACTTAAAAATAATGATGTGATAAAAATAGTTTCAAGTGTCTGATTGATAAATGTCCGATTGTCAACTACCTATAGAACCCCCCTCTTTAGACACACCACTCTCCAGCACCCTCTAACAGTTAATCACCGAAGGCGATTAATGGAGCAGTGGCTATTCTTCTGGCGCCCATATCTCTGAGAATGGGCTTTAAAAACTTAACTTCAGCTCTGTCAAGTATTATATGGATCGCAACTCCTCCCTTTGCGAGCTTTGAGACTGTTGGATCGAAACCCTCTTTTGTGAGAAATTCGAGTATTTTCGGAATATCCTCCTCCACCGGAACGTTGAACAGGAAACTGATCAGGTTTCTCGAATCAACCACTTCTTTGATATCCCTAATCAGGTTCTCCATAAGCCTCTTTTTAGCTGGATCGCTGTAGGAGGATTTATTCGCTATGAACACTGAATGAACAGGATCTTTGACCTTATCGATAATTCTGCATCCATTCTCTTTGAGTGTGGTACCGAATTCGGTGACTTCCAGAATTAAATCAGCTTCTGGATCTGGTGGAAGGATCGAAGCCTCAGTCTTTCCAATTGGGTCGAATACGACCGCATTAATTCCCTTCTCTTTAGAATATCTCTTTGCTATTTCGGGGAATTCGGAGGCGAACATTACCTCGCGGTCTCCGACAACCTGTTTGAAATCTTCAATTGATTTAACATCAGGATATGTTTCCTCAGATACAGCAACAACAAGCTTTGTCGGCCTGAAAGGCAATTTTTCAACAACAACAACCTTTTCTTCAAGTCTCTCATACCTGAGCCTGGAGTTCTCCAGAATATCCTCTCCAGTAAATCCACCATCACCTCTACCCCTCATCACATAAAAGGGCATAATCTGAGGTCTTACCTGTTTGAGGACGAGATCTGGATGATCAACACTGATATGATAACCTCTTTCGCTCTTATTCAACTTGTATCCTGCCTTAATCATCGCATCCCATACTGGCTTCTCAAGATGACCATCTGGGAAATAGATTTTGACCTTTGACATCCACTATAGAAAAACAGCCCATTTTATAATTTTTTTGTCCTGTCTACAATCTCCGCATACCGGGATTTTATAACTCCGTGCAGGATAGGCACACATCGACAGAATTAGTGCGTCATTCTTGGCACACATTTGATAGTTTTGTATGTAACTTTTTATGGATTGAACTCAGCTGTACATCACCCCCCCTTAGGTGGATAAAGAATCTATAGTTACTCTTTATACTCGCTGGCAAGATATTCGGAGACTGTATTTTTCTCCTCTTCTGTGAGTTTTACAAATCCGCTCTCAATCATCTTTTGAACACCTTTCTTCCAAGCATCAGCATCTTGGCCCAGATACTCCTCAAACTTGCTCTTGTCTGAGTGGCATGTGGCACACTTGGACTTGAATATATCTCCTCCATTTAATTGAGTGTTCTGAGGCTGCCCTGTTTGCTCACTCTGAGAACACCCGGATATAAATGCGGACAATAATAGTATGATGGATATTAAAAAGATGATAAATTTCTGCATATATTGTATTTGATTTTTCATTATTTAATTTTGTCTGAATCTTTTAGTTTTCTCGTTTCATGCTTTCATCGTCGAACATTCTTTTAATTCAATCATCTAAGGGGACATACCATAATTGAATAAGATTGGTTGATGTAGATTGGTTGATGTTATTCTAAAATAGTTGTTGGGGTAGGTTATTGGATCAGGCTGGATCATCAGATTACCGGACTACCAGACTCCGTATATCTCTTTTCTGCAATTCGGACATTTCCTATTTTTTATTTTATTTCTCGAAACTGTGTAGTTTAATCTTTGAATCAGCATTTCATTGCATTCTGGACAGTATGTATTCTCATATTTATGCCCGGGAACGTTTCCGATATATGGAAACTCGATCCCGCTTTTTTTAGCTATATTCACAGCCTTTTCAAGAATTTCAATTTTCGTAGGTGGGTCATCAAACATAAAGGCCGGAAAATAGCGGGTAAAGTGAATCGGGATGTGCTGACCTGCATATTTGAGGTGCATCTCCACAACATCTTTTAACGCATCTTCGTTATCGTTGACACCCGGGACAATAAGGTTAACCATCTCAAGATGCAATCCAGATCTGACTGCAAGCCTAGCATTTTGCCATACATGTGTACTTTTTCCCCTTCTCACACAGTATCCGTAAGTTCTGTCATCGCCCTTTACATCCATATTGATTGCGTCCAGCCCTGCATCCCTCAGCATTTTCAGAGCTTCTGGACTCATGTATCCATTGGAGACCATTGTGCAGTATAGTCCGCTCTGTCTGGCAAGTGGGAATAAATCAAGGAGATATTCAAAGAGGAGTGTTGGTTCATTGAAACTTGCACAAATTCCTGAGTCATTGGCTTTTAATGTTGCATCTATAACCTCAGATGGCTCCAATATCTGATTGTCTGGAGGAGGTCTTTTTGAAAGGTGCCAGTTCTGACACCACGGACACTGAAAATTACATGAATATGTTGAGAATGTCATGCATGTTGTGGAGGGTTTGAAATGAAAAAAGGGCTTTATCTCAATCGGTCTGCTCTCCATCGCACTCAAGTTTCCGTAAGTCAGCGTGTATAGCTTTCCGTCTCTGTTTATTCTGGCATTGCATAAACCACGCTCATTTTGCCTGATTTTGCATTTATTCCAGCAGAGATGGCATAAAACAACATCTTTTTTTATCGAATACAGCCTTGCATCGTGGAACACATAATCATTTATTTTTGCTATTTAATAGCTTTGTGTGTTTGAACTGAGTTAAGGGATATGTGGTCAAGAAGATATTATTAGCTGATTAAACACCTGTTGAATTATCAACAAAATCAACCAGGTAACCCGTTAAAAATAATCCGCTCAAAACAGCAACTCAGAAAATCTCAACAGGTAGATCCGGATTATGAAAGTAACGAAGGAGTCTTGAGGGTTGTGATGGACATAGATTTTATCTCCTTGTGATGGACATAGATTTTATCTCTTCCATCTAATTGCATCGACCAGTAAATCATGAAGACTGTTTTTAAGTGGGAGATGGTTTCCCTGCTGGGTGTCAATCGCAAGAGTTATATTCATATTTCATCTTAACTGGTTTACTACTGTATCGACTTAGCACTGTACCAACTCAAACTCAAGGGGTCGTGGCGTAGCCAGGAAGCGCGGCGGGCTCCAGCGGTAATGATGATAAACGGGTCTGCTGAAGCGTGATGATCCGTTGGAGCGCTGACCCGAAGAGACCCGCCAGTCGTGGGTTCAAATCCCACCGACCCCATTTTTAATTCCTTTAATCAGACTGATCAAACTTCTAAATCGATAACTCTGTTATCGCGAAATTAAAATAAAATCAGAATGTCAAAACGCTTCAGGGATATCATGTCAATGGCTTAAGTGTTTTTATCTTCCCGTTGCCTGCAAGACTCCGTCCGTCAGGGCGGGGTGATTCACTCATCAAATCCACGCAATGCACGTGAAATCAGAAATGCTGCAATGAATGGATAAACAAATGAAATTATAAAGAGATATCCTGAGAATGGTGGGTTGAAATGGATACTTATGTACAGCGGTGGATTAAACAAAAAGTAAAGGTGTTTACTCAGATAGGTCAGGATGGGTCTAAAATAACCTGGAAGGTAGTTGATTGAGAGACGAATTATTAAATCAATTAGCGGGCCGATATATCCCTTCATACCAACAGGAAAACTCAGGATAGAGTATACCAATGCAACTTTGGTTGAGAACTTCAGATTATCCCCTCAAGTTTCTGAATCGCTATCTGGCTATAACTGTATCGATGATGTTCGACTCAAGCACAGGTTACTTTCAATGGATTCAAAGTTCACGTCAGGTATTTTAATGAACCTCTAAGAACTCTGAATTAACTGTATTACTTGTGGTAAGACAACTGAGTATGTGAAGCTTAAGAAATACGGTCGCAATGAGGACATCAGGGAAGCCATAAATTTATGTGATGCATCCTTGAATTGCCGGTATGCTTCGGAGAAAAAGGGAGCATAAGCTATACTTTGTGCTCTCTCTTGTTGACGAAATCTTAATTATTCTTGTCGTTATGACTCTTATGTACGTCCTGAATCTGTTAAACGTTCAATACATTATATTGCTTACACTAATTCTTACTTTACTCATTATATCTAAATACAAACTGTATCCATTCCATCCGCCCCTTACAGGAAAAGAAGCGATGATAGGTTCGACCTGTGTAGCCGTTACAACGCTCTCACCCAGTGGGACTGTAAAATACAACGGCGAATTGTGGAATGCCAGATGTGTTGATGGATTGGTGAAAGCAGGGGAGAAAGTCAGAATAGTTGGGATGGATGGTTTGACTCTTATTGTGGAGAAAATGCTTGACTAAATGCTTAGATCAAATCTTATTTGTTTATCCCGTAATATCCCGAAAACTATCCAATATGCTTAAATTTCTCATCAGTGAATAGGTGAAACGCTGGTAAATAGGTGCCTTAGAATCGAATGAAGTAGCAGAAATACTCCTTATTATCCTCTTATTATCCTCCTTTATTGATAATATACTGTACAAATTCGGAACTCTTTTATCCATGATAATTAAATTAAACTGGGTGTGGAAACATGGAGCATATGGAACATGATAAAAAGCAAAAAGTTGAAGAGAAATTTACTGCCCGGGCGGTAAGGCCAATTGATTTAGTAGACTATCAGGAAGGGGCTGTAGTAAGCCGGATGATCATTAATAAAAAAACGGGAACTGTGACCTTGTTTGCTTTTGATGAAGGACAGGGGTTGAGTGAACATACAGCACCGTTTGATGCATTTGTGTATCTCCTTGAAGGTGAAGCAGAAATTGTAATTTCCGGGAAAGTCATTCATTTGAAGGAAAATGAAATGACAATCCTCCCGGCAAATCAGCCACATGCTCTGAGAGCAATAAAGAAATTTAAGATGCTTTTGACAATGATAAGATCTTGATGAGACTTTAATGGAGTTAATAGTTGAATCCCAGCATTGAATCCCCTCAAACAAGTGCTTCGAGAAAAAGGTTTGGATGATACAATTGGGGTAGTGGAAGTCACGTCAGAATAGGATGCAAAGAAATACAGCTTCTTGAGCTCCAACAATTCAAATCAATGATTTGGATATCGAGAGAGAAAGGCGAAACGATCCTCCAGTCTTTGGATGTGGAGTTTACAAAAGCAAAATGGGGCACACAAGTGTATCACCAAAGAAAATGATTAGAAGCATTGGATAAGGTTATGCACAACCTCTGCACAACCTCTGCACAACCTCTAAATGCCTTAGGTACGTGCATCTCACTTACGCCTCATTTCACAGTTCATCTCAACTCAAATTTTCAGCCAATTTGCAGCACATGGATCATTAACACACAAGCTGATATATGTTATATGCAAATTAAGAGATATTATGAGCGACAAACCATATTTCGATGAAGTTGCCCATAAATGGGATAAGATGCGGGAAAGCTTTTTCTCGGAAAGAGTGAGGGAAAAGGCAATTTCCATCGCGGATGTGCAGTCTAATGAGCTTGCTGCTGACATCGGAGCCGGTACAGGTTTTATTACCGAAGGGCTAATTCAAAAAGGTTTGAGAGTTATTGCAGTAGATCAGTCTGAAGCTATGCTCAGGGAAATGAAGAGGAAATTCCGAATTATGGATGTAATTTATCGGTCTGGGGTTGATTATATCGTATGCAAGGTAGAAAATCTTCCGATTGAATCTGAAACTGTCGATATTGTGTTTGCCAACATGCTTTTGCACCATGTAGAGAATCCTGGAGTTACAATTAAAGAAATGGTGAGAATCTTAAAGCCTGGTGGAAGGCTTGTAATTACCGATCTGGATAAACATAACTTTGAATTTTTGAAAACAGAGCATCATGATCGCTGGATGGGTTTCAAGAGAGAAGATGTTAAAAGCTGGTTCATCGAAGCGGGACTCAATAAAGTAAGGGTTGAATGTGTGGGTGAGTGCTGCTGTTCCTGTGAAGATGAAGATGTGAGTATAAGCATATTTGCGACTTCGGGTGAGAAATGAATCATTGGCTAAGGAGAGTGAGAACAGATCAAGCTGCGTTGATTTTTATCAGTTGAATTACAGAGTAACATAAGGTAACAGTAATAGGGTAACAGTAATTTATCGTTTGATATTGGTTTCTATTTAATTTGCTCAAAATTCTATAGGCTATTTAGCAAGTGATCAATGATGGCACATATCAATCTCTTAAAAGAGCAAGTTCGAGTGAAATGAAGCAACTATGGATACAAGCAACTCTGTATTTTCCTTCTGAGTTTAAATTATGGGTAATTCAGAATTTAAATCATATGTGATTTGAGATATCTGCTTAAATCCAACACAAGACATTTGGTTAGAGGAGCGTACTTTTTCTCCAGTTTAAGTTTGATCTTTCCTCCAGTAAACTGTCCTAAGAAGAATGATACAAAAAACAGAGGTATGTGCTGAACCGGAACTCCACTGAGATACCTTACGAGAAAAACGAATGGGACAGGTGAATGAATCGCCAGAACCCATTCTCTGGACTTATTTTTAGTTTTACTTCTCCAGTAACCAAAGGGTAAATTTATTAGATATGTAACTGCAAGGGCCACGATCTCGGCAATCTGAAATTGAACCATATCAAGTATCTGTTTCAATATTTTAAAATCTTTACTGATTCTATCGGTTCAACCTATTGTGAACGTGTGAATCACCCCCCTGGACGGGTTTGCCGTAGCCTTACCGCCCGAAAAGGGGACACCTGGCACCCTATCTGCCCCAGCACGGCAGACTCGGAGCTACCCATTCTACGGAACACGAGAAGCCTTATCACTTTTCTGCACGTGGTTATTTGAGATTGAAATTATTTAAAGCCTCAGAGTGCTGTAAAAGTAAACTACTCTCCCTTGCGTATCTCCTCTGATGGAGTCTTGCAGGCAACGGGAAGATAAATATCGAACTCTTATGATTTAATATTTGACTTTAAATCGGGCAAAACTCGGTTGAATCAATCAGCCGTAACATCATATACTCTTACATCATCATTAGAATAACAATTTGGAAAACGTTTTCCAAATTTTTTTGAGAGTAATGATTGGACAATAGAATAAATATATCACTCATTATGTGATTTAGATTCGATAAAATCAACATGCAATTAAATTTTAACTTCAATAAAAGAATAAAATATCAAATAATTGTTTTGTTTCGATTTTCGACTTTAATAAATTCAAAATCATCAGAAGATAATTCTAAACAATAGTTTTATAGTGATATTTAAAATAGCTCACTATCAGATCATTCAAAAGAATGCTACCCGACTCATTTCTTCTTCTTTTGATTTTTTTGGATGGTCATATATAGGAAAACCTTTACCGAAACATTTATATTGACAAAAAATCGCAATTATAAATAGTTTAGATAGCCGTTTAGAGGAGGTTTTTGGAAATGAGAAAGAAAAGAATTGGCCTTTTGCTGGCAATTTTGGCAATTGGTGTGATATTTTTGGGATGTGCACAGCAACAACAACCGGCTCAAACACCAACTCCGACACCAACACAAGCTCCGACTGTAACACCCACCGCAACCCCGACACCATCAGAAGTGCCTGATAAAGTGCTTATAGGTGCAACTCTGAGTCTCAGTGGAAAATACTCCAAAGAAGGTCAGATGTCGTTATGGGGTATTAAGGCTGCTATAAAATGGGTGAATGAGGTTCATGGTGGGGTTGATATAGGCGGTAAAAAAGTTAAGATTGATTTCAAGTACTATGATGATGAATCAAAGAAAGAGACCGTTCAGAGCCTTCTTGAAAGATTGATAACTTCAGATAAAGCTGAGTTCCTGCTTGCTCCTTACAGCTCCGGTCTAACTCTGGCAGGAGCACCAATTGCTGACAAATATGGAGTTCTTTATATGAGTCACGGTGGTGCAAGTGACAGAATATTTGAACAGGGCTACACATATGTTGTGCAGACATTGAGTGTTGCGAGTGAATATCAGACACCATTCTTGGATATGGTAAAAGCTCTGGATCCGAATGCTAAGAAAGTTGCACTCATTTATGAAGATAGTGAATTCTCAAAGGCAGTCTTTGCAGGAGCAAGAAAGCATGCAGAAGAGCTTGGATTTGAAGTAGTTATTGATAAAACCTATCCACCAAACCCAACAGACTTGACACCTCTACTCTCTGAAGTTAAGGCTGCAGAACCTGACGTAATTCTGGGAGGAGGACATTTTGCAGATGGTCAGCTGCTTGTAAGCCAGATGGCTGATTTGAAGCTTGATGCAAAAGGTATATCGATTCTCGTTGCTCCCGCTTTGCCGGCATTCTATGAGGCGCTTGGAACCAAAGCTGAGGGAATATGTGGTCCAGGTCAGTGGGAAATTGGAGTTACATATAGCCCTGAAACTGCAAAAGAACTTGGAATAGACTACTTTGGACCAACACAGGATGAATTCCTAGCACTCTTCAAAGAGTTCGCCGGTTCTGATAAAAGTCCGAGCTATCATGCTGCAGAAGCCGCAGCAGCGATTTTAGCCTATGCAAAAGCTATGGAGGAGGCAAAGAGCCTTGATGTTGATACTGTCAGAGCAAAAATGAACGAGCTGCACTTCATGACATTCTTCGGTGAATGGAAGATCGATCCAGAAACAGGAAAACAGATTGGACATAAGATGGTGATATTCCAGTGGCAGGGCGGAGAAAAGAAGATTGTATGGCCACCAGCAGCAGCAAATGCAGAACCATATTATCCCATTCCGACATGGGATGAAAAAGCAGGAGGTAAGTTAGCAAAGTAACTTTTTTATTTTTTTAATGTGAAAAATGGTGAAAAAATGGCTTTTTTTGAACAGCTTGCAGGCAACCTCATATATGGAGCTGTACTCGGCTCAGTCTATGGACTCTCAACGATGGGTCTAAGTCTTATCTTTGGAGTGCTGAGAATAGTCAACGTCGGTCACGGCCCGTTCATAATGATAGGGGCCTTTACAGCATTCTGGATGTTTGCACTGGCAGGAATTCCTCCTTTAGTATCGATTTCTGTGGCTCTCGTGATAGGGCTTGCACTGGGATTTGTAATCTTTTATGCTGTAATACGAAGGCTCCTGAACGCTCCAGAACTTGCAACACTGCTTGCAACCTTTGCAATAGGTATTTTTCTGGAGGAACTTGCAAAGTTTTTCTGGGGTCCTGACCACAGAGGTTACAGCTGGAATGTCGGTGATATCAATCTGGGTGTAACAATAATGCCCTACTCGAAGATCTATGCTCTGATATCCAGCATAATCATTGCCTATCTCCTCTACATGTGGTTCCAGAAAACGAAGCTTGGAGCCGCTGTCAGAGCTGTTGTGGAGGATAGTGAGGGAGCTATGACCTGTGGAATCGATGTTGGCAGGATTTATGCTTTGAGCTTTGCAATAGGCATTGGACTCACTGTTGCGAGTGGAGTTCTGGTTACCCTTTTCGTGCCCGTAGGTATAAACCCATATATGGGACATGAATACACACTAAAAGCCTTCGTTATTGCGGTTCTTGGAGGACTTGCGTCACCATGGGGTGCCTTTTACGCCGGATTCATCTTTGGACTAATTGAAAATGGCTCATATACTCTACTTGGTCTCATTCCAGGGGTTGAACCCTTCAGCCTGACGAGATTCGTTGCCTTCTCGATACTGTTGATCATACTCCTCATTAAACCAACTGGACTGTTGGGAGGTGGCAGCAAGTGAAGTTCTCAGAAAAATATTCATCGTTGATTCCGGTTATGACTGTATATGCTCTGCTTTTTGCGATCGGGATGACAGTTCCGGGCATGTGGCAACCAGTGGCATTCATAATGTTCTATATAACTCTTGGACAGGCGTTCAACATCTTTCTCGGTCTGACTGGCTATGTTGACTTCGGATATGTTGCTTTTCTCGCGCTCGGAGCGTACGGGATGGCTCTTGCGGTTCAAAATTTCAGCGGTCTTGGGATTGGATTTGGAGTGATCATTATCGGATTAGTTCTTGCTATGATCATGTCTTCCATTCTATCGCTTGCTGTTGGAGCAGTGGCACTCAGATTGAGAGGAGCTTACTTCGCCATAGCGACCATTGGTGTGAACGAGGGATTCAGGTACTTCGTAGAGGGAGCGAGACTGTGGGGAGGTTCTGAAGGAATAATTATCTCTGGAAGTATGAGGAAACTCTTTGGAAGGGAGCTATCGAATTACATATCGACATTCGTTTCAGATATCTTCGTATTCGCTATTGCAGTGATCGCTGCGGTAGTGACAATAATAATCCTGAACAGGAAAATGGGTTATGCTCTGATGGCTGTCAGAGAAGATGAGGACGCTGCCAAGGTTATGGGTATAAACGTCACAAAATACAAGATAATGGCTTTTATTGCAAGCGCCTCATTTGCGGGATTGATTGGAGCAACAGCCTGGACACTAAAAATGACTTATGTGTTTCCTTCTGATGTTTTTCTCATCACATATACGGTCGAAGCGATCGTCATCGTTATGCTCGGAGGTGCAGGGACTCTCCTCGGTCCGATTGTGGGAGGATTGATCTATGGGATTCTTAAATACTACCTATCGATTATTCTTCCAGGATTCCAGCTTCTTGTCCTTGCACCTTTGCTGATCTTCATAGTGGTTGCCTTTCCAGAGGGTGTTGTGGGCGCTATAAGGAGGAAGTATACTGGTGAAATGACAAGGAAATACTTGAAGTAAAAGGAAATATGCGGGTGAAAAGGAGGAATAATTTATGGAAATACTCAGGCTTGAAAATGTTACAAAGAGGTTTGGTGGACTTGTGGCAGTAAATAATGTTAGTTTCACTATAGAGAAAGGGGAAGCAATAGGTATCGTCGGACCCAACGGAAGCGGAAAAACGACACTCTATAACCTTATAAATGGGGTTTACATTCCTGATGAGGGCCAGATTTTCTTTGAGGGTAATGATATAACAAATCTCCCTCCTCACGCAAGGGCTCCGCTCGGAATGGCAAGAACGTTTCAAATTCCCCGACCTTTCGGTTCAGCAACAACCATAGAAAATGTGGCTGTAGGTGCGATGTTTGGATATGCAAATGCGAGTGTTGATGAAGCGCTTGAAATTGCTGAAAACTATCTCAAACTGGTGGGACTGTATGAAAAGAGACACACGGAAGCAGGAAAGCTTACACCTCTTGAGAAAAGGTTGATGGAGGTTGCAAGAGCCCTTGCGATGAAACCCAAGCTGCTTTTGCTTGATGAAGTGATGGCAGGGATGAATCCGACAGACATAGACAGACTCATAAATCTGCTAAAGAAAATCAGGATGGAGGAGGACATATCTATTGTTGCGATGGTTGAACATTTGATGCATGCCATAACCAAATTTGCAGAAAGGGTTATTGTGATGCATCAGGGCAAAAAACTTCTTGAGGGGCCAACAATGGAGGTATTGAACAATCCAAAAGTTATAGAAGTATATCTTGGCAAAAAGGTGGTGCAAAATGCTGAAGGTTGAATCGCTCGAATCAGGATATGGGACAATGCAGGTTCTGTGGGGTGCAGGGTTAGAAGTTGAAAAAGGGACGGTAACAACCGTACTCGGGCCAAATGGAGCCGGAAAATCTACACTTTTGAAAACTGTGTTTGGGATAGTAAAACCGTGGAAAGGTAAGGTTACATTTAATGGTGATGACGTCACGAATTTCCCACCTCACAAGAAGGTTGAACTTGGACTGACCATGGTGCTTGAAGGAAGACACCTCTTCCCCAATATGAGCGTCCGAGAAAACCTCATTCTGGGTGCTTACACTAACAGGGCGATGGAAAAAATTGATGACTCACTTGAACTGGTCTATTCCCTGTTTCCAATCCTGAAGGAAAGATCTGAACAGATAGCAGGAACTTTAAGCGGTGGAGAGCAGCAGATGGTTGCAATAGCCAGAGCATTAATGACAAATCCAGAACTGGTACTGTTGGACGAGCCAAGTCAGGGACTGGCACCAAAGCTTGTTATGGAAGTCTTTAATGCAATATCTAAGCTCAAAAATGAAGGTCTGACCATACTTCTTGTTGAACAGAATGTTTTTGCATCCCTGGAAATATCGGATTATGCATATGTGCTCAATGAAGGCAGGATAGTTCTTGGAGGAACTATAGATGAAGTAAAGGATTCCGAGGAGATCAAAAGAGTTTATCTTGGAGTTTAGCAGTCTTATCTGTTTCCTGTTTTTATTTTATCATCTTCATGGTTTCCTTTAAAATCAGGTTTGAGATCATAATTTTTATTTTCAGAGCATCAGAAATCATGGTATGAGGTTTGTTGTTCATGAGCATTTTGCCTCCCGCCACCACTATGATTTCAGGCTCGAAATGGATGGAGTGGCGAAAAGCTGGGCAGTACCTAAGGATTTACCAAAAAAGAAAGGAGAAAAGAGACTTGCAATACAGGTTGAGGATCACGAGCTTGACTATATTGATTTTGAAGGTACGATACCTGAAGGGAACTATGGAGCTGGAGAAGTTAAAATATGGGACATAGGAGAATATGAATTGCTTAAGAGAACAGAAAGTGAGATTAAGATTGAATTGAAGGGTGAAAAACTGAAAGGAACTTATATTTTACTCAGATTTCACAAAGGCGGAGAAAATGCATGGCTCATATTCCTGAAGTGAATAATTTTGTTAAATAAAAAAATAATAATCAACCAAATCTAATCCCCAGATCTTTCAACCCGTTTCTTATCATGATGTTAATCAGTAATGGTGTTATACTCTCAACCATCCTCGAAACCGCAAGCGGTCCAGCATCAAACGCTCTCAGACCATCAATCTGGTTTGTCAGCTCAATAACAACTTTTTTCGCCTCACCATCATCTCCAGTAACAGCAACATCCCACTTGAATTCTGCACTGATGTCTGCAAACTTCTCGGCAGGGATGTTCTGATAGGCTGAGACAACTCTGCTATCCAGAATCGATGCAAGTTTCTCAGCGGCAGAACCCTCCTCAAGCTGAGAATACAGAAACACCTTTCCTTTTTTCTCCATGGGCACGAGTGGAGATACGACTATTTTACCCCTCAGCACATCTCTTAAAGCTTCGGCAGTTGAAAAGGCATGCTCCCAGGGTATGGTGAAAATTGAAATGTCAGCCTCTTTAGCGGCATCCTCATTTGCAAGACCCCTTATTGTTGGTTTATAGTTGAACTCCTGAAGGATTCTGTTGTACTCATCTGCTTTCCCCATTGCCTTCTCAAGCTTTCTTGAGCCAACTATAACCTCATGTCCGAGAGCGGCAAATCTGATTGCAAGTCCAATTCCAAGATGTCCTGTTCCACCAAGGACAGCTATTTTCATTCAAACACCTCATTCGGTGATTATGTTATCACTCAGCTGAACACCATGTGGAGGATCATCAATAAATCCTGTATCCATAAGCATCTTAATTTTTTCCTGTGTTGATCTGATGATCCTATCCGCTTCATCATAAATTTCCTCCTCTGAAAGCTTGAGTCTTGCAAGTCCCTGTTCGATTGCTTTCATCGCAGTAGCGGTTGCAACCTCTGGAAATACCTCTCTTTCGGTCATGTGAGGAATGATATAATCTTCACTAAGACCCTTTCTCTCAGCATATCTCACAAGAGCCCTCGCTGCAGCTATAGCCATCTCATCTGTTATCGTTTTCGCCCTGACTGTCAGCACACCTCTGAAAACTGCTGGAAAAACAAGAGAATTGTTAACCTGATTCGGGAAATCGCTCCTTCCGGTTCCGATTATTCTTGCTCCCGCTTCTTTTGCCTCCCATGGCCACATCTCAGGGATTGGATTTGCTTCGAGGAAGACGATTGCATCATCATTCATCTTCTCCACCCATTCCTTCTTTATAACACCTGGCCCCGGTTTGCTTGCGGCGATGAGCACATCACACCCCTCTATAGCCTCTGCCATTCCTCCTGTCCTTCCCTCTCCGTTAGTTTCAAGGCAGTACCTCCATTTGTAGGGGTCATCATCCTTTTGAGCCTCAATGTCACTCCTTCCGGGATGGAGGAGCCCTTTGCTGTCGGCAATGTAAATATTTTTGGGATTTGCACCGGCAGCAATTAACAGCCTCACTCCAGCAACGTTTGCCGCTCCGACACCTATCACGGCAATTCGAACATCCTTTAGCTTTTTCCCGACGACCTCTAATGCACCAAGAGTTGCAGCGAGAGTGGCCGTTGCGGTTCCCTGCTGGTCGTCATGCCATACAGGTATATCGAGCTCTTCTCTCAATCTGTCGAGTATATAGAAACACTTTGGTTTGGAAATATCCTCGAGGTTGATCCCACCGAAAGAGGGCGAAATTGCTTTAACTATTTCAATGAGCTTGTCGGGATCTGATGCATCAACAACAACAGGAAAAGCATCAACACCACCGAGATATTTGAAAAGCAATGCCTTCCCTTCCATCACCGGTAAGGCTGCCTTTGGCCCGATATTTCCCAATCCGAGGACTCTTGTTCCATCGCTTACAATCGCCACAGTATTCCATTTATTGGTGTAATCGTAAACTTTGTCAGGGTCATCTGCTATTTCGAGGCATGGTTTTGCCACGCCAGGAGTATACCAGACGCTGAAATCACCGAGATTTCTTATAACACATTTAGGGAGGACTTCAATCTTACCCCTATAGTGTTCATGCCATGAAGAGGATATCTTCTCAGGTAATCTGGCTTTCTCAAGAAGTTCCCCAACCGTCACCTTCTTCAAATTTAACACCCCCAATTTGTATCTATAGCTAATGTTTTATTATGAACTTAATAACGGTTATCGTTTGAAGTTCGTAAAACATGGAAAAAATTCCGTGATTTGCATAAACTTTATTAACTAAATGTGATGTGGAGCACTAATGGCAAAGAAGTTCACGAGAGTCTCGGTAGCTCTGGACGGTAAAACTGAAGAAATGCTCAATATACTGGTGAAGAAAAAAAACACAACAATTTCTGAAATTATCAGAAGAGCGATTACTACATATTTCGAACTTGAAAATGCTGCAACAAGAATAACCCCTGATGTCACCAAAATATATACTGATTTTCTGTCGGATGGAGAACACTGTATAGTAGACATTGAGCATTGGACTGCGATATGGGAAGAGCTGAACGAAAAAGCCTCTGAAGATTTCTGGAAAATTATGGAAATCATAGGGCACGAGCATGGAATACAGTATAAAAACAAAGGGCTAACAGATGTTTATGAAATTTTGAGATACATGGAAGTCGGTAACTGGTTCAGAATAAAAATAGATGGAGAGGGCAGTTACACACTCATCCTCTCAACGTTTACGGCTCAAAGATTTCTAAAAGTGTTTTTTGAGAACTTGTTTAAGGCACAGCAAATTCCTGTTGAAATTCATGAAGGATACGGGAAGCTGAGAATAGTAAAGTTAAACAAGGCTGAGGAGGGTAGAGTTAAAAGTTAAGTTAAAAGTTAAGTTAAAAAGTTAAAAGATGCCGTCAAAAGTTAGTATTATAAAATTGAAAGCGAATACTTGAAAACTGAATTCACATCTCAACGAAATTCTCTATTATTTTAAGTCCCACATCTCCACTCTTTTCCGGGTGGAACTGAAACCCTATGAAATTATCTTTAACCACAGATGATGGGAAGTCTATTCCGTAAGTTGTTTTTGTGAGAACAAAGTTTTCGTCGGTATCAAGATAGTATGAATGCACGAAATATACGTAGCTGAGATCATTAATACCTGCCAGAATCGGATGTTTCCGAACTATTTTAATTTCATTCCACCCCATATGAGGGATTTTTCCTGCATTTTGGGGAATTTTTTTGACAACACCGGGTATTGTATTGAGACATCTGTGCCTTCCACCTTCCAGACTCTCGGTGGCGAAGAGTTGCATCCCGAGACATATACCCATTACCGGAACATCAGTTTTCCTGATCAGTCCTTCGATCTCTCTGAGCTTTTCAAGTGCTGGTTTTACAGCCCCGACACCGGGCAGGATGATTGCATCGGCAGATTCGATATCAACAGGGTCTCGTGTTATCTTAACTTTACCACCGGCTTTATCTATAGCCTTGGTTATGCTTTTAAGATTTCCTACACCGTAATCGACAATTGCAATCACATTCCTGTTTGATTCAGAAATGTAAAAATAGTTTTCCAATCTGGTAACATTGATCAGAACGTAACAGAAAATTTTTATTCTTTATAGGTAACGGGAAAATGGGATGGCTGAGACAGATGAAATGAATAGTTATGATCATATGATTGTTGCTCCTCCTCACATCATAGACCTTGCAGAAAAAATAATTACAGGTCTGCTTGACAGTTATCCAATTGAGGAACTCATGAAAATGGTTAAGGAGAATAGTACGGATTCTGTTTATATCATCACAAGTAAGAGAAATCCAGAAAAGGTTAGAGTTATAGTTGACAGTTCAGGGAAGTTCAAATATTGTTGTCAGGATCCGCTGTTTATACCTCTTCCAAAAAAGTTTGCCGTTCTTGAGCCTGATAAGAATTACTTTGAAAGAACGCTTAGGGCAAACGTATTTCTCACCCTGATGGAAGCATCTGAGATTGATCTTCACCGATGAGGGGGACCTATTTCTGGTTTAGATATCCCTCAAAGAGTATGTAATCTGGTTTCTTTGTGAGATATCTTTTTACCCCATCATCCCAGTAGAGGTTTGGACCACCTATTATAATGACTTTGCTTTCCGGGATTGTGGGTGTGAGAGTGAGCTCTCTACAAAGTATCTGGCCGATTGGTATAATTTTGGTCTCTTTTCCGGCAAATACGACCGAATCTATATAAATTGGGAGGGTGGTAGTTGAATTTCGAATTAACCGTAACCCGTTGGAAATGTTCACTTTAAAATCCAGTTTTCCAAGTTTAAGGCTTCCAATTACATTATCGTTTTCTAGGCTAATAGTGGCTTCAGTATTTGGAGTTGAACCAACTCTGATGAACTTCTCAAGGTTTAGTATTATAGTGGAATTTCCATTTCTGACATTAAAGATACTCCCTCTCAGGTTGCTATCGAAGTCTACATGATATACTTCTCCCCCAGTCAGCCACACCTCTTTTGAGAAATTTTTCTTCACATCGCCAGTAAATTCTACGGTAATAAATGATTTTTTGGGAATCAACCCCGTAAATCGAATATCAAATTCGACTTCCAGACAATCATAGTGTATTCCCAGCAATTCGACATCCGAATCGATTAAAACATCAGCCTCTTTTTTCAGAGCATATTGCGCAGCAACACTTCCATTTTGAAGAACGTTTCTGGTACCAGTGGCTACAACCTTGTATTTTGTGCCTTCATTAATGCCTTTAATCGAAAATTTTGTGGAGAATCTTTCAACAATCTCTGAGCTATCCAGGCTATCTGAATCATTAACGGCTCTGGCAGTCCATACTAATCTTCTCTCTAAAACCCCTCCAGATTCATTGAGGAGTGTTAATTCCCATCTTCCGAATTCTTCGGGAAGATTTGTCTCAAAAAGGACTTCAAGAATTACATTCCACTTTCCTGTCGTACGATTCAGTTCGGCGTAGTCAGGCAGAACAATTAAGCGAGAAAAAGGCTCAAACTTTACAGTATTTTCTTCCCCCTCATCGGACTGTACAGTATCCTCTTCTAAATTTTTGGAATCCTCAGAACTGGCTTTACTCTTTGGGGTCGTTATATTAATATTATCTCCGACTCTATTTTCTTCAATATTCTGGGCATTGTTCTTTGAAGTATTGCTTTTCTCATCTCCGGAAGATATGAAAGGTATCTTTTTAGCAATATCGTTAAGGGATGGAAAGTTGGGTGAAGGAGCAGAACAGCCGGAAAGGAAGATGTTAAAAACAATAAAAGCTAACAACAATAATTTTATTTTTGGTGTTTTTCTCATTTCTGATCTTGACTTGGATTCAGAATACATTCTTTCAACCCAACTAATAATTCGCAAATGTGATTAAAAAGTTATCTTAATTCAATGATGACTCTTACTTATGGGGAGGATAAGTTGGCGGATGTTATATTTGTCTTCGGTAAAAATAAAAGGATAGTGGAGTGAAGGACTTATGGAGATAAATATTTCAACACTCTAAAAAGGTGAAATTTAGGAGTATGGCAGGAGGAAGCTTGCGTTATGGGCGAAACTCTCATAAAAACAGAAAGATTGAGAAAGGTTTTTGGGGACTTTACTGCTGTTGATGATATATCTTTTGAAGTGTATAAAGGCGAGGTTTTTGGAATTCTTGGTCCAAATGGGGCAGGAAAAACGACTCTCATTAAAATGCTCTCAACACTACTTCACCCAACTTCGGGCAGGGCCTTTGTTGCGGGCTTTAACATCTCTGAAAGACCTGGTGATGTGAGGAAGAATATTGGGATGGTTTTTCAGGAACCGACACTTGATATTGAACTTACTGCAAGAGAAAATCTGGATTTTCATGCCAGACTTTATGGAATGGATAGACGGAAAAGGGAAGAGAGGATAAAAGAAGTTCTTGAAATCGTCGATCTCGGTGAAAAGGCCGATGAACTGGTAAAGAAGTTCAGTGGAGGTATGCAGAGAAGGCTTGAAATTGCAAGAGGTCTCATGCACTCTCCAAAGGTCCTTTTTCTTGATGAACCAACTCTCGGCCTAGATGCCCAGACAAGAAGGAAGATATGGGAATACATAAATCAGCTCAAGGAGAAGCGGGAAACTACGATTATCCTCACAACTCATTATATTGAGGAGGCTGAAAGTCTGTGTGATAGGGTTGCTATAATTGATCACGGCAGGATTATAGCCATAGACACTCCTGGGAAGTTAAAGGGAAGAGTTGGAGAAGACACAATCTCTCTCGTAGCAGATAATCTCGAAAGACTTGCGAAATTACTGGAACCCTTAGACGGAATCAGGGTCGTGAAGGTTACAGAAAATCTGCTTATAAGTGTGAGTGATGGGGAGCGCATCATCCCAGAAATATTCTCAATTGCACAGGAAAATAATATAAAAATCAGTTCAATCAATCTCAAAAAATCCACCCTTGAGGATGTTTTTATTCTCATGACAGGAAGAAAAATCAGAGATAATTCTGATGGTAAACTGTGGCATGTTATGAGAACTCGAAGACGCTGATGGAGGATTAGGTATGGTAGAGGTTAATGGCATTTATGTTCTCTGGTTAAGAGACATTAAAAGATATGTACGGGCGAGAAGCAGAATAATAGGATCACTTGGTATGCCGATCTTCTTTCTAGCCTTTCTTGGAATGGGGTTTAGAAGAGCTCAAATCCCCTCGCTACCAGCAGAGATATCATATATAGATTTCCTTGCTCCAGGTGTGGTTTCGATGGTGGTACTATTCACTGGGACATTTTCTGGCATATCTATAGTATGGGACAGACAGTTCGGTTTTCTCAGAGAAATCATGGTCTCACCCGTTAGCAGAACAACCATAGCCCTCGGAAGAACTCTCGGAGGGGCTACGACTGCAATATTTCAGGGTATGCTTATGCTGATTGTTAGCCTTATAGTTGGATTCAGACCGGATCCAGTTGGAACTCTCTCCTCGCTTGTATTCATGACTCTGATCGCCATATCCTTCACAGGGCTTGGAATCGCCATTTCGACCCTGATGGAGGACATTCACGGTTTTCAGCTTGTTGTGAACTTCTTTGTATTCCCCATATTCTTTTTGTCTGGTGCCCTCTTTCCTATCACGGAATTTCCTACATGGTTAAAAGTAGTATCATACCTCAATCCGCTCAGCTACGGCGTCGATGGTATGAGATGGAGCCTCATAGGCTTTTCAGAGTTCAATCCGATTTTAGATTTTGCAATACTTACTGCTTTTAGCATTGGCATTATATTTCTGTCAACCTTCATTTTTGAGAGGACGGAAGTTGGATGAACTGGCTGATGAAGGTACAGTCTGGAGGAAAACTGGATGGATGATCAGAATAATAGATGATATCCACTATATTACTATATTAATGACCGCTTTGGATCACTTTGGATCGCATCTAAAATACTTAAAAGGCTGATCTAAAATACCTAAAAACTTTAAATATATTATATGTATACGGTGTAGCATGGTCTTGAAAAAACTTAAACAAGAATCTGAAATAGCACTCAGACATCTTCTTGTGCTGCATACTGTCAAGAAAAATCAGCCTATTGGAATTTTCAAGCTTGCAGAAGTAATGAACATGCCTAAGCACAAGATAAGGTACTCACTTAGAGTTCTAGAGCAATCCGGGATAATAGAGCCGACTCAGTATGGGGCAGTCTTAAAGGAAGGGGCAGACAGGGAAATATCAAAACTGAGAGAAGAAATAAAAGAAATAATGAAAAATGTTGAAATGGTTCACCAAAAGCTGAATGACCTTTAGTTATCTGAACTCAATTCCACTTTTATTCATTTTAATATTTATTATTCAACAACTTCAGCAAAAGCGTATTTTCTAAGAACCTTAGTTATCCTGACGTTAACCTCATCATCCACATTGGTTCCTGGAACAAAGACTACAAATCCGCTTATCCTGGCTATACCGTCTCCACTGCTACCCAATGCCTCTATTTTTACGCTCCTTACGTCTCCGACCTCTATGGGAGGTCGCCTATCAAATTCATTCAAATTTTACACCTCCAAATTTTAATTTCTTAGACTCTTTTCGGGAGATATATAAAAGTTATGGTCAATATCTTAAAATTAAATTTATTAGACGCGTTTATAAAATTAATACTCGAATGCTCAGGGCAAATGGTAACTATTGGAAGCACCATAATGTTTCTTCACCTAGTACCGTTCTGCAGTAAACTCTTAGAAGCTTCACATCTGTTTATTTTAATGGCGAGTGTTGGATTTACGTTTATGGAACATGTATGGCCTAATATGCCTAAAATGTACACTTGTTTGAAGCCTACTACTCAGCACTTCTGTAAAAATTAATAAAATAAAAACCAAAACATCTTGTGTAAAACCATATACTGAATTACGTTAAATAACGATTTCGGGATTGTAAGTGATGAAATAGTATATTGAGAACGCTACAGAGAAAACAAGAAAGGCATACTTTAGCTTTTCAAAGTTTATCGCTCTGAACAGGTATTTGAAAATACCTTCACCATATAATCTGTTTTTCTGTATCACTGCAAGCATAAAAGTCACGCCAACCATGCTCGAAAGAACCCCAACCATGAGCAGTGGCTTTATATAATATGCCAGAGTTAAAAATATCCCACCTCCTGCAATAAGCCCACTGCTTCCTACAATGGGTAGAACATCTGTAACATGGTGCAGGCAGCATGCAATCATGCTTCCAGCCGACATACCTCCTGATGCAGCAACTTGACCTTTGCATGATATGTTAAACTGCCTCACATGTGAATATAGAAACATTTGAAGGCCAAAACCTGTTGCTATAGCAAGAATATAGCTCCAGTACATTCTAAATTGAATAAAAGCATATTCCCACCCTGAGGCAAGTGAGGTAACTCCAAAATAAAACAACAACATGGAAGAAAAGGAGATTACCCCGTAAATAATTCTCCTGTCTATCATAATTTCCACTCAAAAACCCTGTCTTTTTCTATTCCAGCTATCACCAGCTTAAACGAACCCGAACTCTTTATTTCCTGCAACGCCTCACTGGTAAATTCAAGTTCACCTCTCCTGTGGTGTCCCCACGACTGTGAACTCTCACTCCATTTTACGGGAGTGAAAACCTTCCCATTAACCTCAAGCTTTGAAAGATTAAGGATATCGTATTCAAAGAGGTCTCCCCAGTGGGTGTCAAGAGCAATGTAGAATGTTGCATTCTTTGATTTTACCTTTGGATTGAGATAGATCGCTGTCACTACTATTCTTTCCCCATAATCAACTTTTTTGAACTCTTCAAGATCTAATGAATCGCTTTTAGTATTATCTCGGTTACCTGTAAATCCTTGATTAAGTAAAAAGAACCCTATTAAAGCACCTACCAGCAACGCAACAACCAATATTATAATTTCATTCCTTTTCATGATTTACATCAAGTGTAAAACAACTATATAAAATTTTCTATTACTCTTCAAAAATTAAATAAATTTAATTGAGTAAATTTTACTTATAAATTTAAAAATAAAAAATAAAAAAACTAAATTCTCAAACCCTCTATTTGTCAGTGCCCCATTGGCATTCCATATCCCATCATAGGCATTCTATACGTCATTGGATATTGCCACTGTCCTCCATAGCGTTGGTAGTTTGGCTGTTGAGGGTATGGTTGTTGGGGATATGGTTGTTGATAATTCGACTGGGGATATGTGTAGTTTCCATTCTGATCTGCTGGCTGGTAGTTGTAATTGTAATTTCCTGGAGGGGCAGATCCGTATCCCATCATCGACATCATTTGGTTCATCATAGATCCCATCATCGACATCATTTGGTTCATCATAGATCCCATCATCGACATCATTTGGTTCATCATTCCACCCATACCCATGCCACCCATCGACATCCTGTAGCCATTATCATTCCATCCAACCGGGCTGGCAGTTGCTGTGTATACAGTTGCAGTGTATATCACTGCTATTGCAGCAACTGCTGCAAGGGCAATTCCTGCTTTCTTCCAATCCAATCGCATCACCTCACTCAATGATTATTCTCGGAAGCAAAGGATGTTACCACTTAAAACGTAATGCAAAAAAGACAGGAGACGTTTCAGTATGTTCTAAAGAGACTGGGCATGTTTCATTTTGTTGATATAAGCAATGAAAACAGTTAATAAGCAGATAGAATAATTTTCGCCCTTATTTAGGGGGATGGCTTTGAGATCACTCGAAAGAATGTATTAAGCTTGAAAACATATCGATTTTAGTTAACACTTCTGCTTTTCAGCAACTCGTTGCGATAAATATGGTGCGTGGACACATGACAAACATGATCACTCTTTCGGCATCTTTCTCAGTAAACATCACAAGTCTGATGTGTTGTGGATGATGGACGTGTTTGTATGCTCTGATTAGTCATCAGTTCGTCCCAGTATTTTTTCACCAGCACAACTATCAACCCAAATAGATTTACGCAAATTTAGTAAATATGGGTAAATTAGCAAACTAACATCAACAATATGTTTCTACTGAGCACTATGTCAAGGAATTATCAAGATTACACTTAAAGGAAAGTGGAATCTCAAATTGAGGAAGGGAAAAAAATTCAGCGTAAAAGGGAAATAAAATAATGTATGTGGACACTATACATCGATTGTATAATTGAAGTTTCAACTTTAAATTCCATCGTTGTTTTTCTGTCATTAGGAATATACTGCGATGGGTAGCTTGTTTACCCTTATAGCAAATCCATGTCTGATATCTATCTATATTTAACCACAGCAACCATGCTTCATCGCATTCTTCCCGTTTACATACTTATCCGGGCTCTCATCAAAAGCCTTCTTGCAGCTGGGAGAGCAGAAATAGTAGACTTTACC
>Ga0180932_1068_pt1 | contig 58134 bp, 55 predicted proteins | sample Deesub1362A_J573_FD_124189 | JGI IMG/M metagenome (GOLD analysis project Ga0180932, IMG submission 124189) | Archaeoglobus sp. JdFR-24
AACATGTCTGCAAGCTTGAACTGTATCGCCTGGTGCTCTATCAGTGGTTTTCCAAAAGTCTTTCTTTCTTTGGCATACTGAAGTGCTCTTTCATATGCTCCGATGGCGATGCCTAAATGAATTGCTCCAATCTTTATTCTGCTTTCGTTGAAGAATCTCATCAGCTGGTAAAATCCAAAGTTCTCCTTGCCTATGAGATTCTCTTTTGGGATTCTGACGCTTTTAAGGACAACTTCGCTTGTGTCGTGGCAGTTCATACCCAGTTTGTGAATCGGATTTGCCTGATAGCCTTCTCTATCCGTTTCAACGAGAAATGCAGAAATCCCCCTGTGAGGTGGGTCAGCATCTGCAGTTTTTGCAAGAACAACAGTGTACAGACCAACCTTGCCGTTTGTGATGAATTGCTTGGTACCATTCAAAACCCATTCATCTCCCTCCAGAACCGCTCTTGTCCTCATCGCTGCAACATCGGTTCCACAGTCCGGTTCAGTTATTGCTATGGCTGAAGGAGCGTCGCCTTTCGGTACTTTTGCCATGAACTCTTCTTTCTGCTCTTCCGACCCAAAATAGCGAACCATTGGTACACCCAGAGTTGCGAGGTCAATCGCTGATCCGATGCTCGAATCCGCTTTGCAAAACTCAATGCTGATTATAGCCTCGGCTACACAATCCATTCCGGCACCATTGTACTCCTCAGGGATGCTTGCACCTATAAAACCAAGTTTAGCAGCCTTTCTGTAGATCTCCATCGGGTACTCCTTTTTCTCATCATATTCTTTGCCATAGGGCATGATCTCTTTTTCAGCGAACTCTCTTACTGAGTCCTGAATCATTCTGTGCTCTTCACCGAGTTCGAAATCCATAATTATACCCCCGTCAGGAGCTTGAAAACAGGGACGACTCTCCTTTTCTTATCAGGATAGAACATCTCTGTGGGGAACTCTTTACCGCTGACAGCAACCTCCTCTCCGATAAGATCCTGCCCTATCTCATCCGCCTTCTCTCCCGCAATATCCAGTCTGCCAACGATCCATGGCCCCTCCTCAAGCTCGACCATTGCAACAACATATGGAACCTCTTTATCATAACCGGCAGGAGCTATGTAGGTGGTTGTGAATGACATTATTCTCCCCTTTCCGGAAAGTTCGGCTTTTTCAAGGTTTCTGCTATTACAGTTATCGCAAACTGCCTTTGGAGGGCAGGTATAAGCTCCACAGTCATTGCATTTCAATCCAAGAACTTTTCCCTCAAGAAGAGCATCAAAATACTCCTGAAATGTTACCATTATTTCCCCCTCCTGTGCAATCCAAGTATAACATTCACAAGCGTTCCGAAATCCCCTCCGAGTGTGTCTGTCATTCCAACCTCTGCATTTTTGACAGGGTTGTATTTGAATTCCCCTCTCAACTGCTTAACAACGGAATAGATTTGGGATGTTCCGGTTGCACCCACTGGATGTCCCTTTCCAATCAAACCACCGTCGGGATTTACCGGAAGCTTACCATCGATCCATGTTTCGCCTTCTGCAATCGCATCAGCGCCTTTCCCATATTCGAAGAATCCCATCGCCTCAGTCGCAATTATTTCTGCTATTGTAAAGCAGTCGTGAATTTCGACGAAGTCGATGTCGTTGGGTGTCAAGTTGGCTTCACGATATGCCATCTCCGCAGCTTTCTTTCTTGGTATTGCCCTGATTATATCCTCTTTCTGCCTGAACAAACCCCCAGCTCCTGATTGACCCGTTCCCAGGATGTATACTGGATTGTCGATAACATCCTCGGCAAAATCTGCAGAAGCGATGATTACTGCACTTCCTCCATCAGTCATAGGACAGCAATCGAACAGTGTTAGTGGAGAACAGATGACCTTGGATTTTAAAACATCTTCGACCTTCAAATCTCCAAATTTATTATAAAACTGGGCTTTGGGATTAATTGCTCCATATTTGTGATTTTTGACTGAAACAAGAGCCATCTTCTCATGAAGTTCATCCATTGGAATTTCGTACTTCTTGGAGTATATTCTTGCCGCAAGAGCAAAAACTCCTGGAAATGTAAGTCCTGCAGTCATTTCATGCAAACCATCTACCGCTGTTGCGAGGGCTCTTGTTCCTATTGCAGTTCCCGCATTGTAAAGTCTCTCTGAACCTCCAACCACAACACAGTCATACATCCCATGTGCCACTGCCAGATATGCCTCTCGGAACGCAACCGATGAAGATGCACAGGCAGCTTCGAATCTCCTTGCAGGAACTCCTTTAAGCCCGATATCATCTGCAATAAATCCTGAAAGGTTTGCTGAACCATCAGTCATTTCTCCAACAAAATTTCCGTAATAAAGTGCTTCAATGTCCTTTAGCTCAATGTTCGATTCCTCAAAAGCCTCGTAAAATGCTTCTGCAAACAAATCTACGAGTGTTTTATCAGAGTGGTAACCAAATTTTGTCTGACCAACTCCCAGCACCGCAACATCTCTTTTTTCCACAATATTCCCTCCTTATGAATTTATAACCTGAAAATACCGCATTAACCCTGTTTAATAATTTTAAAATTTAACAATTGATAATCTTTTCGTTTTTTGATTACTACAGGGCTATTAAAGAGTGTTGTTCTGCTGAATAACCTGTGGAACCTGTGGAAAATTATGGGGGGAACCTGTGGGAGAGGGTGACAATGAAACGGAAAAGGTGAGATTAATTAGTAAAATTAATTTAGGGTAGCACAGAATGGGAATCATGCTGGAAAATATAAAGGTTATTGAAATCGCGCCATTCTATCCTGGCCCCTTTTGCACGCAGATACTGGCAGAGCATGGTGCTGAGGTTATTAAAATCGAACCCCCCACCGGGGATCCCATGAGATTCAACAGAGAAATGTTTGCTGCGATGAATAGAAATAAAAAAAGCGTCACACTGAACCTTAAAAATGAAAGCGATCTCAAGAAATTTTACGAACTTGTGAAAAGAGCGGACGTTATCGTTGAGGGATTTAGACCCGGAGTAGCAAAAAAACTCAGAATAGATTACGATTCTGTTAGAAAACATAATAACTCGATTATTTACTGTTCTATTTCAGGTTTCGGACAAACGTCTAGTCTCTTAGACGTACCGGTTCATGATATAAATGTTCTTTCATTTGCAGGGATATGCAGGATATCCGGTTTGAAGGATGGAGAGCCGCGGGATCCAAATGTTCAGTTTTCTGATTTCACATCAGCGGTTTTTGCAACCATATCGATATTAATGGCACTTATCAGAAAAGAGAAAACCGGAGAGGGTGCATACATTGATGTTAGCATGATGGATTCGGCATTCGCTGCAATACCTCTTCACACCTCGAATCTGCTGAACAGCAAAGGGGATGTGATTGATTTCATGAGTAATCCGGGATATGAAATTTACAGAACAAAAGATGGATACATTTCTTTGGGAATAATGGATGAACCCCACTTCTGGAGGAATTTATGTACAGCTCTCGAAATAGACGATTCTGACATTGATTATTCTGAGAGAATCAAAAGGTATCAGGAGATTAAAGATGTTCTGTCAAGGAAGTTTATTGAGATGACAAACGAACAGGCATTTAACCTCCTGAGACAGGCAAATGTCCCGTTTGGACTCGTTAATGATGTCAAACTTGGTGCTGAGATTATAAGAGATAGGGGAATAATTGGAAAAGCGATTTATGATAGAGATTATCTCATCACCGGATTTCCAGCAATTTATTCCAACTTTGAGCCTCTCAGAAGCGGAAAGGTTCCTGAGCTGGGGGAAGACAACCACATTCTGGAAAATAGATTTACAGAAAAGTAACTCTGGAAGTGAACACTGAGGTTGGATGGTTATCGTTTGTTAGACGTCAAAGGTGGAAGAAATGGACCTTGTGTTTGGTGGAGGAAAATACGGAACTGAGAGCGTTGAATATCTCATTGAGAAAAAAAGGAACTTCATCGTTTTGGATGTTGATTCAGAATGCCATGTTTCAAAGAAATATGCTCTGCCTAAATTGAGTCTGAGGGAGATTGAACAGATGGATAAACCATTTCAACAGAGTTATTTTGTTGAAGGTGGAGTTTATGAGGCTTTGAAGATCATTGAACAGCTCGATCCAGAATACATTTTCCCTACGGCCCCTTTACATGTTGTTGCTGCCATATTACAAGAAAAGTACAGGCTAAGTCCATGGTATGAGGGAATAGACACAATATTTTCTGGGATCCCATCAAAAATAATTCTGAGTTCTGGAAAGGGTAGTGTGGTGGTGTCCTACAATAGGGATCGTGAATGCTTGCCCATGTGCAATGCTCCTGAAAGGTGTCCTGTCACGGATATCGTGAAGCCAGCCCCAATGTACAGAATGCTGAGATTTGCATGCATAGATGGTTACATACTTGAAAGTCATCAACTTAAGCCAGGAATCGGGGCTCTGAAAGGGGAGGAGGTAAAAATGCTGATAAAGTGGGCAAAAAATAAGGATAGAATGATAGTTGGAACTGCCTGCAGGTGTCATGGAGTTGTTACTGCTTTGAAAACGAATCCACAGTAAGTTTTTTCTGCAATATTGATTTTCCATTATCTCATGATAATAACCGATAACCACATGCATCTCTACAACCACCTCAGATTAAATGCATTAAAGCAATTCAAAAATGCTGGGGGAACACATGTTTTTCTGGTATCTCTCCTCAGTACTCATTACAACCTGTTTCCGAAAAGTGGTGAGGATTTCATACCCATTTTCGATAGCCATATTGAGCTTGTTAAAAAAGCAAATGAGATTGTCAATGCCTTTGCTGTAGTTGCGATACATCCTGCAGAAATAACGATTATCGGGGAAAAACTGGGTTACAGCAGAGCCGCTGAGATAATGATGGATGCCCTTGAAATAGCTGGTAAATATGTTGCAGATGGGAAGGCGGTTGCAATAAAAAGTGGAAGACCACATTATAAAGTCAGCAAGGAGATATGGGAGCTAAGCAATTCAGTTTTAGAGTATGCATTCTCGATCGCGAAGGATGTTGGATGTGCGGTTCAAATACATACTGAAAGTTATACTTTTGAAGGGATGACGGAAATAGCAAAAATAGCAGATCGTGCAGGTTTGAAAAGAGATAAAGTTGTTAAACACTTCTCCCCTCCTGCGGTGAAGGAGTTCGAGGAGATAGGGATTTTCCCATCGGTTATTTCAGGAAATGACAACGTTCTGAAAGCTGCAGAGCAGGGTAGTAGGTTCCTTGTTGAAACGGATTATATAGATGACAGAAGCAAACCAGGGGCAATTCTTGGCCCTAAAACAGTTCCAAGAAGAGTAATTGAACTTGTAGAGTGGGGTTACGAGGATGTGGCTTACAAGATTTGTGTTGAAAATGTCGAAAAGGTATATGGTGTAGAGATATAGTGGTAGTACCCTAGCAAGTACAGGATTCCCTGCGAGAGATATCCACTCAAAACTTCGAGTAATGTAAAATTGAGAAGAAACAAACAGATATATACAGATTAAAAGTAAAATTAAATCAAAGGTCTAATCAGTAAACCTCCTCTTCAGCATGTACAACGATTCCTTTTTCGGTTATTTCGAATGGGTGTATTTTCTGGCTGTGGTTGCTTCCACGCATTTTGAAAATCTCTATTCCTCTGACTCTAACATTCTCACTTTTCGTGTAATAAAGTACAATGTTTCCTTCGGCAATAAAGTTCTCCACTCCAAACCTGCTTATTTCATCTTTTGTACCCAGAACTTCACATGTGAAAAGAGAGGTCAAACCAAGTATCTCCATGGTTGTGGAAATTTTCAATAGTTCTACTCGGAATTTGGATACATCATTTATCGCAAATCCAATAGATGTTGTAGAATCTAAAACTGCCCTTCTTGCCCCTATCTCGTCCTGAATTGTTATGATTTGATCAATCATCGAACGGGTGTCGAACGGACGTACATCGATATACTTCTCATCGCTTGGAAGTCCGATTTTTGTCGAGGTGGCATCGAGAATCGCCAGCATATTCTCATCTTCATATTTCTCCAGATCCCATCCAAAGGATGAAAAATGCTCTCTCAAATGTTGTGGACGTTCCTCTGTGGCGACGAGAATTGCTGGTTCATTAAACATTTCGATACCGTTCACGAGAAACTGAACTGCAAAAATAGTCTTGCCTGATCCTGATGGTCCGGAAATCAAGTAACTTCTGTCTCTCAACAAACCACCATAGCTTATATCATCGAATCCAGGAATACCAGTTGGCACTTTTTCAATGGTCATTGTTCCACTCCCCTGATTTTCTGAACACCTATTCAATATAAACTTTTCCTATCATAATAATGTTAGTTATACGATGGCTATGATTATGATATATCTTTTGAGAACTTGATATCGATATGTATATTGAACTGAGAATCCGAACCATTGAATGTATTGTTAAAATCCCTTTTCTTTTGAATTCAGGGAGCAGTCAGGGATTGACTACTTAGAAAACTGGATCCTTTGATGATCAGATTTAACGATAAATCAGTCAGATTTGAGTCATCTTCAGGAAAATGATAAACCCTAAAGTTTAAATTATATCAGATAGCTCCCTAAAATATGACAGAGAAGATTACTGTGAGTATAATTAAAGCTGATGTAGGCGGGCTGCCCGGGCATGTGCTGGTTCCTGAGGAAATTCTCGAAGTCGCCAGAGAGAATCTAAAAGCAAGTAAGGAAAGTGGAGAGATCATTGATTTCCGGGTTTTGAATGCTGGAGATGATCTGGATTTGATAATGACTCATAGAGAGGGAGTAGACAGCACAAAAATCCATAAACTGGCCTGGGAGACCTTTGAAAAAGCTACTGAAAAGGCAAAAGAATTAAAACTTTATGGTGCCGGACAGGATCTCCTTGCTGATGCTTTCTCAGGGAATGTGAAGGGGATGGGGCCCGGTGTTGCTGAGATGGAATTCACTGAAAGGAAATCTGATCCTGTTATAGCCTTTCTCATGGATAAAACAGAACCCGGTGCATTTAACCTGCCGATCTTTAGAATTTTCGCAGATCCATTTAATACAGCAGGGCTTGTGATAGATCCAACGCTTCATCAGGGCTTTGTGTTTGAGATCTGGGACATTTATGAGAGCAAGCGAGTATTCATGCGATCCCCAGAAGAACTGTATAATATTCTTGCGCTAATTGGCGGGAAAAGCAGGTTTGTAATCAAGAGGATCTACCCGAAAGAAGGTGGAAAGCTTCCGGCAGATGAGCCGGTGGCGGTGATTAGTACTGAAAAGCTCTATCAGATTGCTGGAGAGTATGTCGGAAAAGACGACCCTGTTGCTCTTGTACGGGCTCAGAGTGGACTGCCTGCGGTTGGCGAAGTTATCGAGCCATTTGCCTTTCCACATCTGGTGAGTGGCTGGATGAGGGGAAGCCATAACGGACCAATAATGCCTGTACCGTTTAAATACAGCAGGTGTACAAGGTTTGATGGTCCTCCAAGAGTTATTGCAGCAGGATTCCAGCTCTCTAACGGTAAAATTGTCGGACCAGTAGATATGTTTGATGACCCAGCATTTGATTACACAAGACAGAAAGCGATGGAGGTAGCGGAATACATGCGTCGCCATGGTCCATTCGAGCCCCACAGGCTGCCGAGTGAAGACATGGAGTACACAACCCTTCCAAAAGTCCTGAACAAACTAAAAGATAGATTCGAAGAGATTTGATGAAACTTATCTTTTAATATGGGAAGGTAAAGAAAGATTCCTTTAAGCTGCTTATCTTTATTATTTTTAGCCAAAATATCAATTCGGAAAACATCTGGATGAGGGAGATCAGGTATCAAAACTAAAAAATTACAGTAGTTTAACGACCGAATAAATCTGATACAATCCGAAAATTACTGTTGGGATTAAAGCCGACGCGAAAGCCTTCTTTGTTGTCAGTCTCCTTGCATGCTTTATTGCAAAAGTCCAGATGGTCTGAGACCAAGGTGTAACACTGACACTTATTATAAGATTTGAGTAAATCAGATCTTTTGGAATTATTGAAAGCATAAGCAATTTCATGACATCAGGGTTCTGTATTTGAGCAATACCGAGTTGTGGAACCTCAGCTTGGGAAATATAGTAAGCCGACATTGAGACTGTAATAAGAGAACCGATCAGTGACGGCAGAAAGCCATAGCCTGTGAATTCAAAAGTCCTCCTAAAGCATCCTTCTCCTCCAAACAAAGCTGAGATTCCGTGCATTACTACTGCCGAAATCAACCATACAGCAAACAGGCCAATAAAACTACCGACAATCCCTATGTAGGCTCCTATTATGAGAAATTTCGCGATTTCCTGAGGGAAAGCCTGGCTTAGCTTTGAAATCAGCAAATACTGGTATGATGAAACAAGCATTGCCAGAAGCACGACGATTATCAAAGGCTTTCTTATTCTAACTTCTTCTTGTTTCAACTTTGTAAAAAACCCGTCAGGGTTCTTCATCAGCTCCATGTTTTCTGACAAATATTTTAAGTATTTAAAATTTCTTATTTTACTAAAATCAATTAATCCAAAATATTTAGAAAATTCCAGTAAATTGAGACTGAAATCGATTCAATTGAAAAATTTTATATGTCATACTAATTGCGAGTAGAGCAATGGCAGATTTGGTTACAGAAATGCTGAAACTCTTGCCCAATGATAAGGCGTTTGAGATTCTGGAAATGGCAGACAAAAGTGGTAACACAAATTCTTCCAGAATTAACATGCCAAAATCGACCTTTTACAGACTAACGGGAATAATGGAGGAGGTCGGACTGATCAGACATGAAAGATGCAGAGTTGAGTTGACGCCAAAGGGCTATGCCTGTTTTAAAGCGTTTAAAAAGTTCAGAGACAACTTCTCAGCTTTGAATAAAATTCTAAACGCGTTTTCTACCCATACAATATCGCTTCCAGACGAATTCTTTGCCAGACTTCACGAAATAGAGAACTTCAAGGTTATCGCATCTGACAGTCTCAACCCGCTCAAACCTCAGAAGTTTCTTATGTCTCATTTGAGACATTCAGGAGAGATACTTGCAGTCACTCCCGTCTTATACCCTGACCAATCCAGCCTGTTTAAAGCTTTCGACGACTTCAGAAGAGTGGAGATGATAATGGCTAAAGATATGACGCAGGCTTTTAGAGCGACCATTAAAGAACACCGAAATGTAAAGTTGTACATGCTGGACTTCACTCCGCCCCTTTCGTTGATTGTTACTGAAAGATCTTTCTTCATGGGTTTTTTCCATGTGCACGGTGGTTACGATTTCACCAGGCTTTTCTTTTCCTCATCTCCATCAGCCCTGAACTTTGGAAAGGATCTCTTCGAATTCTACAGAGGATTGTCTGTAGAGATTCTTTAGTTTTTATATTTATAATTTAGTTTTCCAAGATTACAAAATAAGTCCAGTGAAGTTAGAAAATTCTAAAATGTTGAGAAAGAAAAATTTTATATATGTGGAACAAAACTGTGGAAGTGGTGATAGGTGATGTATGCATATGTGTGGGATGAGAAGGTTGTGAAGGCTCTGGCATTGCTTGGAGTGCTGGCGATGGTTGGGATGACAGTGATGCCAGTGGCTGTTGGAGATGCTGGGATTGCCTTAGCAGTATATGGATACACAAATGGAGACTTCTCATCTCTAGCTGGTGGAGTTGCTACAACTGGTGGGGGAATTGCGGCCCTTGGAGCAGCTATAACAACAATTGCAGGAATGGAAACAGTGTCTACTCTAGCATTGGTCGGAATTGCTGTCACTGGTGTTGGTTTAGGTGTAGTAATTGGCTAAAGTGAGGGAGTGAAATGGAAGCTACATTATTATTTTTTCATTATTTGATTTTGTATGTTGCTATTGTAATGGGATTTTCCATTGGATTCTGGAATTTATCAAATCATATAGTAGTTAAAAAGAGTTCAAAGATTTTTATGAAGTTAATTGGAATTTGCATTGGTCTGTCAGTAGCATCTTCATTAAGTGTACTTGATTATACTAACGATATAGTTAGGTATATTTTATATACTATAATTGCTGGTTCTTGGTTGTTCGGATTGGGGAGTTTAGTAGTTAAAAAGGCTTTTTATGGAAATTATGAGATTCAGTAACGCTAATTACTTACTTTTCGGTTTTTCAATAACACTTTTTATAATTTGTTTTTTATTTGGATATCGCACACAATCATTAAATGTGGAAATTATAGATTACACTCCTGAGTATCCTAATACCCATACTCAAATAATTGAAAAATTCAATTTTCAAGACATAGTATACAATAATCTAAATGTAATTGCGCGACTTCTATTTGGTGGATTTATATTAGGAGTACCAACTTTTATAACATTTACCTATAATTCTTTATTGATTGGAATTATAGTTAGTGCATATAATACTAAATACACACTCTATGAAATATCCATACTCATCCTCCCCCACGGCATCTTCGAAATCCCTGCCATAATAATTGCAGGAGCAGCAGGCTTCAAAATTCCATACGAAATTGTAAGATATTTGGCTGGCAGGAAAGAGCAAATTCTAACAAAGGATGACATCACAGAATATCTAACCTTAGCTTTAATCTCAACAATATTAATCATAGTTGCAGCATGGATTGAGGCAAACGTAACTTTAAAAATAGCTGAAAATATGATAAACTCAGCGAAAGATATTCGAAGTCCTAAATAAGACATTCATTTCCTACGTAACATCCTCCGTGGAAGCCCAACAGCAATCTAAACTCTTTTCCTAAATTCTTTTGTTGATAGCTTGAGAACACTTGCCAGTCCTATCAGGTTTTCCTTTGATAACATCCCATCAGCAACTTCTTTTAAAGCCTCTTTTGCATTAAAGGCTATACCAAGTCCGGCATTTTCGATCATAATTCTGTCATTAGCCCCATCACCTACCGCAACAACGTTCTCTCTGCTAATACCCTCTTTTCTTGCAATCTCCTCAATTATCCGTGCCTTCTCATTCGCATCAATGATTCTACCCTTTATTCTGCCGGTGAGCTTTCCATCCTCTATTTCAAGAACATTGCCAAATGCATAATCGAGATCGAGTTCCTCCTTTAACCTGTCAGTGAAATACGTGAAACCACCACTTACCAGTGCCACCTTATATCCAGACTCTTTCAGGCTCTTTATCAGCTCTTTTGCCCCCTCAGTTAGTTTAATCTTCCGATATATCTTTTCGAGAACTTCCACAGGCAAGCCCTTCAGCAATTTCACTCTTTCCTTCAAAGCCTCCTCAAAATTGAGCTTTCCTTCCATAGCCTGCTTCGTAAGATTTTTAACCTCCTCTTCAACTCCTGCTACTTTTGCAAGCTCATCTATAATTTCAGCATCTATTATTGTCGAATCCATATCGAAAACGATCAATCTCTCGCTTTTCTCAAACTCCGAATATGGCCGTACAACCACATCAAGTCCGATATCTTCAATTGATTCTTTTAACTCCTTTTTGACAAATTCTGGATCTGATTTTCTAAAATCAAGAACGAATTCGATAGATATCAGCTTATCTCTCGCTGTGAGTGTTGTTTTCTCAATATTAACTCCCATCTCATACAACAAATTTGAAATGTTGTAAACTATTCCAACCCTGTCCTTACCTAGAACCGTAAGGACATAAAGGTTCTTTTCGGGCACCTCTGGTTTAGCGAAAGGCGATACATTAACCTCCACGTTGATTTTTCTGCCCTCTTCTCTCAACTTCTCGGCCAGTTGCTCAAAAGAAACTGATGAGTTAGACATGTCGCCAATGACGAACATTACAAACATTCCCTGGATAACAGTCTGTTCGATATCAACTATGTTTACATTGTTGCTGGCTAATATACCTGAGATTGTTTTGATAATGCCAGGTTTGTCCAGACCATATACTGAGATTGCAATAAGTCTGCCCACGAAAATAGTGAGATGTGAGGTTATTTTAACTTGTTGTTCATTTGCATTGGGGAATTGCAAGGATAATGGTTTCATTGAATCTTATGATTACATGGGTAAAAACTCAAAAAGTGAAACATTTAATAATTAACTGATTCATCAGAGATATTCAGGTTGGGGTTGATTGGATGAGGATTGGTGTGTTTGTTTGCCACTGTGGTCTCAATATTGCAAGAGTTCTGGATGTTGATGATCTCGTTAATTATGCGAGAACACTGAATAATGTTGTTTACGCAAAAAACATCAATTATTCCTGTTCTGATTCTGCACAGGAAGAAATAATTCAGACAATAAAGGAGCAAAATCTTGACCGGATTGTTATCGCTGCATGCAGTCCGAAATTACACGAACCGACCTTCAGAAGGGTTGCAATGCGAGCTGGTCTGAATCCATACATGGTTGTAATGGCCAACATCAGGGAACAATGCTCCTGGGTGCATGGAAATACTCCTAAACTGGCAAATTTAAAGGCAAAAGACCTTTTAAGGATGGCAGTAGCAAAGGCAGAAAAACTCAGGCCTCTTGAGAGAAGAGATACACCGGTTAAAAGATCCGCTCTTGTGATAGGTGGTGGTATCGCCGGGATTGAGGCTGCATTAAACATTGCCGATTCTGATGTCAAGGTTTACCTTGTTGAAAAAAAGCCCACCATCGGAGGTCACATGGCCACACTCAATGAGGTCTTTCCCACGAACGATTGTTCCATCTGCATTCTTGCACCAAAAATGAGTGAAGTATGGAATCACCCCAACATCGAGGTTCTGACAAATGCTGAGGTAAATAGCATATCCGGTCATGTGGGAAATTTTAAGGTCGCAGTCACAAAATACCCGAGATACGTTGATACCTCTAAGTGTAAGGGTTGTATTGATGATTGTTCATCAGTCTGCCCCGTTGAGGTTACAAACGAATTCGATTACACAATCGGCACAAGGAAAGCGATATACATTCCCATCCCTCAATCCACTCCACTTTATGCAGCAATAGACTGGGAACACTGCATTGGATGCAGACTCTGTGAAAAGGCATGTGAGCCAGAGGCTATAGACTTCGATCAAGATCTTGAAGAAATTGAGATGGATGTCGGGACAATTGTTGTAGCAACAGGCTTTAAACCATTTGATCCAAGAAGAAAAACCGAATACGGCTATGGGACGTATTCGAATGTCATAACGAGTCTCGAACTGGAAAGGCTCTTATCTGCGACTGGCCCAACACAGGGAATGCTGTTAAGGCCGTCTGATTCAAAGATTCCGAAGAGAGTAGCATTCATACAGTGTGTTGGAAGCAGAGATGAGAACACCAACAAATACTGCAGCAGGGTTTGCTGTATGTCAACCTTAAAAAATGCATACACGATCAAGGAAAGGTATCCTGATACAGATGTTTACGTCTTCTACATCGATATAAGAGCATATGGAAGGATGTATGAAGAGTTTTACAGGAGAGTTCAGGAAAGAGGCGTCAGATTCATTCGTGCGAGAGTTGCGGAAATCTGGGAGTCTGAGAATTCCAACCTCATCCTGAACTATGAGAACACGCTTACCGCAGAATACGGTGAGGATGAATTTGATCTCGTCGTTCTGTCGATAGGTCTGGAAGGAAACAAGGAAGTTGCTACAAAACTCGGGATCTCTGTTGGAGAAGACGGGTTTCTGGAGGCAGCACATCCAAAATTAAGACCGGCTGAGACAGATGTAAAGGGAATTTTTCTTGCAGGCACAAGCAGTGGTCCAAAGGATATTCAGGATTCAATTGCAACCGCCGGTCTGGCTGCTTCAAAAGCCCTTCAGCTGATGCTTAAAGGCTCAGCTGAATTCGATCCATATTATTCCTATGTGGACAGAGAGAAGTGTATTGGGTGTGGCATATGTGCAAGGGTTTGTAAATTTAATGCTGCATTTCTTGAGAATAAGAAGTCAGTGATTGATGTAAACTCATGTGTTATGTGCGGGATCTGTGTTTCAGCCTGCCCTGTAGATGCAATAGATATGGGATTCTTCAGTGATGAACAAATTAAGGCGCAAATCGATGCACTCGCACGGGAGAAAAATGTTTATCCTCTCATACTCGTGTTTGCCTGCTGGTATTGTAGTTATGGAGCAATTGATCTTGCAGGAACAATGAAAATCCAGTATGAACCCAATATCAGAGTAATAAGAACACTATGTTCTGGGAGGGTAGATCCCGAATGGGTTTTGCTTGCTTTAAAAAGAGGAATTGATGGTGTAATCGTTTCAGGCTGCAGACTCGGTGAATGTCATTTCAAATACGGAAATTACAAAGCCGATGAGAGAGTTGATGCAATAAAAAAGGCTCTGAATGCCGTCGGAATAAATCCACGGAGGGTCGCGACTTCCTGGCATTCTGCTGGTGAGGCGCAGGATATAGTTAAAGATTTTTCAGAATTTATTAAAATGATTAAGGAACTTGGCCCAGTTGAGAGAGACATTTTACTTACAAACAGGTCATGAGGTGTGTTTATGGATATCGAGAGAGGGATGGAGATTGGCGAAGATTTCTTTAAATTTAATCAGAGGGCAAAAGAAGAATTCAGAGTACTCATTCATTACTACAAAAGATGCAATGGTTGTGGAATCTGTGTTTATGCCTGCCCGGTAGGAGCCATAGAACTGGGACCTGTTCATGATATAGCCCTCGGTCTTGATATGCCTCCAGTTATAATAGATCATCTTAAATGTGCCTATTGTGGAATTTGCTATTCATTCTGCCCGTTTAACTGCTTTGAGTTTTATATAGACGGAAAAAAAATCGATAAATCGTCTCTTCCAATCTCTCCGGTTTCCCATACCTACAAATATGAAAGTAAGTGTCGTGAATGCACTCTGTGTTATAAGGTATGTCCGACAAAGGCAATAAAGAGAGATGTATTCCTGACCCGCCAGCAAATCCAGGAGAAAAACCCTCTGGAGGTTAAGGGTAAAATAAAAATCGATTATGAAAAATGCAATGATTGCGGAATATGTGCAGAATTCTGCAACGTTTTTAAAATGGTCGAAAAAGAGCCCACACCTTATGATATAATGCCCTATGAAAAGGAGATTTTAATCGACGAGAGCGCTTGTGACTACTGCAAACTTTGCGAGGAAATTTGCCCTGAAGATGCGATAAAAATTGAAGGTGGAAAGAGAATAGACTTCAAACTACCGGAAAGGATCTCTGAGATTACGATCGACCAAAATCTGTGTTCAAACTGCACATATTGTGAAAAGGTGTGTCCCTATGATGCTGCAAAAACAATAAAGCCCATTGAGGGAAAAATATCTCTTTTTGAGGCGAGAATGTATCGCTGTGATCCCGTTGGATGCGGAGCATGCATAAAGATCTGTAGGTACAATAGAGTATGGTATGTCTCCAAAAATAAATCTCGTGTGGAATTTAACAGTGATTTTTGCATCTATTGTGGGGCATGTGAGAATTCCTGTCCCTACGATCTGATTGACGTCAAAAGAGAAGCACTGTTTACAAAAGAGCTTGCATTTTATGCACCGTGGAGAGACTCATGGGAGGATGCTGTCGAAAGAATAATTAAAAAACGAAAAATAAAGGAGGAAAAAAAATTTATTATTGAAAGGGAGGAACTCGAAATCATCGAAGAAATCATCTCGATTGAAAGAGATCATGAAGCACTCAGGCTTCTTCCAGATGTTGTTGAGACCATAGAGGAAGTTTTAAAAAGACCCGCGTATAGAAGGGCGATAGAGATTGGAAATATACAGGCATTTGTTGAAGCGGTGAAAAAATATGCATCTACAAAAGATAAGAAGTATAAAAAGCAAAAAACTTGAAGGGAAAACGATAGTCCTTGGTGTTACTGGAAGTATTGCAGCCGTCGAGACCGTTAAACTCTCAAGGGAACTAATCAGAAGAGGCGCTGAAGTAATTGCTGTTATGAGTGATGCAGCTCAAAAAATAATACATCCCTACGCTCTCGAATTTGCCACAGATAATAGGGTGATTACAGAAATTACAGGTAAAGTTGAACACGTGGAACTGCTTGGAATAGGTGGATATGCTGACCTTTTCTTAATTGCCCCCTCGACAGCCAACACAATTTCAAAAATTGCGAAGGGGATAGATGATACTCCCGTAACCACAATGGCAACCACAGCTCTTGGTTCGGGAAAGCCTGTAATAGTGGCCCCAGCCATGCACGAGAGTATGATTCAAAATCCTGCTGTAAATGAAAGCGTCGAAAAATTGAAAGAAATGGGCATCGAATTTGTTGAACCGATATATGATGAACATAAAGCTAAATTTGCAGATACAGACACGATCTGTCTTCATGTTGAGAGAACACTTTACGGTAAGGAGTTTAAAGGGAAGAGAGTGGTTGTAACAAGCGGTCCGACTTTCGAACAGATCGATCCAATAAGGTTCATCAGTAATAGGAGTTCTGGACTGATGGGGCATGAAATAGCACTCGAACTCTGGAGAAGGGGTGCGGATGTTACTGTGATTACTTCCAAACCCAGAAATGTCAACCTACCGAATTTTAGAGAGATCTCTGTGAGGAGTGTTCAGCAGATGCTTGATCACTCACTACGGGAAGTAAAGGCAGGCTGTGATTTGTTTGTTTCTGCAGCTGCGGCAGCAGACTTCACGATTGAAATGTCAAAAAGCAAAATAAAAACGAGTGATGAACTCACTCTGCATCTTAAAGCTGCACCCAAAATCCTTCATAAGGTCAGGGAAATTTATGACGGGGAGGTTATTGGATTTAAGGCTGAGACCGGTGTTGGGGAAGATGGTTTGTATACCATAGCTTATGACAAAATGATTGCAGATGGACTTTCGATGGTTGTCGCAAACGACGTGCTTGAAAGAGGAATGGGGACAGTTGATACAAGAGTTTTGATAATCACAAAAAACAGAAAGGAATGGTTTGAAGGTTTAAAGTCAGAAGTTGCAGAGAGGATAGTCCAGACCTATATCGAAGATGTGTTATGACTTTCTTCGCTCCTGCAAGCATCACTGCTTTTTTTTCCACAGAATTTTCCTCAGATCCACTTAAAACCGGGTCAACGGGTGTTGGGATAACGCTTGAAAAAGGCGTATATTCAAAAATTGTTCAAGGAGATAAGAGAATAAAGGTCAATGGTAAATATTTGGATTTTGATTTTGAAACTCTTAACAGGGTTTTGGAAAAATTAAATTTTGATTTTAAAGCAGGACTGGAAATAACTTCTGAAATTCCAGCTGGTTGTGGGTTTGGTTTCAGTGGAGCTTCCTGTCTTTCCTCAGCATTTGAGATCAATGATTTTTTTAAAAAAAGGATCGGATATTTTGAGCTTGCAGACATCGTACATGAATGCGAAGTTCTCAGCAGAACAGGTTTGGGAGATGTTGTATGTCAGAGTTATGGCGGTGTCGTTTTGAGGAAAAAAGCCGGGAGCCCGTCAAAAGCTGTAGTTGAAAAATATCTGCTGAATGATGAACTGAGTTTCCTTGTTATAGGCCCTATATTAACTTCAGATATTCTTAAGGAAGAAGATATCTTAAAAAAGATAAATTTCTGCGGGAGAGAAGCCATGAAAAAATTTATTACTAATCCTAGCATGGAGATGGTGTTGAGACTCTCAAAGGAATTTGCAATCAAGACGGGATTAATGGATGATGAGGTTAGTGAAATAATATCCGAAATCGAACGGAGAGGTTTTTTTGCCTCAATGGTGATGCTGGGTAAAGTTATATTTTCCAATTGTCCTCTTGAAGTTATCTCAGAATATGGGGATGAAGGTGAGGTTTTCACATCAAAAGTTTCTCAGTTTGGTGTTTCGAGAGTACAATAGTGGACTAAAACTAAAGATTCAAGATTAGGATTAGGATTTAATATACTGAATTGCAAACTTAATCTTTAAGTGGTTGACTTTATTCACTCTACACTTTTTAGTATAATCGAATAACGCTAATTTTTTATAAGTTGAGGTTGAAGTTTGGTGGGGGTAAATATGGTAGGAGTATTCGAACTCGATGAAAAGGACAAGATGATCCTTGAAATACTTGAGGAAAATCCTGAAATCTCGCAAAACGAGATTGCAAAAATTGTAGGCTTATCGCAACCCTCAGTGGGTGCGAGAATTAAGAAAATGAGGGATTTAGGGATAGTTAATCACACATATGGCGTGAATTTAAAAAATGCTGGACTTTACATTCTAAAAGTAGATGTGAAATGCCGGCAGCCAAGGGAGCTCATAAACATCTTTACGAAATGTCCGTTTTTCCTGAACGGTTTTATCGTGGCAGGTAACAAGAATCTGACAATGATGTTCATTGGAGAGGATCTCTCCACTCTTGAAGCAATAGTTGATCAACATGTCAGACCAAACCCTTATGTTTACGATATTGATGTTGGAATCATTGTTCGAGCTGAAAAAGATACTGTTGTGCCGATGAAGGTGCATATAGAACGAACAGATAGTGCACCCTGTGGTTCAGACTGCGGTGATTGTGATTACTGGGTTAATGAACTCTGCCTGGGTTGTCCAATTACTGGATATTACAGAGGGAAAATATGGAAATAGTTTGAGTGGATTTGAACCTGTTTGTTTATATTTTGATCTCCCTAATTGAAACAGTTAAAAATCAACAAAATCTGATTGATCTAGTGGATCTGACTCATCCAACAGAAAAGGTTTAATAGCTTTTTAATTTCATTCGAGCATGCTCAGTCCTCTGAAATCAAGGTTAACTGTATACCTTAAACCAATTACCATTATTTTGACCAGAGCTGGAATTACTCCGAATCATCTTACTTTTTTGGGTCTTGTTTTAGGATTTGGGTCTGCTTACCTTATAGCAACAGGTAATTTAATGTTGGGGGCAACGTTCATCCTTTTAAGTGGATTCATGGACATGCTCGATGGAGCGCTTGCAAGGAATCAGAACTTTACCACGGAGTTTGGTGGTTTTCTCGACTCCGTTTTTGACAGATATGTTGATGTGGCAATTTTCATAGGTCTGGGAATCTACGGGATTAGCTGGGTTTATGTGAGTCTGGCGATGACCGGGGCATTGCTTGTGAGCTATACAAGGGCAAGAGCAGAGAATGTTATTGAAAAATGCGATGTTGGGATTGCTGAAAGAGGGGAAAGATTGATCATACTGTTCATCGGGATTGTGACCGGGAATGTAGAGTATGCAGTAATTCTCATCGCAGTTCTGGCTCATTTAACTGCAGTTCATAGAGTTTATCACACTCACAGGGTTTTGAGTGAGAAGTGAGGTAAAGAAAGGTAAAAGGGAGAGCAGGAGATAAACCAGAGAGGTAGATTGTAAAAAGGGAAAGATCCAAATCCAGGTCAATCAAAGATCCAAGGTCAATCAAAATACCTGAGAAGCAGCTCACTCAGTCTTGAAAGTTTGTAGTATTTGTGATGTGTTCTTGTTTCTTTCTTTAATTTAGACTTCCTGTGCTTTTTCTTCAGGACTTTCGACATGCATTCAGTTAAAAGACCCAGATCTACAAGTCTGCCAAGAAAATTCCGCGCCTCTTCAATCCTCATTGAAAAAACACGGGCAATAACACCGGCATGTTCACACTCCACCATTGCAAAGAATATCAGAATTTCCAGCGTGGACTCGTGGTCGGTTATGGTCGCGAGATATTTTCCAAAATCTTTTTTCATCTCGCGGAGCAGGTGTTCTCCAAGCCTGGTCAGACCATAGTATGTGTGGTGCTTTCGAACTTCATAGCTAAGCTTCAGTCTTGCTTCAGTTCGCTTTATAGCCGAGCCGTGTGTGCGCTCTGCAAGACCGATATGTTCGAGGTCTTTGAGGTAATTGACAATCACAGATTCGTCCATTTTTAAAGTTCGGGCAATTGATCTTGCATAATCTATGTTGGCTCGCTTAAGATGTACCAGCAGATATATGTGGATGGGGTCGAGTCTCTGAATCATATTTTCAAAATCCGTTCCGTTCACGAGTTTACATATAGTGTTGATTCTTTTTAATTTATGGTCGCGGAGTTTGTTGTTTTTTGCCTCATGACTTTCAGAAATTGCACTGAATACTCTAAAGAGATACTTGGAAAAATACAAATTTATACATGATAGTGAATGCATTTTACTAATCCATAAATTTCTTTGCAACCTCTCAAATACCAGAATAAAATTTCAGGTAGATGAGTGACGATGGCAAATACTGATGAAAAACTACAGAAAAAAAGGATAACTCACATAACAACTTTCTATTTGCCCACATTTTTGACTTACTATATTACATGTTATTATATGTCCTGGTTGAACTGGGGAACAGGAATCGGAGCTGGATCACTTTATGTTTTATTAATACAGATTGCAATATTTATTGAAATGTTTTTAATCACCTATATTATCTCAAAATTGGTCTCAGAATCATTCTCTGAAAAAAAGTATCTTTCTTTTGTTGGTATTAAAAAAAGTGCCATGGGTAAAAGCTTCTTGTGGGCAAATGCATTTGTAACACCGATACCTCTACTCTGGCTCATCGGCACGCAAATTGTGGGCATAGGTGTTGATACCATGCTTATAGCTGCCAAACCTCACTGGATAAGTCTACCAGTTTCTTTCTGGAGTTTTGCGTTTGCGATTTTATTCTGGAGTTTAACTGCCATAATTTCTTTCTGTTTTTGGCAGGCTTTTCCTTATGAGCTCTCTCGACCCCTCTCGGGAAAGTATGTGGTACCACTAATTGCAATCTTCTGGGCATCTCTGTATAATGCCCCTCTGCTAACTGGAAAACTCGATCTTTTTGATATAATCTTCTTCGGCTTTCTTTTTACGGTGGTTTACTATAAGTCTAGAAATAGTGTGGGAATTCTGATCGCATACCTTTTGAACGAGAACCCTCTATGGTGGGTGATGGCAGCAACAATAGCACCAGTATTTAGTACAGATATTGGTACGGTATTTGTAATCTTCCTTATCATCAGAGTGTTGATAGGTTCTGCATCCATAGCAATATTGGTCATAAATTCCAGAAAAGCAAATTCATAAGGAATATCAGAATAATTAATTTCATGCCTAAGAAGAGTCCTTTTGTTGGGACTATGATTCAAGTCTCCTCCTTCTAACATTAATGTTTAGAATTGAAAAAACGAATCTTTATACCTACAGTGGAAATTAAATGAACCATTAAACCCAACCTTTATATATGACTATAATAACCCTCAAAAAGGTGGTAAAATGGATGTTCAGGTAAAGAAGTCACTGCTATGGGATGCTTTTGAAGAGATCAAGCTGATGTGGAGTGTTGATGAAAGATTGCTTGAAAAGCTCGATTCAGAAGAAGAGCCGACGATTGATGGATTACCGGAAAGCAGGGCCAAAAAACTACTTGAAATAAAGGATAAGTACCAGTTAGACGACATCGATTTTCTTTTCATTGTTGGTGCTGCTATAGGGTTTTATCAGGGTCAGAAAAACGTGAAAGATGTTTTGAAGCGGAAGATATCTACCGTAAATGAATTCGTGTCATCACTTCTGAGTCAGAGATAAACTTTTTATTTTTGTTAGCTTTGGTTTGAAGAGGTATGAGGGTAGCTCTCAGGTTTGGTTATTTCGGTGATGGTTTTTACGGCTCACAGTATCAGCCGAATTTGAGGACTGTTGAAGGTGAGCTTTTTAAGGCACTTGACGAGCTCGGAATAGATGCAGGACTGGCAAGATATCGATGCTCCAGCAGAACGGATGCAGGAGTACACGCACTCGGTAATGTTTTTGCCATAGATGTGGATAACTATAAAATCGCTTTACCGAGAGTGATAAACTCCAAATTACCAGAGGATATAACAGTCTGGGCTTGGGCAAAGGTGAGTGATGATTTTGATCCCAGGAGAGACGCAGTCTCGAGGGTTTACTCCTATGTTATGATGAAGAGTGGGGTTGATGTATCTGCAATGAGAAAGGCGGCATCATTAATGGAGGGCACCCATGATTTCTCGAATTTTACAAAGAAATTTGGTGAGTCTCCCAGCAATGTCAGAACTCTGACGAGTGTGGAGGTAAGAATTGAAGACCAGTTTATCACAATAGAGATTGAAGGAAATGCCTTTACCTGGAATATGGTGAGGAATATCGCAACTGCTCTTGATATGATCGGCAGAGGTGTAAGGGATCTTAACTGGCTCGAATCTATGTTAGAACCGGAAAAATATTTCGAGAGGATGGAACCTTCCCCACCCTATGGACTGGCTCTGAAAGAGGTGAAATATCAAGATATAATGTTTGAAATAGATGATTATGCCTGGAACATGTTTAAAAATAGGTTTGAATCGCGTATTAGATATCATGGAACCATCTTCAAACTGTTCTCCATTATGGAAGATGAGCTAAAGAGTATGGAAGACTGATTGTATGATTTCACATCTGGTGATGTATTATTGATTGTAACCTCACCATTTGCTATGCCGGCCTTTGCAACCCTCAAGTTTTTTAAACAATTTTCAGAAGGTAGAAATGGATGAAGTGCGAAGCCTGTTCAGGCAGTGGATATGTGGAAATACATGATACCTGCAAAATATGTAATGGTAAGGGAAAAACAAGAAGTTTCGATCCAAAACTTACAGAAGAATTAACCTCAGACCAGATTCAGCTCTTTTTAAAGGGCATATGTGGGGTTTGTGGTGGGACGGGAGTTCAGAAAAGGCTTGAGGTCTGCAGAGTTTGCAACGGAAAAGGTAAAGTGAGCAGATGCAAAATCTGCGGGACAAAAGTAGCAGGCTCGTATGATCTATGCCCGTCCTGCTCAAAAAAGCCACATGCATACCAGTTGAGAAATAGCTGTGGGATAGAGGATTTAAAGCTTAACAGAGTTTATCTGGGAAAAGTTTCAGCGGTTACAGACATTGGCGTTTTTGTCAACCTCAACAAGAGGCTGAGGGGCCTCATACATAAAAGGAACATCGGCAAACTTAATTATTCCGAGGATGAAGATATAACTGTAAAGTTGAGCGGGATAAGAAGCTCTGGGGATATCGACCTGCTACCTCACCCTATGAGAGATTATGTTGTTGTTGAAGTTTCCAAAGATGCACCTGAGGTCAAAATTTCAGATCTTGCTTCATTTACCGGAAAACTCGTTGAAATAAGAGGGCTTGTAACTCATATAAGGCAGACTGGTGGGCCGACGATTTTTACTGTAATTGATGAGACGGGGATGACAAATGCTGCTGCCTTTGAAGGTGGAGACAGGGCATATCCTGAGATAGGTGTTGAAGATATCGTGAGGATATCAGGTATCGTTAAAAGGAGGGACAGAAACCCTCAGCTTGAAGTACTGGACATGGATAGATTGCTTGGAGAAGAGGCAAACATCATCAAAAAAAGGATAAGCGAGGAGATTGATAGGAAAAGCGAACCCTCTTTTAGTGGATTTCTAATTGAATCTGATGTTTTAGAGAAACTTAAGCCAGAGATGATGAGGGTTGCTAAAGAATTAAGAAAAGCGGTTTTTGAATCCAGACCGGTCATAATAAGACATCACTGGGATGCTGATGGAATTTGTGGTGGTGTAGCACTTGAGCTGGCGTTATCGGATCTCGTTGAAAAAACAAGTTCTGATCCTGAAGAGAAGTATTTTCTTGTCAAGCGAAAAGTTTCAAGGGCTCCGTTTTATGAAATGGAGGATGTCGTAAAGGATCTTGATGATTCTCTCGAGGATATGGTGAGACATGGTGACAAAATACCATTAGTAGTTCTTGTTGATAACGGCTCTGGATATGAGGATATACCTGCCATACAGCAGTTCATCACCTTTGGTGCTGATGTTATTACAATTGACCATCATTTTCCCGATGATGGGGTGGACAAATATTTGCTTTACCATGTTAACCCCTACAAAGCAGGTGGGGATAGCAACTATACATCAGGTGTTCTTTGCACAGAAATTGCCAGAATGATCAATCCAGAGGTGCCTGATCTTAAGAATCTCGCTGCAGTTTCAATTGTTGGCGATAGGGCAGAGGGTGAGGTCACTCGATATCTTGAGATTTCGGATCTTTCAAGAGATGAACTTGCCGATATAGGCCTTGCACTTGAATATGAGGCATTCTACCTCAGATTTAGAAGCGGAAACATGATTATAAACGAAATTCTGGGATTTGGAAGAAAGGATCGCCAGAGAAAGCTTGTTTCAATGCTCTCAGGATATGCTAAGGAAGCAATTGAAAGTCAGCTCAGAACGATAAAAGACGGCTACAAGATACAGGAATTGCCGAATGGTGTTTATCTGGCAGCTCTCGACATCGAAAATTACTCAAGGAGGTTTACGTTTCCACCTCCGGGTAAGCTTACTGGTGAACTTCACGACCGGATTAAAAAGAAATATGAAAGGATTGTAACAATAGGTTACGGGCCTGATTTTGCTGTTATAAGAAGTGAGGGAGTATCCTTAGACATTCCCGGGATTGTCAGGGAGTTGCAGAACGAGCTTGAGTCTGCCGGTGTTGAAGGTGGAGGACATCTTGTTGTGGGATCAATTAAATACATCCCGGCAAAGAGAAAAGAGGTACTTTCTAAACTTGCCGCCAAAATAGGAATGTTATAAAATAAAGATGTTATAATAGAAACGCTTCCCGCAGGGTTTTTCTTTCAGGAAAAAATTTATATTACTTTTCGATTCAGGACTTGAGGTTTACTGGTCTATTACTAATAGTAATGGGTGGAGGATTTGGATGAGAGTTGTGATGAAGTTTGGAGGAACGAGTGTAAAGGATGGAGAAAGCATTCTGCATGTAGCAAATCTTGTGAAGAAATTCGAAGAGCATGAGAAGGTTGTAGTAGTTTCTGCCATGGCAGGTGTTACAGACTCACTTATAAGTGCTGCAAAAAGATGTTATACTGAAGCATCCTCCAGCTTCATCAAACTTTTCATTGCCGAATTAACAAAAAAACATTATGAGGCAATCAATATTGCCGTTAAAAATCCCGATCTTCAGACAAAGGTTTTTGAAAAGATAGACAAACTCCTGGATGAACTTGAAAAAGTTCTTCTAGGAATTGGTTATCTTGGAGAGCTAACAAAGAGAAGCGAAGATTACATCCTCTCCTTTGGTGAGAGACTTGCTGCACCGATAGTTTCAGCTTCACTGCTGTCAATTGGAGTAGATTCCGTGGCTCTGACGGGAGGAGATGCTGGAATCATTACAGACCGAAACTTTGGAAGGGCAAAACCTCTGCCTGAGGTGTACAGTGTTATTAAAAGTAGAATTGACCCGCTCGTGAAGATAAAGAAATCCACTCCTGTTGTTACAGGGTTCATAGGTGTAGCAGAGGATGGAAGCATTACCACTCTCGGTAGGGGGGGTAGTGATTTAACAGCCACGCTTATTGCCGCAGCTCTTAAAGCTGATGAGGTGTGGTTGTGGAAAGAGGTCGATGGAGTTCTCACAACCGATCCAAAAATAGTCCCTGAAGCAAGACTGATTCCGGAGATTTCATATCAGGAGGCAATGGAACTTTCGCACTTTGGTGCGAAAATCCTCCATCCAAGGGCACTTGAACCTGTGATGAGGAGAGAGATTCCTGTAAGAATCAAAAACACGTTCAATCCTGATGTCCCGGGAACTGTAATAAAAAAGGGGAGAGATTCTACAAAGGATATTGTTAAAGCTTTGAGTCTCATTGAAAAAGTAGCCATCGTAAATGTTGATGGAGCCGGATTTGATTTTGCTGAAATAATGGCAGATGTTTTCAGAAGACTTTCAAGAGAGGGGGTTAACGTTATTATGGTTTCACAGAGTTCTTCAGAGCTTAACCTCTCAATAGTCGTTGATGAGGCTGATATAGAGAAAGCCTATACAGCCCTCAAACCCCTTGAGAATGGAATAGTGAGCGTGAAAAAGCTTGTAGATGTTGCCGTTGTAAGTGCGGTTGGCGCGGGAATGGAGGGTACACCTGGAGTTGCTGGAAGAATTTTTTCCGCACTCGGTAAAAATAAGGTCAATGTTGTGATGATCAGCCAGAGCTGTTCGGAGTACAATATCTCGTTTGCTGTCTCCAAAAAGGATGGAAAAGATGCAGTAAGGGTTTTACACCGTGAATTCGAACTTGATAAGGAAAAGTAGTGTGCTGGTTAGAATATCTGATTAAAAATAATCGACTGAAATCTAAATACATTGAAAAACGAAAGAAAGGAAAATAGATTTAAAGTTTTAAATTTATGTATTCTTCAATTTTCCATTGAGGAATGCATCGTATGCTGTAAGATCGAAATAGCCATGACCACTCAGATTGAAAAGTATCACTCTCTCTTCATTAGCCTCTTTTGCCTTCAGTGCCTCATCAATTGCAACTCTTATGGCATGATTCGATTCCGGTGCTGGGATTATTCCTTCTGTTCTTGAGAATAGCATTCCAGCCTCAAAAGTTGGAACCTGGTTTACTGCAACCGCCTTTATCAATCCATTTGCGACGAGCATACTCAGAGTTGGAGCATCACCATGATATCTCAAACCTCCTGCATGAATTGGAGGTGGCATGAAATTATGTCCCAATGTATACATTTTAATGAGGGGTGTAAGGCCAACTGTATCGCCATAGTCATACTTATATTCTCCTGAGGTTAGAGTGGGACATGCAGATGGTTCGACTGCTATAATCTCTGTCCCATTTTTCATGGAGTCTTTGATAAATGGATATGCCAAGCCTGAGAAATTACTTCCACCACCAACACAGCCGATTATAACATCCGGTTCCTCATCAACCTTTTCCAGCTGCCTTTTTGCCTCAAGGCCTATTACTGTTTGATGGAGAAGGACATGATTCAAAACACTTCCAAGGCTGTATTTTGCGTCATCACTTTTTACAGCATCTTCAACAGCCTCGCTTATGGCCATTCCAAGACTTCCTAGACTATCAGGATCTTTTTCAAGCATTTTTCTTCCACTTTCTGTTCTGTTTGAGGGGCTGGGCAGTACTTCACCACCCCACGTCTCCATCATGATCCTTCTGTAGGGTTTCTGATTGTAACTCACCTTCACCATGTAAACTGTACATTTCATATCGAACAGTTTTGTAGCGAAACATAGAGCAGATCCCCATTGACCTGCTCCAGTCTCGGTTGTGAGTCTCTCAACACCCTCTACCATATTGTAATATGCCTGAGCAACTGCAGTGTTTGGTTTGTGACTTCCAGGAGGGCTTACCCCCTCATATTTATAGTATATTTTAGCCGGAGTTTTCAGGAATTTCTCTAAATTAATTGCTCTTATAAGTGGAGTTGGCCTCCATAACTTGTAAATTTCACGTATTTCTTCAGGGATTTTAATCCATCTCTCACCACTCATTTCCTGCTTTATCAGCTCTTTGGAAAATATTGGCTCAAGATCTGCAGGTTTTAGAGGTTCACTGGTAGCTGGATGCAGTGGGGGTGGTAGCGGTTCCGGCAAATCAGGAAGAATGTTGTACCACTTCTCAGGTATTTCATCCTCGTCAAGTTGTACTTTCCTAACATCTTTCATGCCCACGAGTAATTATCCCGTTATATAAGTCTTTTCCTGAATTATGAGCATATTCTTAAATAATCGTAAAAATATAAAATTTATTCTAATGATCTCTTAATCAGGAGCTTTACCACTGTTTTGATCGTTGATTCAGGATAGTATCTTAATTCATCAATGTAAATGCTGTTTAGAAGCTCTTCCTCAGTTAAACCACGTTCAATGGACTCTTTTAAATTGAAAGCTTCTCTAATTGCAAGTTCAGTGTAATTCTCGCATTCATCCCCTTTCAGTATTCTGTTATGCCCCATACCTATTAGTTTAGGATCAAGAGATCTGATCTTTTCGATGCTTTTTATATAATCCTTAAAACTGTAAAAGTACATTGGAACGTTCTTTCCGGATGAAAGATGGTAACCTAAGGAGTCTGAAACCAGAACAAACCTCTCCTCATCTGAGTACAGAGATATGGAATCGGGTGAATGGCCTGGAACCTCGATTATCTCTAAATTCCCGATTTTTGATCCATTTCGGAGTGGTTTGATATCTTTAAGATTGTCAAAATTAGTTCTACTCACCATTTTCAGGTTGGCACAGAACTCTCTGTCTTCCTTAGACCAGATCTTCAGAACCTTTTCATTTTTAATCAGCTTCAATACATTTTCGTGTGCACCAACTTCAACATCAGGATAGAGTTCATGTATTGCTGAAATGCCAGTGAAGTGGTCAAAGTGGGCATGAGAGATTAAAACCATGTCGGGTTTCTCATTCAGATTACTGATCAGATCCAACGCCGAACAGCTCGTACCAGCATCAAAAAGTATGTTGATCTCATCTCTTACCAAGAAATAATTAATTAATTCTGTCTGGTACAATTTTAAGGAATGCGAAAGCTTCTCAATTTTAATCATAGAATTTTTAGGATTTAAAAATTAAAAAAATTTACTGTATTGCAAATCCTGCATTAATCATACTTTCTCAGAATAAATATCCCTTGAACGAAAAATAATATTAAACCAGAATGAATTAGTATTATTAACCCCATTCGGGGAGGGTGCTGAGAATGCTATGCATGCTATGAAGCTTCCTGCAAGAGTGGGGTTACACTCCATGCAGATTAGGTCCCCGGATGAGTGGGCAAATGCCTTCTTTGATTTCGGGCCAACCCATGCATGGAACAGATCCCCGGCAGCGGGTCAGCTGCTAGAGACTGCAATGCAATGCTGTGAAAAGCGGCGTTAACTGCCGGGGGACACATCACCAACTTCACCCTGTTATGGATATTATACTGGACAGGAATTTTGTTGAAAAGCGAGTTAATAACGAGATGGACTCAGAAAACTATTTATTTAACCTGGTTGAACTTTAATCCATGGCAGACATATTGGTTTACCTGGCATTACTGCTCTTTGCTCTCTCATGGATAGCTCTGATGGCAAGCTAAAAGGTAAAAGCTAAAACGTAGTAAGAACAGAAGGTTCCGCAAGATACTTTGATTTGAAATTAACCTTCATTTATTTCTTTTAAAATCATCTCGATGGCCTTAGGTATTGCTCTTTTCACGTCTTCACTTAGCTCAAGTCCCTCCTCAAAACTAGCAGGTTCGACCCCAATGACTATTATCTCCTCTGGAAGATTCAAAAAATCTTTTCCTATCTTAAAAGCAGTAACGAAATCAATATCGTGCATAGAAACAATATTTTTTAAGTCTTGTTTTGATTCTGATTTTTCAAGAACATCATAGAGAGAAAATCTGTAAACCTCTCCTGGTTTACCTCCTCCAAGAACAGCATCCACAATAACAGCCTTTTTACAACCATCCAAAAAATTAAGAAGAGGTAGGCCTAAAGTGGCCCCATCATAGATTTCAACCTTTTTTGGAAGATCAAGCTTTTTTAGCTCCTCTACTATCCTTACTCCGACTCCTTCATCACTCAGCAGGATATTTCCGATTCCAAGTATGACTGTTCTGTCTCTCAAGGTTTCTCAGATATTTGAATTATTATTCGACGATCTTCTCCTCTTTCTTACCAGTGAACATTGATTTGACAACACCGAATATGAACACTGCATACACGTGCATCATCAGAACCACTGCAAAGAGATACATGAAAATCAGATGTACTGCTCTGATGAACGCATAACCACTCTCTGCTCCGAATATGGGGCCTATTGCTTCCCCAATTCCAAATACCCATCCGAACAGGTCTTTGAAGAACATTGCAAGCCCTGTAATTCCAATGACTATTGTGAGGAGTAAGTATGTCCACCAGACCACTACCTGTGTTGGGACAATTTTTTCAACGTAATCTCCTTTTTTAGGGTCATATGCCCTTGGATCCTCTACATGTGGACCTCCAAACCAGGCTTTTGTTTCTGCTATCAGGAATTTCAAGCTGTATCCAATTCTTCCAAGCGAGATCCATTTCCATTCCTTTGTGAACATGTAGTAGGCAAAAAGACCCCATACAGCTCCAAAGAGAAGTCCAATGTAAACATGGGTCGATGTTACGTTGTCTCCAAGCACTCTGATTCCATAGTGGCCACCAATCTCAAGTCCTGTCAAACCAAGTATTATACCTGTAACGACTATGCTCCAGTGAGCGATCCTGGTAAAAATTGAATGTCTGTTAACTTCCATTTTTCTCATAGCCCACACCACTTCATTTGATTATAAAGTGGACTCCGCAGGCAATGCATGGGTCAAAGCTTCTGACAATTGTTATTGCAAGAGATGTGTTGTATTCACCTTCCATATTGAGTGGGGCAAGTCCGAGTGGTGTTAGGGCTACTGCAAGGGCATCTCCCCATTTCACATTGCCAAGACCAAAGGCTGATGCATCGATGTCTGCTTCTGGATACAGTGTGTTTGCAATGGTGGGCACATCAAGGCCCTTTGGTAGCCAGCAACCTTCAAGTGCCTTCTCAACCGGTCCAGGCTGATCAGCATCATCTCTCGGTCCGAGGTTCCATGTACTGGGGACAATACACTGGTAATTCTCGATAACTTTGTTTCTTATTTTTGTATAGTGGAGCAGAGCTCCTCTGGGGGCTTCCCAGAGACCTATACCTTCAGCATTGTTTGGAACATAACTGTAATCGGGTATCTTTGAATTGACAATATCATCGTTCAGATACTGTTTCAGCTCAATTGCCCATTCCATAGTTTTTGTCGCAAATAGAACTGTCTGTGCAACTCTTGCAGCAACTCTATCAATAATTGAACCATTTGGATTGAGAACATTCCATTTGAATGTAAAGCTCTCCCCGGTAATCGGGTTTGTAACATCTATGTTCCATTTGAGCCCAAATGTGTTGATCATTCTCGCAAGTGGCCCGACTTCGTAAACCTTACCATCATATCTGGGAGCCTTCATCCATGCATATGCATTTGGCTTATTCTTTACCGGAATGGTCTCTCCTTGAGTTGGGTGCCTTCCAGTAATGCTGTCATCGTACCTTGACCACTTAACATATTCCACGATCTTGTTGTGGTCAAATTTCTTAAAGTCTCCATCCCATGCTCCAGCCTTAATGAGAGCGTTATCTCTGTAAGTTGGCTTTCCATCCTGAGCCTCTACCCATTTGTCATAATCGTTTACATCCGGAAACAGCCCGTATGATAGGAAATTACCATATGTAGCCCCGAGATCCTGCAATCCTCTGAAGTTTATGTCAAGCAATCCGCTTACAGCTTCTCCAATGTGATCGTTTTTACTGACAATAGCCATTAAATCCGGAACCATTCTGTGAACTGCAAAGTCCCATAGTTCAGTCATGTTGCTGAGTGTTGTTGCAATCCTATCCAGTGTTGGCTTTACAGTCATCCCACCTGGATATTCAGACGTGTGATGGGGGAATTTCCCACCCCAGAGTGCCACAATCTTGTTTGCCTTTCTCTGCTTATCAATACATGCAGCATAACTCGAACCAAGCCCAAGTTTTGCTATCCCTTCCTTTCCAAGAGCTGGTGGAACCATCGGTGGGTATTTTGCAAGAACTCCAAGCTCAGGACCTATAAGCAAGTATGTGTGAATCATGTGGTCATAAACATAGTATGCTCCGTGCAGAATGTTTCTAGTGAGAATTGATACTGGCGGCGGTGTTGCGCCGTAAGCGTGATCGAGTGCCTGAATAGCAGTCTCACCATGGGGTGCAGGACAAACTCCACAAATTCTCTGAGTGATGAAAAACGCATCTCTTGGATCTCTACCTTTCAAAATAAGTTCCCAGCCTCTGAAAAGGTTTGTATTGCTGTAAGCCTTATCCACAACAGTCCATGTGCCTGTTGATGTTGTAACATCTTTTGTCTCCATAGTCACGCCAAGATGACCTTCAATTCTTGTAACTGGATCCATTACAACTTTCGCCATATCTCATCACTCCTCCTCTTTTTTACCGCCCTTAGTAACGGCTCTTTTAACACCATGTATGGCTATGCCTGCCGCAGTAGCAGCGAGTAATCCCTGACCAAGTGTGCCGAAATCAACACCAAGAACAGTTGGAAGTGATGCAACGGGCTTGTAGAATGGGGAGAACTCGTCAGGCCACCCAGGCTCTGAGCATCCAATACACATATTGGTCTCGACACAATAGCTCGTGTGCATGTTCCACTTCCTCAGGGCACAATCCGTCCATGTAACAGGACCTTTGCAACCCATCACATACCTGCAGCCCTCTTCACCTGGCTTTCTGGTAAATACTCCCCTATCATAATAAGGCCTGTATGGACACATCTCATCGTGCATATTCTTTCCAAAGAACGCTAACGGTCGGTTATACTTGTCAAGTGGCGGTATCACACCAATCATCACAGCTGCAAGAGTAAGAACCACATGGTCAGGATGGACCGGACATAAAGGCAGGTTTATGACAGGCTTGTTTATTCCAACCTCTTTAAGGAATTCCTGAACGCTCATTGCTCCGGTTGGGTTTGGTTTAGCGGCTGGAATTCCACCAAATGTTGCACACTGTCCCACAGCAACAATTGCATCAGCAACCTCTGCAGACTCTTTGAGTTGTTCTCTGAAGTCTTTTCCGGCAATGGTACAGTATCCCTCTTCCTGAACAGCTCCCTCAATAACAAGTATTCTCTTGCCAGCAGCTCCCTTCGCCCATCTTTCTTTTTTCAACCTTTCAGCAAGACTTCCTGAGGCGGGATGGATTGTTTCCATGTAGTCTGGCAATGCTATCGGCAATCCTGAATTTCCGACTGTAATCTCTGTGAGCACCTGAACGAGGTCAGGTTCAGAAGCTTGTGCAAAAGAGACAGTACAACCAGTACATGCTGCTCCGTTAAGCCAGTTTATGTGCCAGTAATCCTTCACTTGTTCAACAGCTTCAACGATTTCTGCCTTGTAGTTGGTCAGAAAAGCAGTCGCTCCCATAGCCGCAGCCAGCTTCATAAAATTTCTTCTAGTTAGTTTAGGTTTTAGCACCTTTAATCAACCCCCTTTCCTTTTTAGAATATGTTTTTAATACTAATATTTGTTGTAATAGCCTTATTTAAAAATTTTTCTGTCAACAGTATGAATTTCTTAATTATGATTAATAAACATATTATCAGTTGAATAATATAACTTCTTAAATAGTTAATTATAAAACCTTAGGTTTATTACTTGATTTGTTAGATTTTTACGTTTTCATTCGTAATATTTTTCGTCCTCCTATAATCTATAGGTACAATTTTTTTATAATTTTTTTTAAAAAAAGTATGGAACAAAACAATTTTTTAGATTAAATTATAAAATAGTATTCTTAATTCAACAAAATCTAACTTCTAAGGAGAAAATATAACGAATTATAATGTTATAATGCCCATTAGCAAACCCTTGGAATTGGATCGGCTGTTGGCTGTGCTACAACTCTTCTCGTCCCAATCACCGTCTCAAGAACAACCTCCTTGAATTCATCGGTTGCATATCCAATAATTTCTGCATTCTTCTGTCCGGATTTCCTCAATACTTTCAGTACATCATCCGCCAGTTCAGGATGAACGGCCATGACTACTTTCCCCTCATTGGCCATAGTAAGAGGATCAAGACCAAGAACATCACAAAAACTCTTCACATCCTCTCTTAAAGGGATTTTCTCCTCCTCTATGAGTATACCAATCCCACTCTTTTCAGATATCTCGTTGAGGCAGGCAGCAATTCCACCTCTCGTTGGATCTTTCATTGCTGATATGCCACCAGTTTTTAAAGCATCCTTTAAGAATAACCAGATGGGATAAACGTCCGATCTCGCATCAAGCTGAAACTCAAGACCTTCCCTGCTAACCATAACTGCTGTCCCATGTTCAGCTATACTCCCATTAATGATGATCGCATCTCCAGCAGCAGCTCCGCAATCTCTTACCCAGGAGAAAGGATACTCTCTATATTCTCTGAGAATTTCGATATTTCTTTCCAGAAACTCGTTTCTCACACCCACACCGGACGTGTTGATGACTATTCCGATATTTGAATCAACTACCTTGGTATCTCCGGTGATTATTCTGGAATTGAGTTTCTCATTCCAGAATCTCATATCATCAAGGATCCTCTCGAGAATGCTGGTTTCAAAACCATCCTGGATGACAAGGGACATGGAAAGATATTTTGGTTCTCCACCCTTTACTGCAATATCATTCGATGTTCCGCATATGGCAAGGCTTCCTATACTTCCGCCCGGAAAGACAGGTGGAAAGACGACATATGAATCGGTTGTCAGAAGATGATCTCCATCAAAGTCTGTTGAATCTTCAAGGTCTTTCAGGGAAATCTCTTTTATTCTGGAGTCGAATTTAGAAAGGATGAATTTTTTTATGAACTCCATCATATACTTTCCGCCGGCACCATCTTCTTTCCTTATGGTTTCTGATGTTAATTCTTTCAATTACAACACCTCTTTTTTTAGAGTTAAAAATTCAGAAAACTCATTGGGTAAAAAATTAACGATGGTTTGGTTTTTCTATCTTTCAATATATTTGGCAAGATAAATCTGTCCGAAACTTATTCCGTTATCTCCGGAAGCTGTCAACTCATTTGTAAAAAACTCTATACCCTTTGATTTCATTACTCTCTCTACAGCAGAGGTGAAATGAGTATTGTAAGCAACTCCACCGCTCATGACCACGGGCAAACTGTATTTCTCTGCATAATCTGCTGCTACCGTGGCAAGTCCGTTACCAAGATATTCTATTACGGTTCTGCCTATATCTTCCTTTTTTTCACCCGAAAGATAGCTTTCAAGACACTCCACTATGAATCTTTTGGTTTTGAGTACTTTTACATCATCTTTTTTCATTTTTAAGCCATCTTCAACCCAGATCGGAAAAACTGAAAACTCATTGTATTTCCTGATTTTTGGTTTCACGTCCAAATTCTTTCCCGTAGCAATTGCCTCGAGCTTCATGGCAGGTTCTCCTTCATATGTTCTTTCAAAACAGACTTCAAGCATGACTGATGTTGCATCCAGCATTCTTCCGGTTGATGTTGTAGTTATCGACGCCAATCCCTTTTCAAGCTGTGAAGCCAGAAGTTCGAAGCTCTCGTTTTTTCTGAGGTATTTCTCATATTTTTCAAGGATGGTGTAGTCACCCAATTCATCGTAAATTAATGAAAAAAGGATCCTCAGAGGGAATTTTCCTGCAAGATCACCACCTATGAGTTTGAACTCCTCAAGCCTGCCGAGTCTCCTGAATCTCATATTCTCAAAATCAATAAGTAATACCTCTCCGCCCCATACACTTCCATCATATCCATATCCAACACCATCTACCGAAATTGATACTGCCCTACCCAGATTCTTTTCTGCCATTACTGACATTCCATGAGCAAAATGGTGCTGAATTTTGAGGAGTCTGATGCGATTGCTTGCAGCGAATTTCTCGGCAAAGGTAGAAGTATTATAGAGCGGATGCAGATCACAGAAAACAGCATCGAGTTTATCCATTTTCAGAAATGTGTTGAAAAAATTCAGAACTTTTTTGAAAAATTGATCATAGGTCTTAAAATTTGCGGTGTTGCCTACGTATTGACTCTGAACGACTTTTTTATCTTTAAGGAAGCAAAGCGAGTTATAAAGTTCGGCTCCAAAAGATATGCACTTCATCTCTGAATCGAGGTTAAAGGCATGAGGAATGAAGCCTCTTGATCGACGGATAATCATTTTTCTGTTATTCACAAATTTTATAACTGAATCATCAACTCTGTTGTTTATTTTTAGATTGTGGGAAAGAACATAATCAACCGGAAGCTCAAATACTCCATCATCAATAAACATCGGTTCTCCAGGAAGGTTTGCAGAGGTCATAACAATATAATCGGTGATTAGATTTTCGAAAAGCAAGTAGTGGACTGGTGCATAGGGCAGCATTACACCAATTGTATCGAGCTCGGGGGCTACTTGATAAAATTCACTCTCTTCTCTTTTCCGTAATACAGTTATTGGTCGTATGTAACTCTGAATTTCGTTGATTTCGTCATCAGACAGTAGAACGATCTTTTTAAGCGCTTTTATGTCTCTTGCCATAATTGCAAATGGTTGCTGCGGTCTTCGAAGAACTTTTCTCAGTTTAGCAACGATATCGTCATCTGTTTTGCTTGCTATATGGTATCCACCCAGTCCTTTGACAGCCACAAAAAAATTGTTTTCCAGAAGACGAGAAGCCTCAACTATCGCAGCATATCCTGAGGAGATCAATTTCTTACCTCTTGAATACAGTTTGTAATCAGGACCGCAATCAGGACATGCTATTGACTGAGCATAATATCTGCGGTTACTAACATCTTGATACTCGATACTGCAATGTTCGCACAGGGGAAATTCATTAAAAGTTGTGTTTTCTCTGTCGTAAGGCAGAGATACTGCTACTCCAAATCTCGGCCCGCAATCTGTGCATGAAATGAATGAGTAGTGGTATCTTCGATCAGAATCGTTAAAAAGCTCTGCAAGGCAACAATCACATATCGCCACATCTGGAGGTGGTAAAGACAACTCGTTTCTTCCGCCTCCGCTCTTCTCTATGAAAAAGGTTTTGAATTTTCTTCCTCTTAGTGTATACTCTTCGATCCTCACTTCATCAATCGTCGAGATGGGTGGTTTTTCCTTTTTCAGTCTTTCAATAAATTCATAAACATCTCTATCTATTACTATTTCAACTGTTCCATCTCCAGTATTTTTGACATACCCTTTGAGTCCCATTGACGAGGCAAGCCTGTAGACAAACGGTCTGAATCCAACTCCTTGAACCACACCTCTTACAAACAACCGGTACATTTTCTCCATCCACCTTCATCTAAATAATTTTTGAAATATGGACTAAATTTGAAGTCTGAAGCTTACTCTTTCCACTTGGGTCCCATATATGATTTTGCCTTACCACTTAAATCCCTTTTGGGACATCGGGTTTAATCAGGGGAGATCAAGCGGAAGATCAAGTAAAAGTATTAAAGCAAAAGTATTAATTAGAGTAAGTTAATGTTCGCGCTGTGCATGAAATGAGTTTTGCCACCACCATAGTTGAGAACGCACTGAGGGTTGCACTTGAACATAGTGCAAAGAAAGTTTATGGTATTACTGTGGTTCTGGGTGAGCTATTGCTTATAAACCCTGATCAGCTTGAATTCTGTTATAAAGTTGCTACAAAGGGCACAATTCTTGAAAATTCAAGAATTCATATCGAGATAGCAAAGGCCGATATTAAATGCATTAATTGTGGTAAAGCTTACGACGTTGCGATCCCACTATGCGAACTTTGTGGTGGATTTGTGGTAGTTAATGGCGGAAAAGAAATGATTTTGAAAAAAATAGAGATGGAACTTGATGAGAATCAAGACAGAATAAGTTCAACAGATAAAACTGGAGGGGGATTGAATGCATAAGGTGGAGATTGATGCTGAAATAGATTTGCTGGAGGAGAATAAAAGACTTGCAAATGAGAATAGAAAATATCTCAGAGAAAATATGATAAAAGCAGTAAATATTATGGGTGCAATAGGTTCGGGAAAAACTCTTCTGATAGAAAAAACAATTGATGCACTTAAAGGTGAAATAAAAATTGGTGTAATACTGGGAGATGTAATTTGTAAAGCCGATTATACGAGGGTTATAAAATATGATGTCAAAGTAGAACCGATCAATACAGGAAAAGAGTGTCATCTCGATGCACACCTCATCCATCACTGCATAACGTCTTTTGATGACGTTGATCTGATTTTAATTGAAAATGTTGGTAATCTCGTATGTCCCGTTGACTTTGATCTCGGTGAAGATTACAGAGTTGTAATGGTGAGCGTTACTGAGGGGGATGATGTTGTTGAAAAGCATCCAGAAATTTTCAGACTTGCGGATGTAATAATAATCAACAAAATAAGCCTTGCAAATGCTGTAGAGGCTGATGTTGATAAAATGGAAAGTGATGCAAAAAAAATCAACCCAAAAGCTTTAATCCTCAAAACTGATTTGAAAAACAATATCGGGTTTGAAGACTGGACTAAATTCATTAGAAAAATACTTGAAAAGTGAAGAGTCCATGAAAATTGAATAATAAATGGTGGTAAGATGTGCCTTGCAATCCCTGCAAGAGTGGAAAAAATAGAATTCCCCAATGCAGTAGTAGATTTTGGTGGAACAAAGAGAAATGTTAGAATAGATCTCCTTCCCGACATTGAAATCGGAGACTATGTACTTGTTCACGTCGGTTTTGCTATCCAGAAAGTGGAGAAGAGAGAATTAGAGGAGCTTTCAGGTATTTACAGTCAGCTTGAAAAGGAAGGAGTTTTTTAATACGATTTGCAAAATCGAGTGATGAACCATAAAAATAAAGAAGTGGTAATATGCATCCCGAAAATATGGAGAATGTTCAAAAAAACAGAAAGGATTTGATATTGAAAATCTCAGAAAAAATCCACGATGAAATGAAAAATGAAAGAAATATTCGAATTATGCATTTATGTGGAACTCATGAAGATACTATTACGAGATTCAATCTTCGCTCATTGATACCACCAAATCTAAAGCTTCTAAGTGGCCCAGGATGCCCGGTGTGTATAATACCTGATACAGATCTCCAGATGGTTTTTCATCTCCTCGAGAAGAAAGACGTTATTTTCACGACCTTTGGTGATATGGCGAGGGTACCATACAACGGAAAATCTCTTTTCTATTTCCGGTCTAAGGGATATGATATTCGGGTAGTGTATAGTGTGTTTGATGCATTAGAAATAGCAAGAAAATCTGAAAAAATGGTGGTGCATTTTGGAATAGGTTTTGAGACGACGATGCCCTCGACTGCTCTCGCTGTTCTTGATAATGTGAGCAATTTTTCGGTCTTCAGCTCCCACCGGTTTTTTATTCCTGCTATGGATTATCTCCTCTCTCTTGGGGAGGTAAAAATAGAGGGTTTCATCAATCCCGGCCATGTGTCAACAATAACTGGTGTCAGAGCTTATGAGAGTATAAAAGAAAAGTACAGAACGCCTCAGGCGATAGCTGGATTTGAACCGGAAGATGTCCTGTTTGCCGTTTTAAATCTTGTAAGGTCAATAAAGAAAGGAAACTACAACATAATCAACGTTTATGGAAGAGCTGTGAAGTATGAAGGAAATCTGAGAGCCCAGGAGGTTATGGAGGAAGTATTTGACAGGAAAGACTGGGAATGGAGAGGTCTTGGAAAAGTTCCAGATTCTGGAGCATCTTTAAAGAAAAAATACAGTGATTTTGATGCTAAAAAGATATTTGAAGATGTGTTCTTAGATTTTGAACCGCATGAGGATTTAAGAAAAAAGGTTTGCAGATGTGGAGATGTTTTGAGGGGACTCATAACGCCTCCAGAATGCCCTCTTTTTAATAAATCGTGCACACCCAAAGATCCGATTGGACCATGTATGGTAAGTTTCGAAGGTGCATGCAACATTTGGGCAAAATATGGTGAGTCTGCTCAGGTCTCAAAATTCAGATTGCAATAACTGAATTGATCGTTAGTATGGTTTAAATAAAAACAGTCATTTATAAAAATAAACCAACCTACTGCCCATCCAATTCAGCATCATACCTAAAAGATAAAATACTTTGTAATCTATATTTAGATCATGGCTGATGAACACATGGAAATCTCAGCACCGCTGGATAGAAAAATTGTTTTGTTTATTGTAGCTTTCATAATTCTCGTTACTTCTTTCAGCGCATTTGTATCCCTCTATACGGAATACCTGTGGTTCAAATCGTTACAGCTTGAGAGTTATTTTATTAAAACTTTGATTTACAGAGTGGAATTATTTGTATTTGTATTTGCAGTCTCGAGCATAATATTGCTGCTGAACAGATATGCTATGCACTCGGCTAGTGAGGAATTCTTGGGAGAGCCTTTAAAGGTACCAGCATGGCTTTTCTTAGCCTTAGCTCTTTTTGTATCCTATATAATCTCAAGAAACTGGGTAAATTTCGTTTTCTTTTTAAATGGCCAGCCCTTCAACATTCGGGATCCAATTTTCAATCAGGATATTTCATTTTATGTTTTTAAATTGCCTTTCATCAAAGATAGCCTTAATTTCACTCTTGCAGTAATATTGTTTTGCATCATAATTTCTTTAATATATTATATCATGTTATTCCGATGGGTTAAAAGCTTCGAAGAATTGAAAGATCTCTTCCCCAAGGCAGGATATATACACCTGTCTGTTCTTATGGCATCGATCCTTATAATTGCAGGAGTTTTCTTCTACATTGCAAGATATGATTTGCTCAGTTCCCAGAGTGGTGTCGTCAGTGGAGCCAGTTACACAGATGTGCTCATAAGGATGCCGGTTATGCTCCTTTTATCGCTTCTTTCTTTTATTTTAGCCATCACATCCGTCTATTATGGGTTAAAAAGAGGTTTTGACATATTACCATTAATCTTCTTCGTGCTGATCGCGGCCGTTTTTGTAGGTCTCATCTTGGTCCCTCTCGCTTTTCAGAAAATCAGGGTGGATCCAAACGAACTATCTCTAGAAGAGAAATACATTGGTTACAGCATCAACTATACAAGATACGCCTACGGATTGGATGTTAAAAAGAGAATTTTTTCGGTATCTGGAAATCTCACAATCGATGATATGCAGAGAAACAGTGGAATAGTTCAGAACATAAGACTGTGGGATCACCGCCCATTGCTCAGTGTTTACAGACAGATTCAGCAGATTAGAACGTATTATTACATCAATGATGTCGATGTTGATAGATACTATATTGATGGACAATATACTCAGGTAATGATCTCCCCAAGAGAGTTATCTCCTTCGCTTCTCCAGCCCACAGCTCAGACGTGGGTAAATAAGCATCTAATTTACACCCATGGTTATGGTGTAATTGCCTCGCCTGTAAACACAGTTTCCGAAGAGGGGAGACCGGAGCTTATTGTATACGACATACCTCCAACAGGTAAAATTAAGATTAAAAGACCTGAGATATATTTTGGTGAGATAACAGAGAATTACGTGGTTGTAAAAACACTTCAAAAGGAGTTCGATTACCCGTATGGTGAAAAGAATGTTTTTACAACATATAACGGGACGGGCGGAATTTTGATAGATAACTATTTCAAAAGATTCCTGTTTAGCATTAGATTTGGAGACATTAACCTCCTTTTGAGCAATTATGTAACTGATGAGAGCAAAATCCTCATGCACAGAAACATCAGAGAGAGAATTTATTCAATCGCACCCTTTTTGAGTTATGACAGAGATCCATATATCGCAGTAGTAGACGGGAAGCTGTACTGGATCATTGATGCATACACTTCACTCGATAACTTCCCATATTCAGCGAAATACGGTGTTTTTGGTGGATATATTAATTACATTAAGAATCCTGTCAAAGTTTTTATTGATGCATACAATGGATCAGTCACATATTACGTCATCGAGGAAGAACCGGTAATCAAGACTTTGATGGTATCATTTCCTGAACTTTTCACTCCTGGAGAAAAAATGAGTCCGGAAAAGAAACAGCACATTCGCTATCCTGCCGATCTCTTCAAGGTACAGGCAATAATTTATTCAACTTACCATATGGATGATCCAAGAACGTTTTATAACAGAGAAGATGTATGGGATATTCCTGATGAGCTCTTTGAAGATCAGAGAATTAAAATGGACCCCTATTATGTTATTATAACTGTTCTGGAGGGCAAACCGGAATTCATTTTGATGCTCCCATTCACCCCAAAGGGACGAGATAACATTATTTCCTGGATGGCTGCCAGATGTGATGATAATTACGGAGAACTCATACTCTATGAGTTTCCAAAAGGCACTCTTGTTTACGGACCTATGCAAATTGAGGCAAGGGTAGATCAAGACCCAATAATTTCTCAAACATTCACACTCTGGGGTCAGACTGGTTCGAGAATAATAAGAGGCAATCTTCTCGTTATACCAATAGATAATTCGATAATTTACGTCGAACCAGTATACCTTAGAGCTGAAAATGCACAGATTCCGGAATTAAGAGGAGTCATCGTTTCTTACGAGGACGTTCTCACAATGCAACCAACCTTGGCAGAATCCATCAAAGTTGTTTTCGGTGAATATGAAAAAGCTGAAAAAGCAGAACCACAAGTAGCCGAAGATCCCGCCTCTCTTGCCAGACTTTCAATTGAACTTTATGAAAAGGCTCTTGAAGAAATCAGATCAGGAAACTGGAGTGGATTTGGTGAGATGCTTCAGAAACTTGGAGAAGTAATCAAAAAACTGAACAATACAGTAAATCAATAGGGTAATTACAGATATTCATTATTTTTCAGCAAACTTTTTTAGAATTAGTGACGCAAATCGAAACATGAAAATCAGACTGTCAGCAGTACAGTGCAGAGTTGGAGTTAGTGACACCTTCAGGAGAGCGGAGAGATTGATAAAACAGGGTGTCGATCAAAATGTTGAGCTTTTTCTTCTGCCTGAATACTTTTCCTACGAACCCGGAAAATTTGGGAATCAGCGATCTGATGAAACTCAGGATTTTCTACTCAGATGCAGCAGTGAATATTCATGCATTGTAGCAGGGAATGTGATTATTGATGCGGCAGGTAGAAAGGGCTACCTTAATGCCCTACATATCTTCAAGGATGGCGAACTGATAGGAATCCAAGAAAAACTCCATCCAACCAAAAGTGAGAGAGAACTGGGAATATTAAGCGGTCACGAGGCTAAGATTTTTGATATTAACGGAATAAAATTTTCTGCACTGATATGTGCAGATATTCTTTATCCGGAGATCTGCCGGGTTGTTGGGCTTAAAGGTGCCGAGATTGTTCTTAATCCTGTAATATCCTTAAAGAGATCGGAACTTCCTGGAGAAAGACTCAGGCACTGCCTTTATTTTACAAGGTCCTTCGATAACACCTATGCAATAGTTAAGGCCGGTGGTCCTGGTTATACTTTTCTGGGGTCAGAGACTGTTGGGAGGAGCCTCATATCTTTATATGACGGAATTCCTGCAATTTATACCGATGAGAATTCAGAAGAACTGGTCTATGCAGAAATTGATGTGGAAGGAATCAGAAAGTACAGACAGTTGAATTACAGCCTAACAGACAGAAATATCGGTGCATATTACGAGATACTGAAATATTGAAATGATAAAAACCAGAAATCAGAGCTGTAATCCAAACTTTTAAAATAAAATAAAAAAATAGGGGATAGTTTATGTTTTCAAAGCAAGCTTGATGTCTTCTGCTTTAACGGTCTTTCTTCCAGCGTGCTTTGCAACTTCTACAGCCTTCTTTGAAATTTCAGTTGCCTTGTCCTCAAGGATCTCAACCATTTTTTCAACAGCGTCAGCACTAACTCTCTTGGCACCAGCATTCCTGATCAATCTCTCAACTGGTGCAGCGGGTAATTCAGCCATTCACAATCACCTCCTTCGATATTTATCTGTCTTATTTCAAGTATATATATTTTTCTACCGAACTATGCTGTTTTCACTCTGATTTTCGGTTAGAGAAATCAATCACTCACATTAAACTGACAAAATGTTAAAAAAACTCTAAAAATAATTTAAACCATTTGCTTATTTATGGGTTAATTAATGCCATGTATAAAAACTTCCAGAGCGAATCTGTCAAGTATATTAAATTTTTCAGGACTAGATACAAGGATGCATCTCGAAAATACCTCTTTCAAATTCAGAAAAGTTGTTCTGGGTTATAGGACCGATACAGTTGATAAAATGTTATAAATAATCATTATAATTTGTAAATCAATTTAAAAAATTTTCTAATTCGAACTTAAAACTTTATTTTTTGAAAATTTTTAAATACTTTGTTAACACAAGATAAATTAAGGTGATAAAGATGTTGTTAGACTTCATTTTGAATGATGAACAAAAAGCGATTAAAGAAGCTGCAAGGGAATTTGCTGAAAAAGAGATCGCACCAGTTGCAGAAGAGTATGATCTGAAAGAAGAGTTTCCATGGGATGTTTTCAAAAAAGCAGTGAAACTCGGTTTCATTGGTATGGGGATTCCGGAGAAATACGGAGGTCAGGGACTTAAAATGTTAGATGCATGTCTTGTGGTTGAGGAATTTTTCAGAGTTGATGCGGGCATAGGAATGATTCTTGCTTCAACTTTCGGTTCTGAAATGCTACTATTCTTTGGAAATGAAGAACAAAAAGAAAAGTACCTTCCCCTACTTTGCGAAGGGAAGACAATATGCGGTGCAGCATTCACAGAACCGGTTGCAGGAAGTGATGTTGCAGGTATAAAAATGAAAGCAACCAAAGATGGTGATGAATACGTTTTGAATGGTACAAAAACATTCATAACAAACGGAACAATCGCAGACTGGTTCGTTGTTCTGGCAAGAACAGACCCAAACGCAACTAAAAGGCATGAGGGTATGAGTGTTTTCATAGTTGATGCTGATAGCGAGGGACTTGAGAGAACTAAAATCAAAAACAAACTCGGAATAAGGTCCTCAGATACAGCCGAGCTTAATTTCAAGAACGTAAGGGTACCAAAAGAGAACCTGGTGGGGCAGGAAGGAAATGGCTTTTTCCAGGCGATGATGTTTTTCAACACGACAAGGATACCCGTAGCGTTCCAGGCTGTAGGAATCGCTCAGGGTGCATTTGAGCTTGCCTTTGAATATTCCAAGCATAGAGAGATTTTCGAAAGGAAACTCAAGGATTTCCAGATAACTCAGGACAAATTTGCAAGAATGAGGGTGGAAATAGAGGCTGCAAGACTTCTTTCTGTCCAGGCAGCCATGCAGGCAGACACAGGAATGCCCGATCCAGGACTTACTGCGATGGCCAAGTATTATGCCGGTAAAACTGCTGTAAAGGTTTGTGATGAAGCTTTGCAGATATTTGGAGGTTACGGTTACATTGGCGAATATCCGATTTCAAGATACTACAGACATGCCAAGATAACTGAACTTTATGAAGGAACGAAGGAAGTTGAGAAAGAAATCGTTGCAAGAGCACTTTATGGAAAGGTTCCGTCCAAAATTGCAGTTTTGAGGAAACCTCCGTATTAAGGAGGCATTTTAAGGGGGTGTTTTGAGTGAGCGAGGCAAAAGAATTGATTAAAAAAATGGTTGAGATGGGAAATGAAATGGATGATGTGAAAAACGAACTGAAAGGATGGGGAGGAACAGTACAGTACAAAATTGACGACGAGAGCTTTTATGTGAAATACAATGAGGATGGAACAGGAGAATTTTTTGAAGGTGATGCGGCGGGTGCTAATTTTACAGTAATTGCAACTTCAGAATACTGGGTAAAAGTAATGAAGGGTGAAGAAGACCCGATAATGGGATTCATGACCGGTAAATACAAAATCCAGGGTAACGTAATGGAAGCTCAGAAACTCGCTGGTGTACTCAAGAAATTTAAAGGTAAATTCTAAGAAGCTTAGAAATTTATAAATTTTTTAATTTTCAATTTTTTATTGGTGGTATTATGCGAGATGTGTATATTGTGGACTATTTGAGAACACCTTTCTCCAGAAGCAGACCAAAAAAACCTGAAAGGGATGTTTTCCACAAAATAAGAGGGGACGAGCTTGCTGCCCTCATTCTCGAGAAAATTATTGAAAAGTCAGGAATTAAAAACGAAGTAGTTGAACGAGTAATAATGGGTTGCGCCTTCCCAGTATGGGAAAACTGGGCATATGGAGGAAGAGGGGTCTCGTTGCTCGCGGAATTTCCGGTGGAGACATCATCAATGATACTGGATATGCAATGTGGCTCCTCCATAGCAACAGTTCAGACTGCTGCACTTGAGATTATGTCAGGGCTGTGTGATGTTGCGATTGCAGGAGGTTATGAGCATCTTACCAGAGTTCCCATGGGTCTTGACAATCAGCACATAAGCCCGAATATGAAGTTCCTACAGGATGAAAGATACAGCAAATATGAAATGAACATCGGCTTTTTTATGGGATATACTGCTGAGAGGTTGTTTCAGGAAGCTGGAAACTTGACAAAGGAAGATCTCGATAAATGGGGGCTCAGAAGCCATCAGTTAGCCTTCAAAGCCATAAATGATGGGTACTTTAAGGGAGAAATCACACCCGTTGAGGCTGAACAGGCAGATGGGAATAAGATTTTGGTTGAGGTTGATCAGTCAGTAAAGGGTGATACATCTCTTGAGAAGATTACCAGTTTACCTCCCGCATTTATGCCAAACGGAGTTATCACAGCAGGAAATTCATCACCCCTTAATGCCGGAGCATCTGCTCTACTGCTGATGTCTGGGGAAAAGGTGAAAGAACTTGGTGTGGAGCCAATAGCAAGAATAAAGTCATTTGGATATGCGGGAGTCCATCCAGCAGTTATGGGAAAAGGTCCGGTTCCTGCAAGCCTTAAAGCTCTTGATAAGGCCGGATTATCTGTAAAGGATATTGATTATTGGGAGATTAACGAGGCATTTGCTGTAGTAGTGCTCTATGCAATCAACCAGCTTGGAATTGAGGAGGAAAGAGTGAACATCCATGGAGGGGCTATAGCAATAGGTCATCCCCTTGGAGCGACTGGATCCAGACTTATAGGTACACTTGCAAGAATTTTGAGAGAGAAGGAAGCTGACTATGGGCTTGCGACAGCCTGTATAGGCGGTGGCCAGGGAATTGCAGCTATAATTGAAAGAGTCTGATATTGAGTGGATTAATTATAATTCCGAATTTATCTTTTTTTAATGCCAAAATTGAGGCAGAAAGTTTATAAATTTAATAGGATAGTGTATGCTAAACCTCAAAATAAGGGCTCGTAGCTCAGTGGGAGAGCGCCGCCTTCGCGAGGCGGAGGCCGCGGGTTCAAATCCCGCCGAGTCCATATAATTCGTCCAAAAACAGTAAATGTTACCCTTCCAATCACTTGCCAAGAGGCCCGAGAAGTGAGCGAATAAGATTGGCCCTTGCCCATTCCATTTCGCTCATCTGTTCCATTAAAATCACCTTTTGTGGTACATCAGATAATAGAGTGTTAACGATCTCTTCTACGGTTTTACCCTTGTTGTAAAGCTCATCAGTTCTGTCCTTTAAATCAAGTAGATAGTTTAGAAAATCTTTAACTTCATCTTTCGTCAAAACAACATGTCCGCCGTAGGCTTTCTCGAAGTCCAGTTTCAGGACTTTTTTGATAGATTCTATCACCCCGATGTAGTCTTCATCCCTCATGCAGATTACAAGCCTCTTTGAACCTATCAAATCCCCCATAAACAATTTATCATCTATTAAGAAGCAGACGTGGTCGAAACTGTGACCTGGAGTCTCTACAACCTCAACAGAAACATTATCAAACTCCATTCTGCTTTTTAATGGCTCTGCTATGACTGGCTTTGGCTGACCCCACACAAGCTGTCTGTACTTTGGGATTTTCTGAGGATTTCTGAGGATCTCTAGAGTTTTCTCCGGAGCATAGACCTTCTCGAACATGAAAGCTCCACCAGCATGATCTTCGTGATGATGTGTCACAAGCACAACATCAAATTCCCTGTCTTTAAAGAAATCTTTCACCTCATAAGCTGTATGTGGACAACCTGTGTCGATAATGAGATTCTTATAGAAGTATAGCGTTGTCCAGTAAAGAACCTGTCCATTTATTTCGTTACCACATTTTACCGCAAGAACGTCCCTGAATTCTTCGAGCATTAACATAATAGCTTCTCGTGTCCAAATTTTTTAAGGTTATCTATTTTGTATTTATCCTGTAATCGAGAAATATACTGCGGGTATAAACAATTATGGCATAAAGCATAAACAATTATGGCATGGATATCCAAGAATCAATGTATCAGAGAAATAGGATTGAGAAGATAGTAAATTAATTCGGCATATTTTAGGAAAAAATTAATAACCCCGAATTCCAGAAAGTGTATAGTGGCAACAAAATGTGGTTTTTGTGGAAAGGAAGAGTACTTGCCATTTGAATGCAGGTACTGTGGAGGAAAATTCTGTGTTGATCACAGGCTTCCCGAATCCCATAGCTGTGAGGGAGTAAAAAGTGGTTTTACCGATGATTACTGGAATGTCCCTGTAAGGGTTAAAAAAGAGCCTGTGGTGAGAACCCCAGTGAAGACAAGAAGAGAAAAAAAAGAACCAAAGATAATCCCAAAGAGGATACATGGCGGATATGCTCCCTCTATGAAAGGTTTAGCTGCCTACGGATATAACAATATTGTTCTTGCATTGTGCACCGTACTATTTTTTATAGGGATCGTTTTTCCCTCATCATTCTACTTTCTTGCTCTTTTCCCGAATCGCTTCATTGAGATGCCCTGGCAAATTATCACAAGCATGTTTTTCCATGTTGATTTTGGCCACTATTTAGTAAACATGATAGTGCTCCTGTTTTTTGGTGGAGAGCTTGAGAGGAGAGTTGGTGGCAAAAATTATCTGAAAATTTTCTTACTTGCAGGTCTGGCTGGAAATGTGGGATATCTCACCTTCGCTTTTATGACTGGAAGTCCAGCCGGTGCACTTGGCGCCTCAGGAGCCATTTATGGTATAATGGGCACACTTGCCATTATTGCTCCGGAAATAAGAGTTCTGTTCTTTTTCTTCATTCCTATCAGTATTCGTGTTGCAATTTTGATTTTCGCCGCATACAATCTGATTATGCTCCCGATGAGCACTGTTGCCGGAGTTGCCTATGCAGCCCACCTTGCTGGCCTTCTTGTTGGTCTGTATTATGGGGATAAACTCAAGAGTCTGAAAAGAAGATGGCCATGGTGAAGAAAAAAACCAAAAATAAAAATAGAGAAGATCTCGATTCATTAACAGTATTAGACAAGCCAGTCACTTTCTGGTTCGATTATGAAAGATTCAGAGAGAAGAAGAAACTCTCAACCTGCCTTACAATAATACTGAAAACGAGGGGTTGCTACTGGTTCTGGAAAAAGGGTTGCATTATGTGCGGGTATTCAAACGATTCTGACAGGAGAATCACTCAGGAAAACATAGCAAGGCAGATAAAGTACATCCAAGATATTCTGGAAAGAGAAGAGGAAGTAAGAAAACCTGAAATTATAAAAATTTTCACCTCTGGAAGTTTCTTAGATCCGGAAGAACTATCTAAGGAAACGAGAGAGTTGATTTATAGTTTTGTTGAAGATACTGGAGCATCAAAACTTATCGTTGAAAGCAGACCGGAGTTCATAACCAAGACCGCAAATGAGCTGTCAAAAAGATCATTCTATTCCGAAATTGGAATTGGGCTTGAAACAACCAATGATTACATCAGAAACCAGATTATAAACAAGGGTTTCACATTTGAACAGTTCAAAAAAGCTGCAATGTGTTTGAAAGATAGCGGAATAGCTGTAAAATCCTATTTACTGCTGAAACCTCCATTTCTATCAGAGAAGGAGGCAATAGCTGATGCAATACACTCATCATCAATTCTTGGTGAAATGGAACTTGCTCACGTTATATCACTGAACCTAATGAATGTCCAGTCAAAAACATATGTTGAGAGGCTGTGGGAGAGAAAACTATACCGCCCTCCATGGCTCTGGAGTGCTATCGAAGTTATCCGGGCTGTAAAAGAACTGGGAATGGAAATTATTTCAGACCCTGTAGCAGCTGGGAAGGCAAGAGGCCCACATAACTGTGGACTTTGTGATGACAGATTGGCAGAAGCCATAAAGGAATTTTCACTCACTCAGAAATTAGAGTTGCTTGAGTCAGAAAGAATATACTGTGATTGTATTTACCAGTGGCGGGATTACACCCTCTCTGAAAATTTTTCAAGGATACCCATAGATAAAATAAGACTCTAAGGATAAATAATATGGGGATCTAAAATTACTCCAAGGTTTTCCCTGCTTTATTCTCTAGTTTAAAAACCCTGGGAAAATTTTAAGTTCTATTGTTTTTAACCGTTATTCAAATGCCTGAAGACAATATAATCAAATCGATGTTCAGAATAACGATTCTTCTTATGGCCATTATTATTTTTGGAACGTTAGGATATTCCCTGATAGAGGGTTGGCGTCTGTTTGACTCCTTTTATATGACTGTCATAACGATAACTACAACTGGTTATGGTGAGGTTCACCCCCTTTCACCCAATGGTAGGTTGTTCTCAGTTGTGCTGATGTTTTTTGGAGTTGGGACTTTTTTTTATGGTATAAACCTTGTAATGCCAGTTTTAGTTCAAAGAAGGATTGAGAGGTGGAAAAAATTGCTTGAAGATATTTCTGACCACTATATTGTCTGTGGTTACGGGGTTATGGGTAAGGAGATAGTTCAGGAGTTATTGAACATTGTTGAAAAAAATAAAATTGTAATCATCGATTCAAATGTCGAAAAAGTAGCATTAGCAAGAGAAAATGGATATATTGCTTTCCAGGGTGATGCTATTGAAGAAAAAACCCTTGAAAGAGCAAAAATCAGACATGCCAAGGCCATTATAGTCTGTATGCCAGATTCAGCAAATGCATTTACAATTATGGCCGCAAAAGAACTCAATCCAGAAATATACGCGATGGCTGTGGGGAGGACTCCATCTGGAATCAAAAATACACGAAGAGCGGGAGCGGATCACATTCTATCTCCCTACTCAGATACAGCCAAAAAAGCTCGAGTTATTCTGAGGAGACCCGCAGCTCTGGATTTCATCGAGATCATCAGCAAGGTTGGAGAAAACCTGATGCTTGAAAAAGTTTCCATGGTCTCAAATGAGCATGATGGAAAAACCCTCAAGGAGATCGATCTTAGGAGAAAAACTGGAGCAACAGTTGTTGCTGTCGAAAGAAAAGGTGAAGTTCTTATTCCTGAGTCTGAACTCAGGCTTGAAATTGGAGATAACCTTTATATAATCGGAAAAGAGGAACAGCTCAGAACGGCTTCTGAGCTTTTAGGTAAAAAGGTCTGATGAAGCCAGCTTAGTGTTTCAGAATCTCAGCGCTTATAAAGAAACTTCGTAAAATCAGGAGTTCAGCCTCATCTTGAGCTCTCTTAAATCCATTAAATTCTCTCTATTTTTCCCAGTTCTGTCAATCAAAAAGGATTTTATACCTGCCCTCATAGGAACTTCATAATCGAAAAACGGGTGATCACCTACATGAACGATGTTTTCTGGCTTTACATTTATTTTATCACAAATCTTAAGAAAAATCTCGGGATGCTTTCTTATCTCTTTAAAATCCGTTGGGCATGAGATCATTTCTGAAAAATAGTGTCCAACGTCTTCAAGTTCAAACTTCATGATCTCTTTAACCGCATTCGAAACTGCAATGATTGTGTACTCCTCAGATAATTCTTCAAGAACATCTAAAGCATCTTCAAAAACCTTAACATCTTTCTTAAACTCTTTTAAAATTTCAGGAAAATCAATTTCAAGATCGAATCTTCTAAACCAGTAATCGGGTAGGTACCATCGGATATCTCTATCACCAACATCATCATAACACTTTTTCACAATTTGTACTGCTCTCGAATATTCAATCCCATGTTTTTTTGAATACAACTCAGGAATCGTCTCATTCCAGAACCTGTCCATAAAAGAACCGTCTACTATCGTTCCATCAACGTCAAAGGAAATTACTCTGATTCCTGCTTTTACTGTTCTTCTTCTCGCCACACTTTCAGATATCTGGTTAAGGATTTAACCCTTTTCCTGAAATTTAGTATAAAAATGTTTCGGTAAAAGATTACGAAAACTTTATATATTATAAATATCACGGTCAATCAGGTGAAATCATGGTGAGGCTTTTTGAATACCAAGGTAAAGAGATCCTCAAAAAGGAAGGCATCTCAGTTCCAGAAGGAGGAGTTGTCTCAAAAAAGGAGGAAGTTAATGAAATAGCACAAAAGTTGAACTCAGCCATCGTTCTAAAGGCACAGATATTTGCAACAGGCAGGATGAAAACGGGTGCCATAAAATTTGTTGAAAATCCTGAAAAAGCGGAAAAGGCTGCAGAAGAACTTCTTGGAAGAACAATAAAGGGATTTAAAGTTGAAAAAATTCTTGTTGAGAAAAAGATACCTGTTGATTCAGAGTTTTACCTCAGCGTTATAGTAAATGACTCCTGTAGTGTAAAGGGGCCGGAAATAATATTCAGTACTGAAGGTGGTATAGATATTGAGCAGGTTGCAGAAAGATCTCCAGAAAAAGTCGGGAGGTTTGTAGTTAGCTATCTCAAAGGTTTTGATACTGTTAAATTCAAGCAATTTCTTGAAAGTATGGATCTGGAACAGAAGCTAATTGAGAACATGACAAATTTTGCTGAGAGAGTTTACAGAGTTTTTGTTGAATATGATGCGAGGATCGTTGAGATAAATCCCGTCATACTTTCAGGAAATGAACTGTATGCTGCGGACTGCAAGATAACAGTCGATGACTCATCTGTATTCAGACATCCAGAGTTCCATTTTGACGTTCCAAGGGATATGGAAAGACCTGCAACTGAGCTTGAAAAAATCGCATGGAAAATTGAGGAGGGTGATTACAGGGGCACGGCATATTTCGTTCAGCTAACCTTGGAAGAGCCGAATGACAAAGAAAAGGGGAAAGGATATGTTGCCTTTCACGGCATTGGTGGTGGAGCGTCAATGCTCGCAGCCGACGCTCTTTTAAAGAGCGGACTCAAAATTGCCAACTATGCTGACAGCAGCGGAAACCCTCCAGCGAGCAAGATTTATCGCCTGATAAGGGTGATTCTCTCTCAGCCAGGGATCGAGGGATATGTCATCATGGGTTCTGTTTTTGCATCACAGGAACAGTGGCATCATGCTCATGCTATAGTTAAAGCCTTTAGAGAAAACCAGAATGCTCTCCAAGGTTTTCCAGTAGTCATTTTGCTGGCAGGGAACAGAGAAAAGGAGAGTCATGAGATCCTGAGAGAAGAATTCGAAAAGATGTCGTACAGATACGAAGTCTTCGGGCGGGAATACATCTACAAACCTGAATACATAGCAAACAGAGTTATCGAGCTCGTTGAGGAATATAGGAAAGAGAAGGGTAGTTAAGGGGGTAATAGAATGGTATATGAATTTCAAATTCGAACTGGAAAGATTTTGATAGACCATCATCTCTGTGAATCCTGCACCACTTACGATTGCGTCAAAGCATGCAGCCTTTATGGAAGGAATATTTTGAGGCTGAGAAATAAAAAACCAGTAACGATTCTGCCACAGGAAGAGATAGTGAGAAGGGACAACGAGTGCCTTGCGTGTGAGATCCACTGTCCCTTTGAAGCAATCAAAATAATTCTGCCGTTTGAAGAACTTGATAGGTTAAAGGGTGATGCATAATGGCATTTCTTATAGATGAAAATACGACAGTTCTCGTTCAGGGTATAACCGGTAGAGAAGGCAGTGCAAGATCGAGATTCATGCTCGAGTACGGTACGAAAGTTGTGGCAGGAGTCACCCCCGGAAGAGGAGGGCAGGAGGTCTGGGGAATACCCGTCTATAATAGTGTTGAGGAAGTTATGAACGAATTTGGAAAAATTGACGCAAGTGTAACATTCGTCCCGGGCCCACAGGTGAAGGAGGCGGCTCTCGAGGCAATAAAAGCGGGAATCAAGACAATAATTATGTCAGTGGAAAGGGTACCTCTCCATGACTCACTTGAAATAATATCTGCAGCAAAGGAAAATGGGACGATTATAATTGGCCCTGGTTCGCTTGGCATCATCAGTCCGGGAAAGGCGGTTGCTGGATGGTTGGGCGGTGATGATGAGGCTGCTAAGGATGCTTTCAAGCCCGGATCAGTCGCAGTTCTTTCAAGGAGCGGTGGACAGACTGCAACCGTATCGTGGGCGATATCGTCGGAAGGATTGGGTGTCTCGACAGCGGTTCATATAGGTACTGAACCTGTGCTTGGAACGACACTGGCGGAATATATATTGATGTGTGAAGAGGATAACGAGACTGAAGCCATAGCTATTTTTGGTGAGATAGGCGGAATTGCTGAACAGGAAGCTTCTGAGATCATTAAAAGCCATAAAATCAGGAAACCCGTTGTTGCATACATTGCTGGAGCATCATTACCCTCTGGAATCAGGTTTTCACATGCAAGTGCGATTGTAGAAGGTGGAAAGGGATCGTACGAGAGCAAAAGAAAGGCTCTTGAGGAGGCTGGAGTTATTGTAGTCGATAAACCAATGGAAATCACTCTAAAAATCAAAGAGGTGTTGAAAAGATGATTCTTTTGAGGAGCTGTTTGTTCGTCCCGGGGAATAATTACAGAGCCATACTCAAGACTCAAAATCTGAACTTCGATGCTGCCATCTTTGATCTGGAGGATGCCGTTCCAGTGGATGATAAAGAAACCGCACGGATTTTTGTAAGAGATGCCATTACAAAGCTGGAATTTTCCGATGGGAGGCTGAAGTTTATAAGGGTTAACGGATGGGATACTGGTTTTACGTATGACGACCTTAATGAGACCGTTTTTGAAGGGCTCGATGGCGTTATGTTCCCGAAAAGCGAATCGGCTGGGGACATTACAAAACTTGAAAAACTCCTCTCCGAATTTGAAGAGCTAAGGGGTATCTCTGGAGGACGTTTGAAGATAATACCACTTATTGAATCTGCAAAGGGTGTATTGAATTCCTACAGTATCGCCTCTGCCAGTGAAAGAGTGGTAGCACTGGCCTTTGGAGCTCTGGATTACTATCGTACCTTGGGGAGAAGCTATTTCAAGTTCACTCAGGAACAGAATGAACTCCTCTTTGCGAGATCTCAGATAGTGAACGCCTCCAAGGCTGCTGGAGTTAAAGCAATCGATACACCATTTTTTGGTCTTCTTGTGGATAAAGAAGGTCTTCTGAAGGAATCGAAAATGGTCTGGCAGCTGGGATTTGATGGAAAGCTTGCCGTTCATCCCAACCATCTTGAGATAATAAACCGGGTTTTCACACCTTCGGAAGAAGATGTCAGAGAGGCGATGGAGATAGTGCAAGAATATGAGAAAGCTAGAGCGAGGGGTCTCGGGGCAATAACGTTTGCTGGAAGAATGATCGACTACGCTACCTATGTCCAGGCTAAGGAATTGTTGGGAGTGTATGAGATCGTAGCTTCAAGGAAAACTGGATGAGGAGGTTGAGAATATGGATGCGGACGTGGATATAGAAAAGGAAGATTTGCCCATTACGGAGATGCTGGTAAAACATTCTCTTGATATGAGTTTTAAGAAACTTCCTGATGAGGTAATCGAGAAGTGTAAGATCCTGTTTCTTGATTTTCTCGGCATACCCCTTAAGGCAAGCGAAAATGAATCAAGTAAAGTTCTGATGGATTCAATAAGTTCTATTGTATGCAGTTGGAGTGCAGATATGCAGGGTTTAAGTGCTTTGAACACTGCTACAAGCATACCCTACGGATATAAATTCCCACCTCAATATGCTGCCCTGATTAATGGGACACTCGCTCATAGCCTTGATTTTGATGACACACACAGAGAAGCATCAATCCATCCTGGAGCTGCAATCATCCCGGTCATCCTCGCCTTGGGAGAGTTAAATGAGATTGATGGTAAGAAATTCATTGAAGCCATGGTTGCGGGTTATGATGTAGCCTGTAAGCTTGGGATGGCAGTAAATCCTGCAGAACACTATGCACACGGTTTTCATGGGACTGCAACATGTGGTTTGTTTGGTGCTACCGTTGCCGGAGGAGTTGTAAGTGAACTCGACGAATTAGGCCTGTTGAACGCTTTAGGTTTGAACATCAGCATGGCAGCTGGTTCTATGCAGTTTCTTGAAAACGGGGCGTGGAATAAAAGACTCCATCCCGGATTGGCTGCACACAATGCGATTCTTTCAATCGTTCTTGCGAGAAATGGATTCACAGGTGCAGAAAAACCCCTGGAAGGGAAGAACGGGTTTCTTAAGTCTTACTCTCATAAGTCTGATCCTGAAAAGGCAGTATTGGATCTTGGAGAGAGATATGAGGTGATGTATACGGGAATTAAACCTTATCCATGCTGCAGGTATATACATCCTGCCATCGATCTGATTTTGAAACACAGTATTGAGGGTGAAATAATCGAGATCGATGTTGAGATGGTGAGTGCGGGATATGGCATAGTCGGAACACCCCCCGAACGAAAGCAAAATCCTGAAAATGTTGTTGATGCGCAGTTCAGCATGCCCTTTGCGATAGCTGTTACAATCCTCAGAAAAAAGCTAACTGTATCCGAATTCACACCTGAAGTTATTTTCGATGAGAGAGTTCGATCTATGATGAGAAGGGTAAGTGTGGTGGCAAACAAAGAACTTGATAAAGAGTATCCGCAGAAATGGCCTGTCATTTTGAGAATAAAAACCAAACAGAAAGAGGAAGTACTGAGGAAGGACTATCCGAGCGGTGAACCCGAAGATCCGCTTTCATTTGAGCAGGTGGCTGAGAAATTTGAATCTCTTGTCTCAGGCAAGCTCAGTGATTCCCGGATTGATGATACCATTGAGTTCGTTAAACGACTGGAGAATCGAAGCATAAGAGAGTTATTTGAGATCATAACAGGTGGGTGAAATGGAGTTAATGTGCGGAAAATGCGGTGTTTATGCGTGCTATACTAGCAAAAAAATTCCCGATAAATGCCCGATGCGAGAAGAGAATATCAGGAACATTTACGCTAAATCAGTTGAAAGATATTTGAGTGATGATAAAATAAGAGATCTTGCCCTTAACGCTGCCAGGGTGGAGGCTGAGGGATATCTCAGATGGAGCAGAGTTGAGGAGACGATTGAGTTCGCAAGAAGGTGCGGGTTTAAAAGACTGGGAATAGCCTTTTGTATAGGATTGAGAAACGAAGCCAGAATACTCGTTGATGTACTGGAAAAAAACGGTTTTGAAGTTTATTCTGTCGTGTGTAAAAGTGGCTCAGTGGAGAAGGAAAAAATAGGTCTCACTAAGGAAGAGAAAATCAGACCGGATGGATTTGAGGTTATATGTAACCCAATAGCTCAGGCGGAAATGCTTAATGAGGTTTCGACAGAGCTAAATATCCTTTTCGGTCTGTGTGTCGGACATGATACACTGTTCATAATGCACTCAAGAGCTCCGGTAACATGTCTCGTTGTAAAGGATCGAGTTCTGGCTCACAACCCGATTGGGGCCATTTATGCTTCAAAGCATTATTACAGAAGGAAACTTTACCAAGATCATAGGGTTGAAAACGGGAGTGAAAAGAGGTGATATGATGATGCAGATTTCCCTGACTCCGACTGAATCGAAGTGGCTTATCTCAAAAAGCCTTCTTAAGATTGATTACTTTCAAAGAGCACTCAAAAACGGTATAATAGTTATACATCCCAGCAGCACCACTTACTTTCTCTACAAAGAGCTGACAGGGAAAAACCCGGAAAACTGGGTGTGTGGTGCAATAACACCCAAGGGAGCGTGCATAAACAGGAGTGTACTATCAGAACTGTACAAAGAGGGGGCTTTATCAAATCTCGATAAATTCAGCCAGTTCTGGGTATTTAAAAAAGGAAAACTTATGAAATCTCCACCTCTTTCGGAGCTCATTACTATGCTAAACGAAGGAGACGTTTATGTAAAATCACCTAATGCAATCGATGTGAATAAAAAAGCAGGTGTTTTGATCGGAGCGCCGGATGGAAGGGGGACTGTTAGCAGATTTGAAGAGGCTTCAATATCAAAACGCTTTAAGATTCTAATCCCGGCTGGGCTTGAGAAGCTCATTCCATCTGTCGATATTGCTTCAGAGATGGCCGACCCCAGAAAATTAAGATATTCTATGGGGATGCCGGTTTATCTCCGTCCAATACAAGGTGACGTTGTTACAGAAATTGAAGCCCTGAAGCTTCTTTTTAACCTCAAAGCCTATCAAATTGCTGCAGGAGGACTCAGTGGAGCTGAGGGTAGCGTCACTCTTGTTGTTAATGGGGGAAATGATGATCTGGATGCGCTCAAAGAACTGCTGAAGGAGATTAAAAGTACGAAACTACCATCTCTTGAGACACCCGAGTGCGATTCCTGCCAGTGGAAAACCTGCTCCATGTATGAGCTCGAGAACATTGTGACTGATAATGATCCTGGAGGTTAAGACTCCTAAGCAGGTGTATAAAATGAAAATTCAGCATGATATTGTGATCATTGGTGCTGGAATAGCCGGTTTAAGATCTGCCATAGCAGCAGCTGAAATATCAAGGGATCTGTCAATAGCCCTCATCTCCAAAACCTACCCCATAAGGTGTCATAGCGTTTGTGCTGAAGGTGGAACAGCGGCAGTTATGAGAGAGGGTGATAGCTTTGATCTGCATGCATGGGATACTGTAAAGGGAGCAGACTTTCTGGCAGATCAGGA